>ENA-ORCW01000156-ORCW01000156.1-marine-metagenome-genome-assembly--contig:-NODE-156-length-79216-cov-8.119094_pt1 | contig 79216 bp, 51 predicted proteins | sample MGYA00237784_ERZ508517 | MGnify/ENA primary metagenome ERZ508517 (study PRJEB26187, sample SAMN06268979) | marine metagenome | isolation source: Tt ae E1 feedstock associated aerobic enrichment on...
TGAATCCCAACAATTTAATTTAACACCGCCAAATGTTGGGTGCGCCTCTGGCTTACCACAACCTACCACATATATAACATTTGAGTTGTGCAAACGTCTCCCAATCGCTCAAAGCTGACTGTTAAACGGTTTTATTCGGGTAATAAATTGGATTCAGGAACTTACCTTCCGGTTCGCAAGCAGAGCGTAGGAACCAGCGGAAAAACAATACTCACCAGACGCGGGGTAAACCCGCTGCTACGATTTATTGTAGGTCGCCGTTTACGGCGAAAATAAACGATATTTTTCGGCTAACGGCAATTGCGCCTGCATTACTCTAATTCCTACTTCCATGCAGGCAAAGCCGAATCTACAAATATCCGCTTATCGTTCAAATTTTTACTGTAGATCGGCGTTTACGCCGTTAGACTATGATATTAAACGGCGTAAACGCCGATCTACAAGGTGTGCTCAAACAATCAATATTTTTTGGAAACAGGTCTAGTCCCCGAAATTTAAAGTCCGTCATCCCCGAGACGTCGGGGAACCAGAATCCAACACGCTAGTTTCAGGCAAACCTAGATTCCCGCCTGCGCGGGAATGACGTGGATTTTATCCGCCATGCTTAAGGTTTATACCTAATACCATTTCAATTTAATTTAGAATGGTTGAAGGTATATAAATACGAGCAAGCTTCGCGCTAAAGCACGATCTACAAGCCGTTTCATTTTTGGAAACAGTACTGGGTCTGGAGCATTTAAATATCAGACATACCCTAAATAACTTAAAACGACCAAGCCCAGGGTAACAGTTAACGGGCTGAATGCGGTGGATAAGGTAATGATCTCAGCCGCTAAATTGCCATGTTGTGTCATTTGTTTGCTCATCACATAGGCGGCAGCTGCGGTTGGCGTCGCCATCATTAAAAATAAGATGCCAGTTTCTTGCTGATCAAATCCGAACAAAATACCGGCTGATACAATAATAAAGGGTAAAATAATCAATTTTAATAAGGTCGCACTGGCAGCTTGCCTATGATTGGCTTTAAAACTGCTCCAGTCCAGACTGGCCCCGATGCATAAAAGTGCAAGTGGCAGGGTTAATTGAGATAAATACCCCATAGATTTGGTCATTATGTCTGGCGTAGGTAAATTGAGCTGAGACCAAAGTCCGCCCGAAATAATCGCAATAATTAACGGATTTTTAGCTATTTTTTTTAACATGCCTTGTCGATTCTGGCTTAATAAAAGCACGGCCAGAATATTATAGAGCACGGTAATAAACGCCAGATAAACCGCTGCTTTAGCGATAATTTCTTCACCATAAGCATTAACGCACAGCGCAAGCCCTATGATCGCCATATTGCCGCGAAATGCACATTGGGTAAAAACGCCGAGTTTAGATTTTTCAATAAAACAATAAGCCGTCAACCAGACAAACACCACGGATAACAAGGTTGCGGTTGCTGCAAAACCAATCAGCTGTGTATTTAAATTCTGGCTGAATGAACCGGATGCGGTGCTTAAAAAAAGCAGGCAGGGCAGGGCTACGTTAAATACCAGTTTGTTACCTGTGGCAACAAAATCGCTATTAATCAGGTTATATTTTTTAAATAGTATGCCTAAAACTAAAATAATCAGGATAGGTCCGGTGACATTCACGGCGGCAAATAAGTGATCAAATAATGACAAACTAAAACTCGTTTTAATTCAATAAGAAAATGATAGCTTAACGCTAATCTGCTGAATTGACCATAGCCGAGATACCAGATCAAAGAAGATTGAAAGGGCGAAGGGGATTTATCTGTTTGCCTAAAGTGAAAAGTAAAAAAAAGCTTCGCCGGGCAGCGAAGCTTTTTTAAAACATAGGCTATGAATTATTGTGAAATCAGTTGGAAAACCTGATTATTATTGCCAGCAATACACTGCCATTGAACCAGGTTAGCACCATCAGCAGTTGAAATACCGTCGACATCTAAACAAAGTTCACTATTACGGTTAATAATACGCCATAAGCCATTGCCCGCGCTTTGGAATCTGAACTGTTGGTTATAACCCCCCCAATATTGCCAAAGCATTGCATTGGCACCATTTGACGTGGATGATGAATCTATATCCAGCCCTTGATTGGGCGCGTTTACCGGTGAAATTCTGTGCCAGATACCGTCAACTGTAGATATATTAAATTTCTGGCAGTCATTATTTAACCAAGACCACTGTTGTACATTAGTGCCACTTGAACTACCACAGTTTGCAACATCAATCGTTTTATTACTATGCACTGGCATTAAACGGTATGTGCCATTGACTGTTCCATTGTTAATTGTGCCACCCGGTGGTGTGCCAACTTGCGAACAACCCGAAACACTGATGCTTGAATTAGTGGTATCTGTTCGAACTAATTGGCAATTCGGATTGCCGTTGGCAACAGAGCCAGCTAATACATGTGTATCATAAGCATCTTCAAGGAAAATGCCCTGAGATGTGGTGGTATCTATATCCACAGTATTGATAGTGGTGCCGTTACTGCCGGTTACACTAAAAAAGCCACGTCCGGAATTTCGAGAATAAACACTATTCACCTGTACGTTTGGACCATTGCCATTCGCGACACGGAAAGTAGCATACCCACCGCCCCAATTATTATAGTGACCAACCACATTGCCAACCGTACCATTACGAGAATCATTTAATAATAAGCCACATCCGCCTGAGTTAGTGACGGTGACATCTCCTATGGAAAAGCCATCAATACCATAAGTTTCAACACCATGGCCGGTTGAACCATTTATATTGATATTGCCCTGAAGGGTTAAGTTAGATGCCGGACCGGTTGATGCATCAACCCGGATACCCAAACCTACAGAAGGATGCGCACTTAAGTTCATGGTAATATTTTCTAACGTAACGTTGGAGCAGCCTCTGAACCATACGCCATATCTGGGATTTCCCACCACATGCAGGTTTTTAACTGTGATATTATCTCGGCGATCGCAATAAACCGGTACAACTAAATCACCACCGTTTGCATTGACCTGATGACCATGAAAGTCAAGTATCTGGCCTGCCTGAGGTCGAATGGAATAAACGTTGCCTCCATCCGGACCACTGTCGCCTGAATTACGGATATTGATGGTACCCGCACCCATATTATTGGCCGCGGCATTAACGGCATCAAAATAACGACTGCCAAGGTAGACCTGATTGCCATCAACCCGGGCTAACCAGGAACCATCTGTATTGCGCGTGACTTCAGCGTCTGCAAAAGCTGCGCCACTGCATATTGCTGACAGAGTACAAACCCCGGCCACAAGTAGTTGCTTGAGTGAATATTTCATTTTATGTTCCTTATTTATTAGTTTTATTCCAATCCTTGCTTATTTTGATACTGACAAAATAGGCAAAAATTGTTGTGGTATTTATATTTTTGTTTGAGCATTTTCAATCTTAAGATTGTTTAGAATTGACTCTTTTAAAGTTAGTAAAAATACAAATAACAATACCTATCAATTACTGAAGTAATCAAAGGTGATCAAATGTTAGCCAAAAATTAATAAAAATCCAGTAAAATGTAATACTTTATGATTTTATATGTGCGTTTTTTGATCTATAAAGATTGATATTGACGAAGTGTGCTAAGGGGAATTGTCTTGTCATATGTTTTTAATGTGGGGCGACTCGACCTGTACTCATACGACATACAGGCTCTGGCTGGCATTTTCAGAGTTTAGTAGTGACTGATCTCAGGGAAAGCTTTGAACGCGGGTTTGGCGAAATAATAGCCTTGAAAAAGATGGATACCAGTGTCTCTCAACGCTAGGTATTCATTACGGGTTTCTATTCCTTCAGCGATAACCTGTATATCGAGTTGATTACAAATATCAACCGCTGCTTGTACGATAATTTGACGTTTTTTATCTGTATCTATATGTCTAATGAGCGCCATATCCAGTTTAACAATATCTGTTTCTATATCCGCAAGCAGATTTAAACCAGAGTGACCAGCGCCAAAGTCATCAATCGCTATGGTAAATCCAAGCTGTTTATAGTGTTTTACAATATTAAGAATATGTTGATGGTCAACCATTTGCTCAGATTCTGTAAATTCGAAAATGAGTTTATCGAGTGGGAATTGATAAGTATCGGCTGCAGCTAATGTCGCTTTAATACAGAGTTCCGGTTGATACACTGCATTAGGCAAAAAGTTGATCGCCAGTGGGATTGTTTTATTTAGCTGAGATGCTTGTTTGATGGCTTTGAGTCGACAGGTCTGATCAAATCGGTAACGGTTTGAATCATCAACCTGACTGAATACCCAACCAGCACTTTGATTTTCAGACCCTCGAACCAGAGCTTCGTGTGCAAACACTGTATGGCGGTTTACATCAATAATAGGTTGAAAAGCCATGTCTATTTCAAACCCTAAATCAACGCCTTGCTTGCATTCTGCACAGCTTAATGCTCTGTAATCTTGTGGCTTTTGCATTACAACTCCTGAAAAAAATTAACCTGTAAAGTTTGGTCGAAGCAAACTTAATAGTCAAATCAGGTTAAAGTATCAGGCTTGAGTTAGCCTGCTTGTTTCCAGTAGGCTTCAACATCTTTCTTAGGGGACATGCCAAATAATCGCGAATACTCTCGCGAAAACTGTGACGGACTTTCATAACCCACTTTATAGGCCGCGGCTGATGCATCCAGATCTTCACCTAACATCAGGCGTCGGGCTTCCATTAATCGCAACCGCTTTTGGTATTGTAGCGGACTCATTGAAGTCAGTTCCCGAAAATGGTGATGAAAAGTTGATTTGCTCATTTGTGCCAACTGGGCTAAATCTTCTGTTTTTTGCGGCTCATCGTAATGATTTCTGAGCCATTCTATTGATCGTGCGATACGCACACCTTGTGTGCCAGCAGAAACAATTTGCCGTAATCTAGCGCCTTGCTCACTGATTAAAATACGCCAGTAAATTTCTCGTTTTATCATAGGCGCTATTACATTTCTGGAGTCTTCATCGTCCATTACGTCTATCAGCCTTTTGAAAGCATCAAGCAAAACAGGCGTAGTATCTCCAAGAACCATGCTTTTGTCTGTCACAACTGTATTTAACCGGTTAAATGGAACTTGTACAATCAGTTCACTAATCACAGCTAAATCAAATTTAAGCACCAAACCTAAGTAGGGTTTGTCTTGTCTGGCTTCAAGAACTTGCATTTTTGCCGGTAAATCAAGCGACGTAATTAAAAATTTATAAGGGTCATAATTAAATATTTCGTCACCCAGTGCCATACTTTTTTTGCCTTGAACGACAAGGGCAATGCTTGGCTCCACTATGCAGGCACAACTTGTTTCTGCTGCTTTTGTTTGACGATAAAATTCAAAACCTTCAATTGGGGTTTGATAGGTTTCTGCATGTCCAATTCGGGCGCTAATCTCTGTCGCTAACTGAGCGCTGATAGTCTCAATTTGAGCTTTATCATTTTTTTCACTAAGCATAGGGTTAAACCTCACCAAATGTAATAGACCCAAATATTCTTAGTATCATTTTAATGGTTAAATTTTAATTTACTAATTAAATTCTGTGCGTTTGGAGGTTTAGGCAAACAATCTGGAGGATTGAGCCTATAACCTAATAGCCGCTTCTTGCTAGTTTAAGACTACAAACATTGAAAAGGAGATTAACCGATGAAAATGACACCTTATATTTTAACTCTGGTCTGTTTATTCACGACTGCATATGTGCAAGCAAATAGTGACAACGAAAAAACGATTAGTATTCAACCGAATGGTTCTCAATTACCAATGACCGGACTAGAGCCGTATTTTACCGGGCCCGTTAGAGTTGAACCTGTGTTTCAGGCAAAAGGTGAAGCCAAAGGCGCAGGGGCAATGGTTACATTTGAACCGGGTAGCCGAACAAACTGGCACACGCACCCTGTAGGACAAACTTTAATTGTGACTTCGGGAAAAGGCTGGGTTGCTCAATGGGGCGCTCAGAGCCAGGTGATTGAACCTGGCGATGTGGTGCATATTCCGGCAAATGTTAAACACTGGCATGGCGCAACAGATAAAACGGCTATGAGTCATCTTGCCATTCAGGAATCAAAAAATGGCAAAGTTGTCACCTGGATGGAGGCCGTTACAGAGCAACAATATATAAAAAAGTAGTCACTGAGCCAAATCGTGAAAGTTTGGCTCAGTCGTCTAAGGAGTTAAATGTTATGTTACTGACTATTAAAGTAAATGGCACCCTATTAAAAGCCAAATTGTTGGATAATCCGACTGCCCGTGATTTTTATAGTTTGTTGCCTTTAAGCCTGACTTTAAAAGATTACGCGAGCACAGAAAAAATTGCATATTTAGATCGTAAATTATCGACAGAGCAGGCACCAGATGGAATTGCGGGTAAAAAAGGTGATATCACTTATTACGCACCCTGGGGTAATCTGGCCATTTTCTATAAGGACTTTGGTTATGCAAAAGGACTGATAAAACTGGGCCAACTGGAGGGGGATTTTAGTGTCTTAAGAGCGGGTTCTGATTTACCGGTATTAATTGAACCAGCAGATTAACCAGTTAGTTTTTTATTTCTTATGAGATAAGCGCAACAAGCTCAAGAAAAGCCCTACAGATATACCCAAGCAACTTGAATATGCGAGATTTCAGCAAGTGATAAAAAGCATGAAGACAAGACTTTGATTTAAGATAATGGTTATTCCTTTTCAAAATCAATAAGGGCAATGTGCGCCTGCATTCATCTAGGTAACTCAGTATAAATGTTTTTTGGCTTGCCCTTCGGGCGCTTCACCGCGTTTTGATTACTGCGTTACGTTAATTTGAAAGGTGCCTACATTCCTGTATTAATATGCCTTGTACTTAAAATCGTCGAGCGAGATAGCTCTGAAACATGCATCTTCAAGTAACTTGAGTATACAAAGATTGGTCGCTATTTATATTCGCTTAATTAGACAATACGTTATCGTCCGGTAAACTTATTTAATCAATCTATTTGTAAAAATAAAATGCCATTTAATCAATCAGTGTAGGTAATGATTATCGCTAGTGGGTCAATAAAGATATAAAGAATTGGTAGGCAAGTTCTACACTTAAAATTTAGCCAGTTTAAAGGCACTAAAATGCGCTTATTAAGAGCGACTGTTTCACTTATCATTATACTGACTACCGTTTTATTATCTGCATTTTTTCAACCAGCCTTTGCCAAGCAAAATAAAATTATTGTGGGCTCTAATGTTGAGGTTATCAATGAGTTTATTTCACTGTATAAAAGTAAAGATTGTCGCGGTGAAACGCCTATAAAATCCTTTAAGCAGCATCAAAGGCAGCTATTTGAATTAGTTATCTTGTGTAGAGCTTTTAGAGATACGATTTATTATCTTGATATTGTCAACAGTGGAAATTATGAACGTACCTTGTTATTAACAAAAAATGGCCAGGTTGACATTCATGGGGAAACTATCTGGCTAGCTGAAAGTGACAATCGATATTTTTATTTAACATCAGCTTTATTAAATAAATCAGATATTGAATTTGGTTTATTTTTTAAAAAAGGTAATCAGAACATTCATTCCAGCACTAGTTTTGACGACTTAAAAAGGCTATCAGCTGTGACACAGTTAGGTTGGAAAATTGATAGAAAAATACTGGCAAAGCTAGCTATTCGAGATGTTTATTATGCTTCTAATACATCCAGTATGTTTAAAATGGTCGACAGGGGAAGGGTGGACTTCATGTTATGGTCTTTTTCCGGGCAAGCTGACTTGTCTATTTTTAATAACGATATAAAACTGATCCCAATTGAAAACTTGAAAGTGAGTGCATTGGACAGTCGTCATTTTGCAATTTCTAAAAAATCGCGTTATGCATTTGAGTTGGCACAAATTATCAGTAAATATTTGCTTAAAATACGAAAAAGCGGCGAACTTGAGCGGAATTTAATTAAATCAAATATCAAGAGTCCTTATGTATCCCATTGGCAAATTCATACTTTAACGGACTGATTGTTATTTTGATTTAGCATGGGTTCGGTAGTCCTTCACAAGCCAATAAATGACAGATATAGACAGAGCACTGAACAATAAAGAGGTGATTAAAAACTCTGATTTAGTCGCAAGAATAGGCATCAGCGAATAGATAAACAAGATAATCATTTCTACCAAACCGAGCAGGTAACCAATTAACTTAAACTGTTTTAGTTGTTGTACAAGCCATATATTAAGTAGCAAGATAAAAACCGACAGTGGAGTGGCAAGGTAAAAATCTGCTACCTGAAGGCTACCGCTAATCAAACCAATGATGGCAAGAATGTGGCCAATGACTATGGTTACTAACAGTAAAATACTGATTAGGCTAAAGGCCAGCACTATGTTTCTTGTTCCAATTTCCTTTTTAGCCGGCATCGCTGTACCTTGATATATGGATTGTTTGAATTTGGAATCTGACAGATTACAGTTGATTGATATTTTTAATACGCTGCGATTAGCCAGATGTTGTATTTAATATAAAATCTAATAAAAAGGGGCGCTATTGTTATCTTGAATTTTTCTATTTTGAATCAATGCAGCCTAACAATAAATATAGATTAAAATATGAATGTTTTACAAACACTTAATTTAAATAGTTGGTGGGATGCTCGGTCAGATCACAGTCAGGGTAAAAATGAATGCTAGTAATTAATTTTTTGTATGAAGCGGCGCGCATTTGTAACGCGCCGCCATTATATTATTCGCTTTCAGGCTTGATTAATAAAATATAATCAGCCAGTTTCAGGCGAGTTTCTTCATCAAGGAAGCTGTGTGCTGGCATGGCATGCTCGCCCCATTTTCCTTGACTGCCGTTAGCAATTGCACTGGCAATATAAGCGCGCGCGTCTTCTTGTTGTCCGTATTTAGCTGCAATTTTATAAAAAGCAGGTCCAACAGAAGCATCATATTCTTTGTGGCAGGCGATACAGGCATTGCCTTTAGTAATTTCTCTGCCTTGTTCTATGATTAAACGTGACTGGTGATCCAAGCCTTGATCTGCTGGATTATTCGCTTTGGCTTGTGATTTTACTAACTCACTTAAGTCACCTGTGTGGAATTCAATTACTGAAAGCTTTGAATCCGGTGTATTTGGCCACCATTGTGAACCATATTCAAGTATCCAAAGTTTACCGTCGGCTGTGATTTTTAAATCAAGTGGACCCGCGATACCTAAGTCATCACCTAAATCTTCAATTTTAATCACATCGTCGTATTCGTCCAAAGTGACCACTTTAACCCAACTGCGCATAAAATCACTGATGATGAGTTTATTTTGATAGTAGCTTGGATAAGCCAGAGATTGACCGCTAGGGTAAATACCTGCAACTAACGCATTGCGTCCGCCTTGTCCTAATTCCGGGAATCTGTCTGATCGGGCATACGGATACCAGATTATAGCTGGCTGTGCTTTAGGCAATGTTTTTAAGCCTGTATTGCGAGGTGAAAAATTCTCAACCGCTAATGGATTAAATAATTTTCCGGTTTTTTCATTTTTGTAGTCAAACATGCGATAAGGTATGTTGTTGCCTATAATGGCTGGCCAGCCAAAAAAGCCCGGCGCACTCACCTTATTAATTTCATCATAGCCGCGCGGGCCAAACTCAGACGTATCTTCTTTACCATCGGGACCCACATCGCCAAAGTATAAATCACCAGTCGTGTTATCAATTGCCAGAGTATAAGGGTTACGAGTGCCCATCACGTATATTTCTGGACGACCGCTCTGATCTGATGCGAACAGGTTGCCCTGAGGGATTGTATAGCCGCCCTTTTTATCCGGGGTAATGCGCAATACTTTACCGCGTAAATCCTGACTGTTAGCAGATGTTCTTAATGCATCATGATATTTTCGGCCTTCCATGTTTGAAATTGGGCCTGAGTCATTTGATTCAAACGGATTGGTATTATCGCCAACAGCGATAAACAAGTTACCGTTTGCATCAAACTCTAAATTACCCCCTGTGTGGCAGCAGGTATTATCAAAAGGGATTTCAAATAAGATTTGTTCAGAATCCAAGTCTAACTTTTTATCTGTCACTTTAAATTGTGATAGTCGTTGCAGGAGTTCACTTTCGCCTGTTTTATCCGCAATATCATACATCAGATAAATTAACTGATTTTGATCAAATTCAGGATCGAGTGCCAGCGCAACTAAACCAAACTCTGATTTTTCGTTTTCGCCGAATACGCTGAACTTAGCCATAGTCTGCTGCTCACCGGTTGCAGTATCCATCCATACCAAGCGTCCATTTCTTTCTGTAATGACAGCAACAGAATTATCCTGAGTTAAATCAAAACTGACAGGCTCAATTAACTGATTACCAATGACTCTGCTGGTAAAGCGGCGAGGGTCGGGGCGAGACTGGGTATAGTCTAATGCATTTTGTTCACCAATTGCATATCGCAAACCGCCAGCCAAGTGCTCAAGATAGAGTGCATTTTGATAGGTTTCTTGGCTGTGGCCAATGCCTGTATAAAATGAACGTCCGCCATCAAATTCATGATACCAGGAAAGCGGATGGTACTGACCATGCGAGCCGCCTTGATAACTGCGTTCATCGAGCAATAATAAATCGTGGCGTCGGTCGGATAAATCGATAAAATCATACCACTCATCGGTAATATAAAATTTTTCCGGTAAAGTTTCTGTTGCCGGGTGGCTTGTATTCACAACCCGGATTTTTGCTTTTTGTACATTGGATGGATCGCCCGGATGAGATTTAAAGACACCGCCAATCAAACGTCGATACCAGTACCAGTCACCTTCAGCATGTTCAGTATCCGTTGCTGAATGTATGCCGACAAAGCCGCCGCCTGCCTGAATATATCTTTCCATTGCAACTTGTTGTTGCTCATTCAGTACATCTCCGGTTGTATTAACAAAAATGATGGCAGCCATTTTTTTCAGGTTTTCATCGGTAAAACTACTTGCATCTTCGGTTGCAACGGGTGTTAAACCTTGTTGTTTAGCCAGTTCTGAAACTGTTTGTACTGCAACAGGGATAGAGTCGTGACGCCAGCCGGTGGTTTTTGAGAAAATTAGAACGGAATTAAGTATTTTTTCAGACGTCTGTTTTTGTTTTGTAATTTCTTCGGTTGGTTTATCGTTTGTGACTGGCTGGCATGCGCTAAGCAAAAGTGCAATAGCCGCTGCAAACATGAGGTTGGATAATTTTATTAATTTCATTGGCGAACTAATTAGTAAATGTTAAACATGATTATAATATTTAATACTTATTTTAGATTAATTTAAAGCTGAATATTATAAAATAACAATATTTGTTAATAAAAAATCAAATATTGCAAACTTATATTAAAGAGTGATGGAGATTCCCATTAAATAACGGTTTAACCGGGTTAAACCGTAAATTTAATACATTTTGAGGAAGATTAACTTAACGCTAGATAACTGAAATCGGTTAATTTAGCCGTGCCTTGTCCAGCGCAATAGAGGCCAATTTTTAAACTTAAAAAACCGCCAAATACATTATGATTAATGCCCGATACTTCCATTCGGGTAGGATGTCTGATCCAGTTTTTTCCGTTGTCGACTGAATAGTGATAGGTAATAACCTGCTCATCATTGGTAATTCTGAACCTGATTGTCTGACTTTTTACTGATATTCTTGCCCATGCTTGCTCATCTGCATACTGAAAAGATTTAACTGACTGACCATCATGACCTATACCAACGTAAGCTTTGTGATTATAAAACAACAACAGGCCCGCTTCTGCACCCGGACTTAAATCAAAGCTCACTTCAGCCTGATAGGATCTGTCCTGAGTAATACAGCACATAGGCGAAGAGTTGGAAGGGCCGCTCCCTTTAGCGCCCAGTCTTAAATAGTTCTGGCCGTAATGAACACGCTTGATTTCATCTGAGCTTGGATTATGAAATGCCCACAATATGCCAAACCGATTTTTAGTAAAATCATCAGATAAAGACATGCCATGACGCTGAGGTTTATCTAATTGAGCCGGCATTTTAATCGGCGCTGATAAATCCCCACCTTTTGCCATAAACCAACCATCGTCAGTCCATTCTATGGGTTCGAGTAAAGTTTGACGCCCCAGTGTCCTATAACCATTTTCATAACCGTGATAGACCATCCACCAGTCGCCTCGGGGACCCTCGACCAGGGTGGCATGACCACGAGACCACCAAGGCTCTTCGTCTGACAGGGTTCTGACAAGCGGATTATGCGGACAATGTTCCCATGGACCATGAATAGATTTAGAGCGTGCGGCTATGACCATATGGCCGGTAACCGGGCCTGCTGTACCGCCAACGGCCGTAACCAGATAAAACCATTCGCCTCTGCGGGTAATTTTTGGTCCCTCAGGTGCAAAATTCTCGACAATCCAATGCTCTGGATAGCGCCAGGGGCTATATGCATGTTCAATTTCGCCTTGTGTTTTTAAACCCGACTCATCCAATTGTATTTTTCGGATGCCGTTTACAAATAAGTAGCGTTTGCCGTCTTCACCAACAGCGTGACCCGGGTCGATACAGCCATTAATATTGAGGTTAATGGGATCGCTCCACGGCCCTTTAATATCGTCCGCCCAAATAACATAAGTTGACCAGGGTTCACCATCGGCAGCCGCAGGAATATAGATGTAGTATCTGTCTTTGTATTTGCAAATATCCAGCGCCCATACTGTGCCAATATTTTTATAGAGCGCCGGTCCTATGGGTTGCCAGTTTACTAAATCACGTGAATGCCAGATGACGATGCCCGGATAAGAATTAAAGGATGAAAACGTCATATAATAATCGTCGCCGTCTTTTAATAGTGTGGGGTCGGGGTGATCACCGGCCAGTATTGGATTTAAAAAGGTGCCGTTACCCAAATCAGCTTTTCTTTGATTTTCAATGCCTGTACCCCATTCAGGTCGGTTATTATGAGGTAGGCAGGTATTGACCTGATTATCTGTGCCTGCAAATAATGCAGCCGGCGAGGCCAGTGCGCCTGTCATGGCGGCTTTTAATAATGTTCTTCTGTTAGCGTTGTGCATAAGGTACCTCATTAATTTTGTACAGTGCCCTGGAGCAATGCATCCAGTGTCATTTGATCAAAAACTTGATTTGTACTGCGATCAAAAATTGCAGAATTGAAATTATCAGTTGAACCATTGTCCCAATAAAAAGGAATCAGGCCGTATTCGAGTGCCTGCTCAACAATGAATTGATGATAATAATTACGGCTTGCCTGATGTAAGCTTAGGTTTTCTCCTGTTAATTGCGTACGACGCATTGCGGAAAATTCGCCTAAAATAACTGGAATGCCAAGATCTACAAATTGGGTTCGCATTAAATCGAACATTTCTTTAACGTGGGCTTCTTCTCCCCATGTCGGGTTATGTGCAATATCGTCAGCAGCATGATTTTCACTGCCCCAGTAATAAAAAGGGTTGCCCCAGTCTTCCGGAGTTTGCATTAAAGTAAAGTTATATGGGCTATAGAAATGGACCTCTGCCATGATGCGGTTAACTTGAGTATCTGACGGCATTTGTAAAAATAGCTGATTGGTTAACTCAATATCTGTTTTTGGCCCTTGGACAACCATTACACGGTATGCATTTTTACCGCCGGTTGATCTAACCGCATCGATGAAAGCCTGATGGTAAGACAGCAGTACCTCCATTTGCTGCTCTGTTTCTACATGCGGTTCATTCGCACTTGCAAATAATACATGCTGGTCAAAATCACGAAGATGGCTTGCAATTTGTTGCCAAAAGGCAGTTTGCTTGGCCATATTTTCCTGCTGTTTGGTTTCAGTTACATTGTTTTCCAGCCAGCCACCATCCCAGTGAATATTAACCAAAACATATAAATCCTGCTCAACGCATAATTGAACGACTTGTTTAACCCTATCTAGCCATTGTGCGCTTATTTCGGCGGTATCCTGATTTGAATACTGATCCCAGGCGATAGGAATACGTACGGCATCAAATCCACTTTGTTTTACCTTTTCTATCAGAGCCTGACTCACTTCGGGGTTTCCCCATGCAGTTTCACCGCCAATGGCTTCCATGGTATTTCCGATATTCCAGCCCAGTTTAATTTCAGAAGCAATTTCCTGAGCTGTTTTTTCCATCCCGGATAATTCGGGAGATAGAGGATTTTTATTGTAGTCCGGAAAAATTGAGCTAGTTTCCTGTTCCTGTTCCTGTTCCTGTTCCTGTTCCTGTTCCTGTTCCTGTTCCTGTTCCTGTTCTTGTTCTTGCTGCTGAGGCTGAACGTTTGCATTTTCAGAAGAGCCAGAGCCACAAGCGGTCAATACAGATAGCGAAAAAACAAGGACTAACTTTTTTAGAGTGATAAATATGGTTTTTCTACACATGTTATTTTGCCTTCAATCCAGATTAATCGAATGTATAAACTTTAATTAATGTGAGTTTAATGAAAACGATTACTTTTTTGTTAAATTAAAGAAACAAAATTTATTAAATTATCAAAAATGCTATTATTTAAATCAATATTGATAGATTACATTAAAATATGACTAGTGGTCATATACTGTATGGTTACACAACCTGCTGGTATGCTTTGGGTGTGCAGGAGAACTCAGCTTTAAATAACTTATTGAAATAAGACACATTTTTATAACCAACCGAATAGGCCACTTCTGCGATATTTGCATCTTTGGATTCAGATAACAATCTGGCTGCTTCGGTTAATCTGAGTTTATTCAGATAACCGGTAAAGGTAAAACCTAATTCTAATTTTAAAATTTCGTTTACTTTAGTTCGGCTGATACCCACGCTTGACGCTGTTATTTCAAGATTGAGTTCGGGGTTAGCGTATTCAGTTGCTAAAAATTTCAATAAAGCTTCTTTTGATTTATCCCGGTTTGCCTGCAAACTGAGTTGTTGATAAGCGATTAAAGGACGTTCTTTAATTAGTTTTTGTTCAAGTTCAGCTGTAAGGGCTCGTTTGTGATAACGAAAAAATATGATTACTGCGCAAGTCCAGATTAAACCTAATACGATAGCCAATATCGTGAGTACACTCCAGTCTCTGGCTCTTAGTTCTAATTGATTAATCTGAATCCGTGTGGTGACATCCGTTGGACTTTGTCCTGTGGTACTAAACTGAATTTTTGCTACTTTATCTAAAAAATAGTCGTTATGTGAAAGATTGACCTGAAACATATAAAACCACCAAAGTTGAAGCTCTAATCTGGACAGATCCACTTGAATACGTTGCCATTGTGGATTGCAGGTAAAAAACATTGAAGGCGCTCTGTAGGTCAGAAAATCATCTTTTTTGGAAAGCTTTTCATCGTACGTAAATACAATAAAAGTGAGTGTATTTTCGATTGAACATTTCACATTAAAGCTAACAGTTGAATATTTACTTAAATCAATGAGTTTTGCTTGCCCGTCAGAGTCAATAAACCTAAGCGCTAATGCGGAGTAGGGATGTTCTATCGCAGATGAGACAAATGCATCCATATCTAACATGTATTCAGTATCATTTAACCGGTTTGTTGATTGTCCGCCTGAATACTGGTCTGAATCAATTTCCGGCCGCCATTTTATCTGAGTATCCTGATGAGGTAGTAAAGGGATGTTAAGAAACGTATTTTGAATGCAAATGTAACTCAGTATTCCACTGATAATAAGTAAAGCTGAAAAAATTAAGACCGCTTTTTTGTAAAACCTGAGCATAGTGGTATAGCGACTAACCTGAGTGAATTAAGGATTACTAAAACTACATCAGATTAATTCCATGTCAATCAAGTGTTATAAAAATGCCTTTCTGATAGCAAAATTTATTATTTAAATAGGAAAATTTAGTGTTACGGCGCTGTATTTTTAAATGGTTAAGCCTCAACTCTATTTTGCTCTAATTTGGGCTTTAGCGCTTTGAACGCTATGATTTAGCCCGTTAAATAGGGTGATTTATCCGTGTAAAGGCCGGTCTGCAAGATCTACAACAAGACCCATAAAAGGGGGGCAAACCAAATTTTATGAAACCAAACTCTAAATCTCACAGGGTTACGACTGTTTTATGGCTGAAATAACTCAACTATCAGAACTTTGCACAGGTTCACATCATTTATTTATCCAACTTGATACTATTTACCTTAACGCTTGTACAGAGTTTTTCACCGGATCGATAAATTGATTTCGCGGTGAGAGGTCAGTTCAAGTAATTTTTTAGCAAGATGGAGCCGTATATGCGAATCGTGAGTACTGTAACGACTGTAATAGCATTATCATTATCTTTGAGCGGACTCGCTTATGCCAAGCATGATAAAGTAAAATCATTACCGCCGGGATTACAAAAGAAGGTTCAGTCAGGAAAGGCTTTGCCGCCAGGTTGGCAAAAAAAGTTAGCGGTTGGCGATACCTTGAGCCGGGATATATATCGAAATGCGACGATTTATTCTCGCGATCATGATAGAGGCTTGGTGACAATCAGCGCCGAAGGGAAATTAATTCGTGTTATTCAAAACACGCGTGAAATTGTTGATATCATTGAGAGTTTTTAGCTTGCTATATACCCGTTCTGCCTCAATATGCTTGACTTCAGCCGGAGAAAAAAATGCATGAGACTTGTTGTAGCACGGGTATAAATAACCGCCTTGTACAAGGCGGTTATCTGGCCGCATCAGCTTAAAACTCAGATGCTTTCATATCGATTACAAAGCGATAATGGACATCTGATTTTTCAAGCCGTTCGAAGGCTTGGTTAATGTCCTGCATTTTTATCATTTCGACTTCCGGTAAAATATTCATGCGCGCACAAAAATCCAGCATTTCCTGAGTTTGTGCGATCCCGCCAATCAGCGAACCAGCCACCCGACGTCTACCCATCACCATAGGAACCGTATTAAGCTCAGCGATGGGACCAACTTGTCCGACTAAAGTAATGGTGCCATCCAGTGTGAGTAAAGGCATGTAAGGTGTAATGTCATGTTTAACTGGGACAGTATCTATGATCAATTCAAACTGACTGGCGGCAGATGCCATACATTCTGAATCATCCGATACCAGAAACGCATCCGCGCCGAGATCCATTGCATCCTGTTTTTTGGCATCGCTGCGGCTAATCACTGTCACATGTGCGCCCATAGCCACTGCCAGTTTAATCGCCATATGGCCTAAACCGCCCATCCCGATAACCGCAATTTTACTGCCTGGTCCAACATTCCAGGTTCTCAGCGGCGAGTAGGTGGTAATACCCGCGCACAATAGTGGCGCGGCTTTGGCTAAGTCCAGCTTGTCTGGGATATTAAGCACAAAAGCTTCTTTGACGACGATATGTTTTGCATAACCCCCTTTGGTAATCTCTTGAGTGATTCTGTCCGGGCTGTTGTAAGTTTGGGTAAAGCCTTCTTCACAAAATTGCTCTTCACCACTATGGCAATGGGTGCAGGTTTGACAGCTATCAACCATACAGCCAACTGCGACAGGATCACCGATTTTATATTTTGTGACCTGACTACCAATATCCGTCACCCGACCAACAATTTCATGCCCGGGTACCGTTGGGTAAATCGTCCATCCCCAGTCGTTTTTAACCGTGTGTAAATCACTGTGACAGACGCCGCTGTATAAAATCTCTATGGCCACATCGTCAGGCCGTAGCGCCCGACAGTCAAATTCGTATGGTTTCAGTGGGCTGTCGGCTGATAGTGCGGCATAAGCTTGCGTTTTCATAACACCTCCTGATTAATTAAAATAACTGCGTTATAAATTGCTTGTAAAAAACTGTGTGAGTTTTTCAAACGGAATTAAGTTGACTCTATCGTACAAATCAACATGGCCGGCATTTTTTACTAAATACAATTCTTTGGGTTCGCCTGCTCTTTGGTAAGCATCCTGGCTAAACTCAATTGAGTGAGCATTTTCGCCGGCTATAAATAACATAGGTCGGGGTGAAATCGTTTCTATGTCGTTAAACGGGTAAAAATTTAAAAATTTAACATTGCTGCTCAGCGTTGGGTGAGTGGTTAAATCCGGCGAACTACCTTTTGGTGTGTATTGGCCTCGTTGCGTGCGGTAAAAATCGTAAAATTCTTTCGCAATAGGGTGTGAATCTTCATTTACCGAATGAGGTGTGCCGCCGGTATATTTTGTTTCGCCACCGGTAAATTCAACGTACCTTTGTTCTGCTGCCTGTGCAATCATTGCTTCACGCTGCGCTTCTGTTTGTGACTGGGCAAGAGAGTGTCGTGTAAATCCACCCATGTCATACATGCTGACCGTTGCAACGGCTTTTAAACGTGGGTCAATTTTAGCTGCGCTGATCGCAAATCCACCACTACCACAAATACCCAGAACACCAATATTTTCTTTTTGGACAAAATCACGCGTACCTAAAAAATCGACAGCGGCACTGAAATCTTCTGCGTACATATCCGGTAATACGGCATTACGAGGGTGGCCTTCACTTTCGCCCCAAAAAGATAAATCGATCGCAAGGGTAATAAATCCTTGCTCCGCTAATTTTTGAGCATATAAGTTGGAGCTTTGTTCTTTAACGGCGCCCATTGGGTGGCCAACTATAATAGCGGCCCGCTTTTCACCAGGCTTCATATTTTTAGGCAAGTATAAATTGCCTGTTACTGTCATCTTAAACTGGTTATCAAAAGTAACTTTTTTAAAGGTCACACTATCGCTTGTATAAAAATTATTGGCTCCGTTTGATAAATCGGGTTGATAGTTATCGGAATTGGCGATTGCTTGGCTCATAGGTAATAACCCTCCTGCGGTGAATAAACTGGCGACTAATAACGCGGATATTGATTTTTTCATCAAAGACTCCAAAGTATTTAAGGGCGGCATGAGCTGCCCCTGTTGTTTTGATGGAGTTATTATTGAACTGAAGGCGTTTAAAAAATAGACATAAAGATGCGACATGATTGCCTAATAATGCGAAGTCGGCCACTTTAGTGTGTAACTGGCGCGTTATCCGCTTTTAAAAGTATTACTTGTTAATAGAAATGGTTGTTTGTTGTAATAAATGGTAACATCTACTTTTCCGCGTTTGCTTGGTTGAAGTGATTAATAATATCCGTTTATGAAGCTGTTAAGGTATTGCCTGATTGGGATAAGTTTGCATGCTGTTTATCCTGCTTATTGTCAAGCGGATGAGAAAAGTGCTTTAAAAAACGAAAATATTTATTATTTAAATATTGCCAGATCGGATGCTGCAACCGTATTAAATCAGCTGGCTCAGCAATCTAAAGCGGTATTAGTGTATTCATATGAAATCGCTGAAAAAGTCGAAGCCAATGCCGTGTTTGGTTATTTTACACTGGATGAGGCGCTTGAGCATACACTGGCCAATACCGGATTAACGGCTAGAAAGTTAAATGGGCAAATCATTATTGCACCGGTTAAGAAACAAAAACAATCGCCTGTCAGAGTCAGCTCAATTAAACAAAAACCTTATACTCAGTCCCAACCTGATAAACCCAGTATTGAGGTGATCCAGGTTGATGGGATGCGTGCGAGTTTGTATCGGGCACAGGATATTAAAAGAACTTCATCCACCATTTCAGAAGTCATTGTGGCTGAAGAAATTGGCAAATTACCGGATATTACTGCCGCAGAAAGTGTATCCCATTTATCCGGTATTCAGGTTGAGCGTTATCATGACGAGGTCAATCGTGTGCTGGTGAGAGGCTTACCGGACTTTATTACCACTTATAATGGCCGGGAGTTTTTTACTGCTGAGCTGCGTACAGCCAGGTTACAAGACTTTTCATCTCAGTCCATTGCTGATATTCAGGTCCATAAAACGGCTACCGCAGGCTTTATTGAGCCCGGTTTAACCGGGGTTGTGAATATCCGCACGCACAGACCCATGGATTTTGACGGTGAAAAAATCGCGGGTGGTATCTCCACTAGCTATAACGATCAAATTAATAAAAGTTCACCCAATGCCTATTTTCTATATTCAAACTTTTGGCAAACTCAATATGGCGCAATCGGTTTTTTAGCAAATATGGCTGAATCATCTGCGGCTTATTACAACGGCGTAAGGTATAACTCAACCCGTTTTGTGGATTTAGCCCAGTTTGATCAAGCATATGCCGGTTTGTTTATTCCTACCTCGGTTGGCTTGTACAATAATGGTGGCGAGCGTAAACGACCCTCTGCCAATATTGCGTTTCAATGGAAACCTGATGCGCGTAGCGAAGTGTATTTTGAGAGCATTTATCAGGGCTTTGAAAGCCATAAATATGTTGACCACTTTATGTTTGATTTAACCGAACCGGGTTTAAATCAAACCGGCACTATGCTAACAAGTATTCAAACCAATCCGGATAATAACCGGGTAATCGGCCTGACTAAATCTGCTGGCAGAGTACCTTTTACCTACCGCTCAACGTCGACCGGACTCACAGATACCTTTCAGAGTGCTTTAGGTGCGAATTGGACATCCGGAAACTGGGCAATTAAAACAGATTTAGCGTACACAGACAGTACCTATACGGATAACCACTGGAGTCTGGATACTGCACTTAGCGAGTCGCCCGTGGGGCAAATTGATTTTAATTCCGGCGGTACCCGCTTTTCTTTTGAGCAGTTTAACCCGGCAGATATTAATCAATATCATTTTCGCGGCTACTATGAGTACGGATTTGAAGCAAGCAGCCGGGCGCTGCAATGGCGCATGGATATCAGTTATGAAACAGCGTTAAATTGGCTGCAGACAATTGAAGCCGGCATCCGGTTAACTGACAGGGATGTTGAGATAGAGCGCGGCTCACGCTATGCCTATTTATTGGGACTTGAAACCCCGTTAAACGAGCTTGATTTTTTGAATTTTAATTTGACCCAAGATCCTTACCGGGGAGAAAATACTGGGTTTCGCCAATATTTAGCGGCGAGTCGCAGCAGTATTCAGAATAAACAAGATGAACTGGCTGAACTGGCTTACCGGTCTTTACTAAAATTGTCGGAGCAGGGGGAAAGTTGGGCTGCTGACGAAGCTCAAAACTGGCAAACGCCAAAGGTTAATATGAATCCGGTTGAGAGTTTAACCGGCAATGAAAATACTCAGGCGCTTTATTTGCAAGGTAAGTCTTATAGTCGTTGGTTTGGGGTAAATACAGACACCACGCTTGGCGTACGTATGGTTCAAACCGGATTATCTGTCAGCGGATATCAGCTGTTAAATGGCACAGCACAAAGCGAACTGTCATTAACCAGTGCTGACAGTGATTATATTAATATTTCACCCAATATTAATATAAATCTGCATTTAAGCGATGAGATAATATGGCGACTGGCCTATACCAAAAGCTTAAGCCGCACCGATTTTATTAACTATAATCCGGGGCGAGTGCTGACGATGCAGGCATCTGCAAGCGCAAGCAGCAGTGACTATACGGGCGAGGGCGGCAACCCGAATTTAAAACCGACTTTGTCGGACAATCTAGACACCAGTGTGGAGTATTATTTTGCTGACAATGGCTATATCAGTGGCGCGCTTTTTTATCGCGATATTAGCGATATGCCCAATACAACACAGGCTTTAATAAACGAGCCAGACCTTGGCATGATTAATTTAACGCAACCAGAAAATACCGGCCAGAGCCAGATATTGGGCGGTGAGTTTAATGTACAAACATTTTTTGATTTATTTAAACCGCTTAACGGTTTTGGCATTAGCGCTAATGTGACCTATCAGGATGGTCAAACCAGAAGCCGGCTTGGAGCCGGACAATACTCTGTTTATACCGATATCCCCGGGCTGTCTAACTGGACCTATAACTTTTCGGTATTATATGACCATCATCAGATGAGTGCACGACTGACTTATAATTACCGTTCAGGTTGGACAAACTGGTATAGAGATGAACCCGAATTTAATCGTATGGTAGAAAATAAAACACAGTCCAGAAGCAAGCTCGATCTTGCACTTAGTTATGATTTTAATGCATTTGTATCGGGTTATGCCTATGTCAGCAACTTATTGGCCGAACCCCTTAAAAATTATACGCGACTGGATGCCAGACAAAGTTTTTTGCAGGATATCAGAGATGAGGGACGCTATTTTGGGTTGGGGCTTAGGTTCTCCTATTAAAACTCGGTGGCAGTTAATCAGCATAAATAGGCTGGCTACATTCCGGTGACAGCCAGCCTATTGGTTCGAGGGCTTACTCGAATAAACTTATTTTAGAAACTAAATTTTAGACCAACCCCATAATATCGGCCCTCATCACGGATATCTTGCGTGTATGCAATGGTGTCTGTGTCTTGGGTGTAGTTATGGAAAGGATTTGCCATGATATTAGATACATCCGCATAAAGCGTGAAGTTTTCATTTAAATCATAGCTGACAGAGAAGTCTAATCTGTCTCTGGCTTTAGTTTTATTACCGGTAAAGCCTTCAGCCCCTAATGTATTTCTGAACCAATTCACCCAGCTATCACGTTTGTTATAGGACAGTCTCGCTGAAAAATTATCTTTTTCATAAAATACTGCTGCATTATAAGTGTACTTGGATAACCCAGGAATAGGCGCGTAAGTTGATTCACCACCAATTTCTGCAGGTGTGCGCTCTTTGCCTTCTAAGCGTGTCATATTGGCAGAAATACCAAAGGCATGAAGTGCTTCCGGGACAAAGTCATAATCAAAGAAAGTTTGTGCATTAACTTCCCAGCCCCAGATTTTACCGTCACCTGTATTTTCCGGTTGGGTAAATCTGACAAGACCGATATCTTCCATTTCAATCAATTGGGTATAACTGCGGGTAAAACCTTCCAAATTACGTAAGAAAGTCGCACCACTGATATAACCTGATTCAGAGAAATAATATTCTAAGCTGATATCATAGTTATCAGAAGTTAATGGTTTTAAATCCGGGTTGCCCGAAAAACCAGTTGCATCATACTCAGTGGTATCTTCACCGTCTGAATTATCTTCAATTCTGATTTCACTGGCCGGGTTCAGATCAGCAAAGTTAACTCGGGTACGAGTTTTAGTATAACCGGCACGCAACTGCACATCGTCAGTTAAACGAGCGATAAAGCTGATATTTGGTAATACATCATTATAAGCGTTGGTCAATGTTGGCACATCTTCTCGAATCACGTTTTCCGGTGGCTCGCCTTCGTACGGTGTACCTTGTACCGTGGTTTCTGTGCGAGTTACGCGAACGCCTGTGACTACATCGACCGGAATATCGCCAATATCGAATAACCATTTCCCTTGTAAATAAGCGGCATAGGTTTGCTCATCTGCGCCAAAGTAGTTGTTTGGATCGAATTGAACATGTTTATCTAAGAATTTATCCGCTTCATTGTATGCCCAACCATAACGGCCCGGATCACTGTCACCTAGAGCGGTTGAAGATTCATAGGCAACCTGGCGTAATTTGTCATGGTTCGCAATAATACTTTCACGAGTAGGCGCTAAATAAGATGTAAAACCTTGTTTGTTACTGCGGAAAGGATTAAATGTTTCTTCATATTCCAGGAAATCAAGACTTCCCATTGGTTTGTTTAAATACTGAACACCCGCATAACGAGTACCGGAATCACGCGTGGCGTCACGGTCGGTAAAACGCACACCGGCTTGTAATTTATTTAAAATACCGTCATCAAAGGTATAGGTTAAGTCTGTTTTCCACTGCACACCTTTACCACCGACTTTATAGTGACTTTCAAAATAGCCACGGAAGTTATAGGCATCTATATCATATACGTCGGCATCAGGTGCATCAAAAACAACGCCTTTATCGCCAAAGAAATCAACGTTTACCAGCCAGTCTTCACGAACTGAAGTATCAAAACTCCATTCTTCTTTTTCATAAGTACTGTCGGTATAAGCTAAATCGGTTTCAATTTTTAACGGACCATTTTGCCATTTTGCACCGACTGCGAATTGGTAAGTATCGGTTGCGCCTTTATTGGTTGAGCGATAAGCCGCTGCCGGTAAGCCACCTGTTTTTGTCAAACTTGCCGCCTGGCCATTATCAGTGCCATCAACCATAACAACATTTGAAAGGTTAGGATCGCCAAATTGAGTTGGGTATCTGTCCCAGTCGACTAAATGGAACCAGAAACTGTCTGCCAAACCTTCTCCTCGGAAGCCTTGGTAAATCGCATCCGCATAAATTTCTAATTGATCATTTGGTCGCCATTGAGCTGCCATATTCCAGGAAGGGCGCGTACGTTTACCTGAATCCTGATAAATACCTACCCGGTTTGGAATTACAAAATTACCTTCGCTAAATTCTTCCGGTGTTATGGTGCCAAAAGCGTTAGCATTTCTAAACCAGGTATCATTATAACGCACGCCATTATGGTATTCAGACTGGGTATAAGTCGCATTAGCTAAAAAGCCGACTTCACCTAAACTGGTTTCCCAGCGGTTAGAGTATAAAAGACTGCCGGTTGGTGATGATTTTTCGCTCTGATCGTTATACGCATAACGTAATGTACCTGATACCTTTTGACCCTCAAAATCAAATGGGCGACGAGAGCGTACGTTGACTAAACCAGCTAAACCCGGCTCTAAAATATCCGCGGTACCTGATTTATAAACTTCAATGCCAGCCAATGCCTGTGAAGGAAAATCCTGTAATTGAACTGAACGCAGTTCTGCTGTAAAAAGTTCGCGGCCATTAAAGGTGGTGGTTACATTAGGTAAACCACGAATTAAAATATCGCGCGCTTCGTCGCTGCGGCGGTTAACCTGAATACCGGCAATACGGGCAATACTTTCTGCAGCAGTTAAGTCTGGTAATTTACCAATATCTTCGGCAACAATGGCATCAACAAAAGAGTCTGAGCTCATTTTAATATCCTGAGCTTTCATTAGACTTGAGCGTAAGCCTTTAACCTGAATGACTTCTGTACTTTCAGTCTGTTCTTCAGATTGAAGCTGATCTTCTTCAGCTTCTTGCGCTTGCAGGTAACCCGGTAAAATAGCCGTTGCCAAGGCTATGCTGACTGCCGTTTTGACAAATGGAATACATTTTCTCGACATTGTCATCTCCTATAATAAAAATAGTTTTTATAATCATTTATGTTTAAAATTTTTATAAGCTGTGTTCAGACGAGCTGAGTGCTTAGGGTGTAATTAAAAACTGATTAATTACTATGGTATGACTTATAAAGGGTTTAAAAACCGTAAATAAAAAGTTTTAAAAAGATTAAATTAATTTAAATTTAATATGTTTTTTTGGGGTGGCCGGATAAAAATGTCCGGCCGAATGGGGGGGAGAGTGAGCTTAGCGATCAGGTTCACGAATAATGATTTTGTTCGCAGATACCTTTTTGACCTCTAAATTAAAGTTATACTCAAGACTTTTTACCCAGTCCTCAACTCTGGAAACTTCGAATCGACCCCCTATTTTTAATTGAGCCAGATGCTCGCTTTGAATCTGAATCTCCAGATGGGTATAGCGTTTAAGCTTGGTTATCACCTCGGCTAAAGGTTCGCCGGAGAAAATCAGTTCTCCGCTTTGCCAGGCTTGAGCGGCTTGTATCTGACTAGCAGATAAGGTGGTTAAGTTATTGAGCGCGGCTTGTTTAGCTTGTTCGAATGAACTTGAACTACTAACACTGGTATACTGGCCAGCCGTCATATAAGAGATATCGGCTAATGGATTAATATTGGCCTTGTTTTGTGTGCTGGGTATTGAGTTTTTTGCAATGGCTAACGCGATTTTTCCCTCGGTGACCAAAACATCAAAATTTCGGTTGTCCTGTAAGCTGACATTAAATGCCGTGCCCACAGCTTGCACGCGTCCATTGAGCGCATAAACGTTAAAAGGTCGGTGTTTGTTTTTGGCCACTTTAAAATGGGCTTCGCCTTTTTGTAACCAGAAATTTCGTTCGTGATCGGAATAAACCACTTTAACCTGACTGTCTGCATCAAGCAGCAAGCTGGAATTATCCAGTAGTTGAATGGTTTTTTGCTCGCCAATTTCTGTTGTATAGGTTGTATTGGCAAAAACCGGCTCAGGTTGTGTCTCAGGCCAAAAAGTCAGGCTGATGCTGACAATTAATAAGCAAATGAATGCAAACCCGGCGGCCGGATTTAGTGCTTGGCTTAGTCTGCTTTGTTGCCTGTTTGAAACCGGTTTTACAGGCGTTGATTTCAGCTCAGTTAAATCAGCGAGTTCTGTTAAGAAAACTTGATGCCATCTGCTGTTTAGTCGGTATATTTCATCGATACGATTTGGGTCACTGGATAGCCAGGCTTTAAATTCGGCTTTTTCTGCGTCGCTCAGCGGCTCATCACCATCTAATCGGATCACCCAATCCCAGGCTTGAGATTTAAGTTCACTGACATTTTGAGTTAGCTGTTCAAAAGAACTCATGGTTGATTCCTCATCGGTGATGTTTGTGCATTCTGGCGGTTTAATGGCGTTATATTAGCCGGGTTATTCAGGTATTCATCGCAAAACAGGCCGGCAAGCTTTAAATTTTTTTCAACTGTGCTGAGCGAAACTGAAAGCTTTTTGGCGATTTCTTTGTGTTTAAGACCATATACTTTACGTAATAGAAATATTTTCTGACATTGCGCCGGTAGTTGTTCTATTGCCTGGCAATAGAGCCTGATGGATTCTTCTGCCTCTTGTTCACTTTCTAAACTGTCGGTTTTTTCTGTCTTCAATTCTTCAAGGTGCTCTTCGATAAAACCGGTTGCTTGCCTTGCTTTTTTATTTAGCTCATCCCTGGCGATATTTTTTGCAATTTGAACCAAAAACGCAATCGGCTCTTCTATCTTTGTTTTCTTTTCTGCCCGATGCGCTTTGAGATACACCTCTTGCATAATATCGTCAATATCCTGCTCCGTACCCGTATATTTTTTCAGGAAATTTTTTAAAAACGGACTCTTCTCAAGAAAGACCCGGGCAATTATTGACATTCTGATACCTTAAAATCACTCAATGCTGGTGGATAAACAGGCGTGCCTGAAGTTTATACTTATATACTGATTATGACGTACCAATTTTAAAAAGCCGTAAAAAATCATTTTACGGTTTTTTACAGGCCACGCAGTCATAAATTTATAAGGGTTTTTAACGCTGGCCCGATAGATGAAACACCCGCTTTTTAGCTTGTGGTGTCATTTTACGGCTCTCGGTATCTTGATGAATTATGATTCAGGAGGCAAAGCGCGTTGAATCTAATAACCTATACCCGTGCTACTTCAAGATGCATGTTTCAGAGCTATCACAGCGCTTTCAATACAAGGCATATTGGTAAAGGAATGTAGGCACCTTTCGAACCAATATAACGCAGTAGTGGAAGCGCTGTGAAGCTCCCAAAGGGCCGGGCTAAAAATGCCTGATACGGCGTTAAATTGCTTTGATGTAGAATAACTATACCTTCAGCAATTTGCCTTGTCTCATGCATTTTTTTCTCCGGCTGAAATCAAGCATATTGAGGCAGCACGGGTATATAATTAACGATAATAAAACTGACTGAGGAATCTTCACGTGTTAAAAAAAGTATTCAGGACCTGTCATAATAAGCAAGTTCTAGTTTTAGCGAGTGCTTTGTCTGTTGCTGGGTGCCAGCAACAAGCAGTTACTTCGGCGCAAACTCATCAAGCAAACAGCAATTTACCTGAATGGGAAAATCCGGCTGTATTTAATGTGGGCACTTTACCGGACCGTGCATTTTTTGCTTCTTACCCAAGTAAAACAGAGGCTTTGGCAGGAGACGACAGAGCGTCCAGCCATTACCATTCACTCAGTGGACAATGGCATTTTAACTTTGTTGAAAAACCAGAGCTGCGCCCAACCGATTTCTATAAAACCGATTTTGATGTGTCTGAGTGGCCATTAATTGATGTACCTTCAAACTGGCAATTACAAGGTTATGATTATCCTATCTATGTAAACCATGGCTATGGTTTTCCAACGAATAAACCCTTAACACCCGACTATAACCCGGTTGGTTCTTACAAGCGTGATTTTAATGTTGCCGAAGAATGGGATGGTAAACGTATTATCGTTCATTTTGGTGCGGTACGTTCAGCCTATTATGTCTGGGTGAACGGACAGAAAGTGGGTTATGCAGAAGATGGCAAATTGCCTTCTGAATTTGATATTACGGATGTGGTTAAACCCGGTAAAAACTCAATTGCAATTGAAGTATTTCGCTGGAGCGACGGCAGTTATTTAGAAGATCAGGATATGTGGCGTATGGCAGGTGTTCAGCGTGATATCTTCCTGCAAATTGTGCCTGAAACTCAGTTATGGGATTTTCATGCTGATACGCGTTTAACCAATGATTTCAAAGACGGCCAGTTAGACCTGAATGTCAAGGTGGCTAATAGCAGCAAAAAGGCGGGTATTTCTACGGTTAAAGCAGAAGTATATGACGGTGATAAGCTGATTTGGAATGATGAAAAGCAAGTGTCTACTCAGGCTGGTGAAACCGGAGAAGTCAATCTTGCGAAATCTTTCAAAGATGTGACACCTTGGTCAGCTGAAGTCCCTAAACTGTACGATTTAGTTTTAACCTTAAGTCAGCCGGGCCAGGAAGATCAGGTAACGCATCAGGGCCTTGGTTTTAAAGACGTTAAAATTAAAGACGGTTTATTAATGGTTAACGGTCAGCCAATTATTATTAAAGGGGTTAACCGTCACGAGCATGATCCGGTTAAAGGTCAGGCAATTGATCGCACTAGCATGATCAAAGACATTGAGTTAATGAAGCAGTATAACGTGAATACAGTGCGTGCATCTCATTACCCTAACGACCCTTATTGGTATAAATTGTGTGATCAGTATGGTTTATATGTCATTGATGAAGCGAATATTGAATCCCACGGGTATGGTTTTGAAGAAGAGGGCTTAGGTAATGATCCTCAATTCAAAGAGGCTATCTTAGATCGTGTACGCGGTATGATTGAACGTGATAAAAACCATCCTTCAATCATTTCCTGGTCTTTAGGCAATGAAATTGGCCCGGGTCCAAATATTCGTGAAGCCTATTTATTAGCCAAAGAAATGGATGACAATCGCATTGTTCAGTATGAAACACGAGCGAACTGGTACAAAGAAAAAATGACTGATGTGGTTGGCTGGATGTATGCAAACCGCGAAGAAATTGAAAATAATTACCTTGGCAAATATCCGGATACCCCTTTTATTTGGGTTGAGTACGCGCACACCATGAGTAACAGTGGTGGTAACTTAAAAGAGTTATGGGATTTTGTGTACAAGCATCCGCAAGTACAGGGCGGCAGTGTATGGGACTGGGTTGATCAGGGCCTACAGCAAACGGATGAGAACGGTCGCATTTATTACGCTTACGGCGGTGATTTTGAACCGGCAGGCACCCGTAATGCCAATAACTATTTAGCCAATGGACTGGTTGGTTCTGATCGCGAACCTCATCCTTCCTTGCTAGAACTTAAAAAGCTTTATCAAAACGTATTTGTTGAAAAGTTAAGCGAAAATTCTTATCAATTCACTAACCGTAACTTCTTTAAAGATTTAAGCGACTTAGATGGTGAATGGATATTATTGGAAGATGGTAAAGTTGCACTTCAGCAAGCATTGCCAACAATGACAACAGCGCCTCAGCAAAAAGAAGTGCTGGTATTGGACGCGCTTAAAAACTTTGCGATGAAAGCCGGTAGCGAATATGCCGTTACCTTTAACTTTAAAACCCGTGAAGTCGAGGGCGTTATTCCTAAAGGTCATATTGTTGCAACCGAGCAATTTATATTGCAAACACCTGAGCGCAGCATTGCACTGGAAAAAGCAAATGGCTTAAAGCTTAAGCAAACTGATAACAGTGTAACTGTTAACTCGGGTAAAGTTTCAGTTGGTTTTAATACGCAAACCGGTCGTCTTGACAGCTACAATATCAATGGTACAGAAGTTGTTAAAAAAGGTTTATTCCCGAATTTCTGGCGCGCGTTAACTGACAAAGATATGGGTAACCGTTTAGGTGAACGAACGGCGCGTTTTTATAAACATGCTGATATCGAATCTAAAGTGACTCAGGTTAAAGTTGAGCAGGAAAACGGTAAAGCTGTGGTTCGTTTTGATTTGCATTTCCCAAGCATGAACAGCAATGGCTTTATTGAATATCAGGTGGGTAAAAATGGTGCTGTTGCGCTGGATTACCAAATGAAGTTTGCACCTCAATTGCCAGAACTTCCTCGTTTTGGTTTAAAAATGCAATTACCGGATGGTTTTGATGATGTGAGCTGGTATGGTCGTGGTCCTTGGGAAAATTATCAGGATCGTAAGTATGCCGCTCACTTAGGGATTTACGATGCAAAAGTTGCTGACCTGTATACGCCTTATATCCGTCCACAGGAAAATGGTGGCCGCACGGATACCCGCTGGTTAACTATCAGCAATGCAGAAGGCATCGGCTTTAAAGTATCAGGTGCACCTAAATTTGACTTTACTGCGCACCATAATACGGTTGAAGATTTTGACTATCCAAAAGCCGGTAAAAACCGTCATATTAACGACATTGTTGAAAGACCGCTGACTGAACTGACATTGGACTTACAACAGCGTGGTGTCGGTGGTGATAACACCTGGGGCGCTCAGCCGTACGATGAGTACAGAATGAAACCTTCAGAACAGCAGGACTATCGCCTTGAATTACTGATAGAGCCTTTAACGGGTCAATAAGTAGCACGGGTATAATCACTTCTCTCCCTACAAGCGGCGTTTATCAACTTAGATAAGCGTCGCTTTTTTTATTGATTTTTAACCTGTTTGAGTCGTCAAATAACAGCTTATATTGGCTTAATTGAATGGGGACTGTGAATGATGCCGGATAGCAACTCACGCCTTATTACTTAAACCAGACAATCTTTATATCAGAAATTCTCTTCCACCTGAGGCCTTAATATCAGTTCATGAATATGCGTATTTCCATCAGTATTCAGGTTATTTAATATTGCTGTTGCGACTGCTTTTGCCGTTAAATACTGTGGGCGCTGCGCCTCTCTGAATTCAGTATCTACGCCACCTGGATAAACCGACATAAAATGGATATTGTCGGCTCTTAACTCTTTTCGCATGACTTTAGTATAGCTGTCGAAGGCAGATTTTGATGCAGAATAGGCAGCAATACCGGGATTAGCATAAAGACACACAGTCGATAAAATATTAACGATTTTACCGGATTGTTGTGCTTTCATTTGAGGGACAACGGCCTGACAAAATGCAATGGGCGCATAACAGTTTATTTGCATCATCCAGTCGAGTGCTGAAATATCAATTTCATGACCTTGACCACGCGCATTATTGAGTCCGGCGCAGTTAATTAATAGGTCGATTGGCCCGTTTTTAAGTTTGGCTTGTTTGACAAACTCATTGATTTTTTGATGGTCGGTTACACAAAAAGTATCCTGATAAACCTGTGAACCATCCGGGAGCAGGTTGAGCGTTTTTGCCAGTTTATCTGGGTTTCGTCCGCATAAACTCAGTTTGTAACCTTTTTTAGCTGCTTGAATAGCGAGTGCTTGTCCGATACCAGATGAGGCGCCGGTAATTAATATATGTGATGTCATTTTGTTATATTTATCATTGTATAAAACAGAAAAGAGCGAATGAAATCATTCGCTCTGGCTGACTTTGACTTTATTTTCAACTTTACGCGAGTTGTATCAACCCGGCAAACTTGATTCTTTTAGCTTGATTCTATTAGAACAAAGCTCGAACGCCGAACGTAATTCTGCGGCCTGTGTCTTCTATTGCTAACAGTCTGTCATTATAACCCTGATATGAACGCTGTGTTTCATCCGTCAGATTGAGTACATTGACATAAGCGGTTAATTCGTCAGTCAGTTGATAGCTGGTGGTTAAATCAACCTGACCATAATCATTAACGCTTTCCGGCTGTCCCTGAGCGCCAAATGTGCGTAATAAAAAGGTGTCACGCCAGTTGTATGCAGCTCTTATCTGGAACTTTTCTGTTTCAAAAAATGCGACCAGGTTAGCAGAATCAGACAGGCCTTCAACGTTAAATACCTGAGTAGATAGACTAGGGTCAAACTTAACTGAGCTATCTACTTTTGTATAGTTAGCTGAGAAACCCGAACCATCCCAAGGTGCTGGTAAAAAGTCAAACGTATACTGGAATGAGGCTTCCAGACCATAAATATTGGCATTTTCTGCATTGGTTGGTTGCGTATTCTGGAAGGTTTTTCCCAAAATTTCAGTTGGCTGAGTCACCAGTGATACAAAGTTTTCAATTGATTTGTAATACACAGCGACACTTGCATAACTTGCATCATTTATAAAATAGTCCAACCCTAAATCAGCATTCCAGGCTAAATAAGGTTCTAGTTCCGGATTACCGCTCGAAACTGTGTAATCTGAAGGCGGACGAATATTCCAGCTCTGTGCGGTTGATAAGTTCGTTAAGGTCGGACGGGTTAGTGTTCTCGATGCGGCGGTGCGCAATACCAAATCATCTTCTAAATTCAGCCTGAAAGTCATCGACGGTAAAACATAGTCGTAATCTGTCGAAACGCTGACCGGCAGAACTTCAGAATAGACAGGCACAACCGCAGTTGCATCACCCGGAATGGTATTTAACTCTAACAGCTGTACAGAACTGCCTTTTGCGGTGACGTCGGTTGCAACATATCTTAAACCGGCAGATAAATCCCAGTACATATCGTTGAAATCACCTTCCCAGTTGCCCTGGATGTATGCAGCCCAGCTTTTTTCTTCCACCACACCAGAAGAGGCCGGTCGCAAGGCACCATTCCAGTTACCGCCGTTTGCAGCTATGGCTTGACGATAATTAGATTCTTCCGCAGCATCATTTTTTTGGGTGATTGCTGCGTCTGAAACATAATAGTCAATCAGGCTCTCTGGATTAAAGGTAAGCCATTCATTGGCGAGTTCGCTTTGGCCTAAAAAGTCATCCACACTGAAAGTTTGCGCCATAGAAGCCGGAACACTTGCAAAATATCCGCAGTAAAAACATAAAATACTGTCAGGGGTTTGATAGTTTTGATTTTGTTTTTCTCTGTCGGTTAACAGGACGCCGTATTTAACATTTTTAAGCGCACCATCAAAGAAACTGGTTACAGCATCCACGGAAAACTGACTGATTGAATCTTCGATTTTATTGCCACGTTTAAAGCCAAAGTGGGCCTTTAAATCTGAATTATCAGTGGTATCAATTACACCTGAAACTATCGGTGTTTCACTACCCTGACTATGATCCCAAACCGGGTTTAAGCCTGTATTTCGGGTTCCTAAAACAAAAAACGGGGTATCTTTACCATCACTGGTTGCTTTTGAGTGGCTCAGATCAAATTTAAGCTGAGTGGCATCATTTACAAACCATTGCAGATTACCGGCAATTTGCATGGTATCGGCAGATCTTGGATTTGAATCAACGACCCAGTCAGTTGCTAAACTGCCGGTGTCACTTCGTTTGAAGTAGGTCACTGTATCATTTTTGCTGACGCTTGCATCTATAATATCTGATTCGTCGGTAAAATACGCCAGCGTATTAATCGTGGACTCAATATCATATTTTGTATATAAAGCATCCAAATTTAGTTTTACATCGTCATTAATCTTCCAGTCAAGCGCAAGGGTGCCACCGATACGCTCACGTGAGCTGGTATCAACTTGTTGATTAAAAGAACGTGGCACGGCTACGCCCGTTAAATCAGCACTGCCGTCTTTATCAAAATCTAACGCTTTATTCACCAACCAGCCATCAGATGTATAGCGCTGAATTTGCGTATCCCGTTTGTCATAAATCAGACTTACTAAGGTACCGAAGGTTTGCTCATCATTGCTGTTGCTAAGTAACAAAGAAGCTGTCGGTGTCGTTTTTTCAGAACCACTGTCATATTTGCCACCCAGTTTACCGGCAACAACTAAACCGGCTCTGTCTGTTGGGCGAGCTGTGCGAATGACGACAGTTGACCCTATACCGCCTTCCTGAAAATCGGCTGCTGATGACTTATATACGTCAGCGCCTGAAATTAATTCAGACGGCAAAATATCAAAACTGAACTCTCTGCCTGCATTATCCGTCGCCAACAAACGACCATTGAGTAATACAGTGTTAAATTCCGGACCTAAACCCCGAACGGTAATTGAGCGCCCTTCGCCACCGCTTCTGTCGATTGAAACACCACTCACCCTTTGCAATGATTCCGCCACGTTTTGATCCGGAAACTGGCCGAGATTTTCTGCCGCTATAGAGTCTACTACCCCCATAGTTTCACGTTTTGTGTAAAGCGCTCGCGTTAAACTACCACGTGTACCTGTCACTCGTATCGTTTCAACCTCGTTTGCCTGATTCTCATTCACATTTTCGGCAGCGATAGACTGAGTTGCAACAGCGCTCAGCACGCTGACTGCTAATAATGATCTCTTAAACATAATAAGTTTCTCTAAATTTAAGTTTATAGAGAGGTAATACGTTTACCCCGTGTGTGTCAAAAATTCCAGTATTCTGTTAAACCCCCGCTTAAAAAATATCTGGAATGGCAATTAACGTAGTGCTTAACCGTTAATTTATTCGGAACCCGCTTAGTCAGTTGCGATCTATACCGACTTATACCGGGTTCCGGGATTAAACCCTGACTTTGTTATTCATTAACGCAGTCAGGTTTTAAAATTTGCAATCAGAGGAGGAAATTCTGGCTAAATTCCTCCTGAATTGGTTTACATTGGTGTGAGGCGAGCTGTGTAGCCGCCTGAATGTGCCAGTTTCATGGTTAATTTGTCTTTACTGGTCACTACTTTTTCAATTCGTTTGTAGTCTTCGGCCCAGCGAAGTGCATTGATACCGTCCTGGAAAATAACCATTTTAAATTTTTGACCTGTTGGCAGGAATGATAAGTCGAGTTCAAGTTCACGACTGTTCTCATCATTTAAGGTTCCTACATACCAGTTATTACCGTGTTTTCTGGCTACTGAAATATAATCGCCAATTTTACCGTGAAGCACTTTGGTCTCGTCCCAAACAGTGGGGACTTTAGCCATAAAGGTTGCGCACTCTTGCTGATTTTCATAATTAACCGGTGAATCAGCCATCATTTGTAATGGGCTTTCAAACACAGTTAACATTGCCATTTGGTGAACACGTGTAGTCTGGCTCATAGGGCGGTTAAAGCGGACGGTAAAATCCTGATGATCGCTTGCTTTACCACCATAAGTAATTAATTCATATGGTTTTTTACCTTGAGCATTAGACATAGCGCCCGGTGTATAGTCCATCGGTCCAGCAACCATACGGATAAAAGGCAAGGTTGTATTGTGTTCAGGTGTACTGTCATAACTCCACTTATTCCACTCGAGGCCTTTTACACCTTCCCGTGAAATAACATTTGGATAGGTACGGCGTAAACCTGCCGGCTTATACGAACCATGGTAATCAACCAGCAATTTACGCTTTGCTGCTTCTTTTGCTATTTTCCAATAGAAATTAACCATTTGTTGATCGTCTCGCTGGAAAAAGTCAGGTTTAATACCCACAGCACCAAGCTCTGCGAATCTGTCCATGGCTTCATCAAACTGATCTCGTAAGGTTAACCAGGATGCCCATAAAATGATGTCGACATTTTTCTTTTTAGCGTAAGCTATGATTTCCGGTACATCCATATCCGGTACTGTGCCCAATAGATCACCCAGTGGATACCAGCCTTCATCTAAAATAACGTATTCAAGACCGTTTTTAGATGCAAAATCAATATAATATTTGTACGTTTGAGTATTAACGCCTGCTTTAAAATCAACGCCGTGTAGATTATTTGCGTTGTACCAATCCCATGCCACTTTACCCGGTTTGATCCAGCTGGTATCACCAATGCGGTTAGGGGATGCCAGCTGATAGGTTAGCTGGTTAGTGATAAGTTCTGCGTCATTGTCTGCAATCGCCAGTACACGCCATGGAAATGCTCTGGTGCCATCGGTTTTGGCAATATAGTGCGCTCGCTCGGTTATAGGCTCGTTTCTGTCTACATCCGGTAATAAAGGCTCTTTTTTAGTCGGGTACTTAGGGAATGTTGCGGTTAAGCCATTTTTACCATTTCCGAGTAACCAGAGACCGGCATAGTCTTCCAGACCTGTCTCTGTAATGAGTATTTTAACGCCATTGTTATCGACCAGCGCGGGCGTGCTTGCCAGATTATTTTGGTCAATATTTGAAATCGCTTGATGGATATAAGTTCGCTCGTTGTGTGAATAAAAACCTTCTTCTTCCGGGTAATAAACACTGGCGTCTTTATCAAAGTTAAATTCTGCAATTTCACCTTTTACTGTAATGGAATCGTTTAACCTTGTATTAAATCGATAAGCGACACCATTATTAAAGGCTCTAAATTCAACAACATACTCATTATCGAAAGTTAATGCCAGTTGGTTATATTGGTTTTCAATAGTAGCCGACTTAACTTTAACTTCAGGGTAGAGGGTTTCAGAGATTTGAATTCTTTCGATGTTGGTAATATTGGGATCATTTGCCAGGCTTTTGTGGCCGTCCAGTACCAAATCTATTTTTGAATTGTTTAATACCGGCTGTCCGTCGAGTGTGACTTTATATTGAACATAGTCACCCGATGTTACTTCAACTTGAATTGAACCGTCCGGTGACGATAGTTGAAGCTTCTCGGCAGCCTGAGTTGCAAGCGGTGTCAGTAAAAATACTGCAGCTATTTTGGAGGCTTTGCAAAGTAAGTTTTGCTTATAAATAGCCATATGTTGTCCTCTTTTATGTAAGAATAAATATTAAGTTAACATAAAAGTAACACATTTTCTTAAATGATCAAGTTAAAAGTATAACGTTTTACCTAAAAAATTAATTTTTTTTATAAAATTTTATAAAATGCAATAAAAACAGTTATTTAAATATTTGTCATAAAAATACTATATAAAATTTAAAACTTAATTATCTCGGGTTAAGTTTATAAGGGCGATTTTGTCTTAATTTAAGTTAAACGTTTAAGTTTGTGATTAAGTGTTTAGTTTGAAAAATTAAAAAAAACCTATTGACCTTAAGTTAGCTTGAGGTTTTAGACTGCTCGCATACATAAACTTAATCAATTTGTAATAGATGAGTATCTAACCAGAGGAAAAATGAATGACAGAAACAACACGAATCGCATTGGTGACAGGTGCAACAGATGGTATTGGTAAAGAAACGGCAACTCAGTTAACAAGAGAAGGCTGTCTTGTCATTATTGGTGCGAGAAACCTTGAAAAAGGCGCCAAAGTGCGTCAGGAATTAGCCGATAAAGGCATAGATGTCGATATTGTTGAGCTGGACATTTGTAATACCGGGATCACAAGAAAAGCGGCCAATGAAATTGAACGTGTTTACGGACGTTTAGATATTTTGGTTAACAATGCTGGCATTGCCTTAGACAAAGGTCCATTGAGCGAAATCGCACTTTCAGATCTCACTACAACATTTGAAACCAATGTATTCGGTACATTCAGAGCAATACAAACTTTCTTGCCGTTATTAAAAAAGTCAGACAACGCTTGTATTGTTAATGTATCCAGCAGTTTGGGTTCACTCACGGATATGACGGATGAAAACAGCCAATATTATGATGTGCTTATACCAGCCTATGCGTCTTCAAAGGCAGCATTAAATGTATTAACGATTCATTTAGCCCGTGAATTAAAGCCGCTTGGCATTAAAATCAATGCAGTTGAGCCCGGTTTAACGGCTACTCGCGCTGTCGCTTTGCCAAATGCTCAACCGGTTGAGGTAGGGGCTCAGTCGTCTGTTCAATATGCGCTATTAGACAAAGATGGCCCTACGGGTGGTTTCTTCGACCGTTTTGGTCCATTTAGATGGTAGTTTATACTGGTTTTTGTGTGAGTGTTAAAAAACGCGTCCTATGACGCGTTTTTTCTTGTAGGCCTTAGATTATTTATTTGATTGAGGTGTTGAAAAAAATGTTAGCTAAAGAACTGAGTATTGGTGAGATTTCAAAGCGCAGTGGGCTGGCTGTATCTGCGATTCACTTTTATGAATCTAAGGGGCTGATTACCAGTCGGCGAAATTCTGGAAATCAAAGAAGGTATACCGCAGGTGTATTGCGTTATTTGGCCATTGTTAAAGTGGCGCAGCGGGTTGGCATATCATTGGATGAAGTGAAAGAGACATTAGGTTGTTATACTTATGGTTTAAAACTGTCGGCGAATGAATGGGAAATAGCGGCAAAAAAATGGCGAGTTGTGTTAGATAAAAGAATCGAAACACTCAGAAGACTGCGTGATGAGTTGGATTCCTGTATTGGTTGTGGGTGCATGTCACTTGAAGACTGTCCGTTAAGAAACCCAGAAGATACGCTGAGCAAAAAGGGCAGTGGCGCGATTATACTTGAGCGTAAATTCTAGAGTAGCTAAAACGGGTTTTTATGGTGATATTGACTGGATCCTGAGTCGGGCTTTATGATCGGATACTATAAATCATCTTGTTATTAAATTTTCCGGAGTAATAATGACGTTAGCAGATCAAGTTATGCCTAAATTAGGTATGGGTACTTTTAGATTAGAGGGTGAAACCGCATATCAGTCTGTCAAAATGGCTTTAGAGGTGGGTTTTCGCCATCTAGATACAGCACAAATTTATGGCAATGAAGCTGAAGTTGGACGGGCAATTGCCGATAGTGGGATTGACCGTTCTGAATTATTTATTACCACTAAAGTCTGGAATGCACAGCTGAATCAAAAAGAATTTATTGATAGTGTTCACACCAGCTTAAAAAAGCTTCAACTTGATTATGTTGACTTGCTATTAATTCATTGGCCATCACCGGAAAATGGTGAACCTATGCATGAATATTTAACCGAGTTAAAAAAAGCTAAAGAATCAGGGCTGACTCGGTATATCGGTTTATCTAACTTTACCATAGCTAACTTAACTGAAGCCATGCAAACGTTGTCAGCTGAAGACATATTTACCAACCAGGTTGAGGTACACCCTTATCTGACGAATGAGAAATTGCGAGCATTTTGTCAGGCTCAAAATATTCATATTACGGCTTATATGCCATTTGCTGTTGGTAAAGTATTAAAAGATGCAAAGATTATTGAACTAGCTGAGAAATATCAGGTGACGCCAGCTGAAGTGGTGATAGCTTGGGAACTGGCTCATGGCATGGCGACGATTCCGTCATCGACTAAACGGGCCAATTTGCAAGCAAACTTTAAAGCCAGTGAGTTAGCATTGTCTACAGAAGACATCGAACGTATTGACGATTTAAATTGTGGCGACCGTCAGGCTGTACCTGATTTTGCGCCGCAGTGGGATGAATAAAATCATGGGATTAATGACGGGCCATTAACCGCCGGTCCCAGTCACCCTGATGGTGGGCGGCGCAAGCTTGCTCGCTGTCAAACTGTATTTGGCGTGCAGGTCGCGCCAATTTAATATTTATCTGTTTTAAATAAGCTTCTACCCAGTTAATCAGCTTTTGCTTATTCTCTTCCAGGTTGTTGATGTCTTCTTCGGTTTGAAAAACGCACACAACCTGCATACTGGCATTAATATTTTGATAGTCAACTAAATGCGTCAGCCAGCAAAAGCCGTCCAATTCTGCCAAAGCCAGGTGACAAACTTGTGTTAGCTGCTTAACGATTTGTTTTTCGGTTTGTTTAATTTGTTTTTTAGTCAATTGGGGCATATTGTTTCTTATTGATTTATAAAGATTTCTTTAATCTGTTGGCGGATCCATTGGCGTAGTGGATCATTTTGTGTACGCGGATGCCAGACTTGCTCCATTTTTATCACCGGCAACTCAATAGGCGGTTTCTGGCACGCCAGATCCTGATATAAGCCTGTTGCATGTTTTGCTATGGGTGTTAAGCAAGTTAACATTAAATTTGAGTTGCGGATCACGTGAGGCAAAACTAAAAAGCTGGATGCACCGGCAACCACGTCTCGTTTCCTGTTCATTTTAGCTAATGTTTGATCAACAATTCCATTCAAATCCCCGGTTAAACTGGTAACCACATGCTGACTGTTAATATAAGTTTCAAGATCCAGTGGTGCCTGGCACATAGGGTTATGCCTATGATACAGCACATGAAACTGATATTCAGTTAAAGCTTGTCGGTAATAATGATTGGGTAAATCCTGATAGAAACCGGCTATTGCAATGTCACACTGGCCTTGTTCAAAAGCGGTTAAAGGCAAAGCACCAAGCGTATTATGAGTGATTATTTTAACATAGGGCGCAGCCTGCTGAACTCTTTCTATCAATTCAGGGAGTACTAAAAGCTCAATAAAATCAGTTGTATAAATGTGTATTTTATCTGTTTTGGTGGCCAGCTCCTGATCTTCGGTCTGCCGATAAAACTGCATGATAGAATTGGTTAATATACAAACTTCTTTTGCCATTTGTTCTGCTTTGGGCGTCGGAGACAAACCTCGTCCAGATCTAACAAATAGTTGGTCGTTAAATTCATCTCTCAGCTTATTTAATTTATGACTTAATGCTGGCTGGCTCAGATTAAGTCGGGCAGATGCTTTGGTTAAACTGCGCTCTTCATACAGGACGTTAAATAAAAAAATCAGATTAACGTCTTTATTACTGATATTCATTTTTTCGAATTCTTAAATAAATAATATTCATTTTAATAAAGATGAAGCTGACCATATATTAAAAATCAACGTATTTAAAGGAGTCTTTGAAATGAAAAAATTGATTCAACTGAGTTTAATCTTTATTGGTTTATTGAGTGGTTCAGCCGTTGCTGCTGAAAAAGTCTTGATTGTGGTGACCAGCCATGCACAAATGGGCGAAACAGACGAGCAAACCGGGTTTTGGTTAACTGAATTAACCCATCCGTATTATGAGTTAACCGAAGCGGGTATCGAGGTCGATATTGCCAGCATTAAAGGCGGGCCGGCACCCATTGATCCGCGCAGTATTAATGTTGAAGAAAAAGATACTCAGGTATTTTTAAATGACACAGCGTTAATGGCTAAGGTTTATACCACTTTACCCTTGGCAAAATTGAACGCAAATGACTATGACGCAATTTTATTCAGTGGTGGTCATGGCACTATGTGGGACTTTACTGAAAACCAGCATATTTCATCAATGTCACAAACCATTTATCAAAATGGCGGCATAGTGTCTGCCTTATGTCATGGTCCTGCAGCCTTATTGAACATTAAAAGCAAAGACGGCCAGTATTTAATTTCTGGCGTAAAAGTGACCGGTTTTACGAATCAGGAAGAAGCTATGGTTAAGCTTGATGGCATTGTTCCTTATTTGCTGGAAAGTGAATTAAAAAAACGGGGTACAAAATTTGAGTCCGGACCGGCATGGCAACCTAAAGTCGTCGTGGATAAACGCATTGTCACTGGTCAGAACCCTCAGTCTGCCCAGTTATTAGGTGAAACCCTGGTTAAATTAATTAAATAACGATTGGAGTGAAACAATCAGATGAGCGCATTATTTACCCCATTTAAATTAAAAGATATCACCCTGCGTAACCGAGTCGCTGTGCCACCTATGTGCCAGTACAGTGCGGTTGATGGTTTTGCCAATGAGTGGCATCAGGCGCATTATGCAAATCTTGCACGCGGTGGAGCCGGGTTAGTGATTGTTGAGGCAACTGGGGTATCGCCGGAAGGCCGTATTTCTCCAGCCTGCCTTGGATTATGGCAAGATGAGCAAATAGATGGTTTAGCCCGAATTGCCAAAAATATTAAAGCGGCGGGCGCCGTACCTGGAATCCAGCTAGCCCATGCTGGTCGTAAAGCCAGTGCGAATAAACCCTGGCAGGGCGATGACCACATTGCGCAAAATCATCCTGACGCCTGGCAGCCGATCGGGCCGTCAGATATTGCATTCGGCGCTCATTTGTCGCGTCAACCTGAGCAGATGACAATTGAAGATATAGCGCGTGTCCAATCTGATTTTGTTGCCGCGGCAAAACGCGCGCTTGAAGCCGGTTTTGAATGGCTTGAGCTACATTTTGCACATGGCTACTTGGCATCCAGCTTTTTTTCGACGCACAGTAATAAGAGAAACGATGCATACGGTGGCGATTTTTCAGGTCGCAGCCGGTTTCTATTAGAGACTTTAAGTGCGGTAAGATCGGTATGGCCTGATCATCTACCATTGACGATTCGTTTTGGTGTACTGGAATTTGACGGAGCAGATGAAAAAAGCTTAATTGAATCAGTTGAATTGTGCCGTTTATTTAAAGAGCAGGGCGCAGATTTGATGAGTGTGAGTATAGGATTTAATACGCCCGAGGCGAACATTCCATGGGGACCTGCATTTTTAGCGCCGGTCGCACAGCGCATTCGCGAACAGTCAAAAATGCCGGTTGCAACGGCTTGGGGTGTAGACAGCCCAGAGTTGGCGAACAAAACAATTGAAGCTGAACAGCTGGATTTAGTCATGGTGGGCAGAGCGCATTTAGCAAATCCAAACTGGAGCTATCATGCTGCAAAAGCGCTCGGTGTTGATAAAGCTGCCTGGGTTTTGCAAGCGCCTTATGCCCATTGGCTGGACAGATATCAGCCTGCCGGTTAAGGCTGATATCTGGCCTTAAATTCGCTGGGTGTCATATTAAACCAGCGCTTAAATGCTCGTCTGAAATTCGCAATATCATTAAAACCAAGCTGACTGGCAAGTTGTTCATTGGTGCTATTATTATGGTTTAGCAGGCGAATGGTATTTTGTTTAAAGCACAGATCCTGTATTTCAAGATAGCGTAAATGATGTTGCTTTAATTTTCGTTTAAAAGTCGCTGTGCTTAATCCCATGTGTTGAGCGCAGCTTTCCTGATTCATTGATTGGTTTTTAAGCTGTAACTCGGTTACGGCCTGAATGAATGTGGGTTTAATCCGGTTTAATCGTCTGTCCTGTTTAAGTTCATGGATTGCCTGTGCTCGACTGAGCGGACTATAGTTTCGAAACCTGATATTTAAATCTTCGAGTTTAATACTGAGCTGGTCTGTCGGGTGCTCAAATGCCACTCGAAATCCGAGGTTTTCTTCATATTCCTGAATATGCCTGGGCCGTTTTTGCTTAAACTGATACCGCATTTGAATACGCTTTTCAGCCAGATATTTGATGCCACTGTGAAGTGCTGTTAAGAGAACTTCCAGTAAAAACGGATAATGTTCACCACACCCCATGATATCACTGAATTGTATATGCAGATAACCATCTTGCTTGTAGGCTGAAAAGCGAATGAAGGGATTATACCTTGCTTGATAAGTACCTAAAATCTGTAAATAATCGCTAATATTTTTAGCATGATTTAAGGCCTGACTGAGGGGGCCAAGTTGAGACGGAATCAGTCGCTGACCTAATAAAAAGCTCGCATCGTGACCGGGTATTAAATATTGGCTACGCTCAATTAATTTTAAAACCTGTGCCGGACTGAATAGAGCATCAGGTTTGTTTAAATCTTCAAAAAAAATTCCAGTTCCGCGAACCAGTTTTTGTGGATTCACTCCACGGGAAATAGCCAGATCTATGATACTGGCCGGCAAATGCTGACTCGATAAAAATTTGTCGCTTATCTCTACAAAGTTTTTCAATTTCAGATAACCACTTGAGCAGAGCGATATTGCTCCAAGTTCTGATTGACTTTTTGAATGGCTAATTCTGCACAGCTTCTATCTTCAATTACAGCCAAGCCATAACTTACCTTGTTAAAAACCGCTTTTTGGCTCTGATTCGGTTTAAAGGCTAAATGGGCTATGGCTTTAGATATTTGTGCCATGATGAGTTCGCTTTCGATTAACTGAGTATTTGGAAACAGAATAATAAATCTGTCACCGGCATAGCGGCAGGCTAAATCTGATTGGCGTAAATTCATCACAATAATCTCTGAAATTTCGCGTAATAAGCGGTCACCGTCCTGATGCGAATATTCATGATTAAAATTGGCAAAGTTATTAATATCTATCATGCCAAGCGTATATTGAATATTGTCCTGTTTGAGCAGCTCAAGCTGGCTTCGCATATAATCAGCAGTGTAGAGTTGGGTGACAAAATCAATTTGCGTATGTTCGCGGTAAAAGGCTTCGCGCCGATTTAGTTGTGCGTGTATTTTAAATTGTTCCTGATGCCATTGATAAAGTGCCCAAGTCATTAGAAACATACCAAAAAAAGCAGGCAGAGATTCAACCCAATAAAGCCAGAATTTGTGATCCGGGTAACGGATAAATTCGTCTAATACATCCAAAAGCGCTGTAATTAGAATACAGGTCAATCCTATCGTTAATAAGCTGGTCACACGACCCGGCGGCCGACTGGCCAAAATAAAAAATATCCAGATTAACGTCATAGTAGCAGTGCCACCTTCTCCCAGTACATCCAGCCAGTCAGTTGATGCCAGATGTTTGACTTCACCGTTTGTGAGGACTAATAAAATCACAGCAACAGCACAAAACAGCGTAAATGAGATGAGTGTGATGTGGCGTTTTAATAATGAAAATTGCATTGACCCGGTTCCGAATTAAAATCGACGGCCATGCTACCAAGCCGGAAAAATTTAGAAAGGGTCAGTTTGGCTCAGGCGAAAATCTTCTTTTGCCAAGAAAAAATAGAAACAACATAAGTTTCTGAAAATATTAATTAATATTTTTTTTGATTTAAAATTAAGAATGCGTTTGTCATAAAAAATTCATTTAAAGATAGGTAAGTAATTGGCTATTTGGGCACTCATTCTCCGACTTTTTTTAAAGTGTGCTAAAAGTGAGCTCAGTTGAGTGACAGAAATTAAAGTAACTGTGGCAAATGATGCACAAAATAATCAGCTTGCTATGAATCGGGTTAATTAATCTATAAAATTCAATTTTATTTTTAAATTGATAAAAATATGCAGTTAACTCAGCGTAAGTTGTATCGTTTCTGGCAACAGTTGCGAGGCGTAAAACAAACGGTTTCTCTAACCGACCATGCATTGGCTGTGCAGTTTAATCAGGATACGGGTTACATAGGCATTCATCAGATTCGTCAGCTTGACGTGAAAAAAGGCTGGTGGTTTGCACAACTTCAGATCATAAATGAGAAGAATGAAACGCTTATTTTAAAAGGTTATCTGGCCAGAGAGCTTGAAACCTTCAAAATGGCTCTGATTAATAAACTTGTTGAACGCTATTCGGATGAACGAATTTGGCAGCGCTTTTTAGACTGTATTGTCAAAATTGAATACAAACAGACTTTTTTTTCCAGCTATGAGTGGCAGCCCTGGGTTGATCTTAATGCTTTGGCTGTTCAGTTTTCCAAGCTTGGAATTGAACCAGAAGATATTAATTTGCCTCTTGCCAGCTTGGTATTCAGGCGAGCTGCACTGCTCAAAATACAAGGCAGCTCGCAAGCTCATCGCGAGCAAGTTAATCAGCAGGCGGTTGCTGTGCTGTTAAAACAACATAGTGGTTTTTTTGATTCAGTTGAAAAAATGCCGCTAACCGACAAACAAAGGCTTGCCTGTGTAACGAATGACGATCATAACTTAATTATTGCTGGCGCGGGTTCAGGTAAAACCGCCACATTGGTCGGTAAAGCTGGATATTTGATTGCTTCTCACCTGGCCAGCCCGAGCCAAATTTTACTGCTCGCGTTTGGTCAAAAAGCGGCAAAAGAGATGAATGAACGAATTGAACAGCGTTTACCTAATCTCAATAAACAGCCTAAAGCCAGTACCTTTCATGCTCTTGGCTTCGAAATTGTATCAAACTGTGCAGCTAATAATCCCAACATGCAAAGGTTGGTTTTGTCTGAATTTTCAACCGATTCGGCCAAGTTAAACGAGTTTATACAAACGGTTTTAATCGAAAAATCGCTAGCCAATCAAACTTTGTTTGCAATCCTTCTAGATTATCTCAAGCTTAATAACCATGCTCAGTTTCAACCCAGCGAATTAGTGGTCAATCGATCATTTTTATCTTTAGTCAGATTGATAACCCGTTACATAGGTTTATTTAAAGAATCCGGAAAATCTTTAGAAGATATTCAAAATATTGAAAAGTCAGAGCCTGAGAAGCAATTTTATAAGTTGTTTAAACCGGTTTATTTAGCTTATCAGCAGGCATTATCTGATGAAGGTGCATTAGATTTTTCAGATATGATCGCCAAAGCCTGTAGCCATCTAAATAAAGGAGAATACGAGTCTCCCTATCGCTATATTTTGGTTGATGAATACCAGGATATTTCACCGGCCCGTGCTGCATTGGTATCTGCGTTGTTAAAAAGCCAGCCTAATGTCAGGTTATTCGCAGTGGGGGATGACTGGCAAGCAATTTACCGGTTTAACGGTGCAGACTTGAGTTTATTTACTGAATTTGAGCAGTATTTTTCACCGGCATCCCGTATACAGCTGGATAAAACTTTCCGGTTTAATCAAAAAATTCATCTGCCAAGCAGCGAATTTGTGTGTGCAAATTTAAATCAGATCAGAAAAACAATAACGACTCACACACGGGTAGAACAGGACTGTATTCATTTTATTGAGGTGGACGGAGAGGCTTCGCAACAGACTCAACAAAATGGCTATATGAACGCCATAATGACTCAGCTAAACCAGTTAAACCTGCAGGCTAAAAACCTTAATCAGCCTATACGGATTTTGCTGATTGGACGCCAGTCTCTAAACAAAATGCCGATGTTAAAAGCGCTCAATTTAGCTCAGTTTAATTTTGAACAGCTGCAAGTTCAGTATGTTACCGCACATGCCAGTAAAGGGCTTGAAGCAGATATTGTTTTTATTATTGGGATGGAAAAGGGACTGTTTCCGTCTGAGCAGACAGAAGCATCGGTATTGAACCATGTCTTGGCTCAACCTGAAGGTTTTTTATATGCCGAGGAAAGGCGCTTATTTCATGTTGCCCTGACCCGAGCGAAACATCAGGTTTATTTGTTTTATTCGAAAAATAATGCAAGTCCGTTTATTCCTGAGCTCGCTAGCCTGGTTGAAAAAACGAAACCTAATAGACAAAAAGACAATTAATTTGTCTGAAAATTTATTCAATTTGTAATTTATTAACTTAATTTCAACTTTTAACCATTGCATTTGCTGGCTAACTTTTATAGATTCTTAACCCTAACAAATCATGAGGAAAATAATATGAACAAATCGGAGCTCGTAAAGCAAATTGCTGATTCAGCAGATATCTCGCAAAACGAAGCAAACAAAGCACTTAAATCATTAATTGAAACTATTACAGGTGAATTATCTGAAGGCGGTCGTATCGACTTGGTTGGATTTGGTTCATTTAGTTTAAAACATAGAAATGCGCGTACGGGTCGTAATCCTTCAACGGGCGAAACGATTCAAATTGCAGCTGCGAATGTACCTTCTTTCAAAGCAGGTAAAGCACTTAAAGATGCTTGTAATGGCTAAAATTTTTTTGTCGATCTGGTTTGTAAGTTTAAGCCGTTAATCGCGTTTTAAATTTACAAGCCGGGTTAAAGTCGTCTGATAAGTATCCTTCCTTTCATAGTGAAAACCCATTAATCCCCCAGTTTGGTATTTTAATCTGTTTTAATTTTAATCAATTGGCAATCTTAGGCTGATGTTTTTTGAAGATATTTGTTTTTTCTTTGTTATAAATGGTAGAAGAATTGTATCTGCTGGATTAAAATGACCAGATGCATTTTTATAAAGCAGACCGTAAAAAGCGGCTTTACCGACAATACATCTTGCTTTGACAACTTATTCGTATAATGATTTCAATCTAGGGAGATTCATGAGCTCACTATTAGCTTTAGGTGAAGGCATGGTCGAGTTAAAACTTAACTCTGAACAGCAACTGATCCATAAATACGCTGGCGATACTTTAAATACGGCCATTTATGCAAAACGTTGGTTACCTGAAGTTGAGGTTTTTTATTATTCAGCAGTGGGTGAAGATATGTTCAGTATGCAAATGCTGGACTATTTGAAAAGTGAACAACTCAATACGCAAACTATCCTATCGAGCAAAGAAGCCAATATTGGTATTTATGCGATTCAGACAGATGACACAGGCGAACGTTCGTTTACCTACTGGCGTAACGCTTCAGCTGCGACCCAAATGATAAAACTGTTACAGGCAGCCGGTGGAGTCGATACCTTACCTGATGTAGATTGTATTTTCTTTAGTGGCATTTCACTGGCAATTTTATCCGAAGAAGACAAAGCTAACTTGTTGTCTTTACTAAAAAACAAGCGTGAAAAAGGGTGTAAAATTGCGTTTGATCCCAACTACAGACCGAGAATGTGGAAAAATGAAGACCACGCGAAAGAATGGATAGTTAAAGCCTATCAAGCAAGCGATATTGTATTGCCTGGCTTGGATGAACATCAGGATTTATTTGGCCATCAGACGGTTGAAGATGTAAAAAACTTTATGTTGGAGCAGGGCGTAAGCGAGTTTGTTATCAAAGCGGGTAAAGACGGGGTTTATGGATTCGATGGTGATAATACTTGCCATGTGGAATTTAACCCAGCGCCAAAACAAATTGATTCGACCGCTGCCGGTGATTCATTTGCCGGCACTTACATGGCCTCAAGAGTGGCTAAACAGACTCAACTTGATTCAATTAAAAACGCAGATTCGGTTGCGCGTGAGGTTGTTCAACACCCGGGCGCGATTATGGATATGGAAATTTATCAAAATACATTTAAAGCTTAATTGTCCGATTTGAAATGAGCTTGCTTATACTTGATAGTATTTTATGAATATAGGTGCTTGTTAGCGTCGAGTACATAAAAGCAGGGTTGCTGTTTATTTGACGACTATGACTATGAGCTCGCTAAATAAGCCGATTTTAAATCGGCTTATTTATTTTCATAAAGGCGGATACTAGCTGATTTCTGAAATCTGTATCTTGTGCGAGCTTTTTATCACGATAGAGTTGGCAATATTCAATCGGACTTTTGCTGTTATTTAGATTTGGATCGGCTGCTACATTCAGTACTGCTTGCCATTTGGCCTTAATATGATTATCAACTTCATCTAACTGTTTAAGAATTCGTTGTGCGTTTTTAAAGCTATCTTTTTGTGCCAATTCAATCATATTGTCATTGGCTGCCAGCCAGCTTTTTTGATGTTTATCAACACATAAAAGTGGCATCATAGGGGCAAGTGAACTGCAGACTGAATTTTTATAAATCTTAACCTGCCAGTAATTTTCGGCAATCTTAATAAAGTGCTCAAAGTCTTTAATTGCACTAAACCCTGAATTTTTCATCAGGAGAATTTCCACTCTGGGTTTATTGGGGTTGACGGTATCGTTGGCGACGTCAATATAATAATCTCCGACTTGAAGTGCATTTTGAAAATATAAGCCTTTCAATCCTCCCCAAATTTTTTTCATTGGGTGACCGAGTTGCATATAATCTTTCAAAGCGATTAAACCTGGGCTGGTTGATTGTTTTAACTCAGCTTTTAAAATCTCAAAAACTTTATCCCGTATTTCTCTACAGCGACCCAGAGGGTAAGGTTTGTCTGCAAACTTGGAATACGCAGGCAAAAGCGCTAAATCAGCTCTGATTCTGATGTGCGCAAGCTCATCAGTGAGTTTGTCTAAATGGTTAATTGTCGTCTTCCTTATCAGTATTCACAGGTTTGAAGTAAACCGACTTTAAAAGCTTTAACAAAGATCAACAGATCCTGGCATTATTCAAAAAAGTCCAAATGATTCTTTTGAATATCATTCAAAATCAATAATATTTCCTGAGTGTGTTGCGTCATTGCCTGAGTTGCTAAGTCAGCGTTTTTATTTTTTATTGCGGATAAAATCGCATTATGTTGATTCAGTACTCTGTCATATTGATTGCCTATCTCTTTTAGCCCTAAGTTTCTGACTCTGTCCAAATGCGCTTTTTCAAACTGTATGATTTGCCCGGCACGGTCGAATTGGGTAAAGCTTGCCAAGCTTTGGTGAAATTGATCATCCAGATATTGAAACTCTAGGACGTGGTTTTGACCGGCAGCTTGCGCTTGTAATGCGATTATTTGTTCACATTTTTCTATGGTATTTGTTGGCTGTGCTTTGGCAACTCTCTGGACAATAGCAACTTCAAGTGCCTGACGGATAAATTGGGCTTCGGTTATGTTTTTTACGCTCAACTTGGAAACAAAAGTTCCGCTTTTAATTTTGACTTCGACTAACCCTAATTGCACTAAACGGGCAATAGCTTCACGAACCGGTGTGCGACTGATATTGAACTGTTTCGCTAAACTATTTTCGGATAGTTTTTGACCGGGCTGAATTTGCATTGAAATGATTTGCTCATGCAGATAATTAAAAATCGGTTGTGATGAGGTTGTTTGGTCTTTTTTCATGGCGCTTTCCGTTAAGGGTTCTACTCTATATTAACAAAAAATTAAAAATAGAACTGGCAATTTATAAAAGCCTTATGTATATTTCGACTATAAAAACTTGTATACAAGTTTGGTGTGGGTGATTTCTATCCTGTTTGGGGCCTCAAAATAACCGTTTGTGGTGAGTAAATGATAAAAAAACTTTTGCTGTATCTGGTGCTGTTCAGTACTCAATTTGCTTACGCAAATCAATTGAATGTTGTAACGTCTTTGAGCCAGAGCGACCCTATGTACCATGGTCTGGTGAAATTCAAGCAGTTAGTTGCGGACAAAAGTCGGGGCGATTTGAGTATCCGTATTTTTATTGGCTCTCAGCTCGGTAATGATAATGATATTCTGGAACAAGCGATGGCAGGTGCCGCTATTGCTGTACTGGTAGATGGCGGTCGTTTATCTTTTTATCAACACGAAATCGGTATATTAGGCGCCCCTTATCTGCTCAATGATCTCGATGAATTAAATCAGTTGGTTCACTCTCCGATGTTTGCTCAATGGGCTGAGCAGCTGGCTAACAATTCAGGCATCAAAATTCTGGCTTTTAACTGGTGGCAGGGTGAACGTCATGTTTTATCGAATAAACGAATTGACGAGCCTACTGATTTATCAGGTGTTCGCTTGCGCACAATAGGTGCGCCGGTTTGGATTGAAACAATTAAAGCCATGGGGGCAACACCTACACCACTGGCATGGGCTGAAGTTTATAGTGGTTTGCAACAAAAAGTGATTGATGGTGCCGAAGCTCAGCATGCAGGTACTTATGGTGCAAGGCTGTATGAGGTTATTTCATACATAAATAAAACCGGACACATCAATTTAATTTCAGGTTTGGTTGCAAGCAATGGTTGGTTTGAGCAACTTACCAGTATGCAGCAACAAATAGTCGTGGAATCGGCTAATGAAGCCGGGGCTTATGCAACACAACTGGTAACAAATATGGAAGCAGACATAGAAACAAAACTGGTTGCCCAAGGCGTGCAAATTCATATTCCTGATAAATCTCAGTTTAAACGGGCAACAGGGGTGGTTTATAAAAACTTAGGTTATCAAAAGCTAAAACAAAAAATAGAAACTTATTTGAACAACCCTAAAGCTGATTCTCTATTGATAAAAACGAAACATTCAGGTCAGTACTATGTGGAATAAACTCGAAAGGCGTTTAACGGCACTCTTATTATTTTTCATTGTTGTATTGGTATTTGTTGCAGCAGTCATGCGCACATTTGGCTACCCGGTTATCTGGTCGGTTGATTTTGCTCAGTTATTGTTTGCCTGGCTTGCAGTGCTTGGTGCGAATCAGGCACTAAAACAAGGCACGCATGCCAAACTGGATGTTTTGATTAATAAGCTTAATTTTGCCAATAAACTCAAGCTCACATTGGTTTTAAATCTTGGCTGTATAATCAGCTTATTAGTTTCTGTGGTTTATGGCATTGAATTGGTTGGGTTAAACCCAAAACGCACGCTGGGCAGTACAGATTTATCCTATGCCTGGGTGACCTCTGCACTTCCGGTCGGTGCTGGTCTGATGGCGTTGACACTGGGCATACAGTGTCGGGACCTCTTGTTATGTTTACAATCGCCTGCTGATTATTTTAGTCGCCCTGAGTTACCTGAACATATTAAGCATTTAGCTCTGGAAAGCAGGTATTTAACTGAGGAGGGAAGCGCATGATTTTTTTATTGTTTTTGGTTTTATTGCTGCTCGGTATGCCACTTGCGTTTTGTCTGTTAGTGAGTGGGTTAACTTATTTTGTTACGGCCGATGGACTGCCTCTGGTGGTCGCCGTTCAGCGAATGGTCGCGTCCAGCCAGAGCTTTCCTTTGCTGGCTGTACCCTTTTTTATTCTTGCCGGTCACATTATGAATCATTCCGGCATTACCCAACGCCTGATTCATTTTTCTAATTTGTTAGTCGCCTGGATTTCTGGCGGCCTGGCGCATGTCACCATTGTTTTAAGTGCTTTGATGGGCGGGGTGTCGGGATCAGCGATTGCGGACGCAGCTATGCAATCCCGTATTTTAGGGCAACCCATGCAGGATTCAGGTTTAAGTAAAGGGTTCAGCGCCGCAGCTATTACCGTTAGTGCTTTAATTACTGCATGCATTCCACCCAGCATAGGTCTGATTTTGTATGGTTACATCGGCAATGTTTCAATTGGTAAACTCTTTATAGCCGGTATTGTCCCAGGTATCTTGTTAACGCTTGTGCTAATGCTGGTGGTGTACTGGCAGGCTAAAAAACAGGGATTTAAAACGCAGTCGGCTCAAAAACCTAAATTGAGGCAGTTATTATTGGCCGCGAATCAAACTAAGTGGGCTTTGTTATTTCCGGTCATTTTAATTGTAACAATTCGCTTTGGAATATTTACCCCGTCTGAAGCCGGCGCATTCGCGGTTGTTTATGCGTGTATTGTGGGCAAGCTGGCTTATAAAACCCTGACCGTTAAACAGGTCGTTCAATCATTAAATGAAAGCGTATCTGATATTGGCATGATTATGTTAATCATTCTGGCATCCGGTGTGATTGGTTACATGGTGGCTTATGAACAACTGCCAGTTAGCATAACACAAACTATGATGGACATCACTCAATCACCTTTGGCTATGATGCTGATTGCTTTGTTTTTATTGTTATGTATTGGCATTGTGATGGAAGGTACTGTGACTGTTTTATTGTTGACGCCTATTTTAGTCCCTATGGTTCAGTCAGTTGGTATCGACCCTGTCCATTTTGGCATTTTAATGATGATTATGGTGACCTTTGGTGGCACTACGCCACCTGTTGGCGTAGCCATGTATGCTGTGTGCAATATTTTAAAATGTTCTACATCTGAATATTTAAAAGCGGCTATGCCCTTTTTTATCGCGGTTGTAGCTTTAGTAATCTTACTGGCGGTATTTCCATCTATCGTTATGTTTTTACCCAACCTCCTATTTTAGCCTATAGACAGAGTGGAGCTTATTGATGAAAATTATTGATGCGCGGGTTATCGTGTGCTCACCGGGACGCAATTTTGTCACGTTAAAAATTGTGACGGATGAAGGCGTGTATGGAATTGGCGATGGCACCTTAAATGGTCGCGAAAAAAGTGTCGTCAGCTATTTGCAAGATTATATTGTGCCTATGCTAATTGGTAAAGATCCGCATCGAATAGAAGATATCTGGCAATACCTGTACCGAGGGGCGTATTGGCGGCGTGGACCGGTTGGCATGACGGCGATTGCTGCGGTTGATACTGCGCTTTGGGATATAAAAGCCAAAGTTGCCGGTTTACCTTTGTACCAACTTTTAGGTGGTCGAAGCCGGGATAAAATTATGGTTTATACGCATGCAAATGGCGCTGATATTGAATCGACTTTAGATGCAGTGGGTGAAGCCATTGATATGGGCTATAAAGCGATTCGTGTTCAATCGGGGATTCCGGGGGTTAAAAGCACCTATGGTGTGGCAAAAGCTGGCCACAAATATGAGCCGGCTGATGCCGATTTACCAACAGAAACCGTTTGGTCAACTGAAAAGTACCTCAATTTTGCACCTAAATTATTTGAAGCTGTGCGCCAGCAATATGGGGAAGACATTCATTTACTGCATGATGTACATCATAGACTCTCGCCTATTGAAGCTGGTCGTTTAGGTAAATCATTAGAACCTTACCACCTTTTTTGGATGGAAGATCCGGTCGCGGCCGAAAATCAGGATGGCTTTAAATTGATTCGCCAGCACACCACAACGCCGATTGCTGTTGGCGAAGTATTTAATTCGATTCATGACTGTCAGGCGCTGATTCAAAATCAGCTGGTTGATTATATCCGCTCAACTGTAGTGCACGCAGGTGGCATTACTCAACTTAGGCGTATTGCTGATTTGGCTAGTCTCTATCATGTCCGAATGGGATGCCACGGCGCGACTGACTTATCGCCGGTTTGCATGGGCGCAGCATTACATTTTGATTTTTGGGTGCCTAATTTTGGTATTCAGGAACATATGCCACATAGCGAAGAAATGGAATCTGTGTTTACCCGAGCCTATGAATTTAAAGATGGTTTTTTTACACCGGGGGACGTACCCGGACACGGTGTCGATATTGATGAAGAACTGGCCAAAAAGTATCCATATAAACGGGCCTGTTTGCCGGTAAACCGCTTAGAAGACGGCACACTCTGGCACTGGTAAATGGTGTTGGGGAAATTATTTTTAAGCAATTACCGGTTGGGAAAATTGCGCTTGCAGATGAAAATATGATTAATCTTACTGGAAACCGGCTTCACATGAGCCGGTTTTTTATAAGCTGTTTTTATAAAAATAAAATGTTAAAGTAAATAGATTAAACGTTTACATATTTTTGATAAAAGCAGGTACATAATGAAAATAATATCTAAATACCTTACCGTACTGATAGCCATGTGGATGATGTTGATCCAACCGGTTTGGGCGCTGACTGCCGTGCCACCCACTGATGATGGTTTTTTATACACAGGTCGGGTTGATCATTCAGAACCTGAAAAACCATTGATATCCTGGCCGGGAACCAGTATCAAAGCCAATATTACGGGTGATAAACTCATTATTGTGATGGACGATAAAAACGGCAAAAATTATTTTAATGTCATTTTAAATGGGCAAGACAGATACCCAGCTGTTCTAGAACTTAAAAAAGGGCTGCATGAATATGATTTAAGTTATCTTTTGTTTGATAATGAGCAAGCAGTTAATCAACTTGAAATTTTTAAGCGTACTGAAGGGCATGAAGGAGGCACTCGCTTTTTAGGGTTAAAGCTGGCAGACGATGCGAAGTTAAGCGCCAAGCCTCAACCACTCAAACGCAAAATAGCCTATTTCGGCGATTCAATTACTTCAGGTATGGGTAATGAAGGGGCTGATACTGGATCGGATCATAATGAAGCCGAAAAAAATCATTACCTTTCTTACGCTTCTATTACTGCCAGAAATTTAGATGCAGAGCACCACAGCATTTCGTTAAGTGGTATAGGTTTTATGGTAAGTTGGTTTGATTTTATTATGCCGCAATACTACGATCAGGTCTCTGGTATTGGTAACAATGATACTCAATGGGATTTTTCGAACTGGCAACCGGATGTAGTCGTCGTTAATTTGGGCCAGAATGATAGTTGGTTAATTGATAATGAAAAGCGATTAAAACCAGAGCCGACTGGGCGTGAGATTATTGATGCCTATAAAAATCTATTTAACCAGTTTAAACAACATTATCCTAATGCGAAGTTTATTTCCGCGTTGGGTAGTATGGACGCAACCAAGCCTGCACGTGCTCACTGGCCTGAGTATATTAAGACCGCTGTGAATGAGTTAAATCAGACAGATAAAAAGCACAAAATCGAGTTTGTCACTTTTGATTTTAACGGTTTTCATGGCCATCCAAGAGTTGCGCAACATGTTCGTAATGCAGAAAAACTAACGGCTAAAATCAAACAGATTATGAATTGGTAATCCAGTTTAACACCCGTGATTAACTCAGGCGCTCATCTAAACTAGATGAGCGCCTGAGTTACGCCTATTTTATATGTATTGCATTGGTCAAGCCTCACATTAACTCCGCTAAATCCGTTAATTTATTCAACGCTTTGTTAATAAATAGTAATATTTAATTCATTTTAACCTTTACTTAACAATATTTTTTTGTTTAGAATAGAAATACAGAATTCTTGACGCCAAAATCTGTTTCGAAATGCCACCGGTGGCATTTGGCGGCCATCGAACCTGAGAATTTTGACAGTAAAGACGAATTTAAAATATTTAATAATAACGGAGTTAACATGAAACAAAAGTTTCCTTTGTTAGTGTCATTGTCGGCGTTGGCACTCTCAGCATGTTCTGTTGATTTGTCCAATGATGATGATGACAATTCTAATAATCAGACTAATACACAAACTTTGGGGAGTGTGTATATTAAAGGCGCTGTTACACAGGGTGAAACACTAACGGCTGCACATAACTTAATTGATGCAGACGGTGACGTTTCAGTATTGGGTTATCAATGGCAACAAGACGGCCAAGATATCGAAGGCGCAACAGAACCGACATTAACCTTAACGCAGGCGCATGTAGGTGGACAAATCAGTGTTACTTTAGAAGTGACTGATGGCGTTGAAGCGGCTCAGGCGTTTACTTCTAGTCAAACCAATGCCATTTTAAACGTTAATGAGCAGCCAACCGGTGACGTTATGGTTATGGGTGCTACCGATGGCATCATTACTGCAGGTGATACGGTTACAGCCAGTCAAACGTTAGCTGATATGGATGGCATTGATGAATCCAGCTTAACATATTCATGGGTTGTTGATGATGTGGAAGTCGCTACCGGCGAATCCTTTACTGCAGAAGCAAGTCATGCACCCGGCGCATTGCTTTTGACCGTAACTTACACTGATAATTTTGATAATCAGCATTCGGTAGACTCGGCTCAGTATCAAATTATTCCGGATGTTTCTGCCTATACTTGTCCTGAAAATGATGCCAGCATGTACTTTTGTGATGACTTTGAAGATGGTACGTTTGATGACAAGTGGACAGACTTGATATCTACATACGGTTTAGATAGTCCAGGGGTATTTGATGTTTTAGATAATGGTTATTTAAATGCATTAAGATTTACCGCTGGCACTCGAAGTAGCGTACTAGGTGAAGGTGAATTAATTTTAGTAAAACCTGAAGCCTTTGCTGATGTGCCAAATGACTATGCATTAGAATATAAAATCCGTCCAAGAGACAATGGTAATACAGGTAATAAGTACCTTTATTCTATGGTGCGATACGATTCTCAACTGAACTGGTATTTCGGTGGGTTAAATGTACAGGGATCAACAACTTCTACTCAATTAGAAGCTGGCTATGCTTCCAGTGCCGATCAGATACAACGTGAATCGCAAGTAAAATATCCGATTGAATTGGGCACTAGAAACAAATTAGATGACCCTTGGGTAGATGATGGCACCTGGTACACTGTACGTGTCGATGTCGTTGGAAATACATTAACAACTTATATTAATGGTGAGCAAAAAGGCTCTTGGACTGATGATCAGGCGCTCTATAATGATGCCGGTTTAATTGGCTTTTTCACTTATAACCGTTCATTTGAAATTGACCATATCAAAGTATTTGACCCGGCAATCAAGCCGGTACAGTTAGCATTGAGTTTTACTGATACGTCATGGATTACTGCCGCTGATGGTGATGCATTAGTCGTTAATGTAACAGCGATTCAAAATGATGGAACAACCGAAGATACATTTACCGTTGTATCCAGTGATGATTCAATTGTTGAAGCCAGTATCGATGGTTCTCAGGTTACTTTGACGCCTAAAGCACCGGGTGATGTTGAAATTACATTTACCTCTGAATCTGATAATTCGGTTCAGCGTGTGATTAAAGCGACGATAGAACCCGCGTGGAATATGCCAACAACAGATTATGGCAGTGTGAATGGCACAGTTAGCCCTGAACTGGGTGCGATGGACCAATATATTGACGATACATTCTCAATTGAGTTTGATAATGATGACTTTACTTTAGGTACTACGGGTGAAGTTCGAATTTTTGACGATTCAGGCGAAATTGTTGACCGAATCAAAGCATCTGGTGAAGTCGATAATGTTGGTTTAACGGCCGATGATCGCTCTCGAGTATTAAACCGCGAAATGCTGACAATTGAGGGTTCTACCTTACATATCAGACCGCATAATGGTGTTTTAGATTATGGCCAGACCTATACGATTACTATTGGTGATAATGTGGTTATGGGTGCAAAACTCAATGGTATGGACTTTAACGGTTTAGGCGAAAATGCTGCATGGGAAATTACCACTAAAGCGTCAGGTCCAGCTGATGGCACAACTGAGTTAACGGTCGATGACGATGGTGATGCTGACTTTAGAAGTGTACAGGGTGCATTAAACTGGGTGATGAGAAATCTTGACCAGGCAACGCCGGCTACCATCAATATTAAAAACGGTACTTATGACGAGTTACTTTATTTAAGAAATAAAGATAACTTAACCTTATCAGGTGAAAGTCGTGACGGTACTCATATAGCAGCAGAAAACTATGACGGTTTGAACACAGGTTCGAGCTCTCGTGCGCTATTTTTAGTAGAAGGTGGTGATCTGTTAACGATTGAAAACTTGAGCATTACCAATACGCATACGCGCACTGGTGGTGGTGATCAGGCTGAAACAATCTATTTTAATTCTAAAACTGGTCGTTTAATTGCACGCAATAGTAACTTTACTTCAGAGCAAGATACTTTACTCATGAAAGGTTACAACTGGTTCTATGACTCAAAAATTTCAGGTAATGTAGACTTTATCTGGGGTTATAGTGTCGCGACTGTTTTTGAAAACAGTGAAATCGTTACGTTAGGCGATTCAAAACAAGCTACAAGTGATGGGTCAGCAGCGACGAGTTCTGGTGGATATTTATTACAGGCTCGGGTTGAAAATGAAACTGATCCTGGATTTGTATTCTTAAATTCAACCTTAACCTCCGATGTCGGCCCTAAAAATGTATCGGTTGAAGATGGTTCTACCTACCTTGCTCGAAGTGGTGGCGACACAAGTAAGTTTGATAACATTGTATTTGTGAATACCAAAATGGGTCCTCATATTGCAGATATTGGATGGGCTTATCAGGGCATAAATGATCAACCAGCACCAACTCCTTTAGTTGCGAGTGCGGCTTCTGGCTGGCGAGAATATAATACGATGGACTTAGACGGTAATGTGATGGATTTGTCCGGTCGCTGTGATGCTAATGGCAACTGTTACGAACTGACTCAGGAAGAATATCAGGCTAATTTCTGCAGTCGTGCCCAAATTTTTGCCGGATTTAATAATGGTGAAGGTTGGGATCCGTACCCGGAAGATACCAGTGATGATTCATGTGCAGCGCCAACTGCTGAAGCCTGGAAAGCGAGTAATGTGGTATTAGGTGGCAGCACAACGAGCGTTGACGGCAGTATTACCAGCCAGTCTGATGATGCAGTTACCTTTAGTGCAAGCGGTGGTAAGTTTGAAACCTCAAAAGTATCTTTCTACTTGGTTTCTCAGGATATTACCGGTGACTTTACATTAACGGCAAAACTTAAATCTATTGATGGTGGTATTTTACGTGAGAATTCATCTTTTCAGTTCCCGGCGGGTTTAATGATGTGTGTTTGTGACGGCACTGCTGCCACTGTTGGTCAGTTAGCACACGTTGGCGTAAACGATGTTAATGGCGATGCAAAAACGCTCGGTGATGGCACTGTAGATTATGTTGCTAGTTACGGTCACTTCTTAAGTGCATCTGCAGACGCGGGTTGGGGTAAGACAGGTTCTGCTGTAGTCACTCCAGGCGACGACTTATATTTTAGATTGCGTCGTGAAGGTAATGCATACTATGTTTATTACTCAACTGATGGCGGTGTCACCTACGGAGACCATTATGGTGCCAATACTTTTGAAAGTTTGCCGGATACATTAAAAGTCGGTTTCTTTGCTGCGCCGAACGGCAGCTCAAATGAACCAACATTTATGTTTGAAGATATTAGTATCGAGCAATAATCGGGTTTGTATAAAACCGTTAATCAAAAGCAGGTATCGAATTTTAAGCTATTAAGGTTCGATACCTGAATTGCCAAAAAGCCTGGATCTGTACTCTGTTGGATTCGGGCTTTTTTATTTTCGGCCTATCCGCTTTAACCTGTTGCAAATTTGATATTTAAAATTTTATTTCGTCAATAAATGAAAAGTTTCAAAAGCTTTAGCATTAGCTTTAAGCTGCTACCATGAAGCCTCTTGCAATTATACAGTTGAAATCCGTGTTAATAGTCAAAGCATGTCCACTGTGCTGGTACCTGAACTAGGTATATCACAGAGTGAAATTATACTTGAACGAATTTTGAACAAAATTAAAAATAGAGCTTGGATTTTTTGTCCTGAAAAATACATTTTGGGTGCATGGATGCAGTTACTTAGGATTTGTCTGGAACAAAATCCTGTGCTCTAAATTATAGCTCTACATAGTGTGAATCATTCTAATAATTGAACCTAGAAAAAGTATGATCTTGCCCTGAGGTATATCAAAGAAATAATCTTTTAAATCTAACAAAGCGGATTCATTCAGAACCGTTAGACTTTTAATCTTTTAATATGAAAGATAACCCCGATATACAAAACCTAAAGCATATTATTTTTTATCGACCAGAGTTGGTATGGCGAGGCATGGTGAAAGCGTGATAAGAAACAGAATCGCTGTATTGCTGTACGTTGGAAATAGGTACTAAGGGATTGGCATTTGTGACAAGGTTTTTGCTACCAGGCTAGAGCGGTTACTGAAGAATGATATATATTTCAACAAGCTTCACGGCGAGTGAATAATAAAAAGCCCGGATAACATTGAGTTACCCGGGCTTTAATCTTCACCTTAACTTGTCTCTTTAGCGCAGCGCGCAGCCGCGCTTTGATTTATTTAGTTAACTGATAAGCTTCTTTTGCTAAGCGGTATGATAAATCGTACGCTAAATCAAATGCTGCTGATTCACTTAATCTGTGCTCTGCAACCATTTGAGCTAAGAAGCGACAATCAATTCGACGAGCAACATCGTGGCGCGAAGGAATCGATAAAAAGGCTCGTGTATCATCGTTAAAACCGACTGTATTATAAAAACCAGCCGTTTCAGTGACATTATGGCGGAATCTTAACATGCCTTCCGGGCTATCATGGAACCACCAGGCCGGACCTAATTTAAGACAAGGGTAGTGGCCCGCTAAAGGCGCCAATTCACGCGCATAGGTAGATTCATCCAATGTGAATAAGATAATACGTAAATCTTTTTCAGTGCCGAATCTATCCAACATAGGTTTTAATGAGCCTACATAATCAGTTCGCCCTGGGATGTCACAGCCTTTATCCAGACCAAATTTCTGGAATACCTGCAAGTTGTGATTACGACGTGAACCCGGATGAATTTGCATCACCATACCGTCTTCGACGCTCATTGCCGCCATTTCAGTCAGCATTTGAGCACGGAACAATTCATTTTGCTCTGCTGTACCTTCACCTTTAATGATGGTATTGAATAGCTTTTCTGATTCTGCAGGTGATAAGTTAGCAGTTAAAGCTGTTGCATGGCCGTGGTCCGTTGCCGTTGCGCCATGCGCTCGGAAAAATTCGCGGCGGTTACGTAAAGCATTTAAATAGCCTTTCCATGAGTAAACATCTTCATTGGTTAGCTCTGCTAAGGTTTTGATATTATTTTCAAAATTTCTTATTTCTGGGTCAACCACATCGTCTGGACGGAACGTGGTAATAACTGTCTTATTTAAACCCAGTTCTTTAATTTTAGCATGATGTGGCAGTGAATCTGTTGCACCTTCGGTTGTTGCCAACAATTCTATATTGAATTTTTTCAATAGCGCATGAGGCTTAAATTCTTCCGTCGCTAATTTTGCATTAATCTTATGATAATAATCTTCTGCGTTTTCAGGACACAAGGTTTCTGTAAATCCGAAGACTTCGCTAAATACAAAATCCATCCACATACGAGAAGGTGTCGCATGGAAAAGGTAATAGTTCTCAGCAAAGGTTTTCCAGATTTTTAAGTAATCAGTCGAACTTTCACCACCATCAATACGTGGAACGCCTAAGTCTTCCAGTTGTACGCCCTGGCTGTACAACATACGGAATACATAGTGATCAGGAATGATTAATAACTGAGTTGCGTTTTTAAAGTTTTCGTTATCTGCAAACCAGCTTGGATCTGTATGGCCATGTGGGCTGATAATAGGTAAATCTGCAACGGTTTTATATAAAGCTCTGCTTAATTCGCGTTGCTTGGGATCGGCACTAAATAAACGATCCGGGTGTAAATTGATTGGTTGGATTGAATTACCCATCGTATTTCCTCTAAACAAATTTGTATCGTCACTGCGCTAACAAGGCTGTTTCAATTAATTAAAAGCGGAGTGATTTTTATATAGCTATGCTACCGGTGGCAATTGTAGTGACTGGAATATGTTACGTCAAGGTTAAATTTTACTCAATCAGTGCCAACATTTGATTTTTAAGGTGAAAATATATGGATCATTTAAAAATAACCCTTAATTGAGTTGGCCCAAACGTTTCCGGATTACCTTCGAGTTAACTTCGTTAGTGTATCATTCGTGAAAGGCGCGTTTAAGCAAATAATTAAGATAAGTATTAATACTCTGAGACTATGAGTTATCGTGAGTACAGCGAGTTTTGGCATGACAAAGCGCTAAGTCGCGTGGCTGTCCTCTGCTAGTCAGTTATTTGTACATACAAGTCGAAACGGTTTTTATTGTTAAAAAAAATCGATTTTAATGAGACGCTTTTGTTTGTTCTGTTTTTTCTTATATTGTTCATATCAGTTATAGATTAAAATACATATAAAACAATAACATATATGTTTTATGCAAGTGATTAGATTTGACTGAACATAACTTTATTTCTGATTTCAGCATAAATAAAACAATATAATTACAATTTGACAAATAAATATTAATGGTGGTACAAATATGCCACCGGTGGCAGTTTTGGTTTGTTAAATAATAAAAACGGGGACTTATAGAATGAAGCATTGGAAATTAAATGCTTTTGCCCTTGCAATCGCTGTGAATTATCCGATTCAAGCAATTTCAGCAGAGGCAGAACAAGAAAATGACGAACAGACTGAGGTAATCGAAGTCCGAGGCGTCCAGTACAGCGATCAAAAAGCGCGTTTAATCGAGCGTGATAAAAAACAATTCAGTTCAGTTGTATCAACGGATGATCTAGGGAATTTTGTAGACCAGAATGTTGCAGAATCCCTTCGTCGTATGCCTGGTATTACTTTACAACGCTCAGAAGGTGAAGGTAAATTTGTAACCGTTCGTGGTTTAGGGCCTGAATTCGTTTCGGTTAATATGAATGGCTCACAAATGGCCGGTATGGGTGATGATCGTAAAATTGGTCTAGACTCGCTGGCTGGTGATGCGTTAGGTTCAATTGAGGTCATAAAAACCCTAACCCCAGACATGGACTTAAACTCGATTGGTGGCGTAGTCAACGTAAAAGCAATTTCAGCTTATGATCGTGGTAAAAACACCCTGAAACTCAAAGCTCAAGATTCATATTCCGAATTACGTGAAGCACACTCGCCTAAATTTACAATTGATGGCACCCAGTTTTTATTAGATAAAACAGTTGGTCTGGGTTTTGTTTTATCTTCTGAAAGCCGCAGCTCTGTAGTTAATGAGCAACGTCATCATAGTTCAAATGATATGGAATTTTATCAACAAAACTTTGCTCAACCGATTTATGATGAGGCGGGTGAAGAGATAGAACAAGATTTCAGTGGTAATCCTGAAATTATAGCACCTCAAGAATTTGAACTACGCCAGGAACAAGCTGATCGAGATCGGTTTACAGCTGCATTAAATGTAGAATATAGGCCAAACGATGCAAATCAATTCTATGTACGCGGTAACTATGTAGAATACACTGATGAAGATGTTGCATATCGCGAGTTTTATCGTTTCCAAGGCGGCGGCGCTGGTGATGGCGAAATTTTATTCGTAGATGATCAAACGCATGAATTTATTGTATCTGATGCAGATTTACAGCATCAATTTTTCATTCAAACATCGACTAAAGAAACGACAACCTTTAATTTTGGCGGTAAGCACTTAGTTGGGGATGCGTGGACAATTGACTACGATTTTACAACGTCTAAAGCTGTTGAAGATGCAACCGGTGATCGCCGGGTTCAATTTAGAGAACGTGATCTAATTCTATATGGTCGTGGTAGCGAAGATGCTATCGATGCCAGAGTGATATCCGAGCAGGAAGTCTTACAATATCGTCCGGATATTGAAGTCATTAATCCAAATTTTGAGAATGGTGATATATACGGTTTTGGCTTATCAAGCAGCGGCACTAGTACCAATAACCGAACCGGTGGCAACATTAATGATCCGGCTAATTTAGAGTTTGACAATGTCTTTTTAGAAGGGAGTACACGTACCGATGAAATTAAGACATTTAAGTTTAATGCCCAATATGACTTTTTGGATTCAGACTGGTTCTATTATGTTAAAGCGGGTTTTTCGTTAAGTGATCGTGATCATGTAACGGATAAAAATCGCTGGAGTTATATTCCTGAAACTGACTTTTGTAACGAAGCTGATCAATGGTGTCGTGATGCGATAAACGCTAATCATGAAAATATAGCGTTACCTAAGCAGGACGGTGGTTTCGGATTTGATCTGGAGTTTCCTAAGAACGGTGATTTTCAATACCCATTTGTTAGCCGGGATGCGCTCAATTATTTAATTGATTCTATTGAGTATACTAAGGAAGTGGCGACCGAAGGTGATGAAGGTTACGTTAGTTTAAGTAATGACTACGTCTTAAGTGAAGATACTCAAGAAGCTTATGTAATGGGCGAGATGGAATTAGCTGATCGTTTAACCTTGATTACCGGGGTGCGTTATGTTGAAACCGAATACGCTTCAACAGGTTACATGACTATTCGAAACGACAGATTCAGCTTTGATGGTAATACAATTGATGTATTTCAGCCATTACCTGAAGCGTCTATTAACTACAGCGAGTTTTTCCCGAGTGCTCATTTAAGATATGAACCTACAGACAATATTTTAATTCGAGGTGCGATCTGGAGTAGTTACACGCGCCCATCATTTAAGCAAAGTCGTTCATATGCTAAATTTGACAGCCGTTTACAGCTATGTGCGCCGGGTAACCCAACGGATTGTTCGGATGATCCGGATGATTTTGATAACTTTTCTGCACTTGATCTAGAGGAATATACTTTAGGTCCAGAAAATACAATGCAAATAGGTAACCCTAACTTAATTCCAATGACTGCAACTAACTATGATGCGTCAATTAGTTGGTATCATTCTGAAGATCTCTTTATGGAAGCAGCTGTTTTCTATAAAGATATTAAGAATTTCATTGTAGATGTTCGCGGTATAAACAGAAGTTTCGATGAATTACCATTAACATTGCCTGTTAATCAGGTGACTGAATTTATTATTCCGCAAGACCTGACACTGACCAACGTTAATATTACGTTGAATGGGGACAATGCAAAAGTTTATGGTATGGAACTTAGTTATAACCAGTTCTTTGATTCAGGTTTCTTTGTTCAAAGTAATGCGACAGTGCAAACCAGTGAAGCTAGCTTAGATCCAAGTATTCGAAAATCAAAAATTGCCTTACCCGATCAAGCTGATATGACAGCTAACTTAACACTAGGTTGGGAAAATGATGATTTCAATGTTCGAATTATCGGTAACTATCGTTCAGATATTCTCGAACAGGTTGGTTCTTGTCCTGACAGCGTAGAATCTACAGACATAGAAAACTGTAAAGTTTGGTCTGATCAATATCAATCTGGTCTTAAAACACTTGATTTCAAAACTAAATATGATTTTGGTGGCGGTTTGTCGATGTACTTTGATGCGATCAACTTAACGGATAATGTCGATCTACGTTATTTCGAAGGTGATGCCATGAGTGGCGGTCGCGTACTATATCAAAGAGAAGAGTACGGCAGAACTATCCAAGTTGGTGTGAATTACAAATTCTATTAAAAACACGCTTGAACAAGCCAGTGAAATGCGCTCAGTGAAGTTACCTGAGCGCAAAATAGAGGATTTATTATGAAATTAAAAATATCATTATTAAGCAGCTTGATTAGTGCATCTTTGCTATCAGGTTGTGGTTTTGAAGTCGAAAAAAATGTGATTGAACCTTTACCGCCAGCGTTAGAGGGGCAATTTGTAGACAGTGCGGTAGCCGGCATTCAGTATGAAAGAACTAGTATTGAGGGTGAAGTAACAACGGGTGAAACCGATGCAAATGGTAACTTTGAGTATTTTCGTGGTGACCGCATTGTATTTAAAGTGGGTAACTTGACACTGCCTGAGATATCTCCGAAAAACTTTGTTACGCCGCTGAACTTTTTTACTACTGATAACCCAGTTGCGCCTCAGGTGGGTAACTTAGCCAGATTATTACAGTCTTTAGATACAGACGGCAATCCTGAAAACGGTATTACCATTAGCCCAAGTGCCAGAGATTTTGCTCAGATGAATTTAAAAACGGATGAGCAGGGTGAAGTGATTGAAACCGTTGAGGAATTTTTTAACCGCTCACAAGAAGATTTTGCAGCTGCAATTGAGCCTTGGTTAAATGACGCTGTACCCGAAAATCAGGAACTGACTGGCATGGTCTCTTACGATCAAGCCGTGGCGCATTTTGTCAAAAATCTTGAAGAAAATTTTGGCGATGTACAAAGCAGCGCGTTTGATTTAGGTAAATTTGAAGGCCCAATATTTTATCCTCACATAGTTGGATCTAGTGTTGTTGAGCAGGTTATTAATTTTGTGCCAACAGAATTGCCAGAGGATTCTGAAGAAACTTCGGGTAAGACGGGTACTTACACCATTACACAAGGTGAAGAAACTGTACAGACGGGTGGCTATGAGTTTGTATTTGGCCGTCGTATTTTAGCTTTAACTCATATGGAAGGGGAATCAGAATCTAAACGTTACATCGTATCTTTAGGTTTTGATAATCAGTCAGAAGTTTACAGTTTATGTGAAGCAGACGATTCAAAAGGACTGGCTTCAGTGGTCGCAAACTGTGATGCGTTGAATCAAAGAAACTTAAGCAAATTTGCATTTAGCCAGGTTCAAAATGATTTGGAAGTTACCGGTCTTGAAGAAGCGGCTGAGAGCCTTGCTGTAGAATTGAAAGAAGACTTTAATACAGATACTGATAACTTTTTCTCGTCAAATTATAAACGCTTAAGTTCAGATATCGGCAGTGGTGCATTATATTCTATTCTTAGCGGATCCCCTGTAATTGAAGATGGCGCTTTGGTATTAGATGGTGACCGCATTGCAATTGGTAACACCACCTCTGGTCGAACAACGACACCTGATGATACCGAAGGCACAGGTATTTATAATCTGAGTGAAGGGTTTACCATTTCATTTACCGTAGTATCAGCCAGCGGCGAAGGTAATTTATACTTCTATGCAGATAATAGTACGGCTTCTCAGTCGCAATCTTTACATGGCGACATTTCTAAAATGGCGCAAATTGATTTAGCAACCGGTGAAACCACAGAGGGTGGCTTATTTACTTTAGGCGCTGATTTACCAACTTTAAAAATTGGTGAGCGGGTTACTTTTACTTATGAAGGTAACGGCTTTGATAAAACCAAAAACTCATTTATTCAATTCAGAGCCTCCGGCGGTACGACTATTGTTATTGATGATTTAGAAATTGATACCATTGCGGATTCTGTTGGTGCACCGGATGAGCCGACTGGACCAACTGGACCTGTTCAATCTGAAATTCAGATTGATCTACCTCAATCATTTGATTTTACAACGGTTAGCGGTGATTTATTTAGCTCAGAAACATTTGGTATTGATGGTAATGTGGACTCGAGTGGTCAGGCAGATCCTCTATTCTTTAAAGAAGGTGGTACTGTTACCTTAACCAATAATGGTCTGTTATTAGATGGCGGTCGTTTTACCATTGGTAATACACAAACGGCTTTTGAATCAACTGACGAAGATGACGTTGATGTAGGGGTGTTTGATTTAAGCAAACCTTACACCATAGTGATGGATATTATTGATTTTGCACAAACTGAAGCTCAAACTGAGTTACAGGTATTTGTAGATAATAATACATCAGGGAGTGCTAATTCTCAGCATGAAGGTAGCTCTTCGCGTATTTTCCAACAAGATGTATCGACGCTAACCAAAGGTGAACTCAGAATTCCGGGTACAGTTGGTACGCAACACTCATATATTCAAATTCGTACTGAGGGCGGATCTTCCGTTGAAATTAATAACCTCAGAATCGAATATGTCGATTATGGTGATCCGGATGCAAATTTACCGGATGGTGATGGTGGTTTTGCCGGATTAGAGGGCGAAATTACAGGTGGTGCTGGTGGTTTGGTTACCACAGTTGCAACTGGTACAGACTTAGTGGCTGCGCTGGATGAAGCTAAATCTGCATCTTCTCCTATTACTATATATGTAAAAGGTACGATTACGCCGGAAAATTCTGGTAATACCAACCGTAGTTTACCGATCAAAGATATGGAGAATGTCTCTATTATTGGTGTGGGAACAGAAGGTGAGCTAGACGGTATTGGTTTTCAAATTGAGCGTTCTAAAAACATTATCATTCGTAACCTGACAATTCATGAGGTTCCGGCTGGTTTTGGTGATGCCATTGGTATTCAAAGTGATCAGGGGCAGGATAATACTTCCAGAATCTGGATTGATCATAATGAACTATATGGTTCGTTAAGCGTTGATAAAGATTTTTATGACGAATTGATTGGTACGCGTTATAACGCGAGAAATATTACGATTTCGTACAACTATATTCATGATCATCAAAAAACCATGTTAAATGGCTCGAGTGATAATCAAGATGAAAAAGGCGATCGTTTTATCACCTGGCATCATAACCGATTTGAAAACTTAGGCTCACGTGTACCACTATTCCGTTTTGGATTTGGTCATTTGTATAACAATTACTTCAACAATATTACGGGTTCAGGTATTAACTCACGAATGGGCGCGCAATTATTGGTTGAAAACAACGTTTTTGAAAATGTTAAAAACCCAATTGTATCGCTAGATTCTGAAGAAAAAGGTTTCTGGAATGTAAGAGGCAATATATTCACTGATGTATCTTACTCTTCTGCGGACAGCCTTGATTTAGCAAAAGAGACTACGTTTGCTATTGAAGGTGAGCAATCAACCAGTACTTATGAAGTGACCTATGATTATTCTGAGCATTTGCAAGATGCATCTGAAGTCAAAGCTTATGTATTGGCGAATGCTGGGGTTGGTAAAATTGACCAGTCTGCGGATAATATTCCGGACGTAAATGGTGGTAGCGATAATGGTGGTGATAACGGCGGTGACAACGGAGATGCTGAAAACGGCGTGATTACTGAAGATTTCAGTGCAGCTGACACTGATACTTTCTTCTCAGCCGCTTATGCTGGTTTACCGGAAAATTCGAATATTCCACTATATGCCAGACAAAGTACCAATGAAGAAAAAGTCAGTGTTGCAAACGGTGAATTGTTAATTAGCAATAGCCGCATCACAGTCGGTCGTGAACTTGGTTATGATGTTGAAACTGCATCCGACTTAGAAGACCCACTGGGTTCATTGGACTTGTCGCATGGGGTTATTGTCAGCTTTAAACTGGTATCAATTGCTTTAGCCGCTGATTCCGACAAAACTGAAGATCTGAAATACTTCCAGCTGCATATTGATAACAATACGGGTAGTAGCAGTAAATCTACACATGGCGGCGCCTCTAAGTTCTGGCAGGGTACTGTTGAAGAATTAAAAGGTAAAGTAGGTGAAACTTTCACGGTTGAAACTGACTTAGGGACAGCTAACTCATTTATTCAACTTAGAGCTGAGAGCTTTGTAACTGCAGTTGTTGATGATCTAGTGATTACACCGAAATCGCCAAGCTACACTGAAGATTTTTCAGCCGCTGACGCTGCTACTTTCTTTAGCGCTGATTATAAATCATTACCAACAGATGATAGCAAACCGCTTTATATTAAAACGGGTGGTGGTGTTGAACCTGTTAATGGTGAACTGGTGTTAGGTGGTTCAAGCGGTGGTCGTTTCACTATTGGTGATACCGGTGTGGAAGCAAGCGCCGACGCTGTCGAACCTAAAGGTGTGTTAGATTTGTCAAATGGTGCAACCGTGAGCTTTAAGCTGATAGATGCGCAAGGCGAAGAAAAAGGTTTCTTTGTTTATATTGATAACAATACCTCAAGCAGTGATAGTTCTTATCACGGTGGTTCATCTAAAATTACAGTGGGTAAACTGGTTGATTTGACACCTCAAATTGGCGATATAATTACTGTTGACGTGCCGGTTGGAACAGCAACATCATTTATCCAACTTAGAACTGAAAGTAATTTAACGGTAACGATTGATGATTTAGTGATTACGCCTAAATAATCAATTTTTAATTCACTAAGATATTAAAATGCCGCACTTTAAAGTGCGGCATTTTTATTTGTGGCTCTGAAATATCTTTTAAGTAAAGACTGGTATGCAGTGAGGTTTATTAGGCTGATTTTTTGTATAAATCTCTCAAGCGCTCGGCAGTTGTAGCAAGCTGCTTGCAGTTGATGCTTGAAGCTGAAGCGAGCTTAAATATATGTGAATTTAGGCCGTTAAATTCTAATCGTTCAGATGTTTACTGAATCGAGCACCACCCGCATATATTGAGCATAGGTTTGGGTTGGGAATAGAGACAGTAATGAAAAATGATTTTAAATAAACCTCAGCTGCGTACAAGAATAGTTGAAGTAAAATTGGACTTTATGTCCTGAACATTTGAACATTGCTACAATTTTTTATGTGCAGCAGAGGTTAATTAGCTCAATATTTACCACAAATAAAATATAAAAAGATGCGTGCAAATTTACACAATAAAGTCTGTTTTGAGTTGCTGTAAAAATGATAATAAAATCCCTTTAACAGTACGCAGCCTACCGCGGTTTTGACTCTTGTATCTGATTACGAGATAAGCCGTTAAAGATGTAATCAGACAGCCTTAATTTGAGTGACTGACCACATTCATTTAGGGCTATTTAATATTGCCAGTGCGATTTAACCAAAGGCTGACCATTTTTTGCAGCTCCTGGGCGTTAATCGGTTTGGTTAAATAATCATTCATACCGGCGCTGATGCATTTTTCTCTATCACCCGCCATTGCACTGGCGGTCATCGCAATAATCGGTATTTGTTTGAATTCATCTCCGGCCGCGCCTTGCCTGATTTGCTCTGTGGCATCATAGCCATCAATAACAGGCATTTGGCAATCCATCAGAATCAGTTGAGGCCGAGGCTCTGCATTCATATTTTTGAGTTGTAAGATGGCATCTTCACCATTATTCGCCAGACTCATTTTCATTTTCCAGGGCTCCAGAATGCCTGCGGCAACAGCCTGATTAATCTCATTATCATCGACAATTAAGATATGGCAATTTTGATAATGGCCTGGCTTATCATTTTGAGCCGGCTCTTTTTCTGGCGACTCTTTCGTGGCGGGGGCATTTAGCTGGTTTAATTTATCAATGGCCTTAATTAATTCAGCAGGCATGACAGGTTTGCCAATATTCAGCGTCTTACTGTCGTGTAATGTTTTACTGCTTTCGCCTCTTTTAATTTGGTCTGTCATCACAATATTAGCGACTGAATTGCCCTTGGCCTTCAGCAATTGTTTATACGATGGCTCAGTATGCTCATGGATGACGTTTTGATTGATGATAACAAACTCATAACCGGCATTGTTTTCTATTTCAGTTAAGGCTTTATTGATATCTGAAAAACTGGCGACTTTGGCATGCCAGGATTTTAATAACTTTTGAATTGCATGGCGGCTTGATTTGTTCTCGTCTATTACAACAAAATAACGATTTGGCAGACTCGGATAGTCAATCTTGTTTAACTTGGGTTGTTTCGCTAAGTCAAAAATCAAACTAAAACTAAAGGTGCTGCCTTGTCCCTTTTCACTGCTCAGGGAAATATCACCCTTCATCAATTCGCACAATTGTCGGGTAATAGACAGACCTAAGCCAGTGCCGCCGTATTTGCGTGTTGTACTGTCATCAGCCTGTGAAAAGGCTTCAAATAACTGCTGCTGTTTTTCTTTTGAAATGCCTATGCCAGTATCTGATACCGAACAATTAAATTTAACCTGGTCCAAATTCAGTAATTCTGTACTCGCACTGACCAGTATTTCTCCCTGATCGGTAAATTTAGTGGCATTATTAATCAGGTTGATCAGGATTTGTTGTAATCTGTGATAATCACCTACGACACACTGGTGCTCGATTTCAGCGCTATCAAAAATAAATTCGATGCCTTTTTCCTGAACTTTTAGCGCCATAGAGACAGTTAGTTCACTCAACACATTCAGTAAGTTAAATTCAACACGCTCCAGATCCAATTTGCCGGCTTCAATTTTACTAAAATCCAAAATATCATTAATCAGAGAGGTTAAGCTCATCGCACTGGTTTCGGCCATTTTAAGATAATTGACCTGACGTTCAGATAACGCATCTTGCTTAATCAGTTTGAGCATGCCCATAATGCCATTCATAGGTGTTCTGATTTCATGACTCATATTGGCAACAAAGCTACTTTTAGCCTGATTTGCATGAATCGCTTGATTACGTGCGTCTTCCAATTCTTTTGTACGCTCCATGACCTGGAGCTCAAGTGATGTATTTAATTCTTGAATGCGTTTCTCGTTGAGTTTTTGAGTTGATATATCCCTGATTATCGCAGCAATGCCATCGAGTTTATTTTCCAGATAGATAGGCGATAAGGTGATTGAAACAATTAATAGGTTATGGTTTGAAAGTAGGATTTCCTGTTCAATAGGCTCAGCGCCCTGACCTGACTTGATTGCATTTATGGCCAACTGAAGCTGACTGTCAGGCTGTTGTGCATTGCACAGTTGCAGTAAATTCAAATGCTGTTGACTGACTAACTGTGAGCCAAATACATCTTTAGCGGAACGATTCCAGCCAGTAATATTGGCTTGATTATCAATTGAAATAACCGCATCAGAAGAGCCGTCAATAATAGCTGCATATTTTGCCTGAGTTGTAATTAATGCCAGACTTTTTTTCAAATTGTTCCGGTACATCAATAATAAAGTGATAATGACCAGGTAAATAACGATGAGCGTAATCACTGAGCTGCTCAGACGCTTGTTTATTAATTCATTTAGCTGAGTTTCATTAATGCTCAGTACTAAATTAATTTGCCGGCCATTTACAAAGTTATCGAGTTCAATATGCTTGCTTAATGCATAATGAATCTCACCACGACTGTTTTTTTCCTGTAAAACTTTAAATTGTTTGACGCCTGGTTTGGATACTTCAAATTGCGAGTCCAGATTAAATGGTGAGTTCAAATCTCTGCCGAATTGATATTCCTCGTATGGGTGCAAAATAAATTGCTTATTATTGCTCGCATAAAGGTTCAGGTAAGCAGGCAGGTCTTGCTTAAGGCTGTTTAAAATTTGTTTGGCATTCAGATTGATGATAACAATGCCAAAAAAGCTTTTGTTGCTGTCATATACAGGCATGGCGGCTCTATAGGTTGGCCAGAAGGGGTATTCTACTTTGCCAAATTCCCGGTTAAGCTCAATATCACTAATATAGGTTTCTTGCGGATGCAACTTACTGGTTTCAATAAAATAATCACGGCTGGCTTTTTGCTGTAGATTATCGGCCTGAATGATTTGAATACCATTATCCGTTCTGTCTATTCGGATAAGCTCCCGGCCATTATCTGCTTTGCCTATATAACGAATCTGAGCAACATCGGCGTGGTTTCTGATAAAACCGTCAAAAATGGTTGTGAGTCTTTCATTCCATAACGCAATAGGTGTTTGGTTTTTAGGGTCTATCCCGCCATTTTCAGTTGCGCGCACAATCCCGGATATCGGAGGCAGTAGTTGGATAAATTTAATATTCTGACGTGCGTTGATGATTTCCTGATTTAATATATCAGCACGTAAGTTAAGTTGGGTTTGGATTTCATTATGTACATCTTGAGTCACATTGTCTGTGATTTTTTGATTTAGTACAAAAAATAGAACCAGGCACACTAAAGTGGTGACAACCATTGCAATCGAAAATAAATTTTTAGAGTAGGCCGTCCCGGATATAAATTGCATAAGCGACTTCTGCTTTGTTCATTCCTTTAATACAGTATGTCTATACTATAGAAGATTTTTATTATTTACATGCTCAGTCAGCTATTTTTTCATAAATTTTGAATTAAGCCCTTGTAATTGAGAACGAATGTCCCGATTTTATTAGTTTTAGGCGAAACCAAAAAAGAGCTTATTTTATGACGAATCCGCTACTGCGTGAAACCAGTTTACCTTTATTTAAAGAAATTAAACCTGAACATATTCTACCAGCGGTAGAAGAGGCTATTGGCGAATGTAAATCCACCATTGAAAAGCTCGTTAAACAGGACAGCTTTAGTTGGCAGAATCTGGTAGAGCCTTTGGATGAAGTAGATGATAAGCTCAGCAAAATATGGTCTCCGGTTTCTCATTTGCATTCAGTTGCTGATACCGAAGCCCTGCGCCAGGCATATCAGGCTTGTTTGCCTTTGTTATCTGAATATTCAACTTATGTCGGTCAACATCAGGGGTTGTACCAAGCTTATCAGGCGATTGCAGACAGTGACGTTTTTACCGGTTTAAATCAGGCACAACAAAAAGCCATCAACAACGCCATTCGAGATTTTAAATTATCCGGCGTCTCTTTACCGGATGATAAAAAGCAGCGCTATGGTGAGATTAGACAGCGTTTGTCAGAATTATCGACAACATTTGGCAATAATGTTTTAGACGCGACGCAAGGCTGGACTAAGTTAATTACAGATGAAACAGACTTATCCGGGTTACCTGAAAGTGCGATTGCCGCAGCAAAAGAAACCGCTCAGGCAAAAGGGCAGGAAGGTTGGATGTTTACGCTTGAATTCCCCAGTTATTTACCCGTCATGATGTACGCAGATAATCGAGCACTCAGAGAAGAAGTTTATAAAGCCTTCTCAACCCGAGCTTCTGATCAGGGACCAAACGCAGGTCAGTGGGATAATTCAGAGGTGATGGATGAAATTTTAAAACTTCGTCACGAACTTGCCCAGCTATTAGGATTTGATAATTACGCAGAAGAATCACTAGCGACAAAAATGGCCGAATCACCGGAGCAAGTACTCGATTTCCTGTATGATTTAAGTGAAAAAAGTCAATCACAGGCAAAATCAGAACTCAATGAATTAACTGAATTTGCCAAGCAAAAACACAACATTGAGCAGCTTAATGCATGGGATATGACTTATTATGCGGAAAAGTTGAAGCAGGAAAAATACGCTATTTCAGATGAAGTATTACGTCCTTATTTTCCGGAAGAAAAAGTGATCAGCGGCTTGTTTCAAATCGTTGAAAAGCTTTTTTCAATTCATATTAAACCTCGTGAAGGTGTTCAGGTTTGGCATGATACAGTGCGTTTTTATGATATCTATGATGCTCAGAATCAATTAAAAGGCAGCTTTTATTTTGATCTGTATGCACGTGAAGGTAAACGCGGCGGTGCCTGGATGGATGTTTGTGTTGGCCAGATGCGAAAGTCTAATGGTGAACTTCAATTACCGGTAGCTTATTTAACCTGTAATTTTAATAAGCCTGTGGGTGGAAAACCTGCATTATTTACTCATTCTGAAGTGGAAACCCTGTTCCATGAATTTGGTCATGGTTTGCACCATATGTTAACCCAGATTGATGTGAGCGCAGTCGCCGGCATTAATGCTGTTGCCTGGGATGCGGTTGAATTACCGAGTCAATTTTTGGAAAACTGGTGCTGGCAGCCTGAAGCGCTCGAAATATTTTCCGGTCATTATGAAACAGGCGAAACCTTGCCGCAGGATCTATTAGATAAAATGCTGGCTGCAAAAAACTTTCAATCTGCAATGATGATGCTACGTCAACTCGAGTTTTCATTATTTGATTTTGAATTACATCATGAATATAAGGCCGAAAATGGCATTAATATTCAGCAAAAACTCAATCAGGTCAGAGAGAAAGTGGCCGTTGTGGTTCCACCTGAATTTAATCGCTTCCAGCATGGCTTTAGCCATATTTTTGCGGGTGGTTATGCGGCTGGTTATTATAGCTACAAGTGGGCTGAAGTCTTATCAGCAGATGCATTTAGTTTATTTGAAGAAAATGGCATTTTTGATCAGAAAACCGGACAATCATTTTTAAACAATATTTTAGAAATGGGTGGTTCAAAAGAGCCTATGGAATTGTTTAAAGCTTTCCGTGGTCGTGAACCACAAGTTGATGCACTATTACGTCATACAGGGATTGCAGCTTAAGCTGATTAGATTCTCAGCGTGACTTAATATTTAAAACCGATTCCGGATAGGGAATCGGTTTTTTTGTCTAAAAATCTATTATTTGTTTCTTATTGTCTCTCTTAAAAATCCCAACATGCAAAATTGATTGATTCAAAATCAATCACCCTACGTTTGTTTTTGATTAAAAATGTTAATTTTATTGTTGTTTTTGTGTTTGTTTTCTGTTTAATTGTCTAAAAGAAAAGCATAAAAGGAATAACAATGAAAAAGGCTGGTTATTGGCAAGAAAATATTCGTCTGATACTAATTTGTCTGGTTATCTGGTTTATCGTCTCATTTGGGTTTGGCATTCTTTTAGTTGAACCGCTAAATGAAATTCGTTTGGGTGGCTATAAATTAGGGTTTTGGTTTGCACAGCAAGGTTCTATTTATACTTTTGTTGCCCTGATCTTCTGGTACACCTATAAAATGAATCAGCTCGATAAAAAATATGACCTTGAAGACGAGCAGGAGGACTAATTTATGGATGAATTAAGACTATATACCTACATAGCTGTTTTTGGCTCGTTTGCTCTCTATTTTGCGATTGCCTGGTGGGCACGAGCGGGGTCCACGGATGAATTTTACGCAGCTGGCGGGCACGTAGGTCCGGTTCAAAACGGGATGGCGATTGGCGCTGACTGGATGAGTGCCGCTTCGTTTATATCTATGGCCGGTTTAATTGCGTTTTTAGGTTATGGTGGCTCTGTCTTTTTAATGGGCTGGACTGGCGGTTATGTGCTGCTGGCGATGTTACTTGCGCCTTATATGAGAAAACACGGCAAATTTACTGTGCCTGAGTTTATTTCAGATCGTTATTATTCAAAAACAGCAAGAGTGGTTGCTGTTATCTGTCTGATCATTGCATCTTTGACTTATATCATAGGTCAAATGAAAGGGGTTGGCGTTGCTTTTTCCCGTTTTCTGGAAGTGGATTATGGCTTAGGTTTAGCGATTGGAATGGTGGTTGTATGGGTTTATGCGGTTATGGGCGGTATGAAAGGCATTACTTATACTCAGATTGCACAATATTGCGTGTTAATTTTTGCTTATACCGTACCTGCGATTTTTATTTCTTTGCAGCTAACCGGAAATCCGATCCCGCAACTTGGGTTAGGCAGTACGCTTGCTGATGGCAGTGGCGTTTATTTGCTGGATAAACTGGATATGATAGTGACAGACTTAGGCTTTAGAGAGTACACCACAGATAATATGGGTGGAAGCCTTAATATGTTCGCCTATACATTATCTTTGATGATAGGCACAGCTGGTTTGCCTCATGTCATCATGCGTTTTTTTACTGTACCCAGTGTAAAAGCTGCGCGCGCGTCAGCAGGTTATGCACTTGTTTTTATTGCACTTTTATACACAGTAGCGCCGGCTGTTGGTGCTATGGCAAGATTAAACTTTACGCAAACCGTTGAACCGGCTTCAGGCCAGCAACTTGAGTACGAACAAAGACCTCAATGGTTTAAAGATTGGGAAGCAACGGGCTTATTAGAGTTTGAAGATAAAAACCAGGATGGCAAAATTCAATATTCTGCAGATCAGAAAAATAATGAAATGGTGAATGTTGATCGCGATATTATGGTTTTGGCTAACCCGGCGATTGCGAATTTACCAAACTGGGTAATAGCCTTGGTTGCTGCAGGCGGCTTAGCGGCTGCGCTTTCTACCGCAGCCGGTTTGTTGTTAGCAATCTCTTCATCGGTTTCTCATGATTTAATGAAAGGGGTGTTAACGCCGAACCTGACCGAAAAGCAGGAACTGCTGGCCGGCCGTATCGTTATGACGGTATCCATTATCATTTCCGGCTATCTCGGGCTCAATCCGCCCGGTTTTGCCGCCGGTACAGTCGCGCTGGCATTTGGGCTTGCCGCTTCGAGTATTTTCCCGGCGTTGATGATGGGGATTTTTATTAAGAAAATGAGCGGCACGGCAGCTGTGTCCGGGATGATAGCTGGTATCGGCGTTACTATGCTGTATGTATTCCAGCACAAAGGTATTATGTTTATTCCGGGCACCGAATTTTTAGGCAGCTTACCGGAAAACTGGTTTTTCGGTATTTCGCCTAATGCATTTGGTGCCGTGGGTGCTTTGGTTAACTTTACGGTTGCTGTAATCGTCTGTAAATTCACCGGGCCAGCACCAAAAGAAATCCAGGAACTCGTGGAGAATTTCCGCATACCGAAAGGCGCTGGTGCTGCACATCATCATTAAATTATTTAATGTAATCAGATAATGTTAAAAGGCCGGTGTTACCGGCCTTTTTTATTAGCACCTGGCCCATAACATTAGTTTTATTCGGCGGTGCGTGTAATTAATGGCGATGAAAAATAGAAAAATAGAAAAATAGAAAAATAGAAAAATAGAAAAATAGAAATCTAAGGGTTGTTTTTGAGGTTTTATAAACAGCAGTATTTGAATACAGAGGAATGACTGGTTTTGCTGGAAGAGCGACGATTTGCACGACCAGATAAAGATCGGTTGGGATAATCTTTAAGGCTTAAATTAATATTTATAATATAATATTTGGGTATTGATATAAGTGCTACATAACTATTGGTTATGTGAGCATGAATTATCGATCATGCTTATTTATGCTTAGGGTGTAGAGGGTTTGTTAATAAGTGATGTACACTAATCAAACGCCTAAAATTTGGCACAAAATAAACTATAGCATCAAATAAGGAGCTATTTTGAAAGCATTATCAGATATAGGCCTGGTAGGTCTGGCCGTTATGGGTGAAAACCTGGTTCTGAACATGGAATCAAAAGGGTTTACCGTAACCGCTTATAACCGTAGTTATGAAAAAGTAGAAAAATTCTTAAATGGCCGTGCAGCGGGTAAAAATATTCGCGGCGCGCAGAATGTTGAAGA
>ENA-ORCW01000157-ORCW01000157.1-marine-metagenome-genome-assembly--contig:-NODE-157-length-78600-cov-3.712950_pt1 | contig 78600 bp, 72 predicted proteins | sample MGYA00237784_ERZ508517 | MGnify/ENA primary metagenome ERZ508517 (study PRJEB26187, sample SAMN06268979) | marine metagenome | isolation source: Tt ae E1 feedstock associated aerobic enrichment on...
TGATGATAGCATGCCGGTTGGCGATATCAGACAGTTTTGTGAATCAAGTATCACTCAACAAGCACTCGAAGAAGCCTCACCTAAACCTGAGCCTGTTGATATCAAAGTGACAGAATCGGGTGTAGAGACAGAAGATAAGTCTGCGATCACTCGCCGTTTGTTTTTGGAAAAGAAAGAAGCCAAAAACCCGTTTGTATTATTACCGCATAAGCCAAATTACATTATTTTAAGCAATAATATGGCGTCGCCGAATGAAGCGCCTTTTGAGACCGCTTATCCGGGTGACAATATTCACTTACAACCCTGGGAAACCAAGTTTCAAATCAGTTTGAAACTACCTGTTGCCTATGACCTATTCAATGGTCGGGCAGATGCCTATGTGGCCTATACCAATCGCTCATTCTGGCAGCAGTTTAATAAAAACAGCTCATCCCCTTTCCGTGAATCAGATCATGAACCAGAAGCTTGGCTATCGTTTAAAACAAATTATGAATTATTCGGTATAAAAAACTCGCTTATTCGGACGGGTGTTGTGCACCAGTCAAACGGTCAGGCAGGTACGCTGTCACGTAGCTGGAATCGGGTCTATACCGACTTTGTGTTTGAGCACAATGACTGGTATTACTCATTCAAACCATGGTGGCGTATTCCGGATAGCAGTAGCGACGATGATAACCCTGATATCGAAGAATATATGGGTAACTTTGAACTTGGCGCTGTATATAAGATGGATAACCACAGCTTTGATATTTTGCTGCGGAATAACCTCAATTTTGATGATAACTATGGTGCCGTTCAATTGGGCTGGAGTTTCCCGCTTACCGACCGCGTAAAGGGTTATGTGCAATGGTTTAATGGCTATGGTGAAAGCCTGATTGACTATGACGCACACTCCAATAGCATTGGTTTTGGTATCCAGCTGAGTGACTGGTTATAAATATGATCTTTTCACTTGAAACTTAAGCATTTATATCGTATTATTTCGCGCTTCATATGGCTATATAGCTCAGCTGGTTAGAGCACATCACTCATAATGATGGGGTCCCTAGTTCGAATCTAGGTATAGCCACCAAAGATTCAAAAAAGCCGGAGTTCTACTCCGGTTTTTTTTCGTCTAAAGTTTTGTTTTCTAGCACTTGCTTTCAGCTCTTCACTTACTGAGTTTCTTGCTTGACTAAAGCAACATAAAAAAAAGAAATTGGCTGCTGGGCCTCTATTGTCTAATAGAGGGGATGAATTCCTTGTGCGACTCAATCCTACAGGTGCTTCTTATCGGAGCTACGTTAGCCATGTATAGCTTTATTAGGGCAGACGAAACAGAATACAAAAATGAAGAACAAGCAGCGAGACAGCTTGAATTTCGGCTGAATATACTTAACTTTAAGACTGGGGCTTTGGTAGCTTATTTAAATTATATAGCCCATTTCTTTCTGAAAGGTTGATAGCAATACAGAAGCAGGAATAAGGCCAGGGCAGCTGCTATATTGTTGAACTGAGTGGGTTGTTTGGCTTCATAAGCAAAGTCATTTTTTTGCAGGGCTTTAGCCAGCGCGGCATTGTTTTCCAGATGATGATAAAGCATATGATTTTGCTGAGCCAGGTCCATTAAATAGTCTTGTTTGAGACTGGACATGTGTTCAGTACCGACCACTTTGGCTGTTCCCCAAGGGCCATTACGAGGGATATATCCTTCTACTTTACTTGGGTCTTCTGGCAAACCAAAGCGAGAGGCATGAGGCACATCTTCAGCGGTATAAAAGCCAATCTGCACACCGTCTTCATCAAATTTCGGGATTTTACTCAAGCCAAGTTCGCCAACACCAATGATGATGCCGGCTTTCCAATCTTCTTTTTGCTTTTCGGTATCCAGGTAACTGAAATCGGGGGCATAGCGTGGATTCACGGGTGGTGCTTCATGACCATCGGTGAAAAACACCAGCTTACTTCCTGCAAGAACGTCATTCATCATCAGCTCACGGGTGTTATATAGGGCTTGTCCGATATTGCTGTCAGCGACCCATGCCATACGCCAGTCAAGTGCATCAATACTGGCCTCAAGTACCGGATAATCATTACAGACTTCGATAGGTGAATAGAGTAGCGCTGGAACACGTTCGGTGAACACAGCCAAGCCTACTTTTGAGCCACATGGCAAACTTCTGGCAGCCTGAAGCATAGCCACTTTGGCTTTTTCTAAGCGACTGATAGCGCCCCCCTGTTTATCGGAATAATCCTGCACATTCATGCTACGCGTAATATCAAGCACAAACACAAAGTCATAGCTTTTCACGGTGAAGGGCAAGGGCGGCAGAACAATAGCGATAAGCAATAATATTGCAGAGGCTATCAATGCATATAAGCGTTTCATAACAACAACCTAAGGCAAACCGAGGGGGAAGCCGGGCATGGCTGACCATAATTCTTCGGAGCTTTCTTGTGCTTCACCTGACTCTTGTAAATCACCAAGAGGTAAATCACGAGAAAGTCGCTGCGCTGCTTCATAGTTGTATTTTGCTGCCCAGAACTCAGGATCATTTTTTAATGCTGATTTATAGAGATCTTTAGCGACATCGGCCAGTGCTGTGGCACGATCAATTCCCATCTTCTCTGCTGTCTCAATCGCCTGCTCTAGATAGAGATTCCCCATATTGTAATAAACCAGTTTCAGCATGGCAGGAGAGCTCATACGTTCGGCTTTACCATAGGCATCAACCGCGTCTTCAAACATGCCTCGCTGTTGCAAATGATGGGCATAAGCAAACTGTAATTCAGGCTCTGTCAGATCAATTTCATTCATCTCTACCAAACGAGGAGACTGTAAAAGTTGTATGGCCTCGTTAATCGCTTTTTGATGCTGTCTTTCCAATATTTGCAGATTCAGTAAGGTGAGAAAAAACAGACTAATCACCAACATAAGATGTTGTATATAACGACGACGCAACATCATGAGCGTTTCTCCAAAAATTTCACCGCAACAAGAAGTAATACAAAAAATAAGGCGAAGCCATAACACCAAGCTTTCAGACTTTGTTTTGGTAGTTTTTCCTGATAAATCAAAGGTAAGCTTTCCAATTCGTCCAGCTCTGCAATGGCAGCCTGAAGTGATTCGGCAGTATCAACTTCATATGCGTGATAGGGCACAGATAACGTATTGAAAAACTTATGTAAATGTCTTTCAGGCATGACTCTGGGATTATCATCACGATGTGATTTTGGCTCGGTAAAGATGCCTTGTCCGTTTTCTGTACGTAAAAAGAACCAATACAAGCTGACTCGATAACGTTCAAACCATTCCCTTAGGGTTTTCTGGGCTCGATGATCTAATGTTGCCGCCCCATCAGACACTAAGACAATCACGCGAGAGCCCGTATGGGGTTGGTCTTTAAAGTAGCTTAGACCCATTCCTAGCCCCTTAGCGACGTTGGTAAACGCTAACCCAGGTGTTTCCAGGCTATTGATTGCGGCCTGAATCGCGCTTTTATGTTCAGTTAATGGGCTGATATAAAAAGGCTGTGTACTGAAACCGGCTACCCCAAACAAATCATGGGGACGACGATTAACAAATTCCGATAATAAACGTCTGGCAGCCTGAGCCTTTGACTGCTCATTTTCATCAGGTGTCTGACCACCAAAGGTCTCATTCATGCTGGCACTTCGATCCAGCACAAACACAATATGTGCCCCTTTTCCTGTTCGTGTCACCGTTTGCTCTAGGCTGTGTAAACCCGCGAGTCCAATAATGACTGACGCTATAGCAAAAGCGGCAGAGAGCTTTATTAAGCGATTTAGCCAGATAGTGAGTGGATTCAGCTTGATCAGCTGTCTGCTGGGCGTCGCATGCCGGTCAAACAAACTGTTAAAAAAAGGTAATAAGCTGAGTGGCAATAAAACCAGCAGCCAGGGCAGATGAAAAGCAAGATTCATGAGTTACTCTGCACGACTTTATCAGCGGCCGCGAGTCTGTCGCATAGACGGATACAATCCATCAAGATAGTGGGTTTAGCTTCTTTATCAAAGAAAAAAACGCTTCTGGATTGCTGAAAGAAATCTTCAATTTGCCCACGACTTTCATTAAATTGTGGGTGTCGATGAATAAAGTCATCAATTTGTGAGGCAAACAAGGTCTGTTTGGCCCGCGTATTCAACGCATCATGCATGGCTTGCATGCCCTGTTGCACCTGTTCAGACGTTATATTTTTTTGGCGTTTGATGCGTTTGATTTGACGCTTAGCCTTGTGAAAAGGTGAAGTACTCAACTTGGGTAATAACCCTGCGAGCGCTGCCCAGATAAGCAAAGCTATCACAGATAAACTGGCATAAATGATGATGGGCGATTGATTGCGTGAAAGTGAATGCGTTCTGGGGGCGATATCGGGCTTCATAAAACCATGACTACCATCATCATTACCCACACCACTTGAAACAACTTCTTTTATTGGCGACATAGTGAAATACCATTCGGGTAGTGATATTTCAAACCGTTGATTTGAATTGTCAGTGAATACTAACTGTTGTTCAGGAATAAGTAGTTTACGGACATCAAGTGGCGCGTAAAAAGTTTGATAGCGAAGGGTAAGATGATAGAGCTTTTTTGCTCCCCGTTGTTCGGAGGTCATCTCGACGCTATTCAAATCAAGCCAGTAGGTTAATTCACCCTCAACGGGAAGAGATGAGGGTGACAGAGAATACGATGTATCGATAGCGATCAGATATTGATGTTCAATGATATCGCCAACCACCAAGCCATAACTTCGTCCTTGATCCATTTTGATAAGTTGGCCTGGAATATGAGGCTTTGCAGAGCAGATAGCAGAAAGCAGAAATAAGCCTAAAAGCAGTGAAATGGTGTTGAAAAACTTCATAATGGTTCCTACTGCATCGAAAAGTATCGACTCATTTGTCTGGCATCATAGTGATCAATCAACCAAAAGGGATGTTGATTAAATCGACGAAACTGTTGTGTGAGATAGGTTTTACGATCGTCATATTGCTGCTGAATTTTTTGTTTTTGATCTCGGGTGATAAACACCAGAGAACTGGCTCCTGTTTCAAGGTCAGTCAACTCGACAAATCGCCATAATGGAAAGTCGAGAAACTCTTTGGATTGCCATAACACCATAGGCACCACCAAATGGGCTGACAATACAGTCAGCAATGACTGCAATTGTGTTTCCGGCCAGTGAAAATCAGAGACTAAAAATATCAGTGCCGGCTTGCCAGGCAAGATCGGAAAAACTTGTTGAGTGGCTTCAGCCTGATTAGACTCGGGCTGGAGGTTAGTTAATTCTGTGGTCAGAGCATCCGCATCATCCAGCTTAACCAGCTTTTCTTTGAGCAGATAACATGAAAAACGGTCATTAGCGGCTTCGACAGAGGCTTTGGTACTCTCATAGACGTGATGCAATAAGGTCGCTTTCTCGCCATAAAGCATAGAGGATGAGCCATCGATAAGTAATATCACATCGATTTTGCTGCGTTGTCGGTAACTTTTGACATGCAGGGACTCAAACGGATCAGTCAGGCTGGCATTTAAATCCAAACGTGACGTATCTGGTTCATCTAAAAATAATGATTTCTTATAGAAATCCGATCCTGTACCACGCTGCCGGCTTTTATGAGAGCCCAGCATCAAGCCACTGATCAAGCCAGTGGTTTTGTAATCAAAGGTTTGATTCATGGTGATTGAATCGTATTCAATGCCGCTGTGATAAGGGATTCAACAATATCATCACGGTTATAGTCATAGACAGGATTCAAGAACAATCGATGTTTGGCTATCTGCCGGATGATCATATGGAAATCTTCTGGCACAAGCGCATCACGCCCATTCAGCCAGGCATTAACTTTGGCTCCTCGAGCCAGATAACTAATACCGCGTGGTCCCATACCACCACGGATCATATTGTTGGTATCCACATCGGTGATTTGAATGCCATACTCAGCCGGTTCACGTAGAGCGCGGCAGAGATGATAGCCATAGTCCTGCACTTTTTCACTGGTGTGAACATGCTCTTGAATGGCAACCGCAATATCATTCAGCTGCTGAAACGGTACGACTGCTTTATCAGCAGAATCAACCAGTTTATCAGCATCATGAAAACGAGGATTGAACATCAGATCTTTCAGTTGTGTTTCTGACTTTGGCTGCTCGACATGCAGTTCCATCATAAAACGGTCACGTGCCGCTGCAGGCAGCTCAAAGGTTTCATCTTTTTCAATACGATTACGGTCAGCAAACACCTGCAAATGAGGGAAATAGTGTGTTTGGTTAAATGCATGCACGCTGCGTTCAGCCATGATTCTTAATAATAAAGAGTGGACTTGTGGCCGTGCTCGGTTAATCTCATTGAAAAAGAAGATAGAGAGTTCATCGCCATGTTTCAGAACCGGTCCTGAACTAACGCCTGGTTTACCATTTTCGGCAATATAGGTGTAGTAAACGAGATCGTGCGGCATCAGATCGATGGTGCCTTCAATCCGTTCAAAGTTACCACCCAGACATTCGGCTACCGTTTTCAATAAGGTCGTTTTACCGACACCGACATCACCTTCAAGCAGGATATGCCCTCTGGACAGGGTGGCAATGGTCATTAATCTGACAATGTGTTCCTGACCGAGAATCGTGTTATTGATGCTGGTTTCCATCTGACGAATAAGCGCATGCCAATCTGACATCGCTATCGTTGATGTATTTGATAGCTGGTTCATAGTGGTTTCACATGGAAGAAAAAGAAAAGACCGGCCCGAGAATAAGGCCGGTCTGCTTCAGTAACGGATTAATAAACCCATTTACCTGTTTTTTTGAACTGTTCAACACGTTCAGCATTGCGTTTTTCCATTGCTTTTAACGCAGCATCTTGTTTGTTCAGTTCTTTTTCACTGTGTTTAGGATCGTACTTAGAACCTTTGATTTTATCTGGGAATCCAGGCTTAGCTTCCCAGCAATCGCCAGGTGCTTTACATTTAGTACCATCATAAGCCATAACTGCACTGGCGCCTGATAACATCATCAGGGCTGAACAAGTCACAGCGATTGTTTTTAGTTTCATATTTCTCTCCTTATTTTTGCGACGACATAATGAATTGGCATGCTGCCACTATGACAACATGCCACCCATTAATTAATGATGAGTTTTATTAAAGTTATCCATAGCTTCTTTGAAGTCTTCTGGCACTTCTGCTGGTTCAAAGTTAGCTTTCTGCTCTTCAGTTAACCACTCAGCTTTATCTGCAGAACCCCAGTAAACACTTCTTACCCAGGCCATGATGTGTAAGATTTCATCTTTAGTGAGGTTGTTATATTGCGGCCCCATCATGCTGCGGGCACCGCCATAAATGGTTTCGAAGAAGCCTTTATCGGTAGCGTTCTTAGGGTAGGTGTAATAATCATCCCCTAACGCTGGTCCTAACTTGCCTTCAGCATTGTGACCATGACAGCCTGAACATGCCGTCATAAATAAGCTTTCACCAGACTTGATGGCTTCTTCATCTGTGTTGTAGAGGTTTTCACCTGTATTAAGAAAATGCTCAACAGCTTCTGTCTTTTCACCTTTCTTGCCAAAAGATAAGTCCAGGACATCACCTGTGACTGTATTTCTGAAAACCAATTGAGATTGAGCGACAGGAATCATTGCCACGGAGAGTACCGAGACAGTAAGTAAAGCGATTCCTCGAATCTTCTTTGGCAAAAATGTTTTGTTAGTCATGATTTAAAAATTTTCCTGTAGTAACAAAAAGTATTTTTATTAGAGTTATAAGAGTGGGATGCCTTCATCTTTCAATACGGCTTTGATCTTAGGATCAGCTTTATGCAGGGCTGTATTGATTTCTTTCAACAGTTCTTTATCGTCACTGCGTACGGCGATAGCTTGTTCAAACTGTTGTCTTACACCTTCTCCGTCGTGGGTCGGTGCAATTTCTTCAGATACCACCATTTTGAGTGGAACCGAGGCTGATTTCACATAACGGGCGGCTTCTGGTGCCCAGATGTGAGCAATATCGGCTTTACCTGACACCACTTCTGATATCAGTAAATCGGGTGCATAACGTACATACTGGTTACGGCGTGACTTAAAACCGATTAAGGACATGGTGTAGTTAAAGTTGCCTTCATACTTATCAATTTCACGCAGCATCACTTCGGAAGGGCTGCCTGGAACGATGGCAAATTTAGACATGTCTTTTAATGCTGGGCTTTGCCAGTTTTCAATATCCAAACCTTTGTCTGCTGGATAAATAAAGGCATAGCCAGACTTATAGTATGGGTCACTGGTCGCGACACGAGGATCACCTTTGTCTACGCCCATGACAACATCACATTGATTTTTAAGCAGCTTTTCTGTCACAAGAAAAATAGCTGCTCTATCGGACCAGACGAACTCTAGTTCCCGATCCATGGTATCCGCTAGAATTTTTGCCAGTTCATTCTCAAAGCCTTCCTGCTGCTTATTTGAGTAGGGCAATTCATCACTGGCCGCACACACTTTAAGGGTGCTGGTATTGGCTTGTGCATTAAAGGCTAAGCCACTGCCTAATATGAGTGCCAAAAATGAAGGTAACATACGACCTGATTTGGCTTTTTTCACGCTTCGTTTCATCATGTTGGTCTCTTTGATGGAGGCCAGCAACCAACTGGTTGCTGGCCAGGTTTCTAACGAAATAAGTCTTAAGTTATTTGACGAGTAAGCCTTTGCTTACATGCCGTATTCACCTAAGCTCACATCGTCATATGGGCTCTTACCATCAAGTGCGAAGACCATGACACCACCACCCATTTGAGTGTTTTTCGCCAGTTCTTTAAAGGCACCTACTGCACCTAAACCAGCTGATGGGTCATTCAGGTCAAACACAAGACCAACTGCAGGCCAACCACCTACACCATAGTTGATAGCAACGTATTGTGTACCTTCATGGGTGTATGTCATTGGGTGACCAATTGCGCCTGATGGAAGTTTAAATTTCCACAACAACTTACCGTTGTCAGCATCACGCGCTTTGATAAAGCCATCCAGTGTTCCGTAGAATACCAGTCCACCCTCGGTCGCCATTGTGCCGCCCCAAACAGAGAATTTCTCCATTTTTTCCCAAGCGAAGTCACCAGTAATCGCGTTGTAGGCTTTAACTTGGCCTGAACCGATACCGTTTTGACGATCACCTTTAGGACCAGGGTATGTCCATACGTTGGCACCAACGAAGAACTGACCTGCACGGTATGGAAGCATGAATGGTTCCCAATCCATACATAGGTGGTTAATACCTAAGTAGAACAGTTCACGTTTAGGATCATAAGAATCGAAACCTTGGTTATGGAAGCCCATCGCTGAAGGACATACATCGCGTGAACGGTGTCCCATGCGTGTGCCATATTCAGGGTCACGAATTGGTAGACCTGTTTCTAGGTCAACTTTTTTCACCCAGTTGGCCGTGTCATCCATTTTGTTGGCAGAGACTAAGTCACCCGTTTCACGATCCAGTGTGTAGACGATACCATTACGATCAGGGTGAGTCAGCAGTTTACGCATTTTGCCGTTTTTGTCTTTTTGCTCAGAGAGCATCATGACGTTAACGCCGGCGTAATCCCACTCATCATGAGGTGTTTTTTGGTAACCGAATTTAGCTAAACCCGTTTCCAGATCACGACCCCAAATAGTCATGGTCCATTTGTTATCACCTGGACGCATAGTTTCGTTCCATGGAGCAGGGTTACCTGAACCATAATAGAACATGTCTAAATCTGGATCATAAGCGTACCAACCCCAGTTAGTACCACCACCGATTTTCCATGCGTTATCTTCCCAGGTAGATGTACCTAGACCTTTTTGACCATAATGAGGGTTATGTTTGTTGAAGTCTTTATCCAGACCTACATCTGCGTCAGGACCAGTCGCATACCAACGCCATACCATTTCACCAGTATGAATATCGTAAGCAGTGACATAACCACGAACACCTAATTCCGCACCAGAAGAACCTTGGATAACCAAGTCTTTAGCAACGAATGGTGCTGCAGTTTCTGTTTGGCCTACGCTGATGTCACCGTTTTCTACTTTCCAGTATTCTTCACCTGTTTCAGCATTTAACGCGACAACGTGACCATCCAGTAAGCTCTTAACGATCATGGCTGGTGCTTTGTCGTCACCTGGCCAGTAAGCTAAACCACGGTTTACAACGTCACAACATGCCACAGCACGAGCTGCAGGATCTTGTTTTGGTTTGTGTTCCCATTTGATCACACCTGGCTCATCCAGATCGATGGCAAAGGTGTTATTTGGGAATGGTGTATGAATGAACATTGTGCCATCTACAACAAGCGGCGCACCTTCGTGACCGTTGAGTACACCTGTTGAGAATGACCATGATGGACGTAGTTTTTTAACGTTATCTTTATTAATTTGTTTGGCAGTACTGTAGTGGGTGCCTGAGAAGTCTTTCCCTTGCATTACCCAGTTTTCATTGCTTTTTGACAGTTCTACTAACTTATCATTTGCAACTGACATGCCTGACATCAATCCGAGTGCGGATGAGACAGCAAGCGCAGTACCGATTTTTGACCACCGGCTATGATGCATTTCTCTCATATATCCTCCTATTTGTTTTGAGAGTCAGTCAATGCTGACTTTGTGTATCAGCTGTAAAAAAGCACGGCTGAGCACAAAGCTCATCTTCTTATCTTTGCTGTGATAGGGGATAGAGAGCGACACCTAAAAGGGTCAGGGAAGTTATCCTTAATTCGGCGGTGAGGCTTTGATGTTATTTATGAATAATTATATTTAACAATGGTTTATAAATATTTTGTTGCTTTCTCAGGGAGTGATGTGAAGAAAGTTCATGAACTTTTTCACTAGCCAAATTTTAATTAGGCGGTGTAGTGATCAGCCCCGTTTTTTGAGCCAGAAAAATAATCTCAGCTAAATTATTGGTGCCTAGTTTTCGCATCATATTTGTTTTGTAGTTGGATACGGTTTTGGGTGCTAAGGCCAGGTTATCTGCCATTTCATTGATACTTTTTCCCTCAGCGACCATACGAAATACAGCAAATTCCTGGTGCGATAACGAGTGCACTTTTTGATCAGCATGAATCAACTTTTCCATGGCGATGGAGCGAGCAATCTCGGTACTGAGATAATGACCACGGTTTGCAATGGTTTTTACTGCCTCAATTAACACAGAAGAAGGACAGGACTTCGTGATATAGCCTCGAGCGCCCATATCCATTGCCCGCATAGCCAGTGTTGAGTCATCATGCATTGTGCAGACAAGAATTTTAGCTTGTGGGTCACGTGCGATAATACGCCTGATACATTCGAGGCCACCGGCGCCAGGCATACTGATATCGATAATGCAGACATCAGGCTTATGTGTCACATAAAGACGGTAGCCCTCTTCAGAGTTACTGGCCTGATCAATCACATGAAATCCTGATGAATTTAATAAATGTTGGTAACCATCACGTAAAATGGCATGGTCATCAATTAGTAAAATAGTAGTTTTAGACATAATAATTACTCAAACAATGGGGTCATAAGGAAGCGTAATAGTTAACGTGGTTCCCTGTGGTTGACGTGTTGATATATAAAACTCGCCACTTAATGCTTCGCAACGTTCTCGAATACTTACAAGCCCAAGTCCGGATTGGTTCTCTATGTTTGTATCCATACCTTGCCCGTCATCTTCCAGTCTAAGTTGAATACACATATGCTCAGGTTCACGAAACTGGTGTAAGTAAATAAACACATTTTCTGCATTGGCATGTCGACTAATATTACTCAACCCTTCCTGCAGAGCTCGATATAAGGTCAAAGCAATAGGTTTAGGGAGCTCATCATCATGTACATTCAAAGAGATGTTGTCAGTGCCAGAAAAGGATTGTCTCCATTCTGATAACAGTTCACGAATAGCACCTTTAAGACCAATGCTATCGAGGCTGGGTGGCTTGAGGTGGCGTAGCTTATTGCGTGTAATAGAGCGTAATACCGTGGTGCTGTCCATCACGGACTCGAGAATGGATGTGAGATTTGAGTTGTTTGTCTGGTTTAGAGCGACAGTCAGGTTGGCATCCATTGCAGCAAGATGTTGACCAAAGATGTCATGAAGTTCAGAGGCTAAGTGATCACGTTCAGACTCTCTAACCAACGTGATTCGTTGTACCAGTGACTGTTTTTCGTTAAGTAGCTGTCGGATTTTTTTATTGTTATGCGTAAGCTCAGCCTGCATGGCCAAGTTATGTCTCAATGCTTGTGATAATTCAGATATTCGCCGTTTACTGAACCATATGAGCCCGGCACAGAAAACCAACAACACAAAAATTATCTCATCAAGTTGATATAACTCGCCTAATGCTGTCCAGTTGATATAGCGCTCAGCCAAATCGAAATATGAGGCCAGAAGGTAAGTAGCCAAAGAGAGTGCTGTAACCCAGACAATGTCATGTCTGATACGTTTGGGTTGTTCATTGTCACTGGTGCGATCGAGCTGTCGCTGCAGGCCATCCATATTTCGAGTTCATTAACAATTAAAAGCAAAATTATGAAGGACTGAAATAGATTAACCCATAGGCAGATATACGATGGGGAGCAAATCACGCAGACATAGATGAAAAGGTCCTGCTGAAATACGAGGACATGTCTCTAACGGTATTGGCACAATGCTCAGTAGGATGGTCGAGTTTTCTATTCACTTTGAGGAAGAACATGAAACTCTTGCCATTACTCCTGTCTTTACTACTTTTTATTCCAGGTATCAGCCATGCTGCTGATGCTACCCTGCAAAAACCTTACGAGGAAATGGCCTTCCTCAAACACTTCACAGGTAAAACCCCAGAATTTATCAAAGCGGAGTTAGGTGAACCTGATTCTATTTCTAAAAGAGAAAACTCCAGCGGCAAGATCGAGTTTTGGATTTATCACGATCTCGTGCAGCAGGCTCACTCAGACAAAATTTATCGTTATACCCAATTCGGCATTGTAAACGGTCATGTTGAGACACTTGGTCATACCAACCGCGATCCGAAATAACGTTCTACATTACAAGTCAGCACTTAAATTTTAAAGAGGAATTTTTAATGAAATTATGGGCAACCGCCTTCATGGCAAGTCAATTATTCGTCACTAGTCTTGCTTTCGCTCATGGGCCAACACCACAGAAAATTGATGAAAAAATGGTGATCGATGCACCAGTTGAGACAGTTTGGAAGAAAGTGTCAGACTTTAACGCCATAGCAGATTGGCACCCCATGGTTGAGTCAGTCACATCACCTGAAGAAGGAACACGAGTACTTAAGATAAAAGGCAAAGGTGAAATTACTGATAGCCTGGATGAAAAAGATGATGCTAAACACTATATGAGTTATCGCTTGCTGGAAGAGAATATCGAAGCATTTCCAGTCAGCTTTTATACCGTCAGCATTGAACTCACGGAAGCGGATAAAGGTACTGAAATGAGCTGGAAGGGGCGTTTCTATCGTGCTGACACAGGTAACTTCCCACCTGAACAGTACAATGATGAATCGGCAGTTAAAGCCATGGAAGCCTTTGCTAAAACCGGTATGGGCAGCTTAAAAGAATCTCTTGAAGGAAAGAAATAAGTGAGGCTGCGTTTAGGTCTCTCATTGAGTTTATTGCTAGTGGCCATGCCTCTAGCAGCTCAACATGCTTATATCAGCAGTCAGGCTGCCAATAAAATTACCGTTTTAGATATTGATACACAAAAAATAACAGCCACCGTAGAGGTCACTACCGGACCTGTAGGTGTTTCATTGGATAATAAGCGGCATGAATTATTTGTCACGCACCCTGAGCAAGGGGTGGTGACGATGATCGATACCAGAGCTAACAAAAAATTAGCTGAAATTAATACGGGTGGGCAACCTTTTGCCATTGCGGTCGACCCTTCTGAGAAGCATCAGGTATTTGTTTCTGACTGGCATCGTAATGCTGTTGTGGTCATTAATCCTGAAACGAAGCTAGTGGTTGATCTCTTGTCAGTGGGTAAGAATCCTGCTGGTTTAGCACTAGATAATGCAACTCGTCGTATCTTTGTGGCTAACCGCAATAGTGATACTTTAACGGTGCTTGATGCTGATACGCCGCGCCAATATGCTGAGGTTAAGACTGGAAAAGCGCCTTATGCCGTCGCTGTGAGTCCTGATAGCAAACATATCTTTGTCACAGCCATCCAGGATAATACCATCACAGTCATTGATGGTGAGAGCTATGAGGTGGTGAAAACGCTGAAAGCAGGCACTGCGCCATATGGTGTTGCGGTCACACCGGATAACCAGTGGTTATTTGTGGCTAACCAAGGCACGAATGATGTTTGGGTGTTTGATACTGAAACATTAGAAATGGTCACAAAAATCAAAGTAGGCGAAATGCCGGAAACAGTCGCTTTTTCAGATGACAGCCAGTATGCCTATGTAACGAATTGGTTCAGCAATACCTTATCGGTGATTGATATTAAACAACAGCAAGTCGTCCAACATTTGCCGATGCCTGACGGCCCAAGAAGTCTTGGTCGTTTTATCGGTGATTAATGACTTTGTTTTTTTGCATTCAAGAGTGATTGAATGATTCCAAAATGAGATTTTAATTCAGTAATACCAGTATCGTTGACGCGGTGCTGGTTTTCCTGAAACTGGTATTTGAGGCTGTTTGCATTGTGATAGAGCTCGGTATAAGCCAGTTTCATTGATTCTATCCAGACTTTATCAAACAGGTTCTGTTTCTTAGCTTGTTCCAGCCATAGACCAAAGTGACACTTTTTATGGTTCATTAAAGGCCAGTGCTCAATTTTGTCTGAGGTCGATTGCAGATTGCTGACAACCCGATTAAGCCAATAATTTATTTGCAAATCCATCAACTCAAGTAGTGTTTGTTCAGCGTCAAGTTTTCTCTCGGCCAAATCTATCCAGCGTGCATTCGGCTGATAAGTGCTAATCCATTGATTACAGTCATTCGCTGACATGGGATAGGCAATGCCATATCCTTGAGCCAAATCACAGCCCATGGCTAGTAACATCAAGCCATGCTCCGTTGTCTCTACTCCTTCAGCAATGACTTGGTGATGGAAGGCATCTGTGAGGCCGATAACACCATCAATGATGGTGTAGTCATTGGGGTCATCAATGAGATCACGGACAAAACTCTGATCGATTTTAACGGTGTCGACAGGCAGATGACGTAGATGTGTTAAAGAGGAATAACCAGTACCAAAATCATCCAAGGAAATTTTGAGGCCTAGGGTATGACGACAGGTCTTAATAATTGAGGAGATATTGTTGATGTCTGTCAAAACACTGCTTTCCAAAATCTCTAACTGGATCATATAAGAGGGCACATTCGGATACCTGGCAAGCACACGATCCAGATGGTCAAAAAAGCCATTCCATTGCAAGTGTCGTGATGAAATATTAATACTCATTTCAAGCGACCAGCCACGTTGAATCCAGTCATCAAGTTGCTTGATAGCGTGTTCAATTACCCAGTTGCCGATATTAATTTCCAATGGGCTACCTTCCGTAGCAGGCAAAAATGCCCCCGGCATGATCAAACCTTGTTCAGGATGCTGCCAGCGAATCAATGCTTCAGCACCAATAATTTCACCTGTACGCATATTCACTTTTGGCTGATAGAACAAGACCAGCTGATCGGATATAAGCGCATCTTCGATTGATTTAAATTGATTCTGCTTTTCGGAAATTTGCTCGTCTTGCTGCATATCAAACATATGATGACGTTGACGACCTGAGACTTTGGCTTGATACATGGCCTGATCGGCATGACGCAATAAGGTGTCAGCATCGGCATCATCGAGAGGGTATAACGTTACACCAATACTGGCGCTACAGCTGATACTGTTGTCATCGATGATGTAAGGGAGCTCGATGGCATTTCTTATACGGTTGATGAGCGTTTCACAGTGTTCAGCGCTGCTTACATCGTTCAACAATAAGGCGAACTCATCGCCACCAAGACGTGAGGCGGTATCGTCCTGTCTGATACATGACTGGATACGAGCTGAGACCTCAATAAGTAACTGGTCACCTGCTTCATGACCATAGGTATCATTGACCGGTTTGAAACCATCCAAATCCAGAAAAACAACAGCTAATAAACTGTTATTACGATTGCTGTGTGCAATTGCCTGTTTGAACCTGTCAGCAAATAGGGTGCGGTTAGGCAGTTGAGTTAACACATCATAATGCGCCATCATTTCCAGTGCATGTTGTTGCTCTTTGCTCTGAGTGATGTCTGAAAACATGCCGAGATAATGCAACGTTTCTCCAAAATCATCGACTAATGTTGATATCGTTAATAGCTCGGCATAGATCTGACCATCTTTGCGCTTGTTCCAGATTTCTCCTTGCCAGTGACCTTGATGGCGAAGCTCTTGCCACATCTCCTCAAAATACAACGCATCATGTTTATCTGAACGTAATATTGATGGATTCTGATGGAGAACATCTTCCCGGCTGTAACCTGTGATCTCTGAAAACGCCGGGTTAACGTCGACTATTAATCCATCAGCGTCGGTGATTAATATACCTTCATGCGCCTGGGTAAATACCCGTCCTGACAGTTTGAGTTTTTCTTCAGCACGTTTACGTTCTGTAATATCGTAGAGAATAATCAATGTATCAGGGATGGCATCACTACTGACTTTTCGTGCGTTAGCAATAACAGCCCGGCGTTGACCATCCATACAAACTAGGTCTGTTTCGATAGATTCGAAGTTGAAAGATACGTATTGCTTGTGTGTGGAAAGGTTGGCCTGCTGAATAAAACGTTCACGTGTTTCTTGTTTAGGAAAGGTCCTCAATAACCAATCATCCAATGTCGGGATATCAGTCTGAGTAAAACCAAATGACTGAATAAAGGCCTGATTGATATAAGTCACCTTACCTTGATTATCAATAATGATTTCTGGCACAGGTGAGGTATTGAGCACATCACTTAACCGACTTTCACTTTCCTGAAGAGCACGGCGGGACTGTCGCAGACGATGAATCCAGTAGCCAAATAATAAGAATAACAGCAGGATACCAACGCCGAATTGTATTAATGTTTTTAATTGAGGGCCGGGAGTGACTTTGATGCCCAGCCATTGTGATTCAATTTCTTTTTTTTCTTTTTCAGAGAGCTGTCCTAGCACTTTATTGATGATACTCAATAACTCAGGTTGGTTTTCGACGACACCCATCCGGTAGACGGCACGTGCTTGTGTTTGTCCAGCAAATTGAAGGTTTATCAGATCATTGTTTTTAATTTGATAGTTGGCATAGGCTGCATCACCAATATAAGCATCAGCCTCACCCCGAGCCACTTTTTCCAATGCCTGTCTGGGCGTGTCGGTAAACAGTAAGGTAATTTCTGGGTAGTCATCACTCAATAAGGTATTACTGAAATTACCTTTTTCAATGGCAACCGTTTTACCTGCCAGGTTTTTCAGTGCGCCAACATAACCGTTGATATCTGTGTTAATGATGACGACGGGATTTTGAATATAAGGATCGGTAAAGTTGAGGTATTGTTCTCGCTCTGGCGTCTCATTTAAGCATGCCAACATGTCAAGTTCATTTTGCTGAGCCATAGTCATCAACTCATCCCAGCTATGGTCGGAAATGATGTCAAATCTAACGCCGAGTCTTTCTTCAAGCAGGTTAATATATTCAGCTGCAATACCGACATATTCACCATCATCATTCACCCACTCGTAAGGAGCGAAGTTTTTATCTACACCGACTTTAATCACCGGATGTGCCTGCAACCAGGCTTGTTCCGCTTCTGTCAGTGATAACGTTGTACTAGGTTGGTGTATGAAGTGGTTGAGCGCCTTTTCAGAAAGTGCGGGCGTAACACCCAGTTGCGTATAAATATCAGCAATGCGTTTAAGGCGAGGTGTTTCGATGCTTCCGAGGGGGATTAATTCAGGTAAGATCAACTTCTTTGTTTCTCTTGCTTCAAACCGTAGTCGAGATAGACTCTGCTCTGCACCGTATTTTTCTTTGATGATATGAATCATTTCCTCACTGTGCTCAAGCGCATACTGCCAGCCTTTCAGTGATGCTTTGAGCATGCGTTGTGCACGGCCAGGGTAGTTTTTCAGCTCATCATCGCTGGTAAATAAAATATCACCATAGAAATCAAACCCGTAGTTACGCGGATTGATGATGTTGATGGGAAACTTTTTCTGTAAAAACGCATAGGGCTGATCGGTGATATAGCCTGAAATGACATCGACTTCATCATTAAGCAGACTGTCTATACTCATTTGTTGAGGGATAATATTGATATCTTTGAGTTGAATGCCGGCATCATTCAATAAGGTCCTCAAGATGGCATCGTTACCGCTGGTACCATCAAACATGACGCGTTTACCCACCATTTCATATGGGCTGACAATGCCGGACTCGGCTTGGCTCATAAAGACTAAAGCATCATGCTGAAAGATAGCAGCTAATGCTTTTATTGGAGAACCATTCGCATATTGAGACAAAATACCGATACCACCGATGCCATAATCAGCTTTGTCATTGACGACTTCATCAACGACGTTTAACTCAGACTGACGAGGGCGTAGCTCAACGTCCAAACCTTGTTCTTTATAAAAGCCTTTTTCTACGGCAGCAATATAACCAGCAAACTGAAATTGATATTTCCATTTCAGTTGCAAGCTTACTTTTTCTAACGCCAGGTCATCGTCTGTCTGAGCAACTTGGGCATGAATTGTGACTGAAAAGCTCAGTAGCAAACTAAGAATGCATGCACAAAAAAATTGATAGCCTGTCATTGGTAGCAATCTAAATCCGTGGTGAGGTTAGGTGAAGTACATAAAAAAAATGATTGATACATCATGGTTATTTACCTTCCATAGCGCATAACACATAACTGAAGTTTTATTGAATGGTGAATAATAACCCAACTGAGCCAAACAAGCTTAGCGCTATTAGCACTAAACAAGCATGATACTCACCTATCCGTAAAAGGGTGAATCATAGAGTAGATGCGAAAATAGGACATTGAACTGGCTCAGGTTTTGAACACATTTATGGCCAATGATCAGAACCGTTTTGCTCCGGCAAAGTCGAGCTGTTCCCATGCCTGGTATAAGATGATGGCCGTCGCATTAGACAGGTTCAAACTTCGGCTATCAGGAAGCATTGGAATGCGTATTTTCTGACTGTCTTGTACTTGATTCAAAACATTATCAGGTAAGCCGCGCGACTCAGGACCAAATAACAAAATGTCTTCATCGATGTAGCTGACTTGATGGTGATGTTGTGTCGCTTTTGTGGTGCAGGCAAAAATTCGTCTGCTGTCGCTCCATGCTATGAATTCATCAAAGTTCTTATGGACGGTGACATGAGCAAATTCATGATAATCCAGACCGGCACGCCGTAAACGTTTATCATCAATCACAAAACCAAGTGGTTCTATCAGGTGAAGACTGGCGCCAGCGTTGGCGCATAAACGAATAATATTGCCCGTGTTGGGTGGAATCTCGGGCTCGTAGAGAGCAACGTGCAGCACTGTGAATCAGGTTTCGTCTATATACAGTTTCAAATTCTGGCCAGGCTGTAATGTTGAACGATCACTTAAACCATTCCACTCTTTCACATCAGCCACACTGACATTGAACTTGCGTGATATTGCCCAGAGAGAGTCGCCATTTTTGATGGTATAGTTAACTGACTTTCTAATATCTTCAGCAGTTGTAGTGATAACGAGTTTTTGACCTGCATGCAGAATATCTCTGGCGGACTTTTTATTCTGTTTAGTCAGAGATTGCACATCGGTATTGTTTTTCCGTGCGATATCCCACCAAGTGTCACCGGCTTTAACAATGTAAGTCGTTTTTTTGGTTTTAGCTGCTGACAGATTCCGTTGTGCTTTTTTCAACGCTAGCTGGCTGACATCATGCGATGCCACTGGGATAAGTAAGTTTTTGCCTGCCCTAATTTGTGTGCTACCCAGCTTGTTGGCTTGTTTAATCACTTCAACAGTTGTGTCATAGTTGCTGGCAATGACACTGAGTGATTCACCGCGTTTGATTTCATGGCGAGCCCATTGCACACGCTGTGATGCTGGTGTTTTAGCCAGAGCTGCCTTAAATGTGGGGATTTTTTCCAGCGGCAGTACTAACTTATGATCGCCATGTGGGGCGGTTGCCCAGCGATTAAATGCTGGATTGAGTTGATGCATTTGTTTTTCAGTGATACCAGCCAGCTTGGCTGCCATGGCTAGATCGATTTGTGAGCCAACATTAACTTGCCCAAAGAAAGGCTTGTTATCGATTGGGCTAAGTTCTAACTCATAGCGTTCAGGATATTTCACCATATGGCTGACGGCCATTAAGCGAGGTACATAGGCCGAGGTTTCTCTTGGTAGATCCAGTGACCAGAAATCAGTCGGCTTACCTTGTTCCTGATTCTTCTTAATAGCGCGGCCAACGGTACCTTCACCGCAGTTATAGGCTGCGAGAGCAAGCTGCCAGTCACCGAAATCATTATGCAGTTTTTCAAGATAATCGAGGGCGGCCTGTGTTGACTTAACAACATCACGTCTGCCGTCATACCACCAATTTTGTTCCAAGCCATAAACCTGTCCGGTACCGGGGATAAACTGCCATAAACCGGATGCATGACTAGGTGAGTAAGCCATCGGCTTAAAACCGCTTTCCACGACAGGTAACAATGCAACCTCCATAGGCATGTTGCGTTTGTTGACTTCTTCAACAATGTGATAGAGATAAGGTCTGGCTCGTTCTACCACTCGGCCGACATAGTCCTGATGATCAATGAACCAGCGAAGTTGACGTTCGGTATCTGGTTCTAAGGTTTTGTAATCAGAAATCACGAAGCCATCGCGAATGCGATCCCAGACGTCAGTGGGTGCTTGAGGGGGGAGGGTGATGGGGGGATTTTCTGAGGAGAGTGGGTTTTCAGTGTCGTCTAAGGATTCGTTGTAGGCTTGTTCCCAAGGCGTGTGTTTCAGTTTTTGTTTTGCCTTAGAATAAGTAACTGACGGAGTCGTTGACGCTTCCGCGCCTTTTTCCGGTGTACTGCTACATGAAGCGACAAGTAGGGTAATCACCGAAACAAGCGCTATTTTTATCATATTTCGAGTAAACATCTGCGCTATTATAAGGAAGGATTTTCGACCTGTCTCCGAATAATTTATATAAGTTGTTATTTACCATGGTTGGACGACAAAATAGGTGGTGGGGTGATTTCGATTTTCCCCAGCAAACTCAATGGGTTATGCGGTGTGCGGATGTGTGTCTGGAAATGCATTCTGCTCCACATCAATGGTGGTTGGGCTACGAGTGGCAGCATACGACTGAGCAAATTGAACCGTCGCTAAAAAATGAAACCAGTACATTTGAATCACCACCCAAACATGAACATCGTTTTGTGTTTGCAGAACTCCCCGAAAGGGTCGCGATTAAACCAGCCTTAGCGGATCGCCCTGTTGTTTGTCGGCCTGATGTATCTGTGAGTTTATTGCCGTTCCAAGAGGTCACTTTGTTTGTGTGTCTTCCGCTCTGGTTGAAGATTGCTTCTACTTCTTCTGAGCAGACTTTATTAGATATTCCGACAGTGAAGGTATGTGATTCATGGTTTGGCCCGAATACGCGTGAAGGCGTTTTAAGTTATGCCTCACAGGTCAGTGAGCAATTAGATGTGAAGCCCATTGCCAATAATAAGGCGAGAGCGGCAATAGAAGTACGCATTCAAAATCAGTCGGATCAAATGTTAACACTCGATAAAATCAGTGTGCCTGCTCCCAACTTGAGTCTATATGTGGATAAGCAGGGACAGTTCTGGACACAACGGATTACACTGGTTAGACGAAATCTGGATGATGCCATATTGAGCTTGGATGACGTCATCAGTGGTGGATTACCATTGAGTGCGCTGGAGCTGGTATGTGCAGCCAGAGAGGACATTGGACGCAGTAAAATTACCAAAGCTATTTCAGCTTTATTTGGTTAAGAACTCAGGCGAGTAAGAATGACAGAATGGATTAACAATATCGATGCAGCATGGTTTATGTCTGTATTTGAAGCCCTGATTTATTTTATCGTCGGTCTTATTTTGGCAAAGATGGCCAGCCGGGCTGTACGTCAGTGGAGTAAAAATCGTTTTGATACGCACCAACAGCTTTTAATGGCTCGCGTGGCCTCATATTTGATTCTGTTGGTTTTTGTTGTCATGGGGCTGAATGCCATCGGCTTTAATTTGGGAGTACTGATTGGTGCTGCCGGTGTAATGTCAGTCGCTATTGGGTTTGCTTCACAAACATCGGCATCGAATATCATCAGCGGATTATTTTTAGTCGCTGAACGGCCTTTTTCTGTTGGTGATCTCATCAAGGTGGGAGAGACTACAGGAGAAGTGCTGTCCATAGATCTGTTGTCAGTAAAACTTCGAACATTTGATAATTTGTTTGTACGAATACCTAATGAAACACTGATTAAATCTGAAGTCACGACGCTGACGCGTTTTCCTATCAGACGGATTGATTTAAGCATCGCCGTGGCTCTAAAAGAGGATATTAAAGCTGTCAGAAAAGTGCTGGAAAAAGTGGCAGAGGCAAACCCCTTATGTCTTGATGAGCCGAAACCGAAGTTTGTGTTTCTTGGCTTTGGTGATTCTTCGCTGAATATGCAGTTTTCGGTATGGGTGAAACGAGAAAGTTTTATCGAGCTAAAAAACAGTATCCATGAAGAAATTAAAGAAGCGTTTGATGCTGAGTCAATAGAAATTCCTTTCCCACACCGCTCCTTATATACCGGCTCCGTGACTGAACCATTTCCGATTCGCCTTGTTTCTGATGCTGACTCAAAACCAGAGAACAAAGATTAAGATATAGCGACCCTGTTGGCGGGTGCCTATCTGCGATAAGATGCCTAGAAAAAAACTTCAGATTAAAGGGAAACTCAGTGACAAAGCTTAGTGGACAATTGTCCAAAATGCAGGTCAGTCTGACTGATAATACGCAAGCTAACTACGCTATGAGGCTTGATGAGCACTTGCTGCCTCTGAACCAGACCATTGGAAAGCCGATTTCATTACATTATCAAGGGGAGATTCACTGTCAGGCTTGTAATCGTTTAACGAAAAAAAGCTTCAGTGGTGGTTTTTGTTTCCCCTGTTCACAGAAGCTAGCACAGTGTGATCTGTGTTTTATGAAGCCAGAGCTTTGCCACTACGAACAAGGCACGTGCCGCGAGCCTGAGTGGGGTGAAGCGGTATGTATGCAGGATCATATTGTTTATCTCGCCAATAGTTCGGGGCTAAAAGTGGGCATCACTCGCATTAATCAAATTCCGACGCGTTGGATTGATCAGGGTGCGACTCAAGCTGTGCCGATTTTTCGGGTGAAAAGTCGCTATCAATCGGGCTTGGTTGAGGTGATGTTTAAACAGCATGTCTCTGACCGGACAGATTGGCGGAAAATGTTGAAAGGTGAGGCTGAACCACTTGATCTGGCAGCTGAAAGAGACCGACTCTTAGCCCTGTGTGAAAGTGAGGTATCTGAGTTACAACAGCAGTTTGGTGAATCTGCCATTCAGGTTTTAACGGCCGAGAATGTGCAGACAATTGAATACCCAGTGAACACCTATCCCAATAAAGTCAGTTCATTTAATTTTGACAAAACAGCACATGTTGAAGGACGACTGGAAGGCATTAAAGGCCAGTATCTGATTTTGGATAAGGGTGTCATCAATCTCCGCAAATTCAGCGGTTATCAAATCGAAGTGGAGGTATAAATGGTTTACCGCATGATGAGAGACCTGATGTTTCGTCTGGATGCTGAAAAAGCGCATCACCTAGGATTAGTGGGACTTGATTGCTTGGAAATGAGCGGACTGTCGTGGCTGATGACACGAAAAATGCACATGAAACCCGTACGAGTGATGGGGCTGACCTTTCCGAATGCAGTTGGACTGGCCGCGGGGCTTGATAAAAATGGTGATCACATTGAAGCCATGTCCGCACTGGGTTTTGGATTTGTTGAAATCGGTACAGTGACACCCAGACCACAGCCAGGCAACCCGAAACCGCGATTATTCCGTATTCCAGAAGCTCAAGGGATTATTAATCGCATGGGCTTTAATAATCTGGGCGTTGACCATCTTATTGAGCAAGTTCAAGCAGCGGATACCAACACTTTAATCGGCATAAATATTGGCAAAAATTTTGATACGCCAGTTGAAAAGGCAGTAGACGATTACCTGATAGGACTGAATAAAGTCTATCCACATGCTGACTATGTCACTATCAATATTTCTTCTCCCAATACTCCGGGTTTACGCACACTTCAGTTTGGCGAGTCCTTGGATACATTATTAGCTGAGTTAAAAAAGGCGCAGTCAGAGCTCGCACAGCAGCATGAAAAATATGTGCCGATGGCAGTGAAAGTTGCGCCGGATTTGACGTTAGATGAAGTCTCACAGCTAGCTGAAGCATTCAATAAACATAAAATCGATGCCGTTATTGCCACCAATACAACGATGGATCGCGATGCTGTGGCCGGACTCGATAATGCGGAAGAAGCAGGTGGTCTAAGTGGCGCGCCTGTGTTTGAAAAATCAACAGAGATTGTCAAACTTTTCAGAGAAGCATTGGATGATGACTTGCCTATCATCGCCGCGGGTGGAATCATGTCTGCTGAACAGGCGTTAGCCAAGTTGGATGCAGGTGCATCACTAGTACAAATTTATAGTGGCCTTATTTACCATGGCCCCAAGTTAATTCGTGAAGTAATTCAATCCATATCAAAGAGGAACTAACATGGAAACTGCAACGGGAAGCATAGTCGTGTTTTGGCTTATCAATATTCTCTATGCTGCGATCATTGTTTTTGTCGGTCGAATCGTGGTCAAGTGGCTGGTCAAAATGTCACGCAAATTAATGGTAAGAGCAAACCTTGACCCTATTCTGATTAATTTCTTCAGTACGATTGCCAATGCCATTTTATTGTTATTTGTATTGATAGCAGCGCTCGATCAATTGGGTGTGGATACCACCTCGATGATTGCCGTGCTGGGTGCGGCAGGTTTAGCTGTTGGCTTGGCTTTAAAAGATTCATTACAAAACTTTGCTGCCGGCGTGATGCTGATTTTATTCAGACCTTTCAAAATTGGTGATTTTGTTGAAGCGGGTGGTACCGCAGGTGTGATTGAGTCAATTACGATTTTTAACACCATTATGAAAACAGGTGATAACCGTGAAGTTATCGTGCCGAATGGTCTAATTTATGACGATACTATTACCAACTATTCAGCCAAAGATACCCGACGTATCGATATGGTCTTTGGTATTGGTTATGACGATGATCTGCTCAAAGCCAAACAATTACTGACCGATATCGTGACCGGGCATGAGAAAGTGATGGCCGATCCTGCCCCTGTTATTCGGGTATCAGAATTAGGTGATAGCAGTGTGAATTTTGATGTCCGTCCATGGGTGGCAGCTGCTGATTACTGGCCAGTACGTTCGGAATTAATTGAAACCATAAAACTCGCGTTCGATGAAAATGGTATCTCCATTCCTTACCCACAAATGGACATCCATTTTAATAACCTTGATAAAGAACAAGACGATAAAGCTGCTTAAAACTCGTCTTTCCATGCTCTTAATGAGCTAAAGACAGCTTGGCTATCTGGAAGAGGGTGACCGGAAAATTTTTCGGTCGCCTTTTTTATTCTGTCTACATCACAACGAAGAAACGGGTTGGTTGCCAGCTCATCCTGCATTAATGAAGGTACAGTGGCCTGTTTTTTCTGACGCATTGTTACAGTTTGTTCAAAGCGTTGCTGCAGTTGTTTATTTTCTGGCTCTACTGTTTTAGCAAAACGTAGGTTAGCTAGTGTGTATTCATGAGCGCAATAGATGGTTGTTGTGGGAGGTAAGCTTGCCAATAGATTCAGTGAGGCATGCAATTGTTCTGCGGTACCACCCAATAATCGTCCGCATCCTGCGGCAAACAATGTATCACCACAAAACAGCTTGCCTTCAGCTAAATAGCTGATGTGGCCAGGCGTGTGGCCTGGTGTATTCAGCACAGTGAAGATAGGAAAGTCGGGATCAACAACGATGGGTTCTCTGCCTGATTGCGGGTGAGTTACCCCTTTAATGGTCTCATTTAGCGGACCATAAACCGGAAGAGCCGCGGCTTTTGTTAACTCAGCAATGCCTGCAGTATGATCGGCATGGTGATGTGTGATGAAGATGGCAATCAGTTCAAGATCGTGGGATTTTAATGTGTTCAGAACGGGAGTTGCATCACCAGGATCAACCACAATTGCTTTATTTGTGCCTTGCGCCTGGATTAGCCAGATATAATTGTCATCAAATGCGGGAATTCGGTGCACCTTCAGCATGATTTCTCCTTAATGGGCTCAGACTATGAATGAGAACAAACAACGGCGGTTGAATCAATGGTGGCATAGTCCACTGGGTGAGTTGGTCATACAGCAGGAACAGGCGGTTTTGACTTCACTTAATCACCCGCTGGTGGGTTATTTTTATGTGCAATTAGGTGGACATTATTCTTTATTTCCACCTTCAAACCGTATTATCAAAACCAGCATTGTGGGTCCTTCAGGAGACTTAAATGCCAGTGCTGAGTCTTTGCCGCTTAAGTCACACAGTATAGATAATTTACTGCTTTTGCATGTATTGGAATATGCACATGACCCGCATCAAGTGCTACGAGAAACAGAGCGCGTGTTGGCTGCCGATGGGAAATTAATATTATGCAGCTTCAGCCCTTGGAGCTTATGGGGGCTGAGACGATTATTTTCCTGGCAGGATAATGCGCCTTGGCATGGTCATTTTTTTACTCAAACCCGAATTCGGGATTGGTTAGCATTATTAAATTTTGAGGTGGTCGAACATCATAAGGTGATGTTCAGGCCTCCTTTCAGTCGGACCAGTTGGCTAAACAGATGTCGTTTTTTGGAACGATGGGGCAAACGACTATGGCCGTGTTTTGGTGGTGTGACGATAGTGGTGGCATGCAAGAGAACCATCCCGCTCAATCCGCTTAAACAACGCTGGCGTCAACCGAACTTATTTCCGTCAGCCGGTTTAGTGAACAAACCGATAACAAGAGAAGGAACCGATGGACCACGTTGAGTTATTTACAGATGGTGCCTGCAGTGGCAATCCTGGCCCGGGTGGCTGGGGCGTCATATTACGTGCAAAGGGGCAGGAAAAAGAGCTATCCGGTGCTGAAAAAAACACCACCAATAATCAGATGGAAATGATGGCCGTCATCGCGGGTCTTGAAGCGTTAAAGCGTCCATGTCAGGTCACCATCACCACGGATTCACAATATGTCATTAAAGGCATGACGGAATGGCTAGCGGGTTGGAAAGCCAAAAACTGGAAGACAGCAGCAAAGAAACCGGTGAAGAATGTCGAACTGTGGCAACGACTCGACAAGGCCGTAGCCCCTCATCAAGTAAAATGGGAATGGGTCCGAGGCCATCAGGGACATATTGAAAACGAGCGTGCGGATCAATTAGCTGTTGCCGCCAGAGAACACATAGCCGCCAAGAAATAAGAGGACGTCATGACAGAAAATGTTGTTAAACGACAAGTGATTCTGGATACCGAAACTACCGGTATCAGCACTGCTGAAGATCATCGGATTATTGAGATTGGCTGTGTGGAAATGGTGAATCGTCGCCTGACAGGGCAAACATTTCACCAATATATCAATCCACATCGTGAAATTGATGCCGGTGCAATTGAAGTCCACGGCATTACCAATGAATTTTTAGCCGACAAACCCAGTTTTGAAGATGTTGCTGAAGACTTCTTACAATTCATTGATGGCGCTGAACTCATCATTCATAACGCCCCGTTCGATGTTGGCTTTATTGATCACGAACTGAAAAAGCTCAAAGGTGAAAAGCGCAGGGTCAATACCTTGTGCAGTGTATTAGACACCTTAAAAATGGCCAGAGACAAACATCCAGGCCAGAAAAATAATCTCGACGCCCTATGTAAACGTTATGACGTGGATAACTCAAACCGTGAGTTACACGGAGCCTTACTGGATGCTGAGATCTTAGCAGACGTTTATTTGGCCATGACCGGTGGGCAGGTTGCTATGCTGTTGGCGGCTGAGGAAGTGGAACCCAAAACGTCATCAGAGAATGAGACAGAAGAAATGCTTACAGCCGTTCCGCCAAGAAAACTCAGAGTTATCCGTGCCTCTGAAGAAGAACTTGCTGCGCATGAAGCGATGTTGGAGAAAGTGCAGAAAAGTAGTGGTGGGGAGTGTGTTTGGTTGAGAGAATCATAGTCATTAAGACTTTTAGGGTTGTAGGTTGGGTTGAGGAACGAAACCCAACACGCTCGTTGAATTAAAGTATCGAAGCTGCCGCGGGGCGTTCATTTATTTTGCTTGCCCAAAATAAACGAACCAAACAAAAGGGCACCCGATATTGCCTTATATCTAAAAATTAACTTCATTTTATGGCGTGGACACCAACTCGCTACGCTCAAACACGTGTCCACTTAATCCATAAAATGCAGTGAATTTTTAGCGGCAATAGACGGGAAGGTTGGGAGCTTTTCAAATCCTCGTTTGTGCTAATGAACTCGTGTTTAGCTCGAAACTCCGATATTCAGATAACGCTTTGAATACAAGTATAATCACAAAAAATCAATAAATTCCAAAGTTTTCCTTGAAATCAAAATTTTCACCCCCAGATTGACGGTCTGTGATTAGCAAACCGGAATGATTCAATCATGAGCAACGAAGAAATCGAAAAGCCAGATGTAGAAGCAAATGAGCAAGCTGATACTGAGGCATCAGCAGAAACTGAAAAAACGACTGAACAGTTACTGGAAGAAGCACAACAACAAGCCGAAGAAAACTGGAATCAAGTGTTATTGGCTCGCGCTGATCTAGAAAACGTTCGTCGTCGTCATGCACGAGACCTGGAAAACGCCCACAAACATGCTCTAGATAAGTTTGTGAATGAGCTTTTACCTATTTGTGACAGCCTTGAGCTTGGCCTGAATGCCGCCAAGTCAGAATCAGCTACTTTAGAGGCTGTACGTGATGGCATGAGTATGACGATGAAAATGTTACTCGACAATATTGGCAAACTCGGACTGGAGCAAGTTGATCCTGTTGGACAACCTTTTGATCCTGAATTACATCAAGCCGTTTCTATGCAGCCGGCAGATGGTATCGATGCCAATCATGTGATCAGCGTGATGCAAAAAGGGTATAGCTTTAACGGCCGTTTACTTCGACCTGCAATGGTTGTGGTCTCTCAATAAAAATAGGTTCGGGGCTTGAAATTTAAATTTTGCCCCCCAATTACATACCCGAAGGCTGCATAAATAGTCAGCAAGAATAAGATTGATGGAGTATAAAAATGGGAAAAATTATTGGTATTGACTTAGGAACAACAAATTCCTGTGTCGCAGTGATGGAAGATGGTAAAGCGCGCGTTATCGAAAACAGCGAAGGCGATCGCACTACGCCATCAATCATCGCTTTCACAAAAGATGATGAAGTATTGGTAGGTCAGTCTGCGAAGCGTCAAGCAGTTACTAACCCTAACAACACACTTTACGGTATTAAGCGTCTGATCGGCCGTAAATTTAAAGAAGATGTCGTTCAGCGTGATATCGACATGGTGCCATACAAAATTGTTGAAGCAGACAATGGCGATGCCTGGGTTTCTGTGAATGACAAAAAAATGGCGCCACCTGAAATTTCAGCGCGTGTTTTGATGAAAATGAAGAAAACAGCTGAAGAGTTTTTAGGTGAAGAAGTGACCGAAGCTGTTGTCACGGTACCTGCCTATTTTAATGACTCACAACGTCAGGCCACTAAAGACGCAGGTAAAATTGCCGGTCTTGAAGTGAAACGTATCATCAACGAACCAACCGCTGCTGCACTTGCTTATGGCATGGACAAAAAACGCGGTGACTCTACCGTGGTTGTTTATGACTTAGGTGGTGGTACATTCGACGTATCAATCATCGAGATTGCGGATATCGAAGGCGAGCACCAGTTTGAAGTATTAGCGACTAATGGTGATACATTCCTGGGTGGTGAAGACTTTGACCAACGCATCATTGATTATTTAGTCGCAGAGTTCAAAAAAGACCAAGGTGTTGATTTAGCAAAAGATCCACTGGCTCTGCAACGTCTGAAAGATGCGGCTGAAAAAGCGAAGATCGAGTTATCTTCAAGCCAACAAACAGATATCAACCTGCCTTACATCACTGCTGATGCATCAGGTCCTAAACACATGGAAATGCGTTTAACCCGTGCCAAGCTGGAATCACTGGTTGAAGACCTGATTTCACGCAGCATGGAGCCATGTAAAATGGCACTGAAAGATGCTGGCTTATCAACGTCTGAAATCAGCGATGTGATTTTGGTCGGTGGTCAAACCCGTATGCCTAAAGTACAGGAAGCGGTTAAAGACATGTTCGGTAAGGAGCCACGCCGTGATGTGAATCCTGATGAAGCGGTAGCAGTCGGTGCGGCTATCCAAGCGGCTGTACTTTCTGGTGATGTCAAAGACGTATTATTACTTGACGTTACACCACTGAGCCTGGGTATCGAAACCATGGGTGGCGTGATGACCAAACTGGTTGAGAAAAACACCACGATTCCTACTAAAGCGAATCAAGTATTCTCAACGGCAGAAGACAATCAGCCTGCAGTGACCATTCATGTGCTTCAAGGTGAGCGTGAAATGGCATCAGCGAATAAATCACTGGGCCGTTTTGACCTGGCGGACATTCCTCCAGCACCACGTGGTACCCCACAAATCGAAGTGACATTTGATATTGATGCTAACGGTATTCTTAACGTATCAGCAGCGGATAAAGCCACAGGCAAAAAACAATCTATCGTGATTAAAGCCTCTAGTGGTTTATCAGACGATGAAGTTGAGAAAATGGTGAAAGATGCAGAAGCGCATGCGGATGAAGATCGTAAATTCCATGAGCTTGTCACTGTACGTAACCAAGCTGATGCATTGATTCACGGCACAGAAAAATCACTTAAAGATTTAGGTGATAAAGTTGAGGCTGCCGAAAAAGAAAAAATCGAATCAGCAATTGCCGCTTTACAAGAAGCCATCAAAGGCGAAGACAAAGACGACATTGAAGCGAAAACAACCGCTTTAAGTGAAGTCGCTGGCAAACTGGCAGAACGTGCTTATGCTGAAAACGCGGAAGCTGGTGCTGCTGATGCGGGTCAAGCTGATGATGCGAAAGCCGGTGATGATGTTGTCGACGCAGAGTTTGAAGAAGTCGACGACGACAAGAAAAAATAATCTTTAACAAGATTATGTTGAGCATGGCAAACAGGCGTCAGGAATCTCCGGCGCCTGTTTTGTCGTTTTAGGTAGTTGGGAAAAAGAATAATGGCCAAAAAAGACTATTACGAAGTTTTAGAGTTATCACGCACGGCGACTGAAGCTGAAATTAAAAAAGCCTACCGTCGCATGGCGATGAAATATCATCCGGACAGAAATCCTGATGATGCTGAAGCTGAGTCCAAGTTTAAGGAAGCCAAAGAAGCCTACGAAATTCTATCTGACAGCCAGAAGCGTGCTGCTTACGACCAGTTTGGTCATGAAGGTGTCGACCAATCCATGGGCGGAGGCTTTAGAAGCAGTGGCGGCTTCAGCGATATTTTTGGTGATGTATTCAATGATATCTTTGGCGGTGGAGGTGGCGGCCGGCAACAAGCCTATCGTGGTGCTGATTTAAGATATCGACTTGATTTGTCATTGGAAGATGCTGTGGCGGGAACCACGGCGACTATTCGCATACCAGTCAATGTTGAATGTAACACCTGTGATGGTTCTGGTGCGAAGAAAGGGACACAACCCGTCACGTGTACTACCTGTGGTGGGCATGGTCAGGTTCGAATTCAGCAAGGTTTCTTTACCATGCAGCAAACCTGCCCACATTGTCGTGGTACCGGTAAGATGATCAAAGAGCCTTGTCCGGATTGTCATGGTGAAGGGCTGGTTCAAGAAGAGAAAACCTTACAGGTCAAAGTGCCTGCTGGTGTTGATACCGGCGACCGAATTCGACTCTCAGGTGAAGGTGAAGCGGGCACCCATGGTGCACCTGCTGGTGATCTTTACGTGGAAGTATCGGTAAATCGTCATGACGTGTTTACCCGTGATGGCACGAATTTATTCTGCGATGTACCTTTAAGTTTTGTCACTGCTGCGTTGGGTGGTGAAGTGGAAGTACCCACGCTGGAAGGTAAGGCTAATCTTAAGATCCCAGAGGGCACACAAACCGGACAACAATTCCGACTTAAAGGTAAAGGTGTGCAGTCAGTTCGTGGCGGCGCAACCGGTGATCTTTTATGTCGGGTTATCATCGAAACACCGGTGAAATTATCAAAGAAACAAAAAGAGTTACTGCAAGAATTTGAGGGCGATCTGCAAGGCGGTGGTGAAAAGCATAACCCGAAACACAGCTCCTGGTTGGATGCGGTAAAACGTTTTTTTGAATAAGATGATGCGTTGTCATCACTAGGTGAAATGAAAAAGGAATAAATATGGCAACTAAGATTGCGATAAATGGCGCTGCCGGCAGAATGGGACGTTGTTTGATTCAGGCTGTAGAGCAGACTGAGGGCTTAGCACTCAGTGCAGCGATCGATCGTGCCGATTCATCATTAATTGGGGCCGATGCAGGTGAAGTCGCCGGTGTTGGCAAGTTAGGTATTGCGATTAGCTCGGATATTGAGCAGGCCACAAAAGACTCCGACATCATTATTGATTTCACTTTGCCCGAAGTGACCATGGCTTTATTGCCGTTTTGTGTGGCTAATCAATGTCGACCTGTTATCGGCACAACGGGGTTTGATGCAGACCAAAAACAAGCCATCGACGATGCGGCTAAACAAGTTGCCACTATCCTGGCGCCGAATATGAGTGTTGGGGTGAACTTATCATTAAAACTATTAGATATGGCTGCCCGGGTATTGGGGGATGACGTTGATATCGAAATAGTGGAAGCCCACCATCGCCATAAGGTAGATGCACCGTCTGGAACGGCATTGCGTATGGGCGAAGTGGTAGCTGATGCCTTGGGTCGCGATTTGAAAACATGTGCAGTATATGGTCGTGAAGGCCGCACAGGCGAACGCGACAGAGATACCATCGGTTTTGCGACAGTGCGTGCTGGCGATATTGTTGGTGATCACACCGTTATGTTTGCGGCAGAAGGTGAGCGGGTTGAAATCACCCACAAAGCCTCAAGTCGTATGACGTTTGCTTTCGGTGCCATGCGGGCATCAAGCTGGTTAATGCAAAAACAAAATGGTTTGTTTGATATGCAGGATGTCTTGGGCTTGTCATAACATCACTTATTCATGCTGCTGTCACTTGCCCGATGTAGTAGCTGAATTTATTTTCTAATACCCTGCTTGATGCAGGGTATTGTACTTTTCTTTCAACTTGCTTATATAATCGAACCAACTTTTTAATAGGTTGGATTGATGGCACCACATGCTCAGATTCTTATAGTTGACGACGTCCCTGACAATATTCAGGTCGCTATGAGCTTACTGAGGGAAGACAGCTATGAGTTTTCCTTTGCCAATAGTGGTGAAAAAGCACTGTCAATTCTGCAAAACGATGATGCTGAGTTTGATCTGATTCTGCTCGACATCATGATGCCTGGCTTAGATGGCTATGAAACCTGTCAGCGTATAAAAAGCCAAACTCAACTCAAAGACATTCCTATTATTTTTCTCACCGCAAAAGCGGATGTGGATTCTATAGCCAGAGCTTTTAAAGTCGGTGGGGTCGATTATGTGACCAAGCCTTTTCATGCCGCTGAACTCCTTGCTCGTGTTAGAACGCATGTCCAGTTATATCAGACAAAAAAATGGCTTGAGCAGCAAAATATTGATCTGGAAACAAAATCCCGTTTTGCACAGGCGCGCTTGTTATCTGAGTTAGAAAATAGCCAAAAAGAACTCATCTGGTTTCTAACTGAATTGATGGAATCCACATCAGATGAAACAGGTAAACACATTCGTCGGGTAGCTGAGATTTCTGCACTCTTGGCCAAACTGCATCCCACATTAACCGATACTGATGCCGATACCCTTTACCATGCGTCACCCATGCATGATATCGGTAAGATGACAGTCCCTCATGAGATTCTTCACAAGCCAGGAAAATACACGCCAGAAGAATTTGAGGTGATGAAATCGCATACTACTAACGCGTATAAATTATTATCAGGTTCCAAACGAAAATTAATTAAATCAGCCGCGATTATTGCCTATCAGCATCATGAAAAATGGGATGGGAGCGGTTATCCCCGTGGTTTAAAAGGATCTGATATACACATCTATGGACGAATTGTTGCTCTGGCGGATGTATTTGATGCCTTGACTCATCAACGTTGCTATAAAACAGCCTGGACAGTTGATGATGCGGTTGCTTTCATCCAGGAACAGCGCGGTTATCACTTTGATCCTGAGTTAGTCGACTTGATGATAAGCCACCTCGATCAGTTTGCTAACATTGTTAAATAGATGCTTATAAGATGAATTATCCTTTAGTAACCACAAGAATGACATTAATCACAACGTTCATTTTGTTACTGAATTCAATCCTCATCTTCTATAGTCCAACTGTCCAATCCGCCGCGGAAACAGTCCGAGCCCAGTACCAATCACCTGTGCTATTAACGAAAGAAGAAATTGCCTGGATAGACACTCATCCTGAAATTATTGTGGGGGCAGGAAGTGAATGGCCACCTTATGATTTTGTGAATGAGAATAACCAATATATCGGTATTGCCAGAGACTATCTCAACATCGTTTCTTCATTAACAGGTTTAAAATTTACCTATGAAACGGAAGGCTCTTGGCGTGATCATCTAAAACAGTTTGTTGATGGAGAGATTGATTTATTACCTGCTGTATATATGACACAGGAAAAAATGGCTTATATGACATTCTCCAGTCCGTATCATGAGGCTGTTGAATATTTTTTTATTCGTAATGACATTAAACTCGACAATAAAAACTCGCTGGATGGATTGCGAGTGGCTTTACCAAAAGATGATTCCAGAATTAGTACGATCAAACGCTATTTCCCCAAACTTAATATCATTGAAACCGGCTCATTAGATGAGGCTATTCACTTAGTTGTGAATGGCGACGCCGAACTGTTATACGACACTTATGCTGTTTTGAGCTACAAACTTGATAACAAAGCTATTTTGAATATCGAACCATTACAGTCGACACGCTATTTAGGGAGTGAGAATCTCTACATGGCTACGCAAAAATCAGAGCCGATGTTGTCATCAATTATTGATAAAGCTTTACTTGCGATATCAGCAGTACAGAAACGTAGTATCGATGATAAATGGTTTAAACGAAATATTACCGATGAGGCCGTATCGAAGAATATTATTTTGTCACCGAGTGAACAATTCTGGTTAAACGAGCATAAAACAATTCGTTTTACCGGTGACCCTAACTGGTTGCCATATGAAGCCTTTGATAAAGATGGAAATTATATCGGTATTGTTGCTGAGTATTTGCAACTGATAGAAAACAAACTGGGCATCACTATTGAGTACGTGCCTACTTCCACTTGGGCAGAGTCAATTGAGCTTATTAAAGCAGGTAAGGTCGATATGATTTCAGAAACCAGTGATTCAACACTGGGTCAGTTTCTGACCTTTACCAGGCCATATTTAAACAGTCCAATAGTCATTGTCATGCGTGATGATAATGTTTATGTCGAAAATATCTCGTCAATAAAAAAGAAAAAAATTGCCGTGATTCATGAATATGGCTATGTAGATAATATTCGTAGTCAGTATCCAGATATCAACTTTATTGAAGTCATGTCGATTCAAGAGGGCTTGACTGCCGTGTCTACTGGAAAAGTAGATGCATTAATAGCCACACTGGCTCAGGCCAGTTATCACATTGCCGAAATGAGTATTAACAACATACGCATAGTAGGGGAAACCGGCTTCAAAACCTCATTGGCATTTGGGTTTAGCGAGGCTTATCAACCGATGGTTAGCCTTTTTAACCGGGCCTTTAATGCTATCTCACTCGCAGATAAGCAACGCATACTTGATGACTGGGGGAAAGATAAATATGCGGCGATTGTCGATTACAGTTTGATGTTGAAAATTGTGATCTTGTTTTTAGTTGTGGTGGCTTGGATTTTATTCTGGAATAGAAAACTAGCCGCTCAAGTCCGCTTACGTGAGGCTGCCGAAGCACAAACAAAAACCTTGATTGATCATATGCCCTTACAGATTGCCGTGACACATTTTGACGGTCAGATCATCACTGCTAACCCTCAGGCATTATTAGACTACAACATGCAGCTGGATGAATTACCTCAGTTTAATATTCTGAGTTTTTATTCGAACCCGAAACAACGTGAAGAAGTACTTAATGAGATAAAAACCCAAGGGTTTGTGGATCAAAAGATCGTCGAATTCAAAAAAATGGACGGTGAAGAACGCTCGATGATGGTATCTATTATGCCCATCAAATACCAAGGGCAGGAGGCGTTATTAGGTATCGCTGTAGATATGACGGATCGGATCGAGATGGAGGCTCAACTCGTCGAGGCGAAGGAAAAAGCGGAAGTGGCTAACCGTACAAAATCTGAGTTTCTTGCCAATATGAGCCATGAAATCCGGACGCCGATGAATGCCATTATTGGCTTTACCGAGTTGCTCTATGAGCAGGTTAAAGACAATAAGTTGAAATCCTATGTAAAAACGATTCAGTCGGCTGGCAATGATTTAATGTTATTAATTAATGACATTTTGGATTTATCCAAAATCGAAGCCGGAAAACTCGACATACAATATGCTGCCACCAACCCGCATGTCTTGTTTGAAGAGTTATCGCATATATTCAGTGTGCCATTACGGAATAAAGGTGTTGAACTGATTCTGGAAGTCGATTCAGACATTCCTCATAGTCTGATGCTGGATGTGGTTCGTCTGCGTCAGGTATTACTCAACTTACTGGGAAATGCGGTTAAATTTACTCAGTCAGGTCGAATAACGATGCGGGCAAGTGTCGAGAGCGCTGTGGGTAGTCATCTAAAATTACGAATTGATATTGAAGATACTGGTTTAGGCATACCTGAGGATCAGTTAGAGCGAATATTTGAAGACTTTCATCAAACGCCTGGTCAGGACAATGCAAAATTTGGCGGAACGGGGCTCGGTTTATCCATTTGTAGTCGTCTGATTAAACTAATGGGTGGAGCTCTCACAGTGAAAAGTGAAGTAGGTAAGGGGTCTACTTTTACGGTGCATCTGAATAACGTTGTCGTCGCATCAATTGCCGCTGATTCAAGCTTGAAGCAGTACTCGGCATCTTCACTGCCTGTGTTTTCACCTGCAACTATTCTTGTGGTGGATGATATTGAAGATAACCGTCGTTTGGTCACGGAAAGCTTTTCCTCTTCTGCGCTAGAGATTGTAGAAGCTGAAAATGGTAAAGAGGCCGTCGCAGCCGTAAAAGCCCAGGGTATTGATTTGATTCTGATGGATCTGCGTATGCCTGTGATGGATGGGTATCAGGCAGCAGAGAAAATTAAAGCGGAATTTAATATCCCAATCATCGCCCTGACAGCATCTGTAATGAAAGATGACTTCGAACGTCTTAAATCAGAGCATTTTGATGACCATATCCGTAAGCCGGTCAAAAAGTCTGAACTTTACAGCAAGCTGGCAGAATTTTTAGAACATGAAGCTTCGATACCTAACGGATCTGAAGAGACTCGTGGCCTGACATTGTCCGATCATGAAATGGCCGTATTACCAGTGATCCTTAGCTTTATGGAGAGCAAAATGCCGATTTGGAAAATGGTCAATGAAAGCAACAATATGAGTGAAATTAAACGTTTTGCTGCTGATCTGAAGCAAATCGCAGAGAAAGAAACATTCACGCCATTAGCTCATTACGCGCAACAGCTTCTAGAAAAAGTGGAAGTCTTTGACATTGAGGGCATGACTGAACTGTTGACAGACTACCCTTCTCTTTATCAGCAACTTAGCCAGTCTGCTTAATATTTCTGTGCTCTGAGTTTCGCCACTTCGGCACCCGAGACATCTCCTGCTCTGAGTCTTATTTCGGTCAGTAACTGCCAGAAACGCTTAAGCAGTACATTATTACCAGATGATAAGGAGACACCTTTAAGCGCGACCTGTTCTGCAAGGTCATAATCTTCCAGACTCATATGGGTCTGAGCGAGTGAGTAATACACTTTAGGATCCCGCGGTGCTATACGTTGAGCTCGCTGCAAGTTGTTTTGTGCACTCCGTAAGTCACCACTTACTCTCGCTTGTTCCGCTTTATCCAGTAACGCCACGACAGCAGGACTTTGTTTTATCGGTGTTTGTACCTGGGGGGATGGTGCTGGCTGAGCAGATCTTGGCTGTTCAGCAGGGGCGTCCTCTACTGGCGGGTAGGCAGGTGTTTCCGGCGGCTGTGGCAGTGTCGGTTCGCTGCTTCGATCATCCACGGGTGGTTGAGATGGTTGGTAAGGTGTTGTTGAACATGCCGCAAGCATACTTAACATCAACCCCGTCATGAAAAAGCGTAAAGCAGAATTTGTCATTATTAACCCTTATTGAAACCAATCTTTAATCCAGTCCAGTGACCGAGTCACCGGATTAGATTGCTGTCCTGGCTGAGTGACACATTCAGACATTTCGACAGGCTCTGTTCCCGAGATGAAAGGCAGTTGTCGGGAATGTTCACATTCTTGAGCGGATAAAAGGCCCGTTTGTGTGTCTATCCAGAGCCATTTTATATCGTCTGGCAATGGTGCCTCAAACGAATCCAGAGGCTGACTCCTCATAAAGTTTTTCCAGACACGCAACGCACCGCCTGAACCAGTGAATGGTAAGGGGGAATTATCATCCTGACCAAGCCATACCACGGCGAGTCGGTTATTGCTGAACCCTGCAAACCAGCTATCTCGTTGATCATCGGTTGTGCCCGTCTTACCGGCAGTATTGATATGGCTGGGTAAACTGGAATAAATGCTGGCAGCTGTGCCACTGTGAGTGACTTCTTGCATGGCCGTTTGAATCAGGTAAACATCATCTGCATCGATAGTCTGACGCAGTTGAAATGGGTAGCTGGATAGTGCTTCACCGTGACTGTCTGTAACCGTGCGAATAGCTCGGGCAGGCGTCTGGAAACCATTGGCAGCAATGGTTTGATACATGGTCGCGACTTCAAGTGGTGACAAGCCCTGAGCACCCAATAAAAGCGAGGGATAGGCATCTAGCTTACGTTTAATGCCTAATCGGTTCAACGTATTAATGACCTCATCCAAGCCTGCTTCCATTCCAAGGCGAACGGTGGCTATGTTGTAAGAATGAGCTAAGGCATCAATCAGTAAAACATCCTCATGGGATTGTTTGCTGAAGTTCTTTGGTTTCCATGTTTGACCATTGGGAAGTGTCAGAGTGAAGCTTGAATCATCCACCATGCTGGCCAGTGTTTTACCTTGTTCTAAGGCTGTTAAATACACGGCAGGTTTTACCAACGAGCCGATGGGGCGTACAGAGTCCAATGCGCGATTAAAGCCTTTATAACGTGTATTTTTGTCACCTATGACCGCTAGGACTTCACCCGTTTGTGGGTCTGTCACTACCATACTGCCCTGTAGCGATTTTAATTTAGAGCCATGGTGTTGTTGCAGACTCGTAATGGTGGATTTTAAAGATGACTCAGCATGACTTTGAGTGATCGGATCCAGGCTGGTATAGACCCGTAGCCCTTCTGAGTTCAGATCTTCATCACGATAATCACGACGTAATTGTCGTTTCACTAAGTCCAAAAAGGCAGGATACGCTTCTTTTAATAGTGTGCCTTTCTCGACAACATCAAGGCTGGCATTTCTCGCTTGCTGATATTGTTGCTGTGTAATTTTATCTTGCTCATACAAAACTTTTAGCACCAGATTGCGTCGATTTTTTGCTCGCTCAGGGTGGCGCCTTGGGTCGTAATAAGAAGGCCCCTTCACCAGGCCGGCAAGTAATGCTAACTGATGCAGTTTTAATTCTTGTAGCGGTTGTGCGAAAAAGTAATGTGCACCCAAACCGAAACCATGAATGGCACGTGCGCCATCTTGTCCCAGATAGACTTCATTCAGATAGGCTTCCAAAATGTCATCTTTGTCGTAGTGCAGCTCTAACAATAAAGCCATCGGAATTTCGAGTAGCTTTCTAACCAGACTACGGTCAGAGGTGAGATAGAAGTTCTTAATAAGCTGTTGAGTCAGGGTACTACCGCCCTGAACAAAACTACCAGCCTTAATATTGGCAACCATAGCTCGGGCTATGCCTTTGGGGGAGATGCCATGATGCTGGTAAAAATCTCTGTCTTCGATAGCGATTAAAGCTTCGCTCAACATCGGAGGGGCATCTTTTAACTGAATAAGATCCCGGTCTTCATTATTAAGTGGGTAGATGCCTCCTATCAGAACAGGTTCAAGGCGAACTAGTGGCACATCCTGACCTTGATAATCTCTTAGGCGTGTTACACCTTCAGCATTAAAGTCGAGAATGAGTTTTCTTGCCGGCTCCATGCCATCGCTAAAACGAAAGCCACGTGTGGCGATGATGGCCTTCGATGAGGAGAAGGCGGCCTGGCCAGGCTGTGCGGCTTTTGAACGAAATTGATAACCTAACCCTTTTAATTCAATTTTCAGGTCGGAGAGTGAGACAGGAGCCCCAGCATACAATTCTAATGGGCGAGCATATACCTTGGCAGGAACAGCCCAGCGCTTGCCTTCAAACTGACTACGAATCTGAACATCAAGGAAAAGGGTTAATAATCCAAGTAGAACCAGTAGAGTAAAAGCAATTTTCAGCAAACTTGAGCGGCTGATAAACCCCGTTTGTTTTTTTCTACGTGGTGATGAGTTTTTTGAGCGGGTACGCTTTTTAGAGGGCGCTTTTTTTTGAGCCATGAAATTCTCAGCTAGGAAATGAACCTGATTAAAGGTAGTAATTCAATAAATACATTAAAACATGATGTTGGCATGAAGTGATAACAGTTCACCTTAATACGTGATGTTCAGCTTGAGGCGATCAAAGAAACCGCGCAGTGAAAGAAATTGTTCTATTTCTGTTGCGATTGGCTGAGAGATATTTCATCGGAGCCTCATCTAAGTCATTACTTTTTTTACAGATCATCGCAAAGGGCAAGGCTAAAAATCGCTGACAGCTTCATTTCGCATTATGTAAATTGTCTGGTAATATGCAGAACTCCAAAAGAGTTTCATGCGTCGTTTTTCATCTTAAACGACATAAAGTATAACTGTAGTGAGCGTTTATGGCTTTAGAGACACCAGTCTGTGAATTTGGTTTGCCTGCTGTGGATTTTTCTCTGCCAGGAACAGACGGTAAAATCTGGACATTAGAAGACTGTCGTGGTGAAAATGGATTGTTAGTTATGTTCATTTGTAACCATTGCCCTTATGTAAAAGCGGTAATAGATAGATTGGTACGTGATACGAATGAGTTGAAAGCATTAGGTATCAATTCTGTCGCGATTATGTCTAATGATGTGAACGAGTACCCTGAAGACGCGTTCGACAATATGAAACAGCTTGCGATACAGCAAGCGTTCTCATTTCCATATCTGTACGACGAAACACAACAGGTTGCCCAGGCTTATGGTGCAGTCTGCACACCCGATTTTTTTGGTTATAACAGTGATTTGCAACTACAATATCGCGGTCGTTTGGATGCCAGTAGAAAAGAAGCCGCAGCATCTGATGTCAGACGAGATTTGTTTGAAGCAATGAAACAAGTGGCAGAAACAGGCCACGGCCCAGAAAATCAAATACCTAGTATGGGTTGCTCGATCAAATGGCGGGCAGCTTAATTTTTTTTAATAGGAGAATGTAGATAATGGCTACACGTAGACATTTAGCTAATGCAATCCGTGCGCTCAGCATGGATGCAGTACAAAAGGCAAACTCGGGTCACCCCGGTGCGCCTATGGGTATGGCAGATATTGCCGAAGTGTTATGGAATGACCATTTAAAACACAACCCAAATAACCCAAATTGGGCTGATCGTGACCGTTTCATCCTATCTAATGGTCACGGTTCAATGTTGATTTATTCATTGTTGCATTTGTCAGGTTATGACTTGCCAATGGATTCACTCAAAACATTCCGTCAATTACATTCACAATGTGCAGGTCACCCAGAGTATGGTTATGCACCAGGTGTTGAAACAACAACAGGTCCATTAGGTCAAGGTATCACCAACGGTGTTGGTTTTGCGATGGCTGAAAAACTGATGGCTGATCAATTCAACAAGCCAGGTCATGACATCGTTAACCACCACACTTATGTCTTCATGGGCGATGGTTGTTTAATGGAAGGTGTTTCTCATGAAGCATGTGCTCTTGCTGGTACATGGGGTCTGGGTAATCTGATCGCATTCTGGGATGACAACAACATCTCTATCGACGGTCACATTGATGGCTGGTACACAGATGACACTGTTAAACGTTTCGAAGCTTACGGCTGGCACGTTCAATCAGTAGATGGTCACGACTCTGATGCAATCAATGCAGCTATTGAAGCGGCGAAAAAAGTCACTGACAAACCTTCTTTGATCTGCTGTAAAACTATCATCGGTTTCGGTTCACCAAACAAATGCGGAAGCCATGATTGCCATGGTGCAGCATTAGGTGAAGAAGAAGTAGCACTGACTCGTAAAGAGCTGGTTTGGGAATCTGAGCCATTTGTTATCCCAGAAGAAATTTATGAAGGTTGGGATGCCAAAGCAAAAGGTGACGCTGCTGAAGCTGAATGGAACAAAAAATTCGATGCTTACGCTGCTGAATACCCAGAATTAGCTGCTGAATTCAAACGCCGCATGGCAGGTGAATTACCAGCTGACTGGAAACAGTTCACTGATAAAATGATTGCTGACTTCAACGACAAAGCAGAAAGCGTTGCGTCACGTAAAGCATCACAAAACGTGATTGCTGCTTTAGCACCTGAATTACCAGAATTTCTCGGTGGTTCTGCTGACTTAACAGGTTCAAACCTGACAAGCTGCTCAAGCTTCAAACACGTTTCTGGTAAAGAGCCAGGTAACTACATTTCATACGGTGTTCGTGAATTTGGTATGTTTGCCATCATGAACGGTATGGCTCTGCACGGTGGTTTATTGCCTTACGGCGGTACTTTCCACATGTTCTCTGACTATGCTAAGTCTGCACTACGTATGGCTGCATTGATGAAACAACGCACAATCGCTATCTTAACTCATGACTCTATCGGTCAGGGTGAAGACGGTCCTACTCACCAACCAATCGAAAACACAGCGGGTCTGCGTTACATTCCTAACATGGATGTATGGCGTCCTTCTGATGAAACTGAAGTGGCTGTTGCTTGGGTTGCTGCGGTTGAACGTAAAGATGGTCCTTCAAGCTTAGTATTAAGCCGTCAAGGTATTCCTGGTCGTAAACACGACACAGCTGACTTTGAAGGTATCCGTAAAGGTGCTTATGTTCTGTCTGAAGCAGAAGGCGGCGCAGCGGATGTCATCATTATCGCGACAGGTTCTGAAGTTGACTTAGCGGTTAAAGCACAAGAAGAACTGAAAGCTGACGGTGTGAAAGCACGCGTTGTTTCTATGCCTTCTACTAACGTGTTTGATCGTCAAGACCAAGCTTACAAAGACAGCGTATTAACACCAGGTGTTAAACGTGTATCTGTTGAAGCGGGTGTGACTGACTTCTGGCGCAAGTATGTTGGCCTGGAAGGTGGCGTTGTGGGTATCGACACATTTGGTGAATCTGCGCCAGGTGGTGTGTTGATGAAACACTTCGGCTTCACCGTCGAAAATGTCGTTAAGACAGTTAAATCAGTACTGTAATTATTGCTGATTTAAAAAAGAAGTAATAGAGTTGAACCAGTGGGTATTTGCTCACTGGTTTTTCTCTCTCTAAAGCTCGAAAGTCTAATAAGTGAAATTTCAAACTGAGATTTCAGTTCTTAGACAGACGGATATAGTGATAGGGGACTAAGCATGACGATTAGAGTCGGTATTAACGGTTTTGGCCGCATTGGTCGCATGGCATTTCGTGCAGCCATCAAAGATTTTACAGATATTGAAGTGGTTGCTATTAATGATTTGTTAGATCCCGAATATCTGGCTTACATGCTCAAGTATGATTCTGTGCATGGTCGCTTCCACGGTGAAGTGGAAGTCAGAGATGGCAATCTGGTAGTAAATGGCAAAACCATTCGCATTACAGCAGAACGCAATCCTGCAGATTTGAAATGGGATGAAGTCGGTGCTGATTTGATTATTGAATGTACAGGCTTTTTCCTGACGGAAGAAAGTTGCCAGGCACATATCGATGCCGGTGCCAAAAAGGTGGTGCAGTCTGCGCCATCAAAAGATCACACCCCCATGTTTGTTTTCGGGGTTAATCACAAAGATTATGACGGTCAGTCAATTGTGTCTGCTGCATCCTGTACAACCAATGCTCTAGCGCCTGTTGCTAAGGTATTACATGACAGCTTTGGTATTAAACGGGGTTTGATGACAACCGTCCATGCGGCGACAGCGACTCAAAAAACAGTGGATGGCCCATCAATGAAAGACTGGCGTGGTGGTCGCGGTATTTTAGAAAATATCATCCCATCATCAACCGGTGCTGCCAAAGCGGTGGGTAAAGTATTACCTGATTTGAATGGCAAATTAACGGGTATGGCTTTCCGTGTACCGACATCAGATGTCTCTGTGGTAGATCTGACTGTTGAGCTGGAAAAAGATGCGACATACGACGATATCTGTACGGCAATGAAAACCGCCTCTACATCGGAGTTAAAAGATGTATTGGGTTACACAGAAGAAAACGTAGTATCGACAGATTTTCGTGGTAATACGGCTCCTTCTAACTTCGATGCGGGTGCCGGAGTCGCATTGGATAAGACTTTCGTTAAAGTGGTTGCATGGTACGACAATGAATATGGCTATACCTGCAATATGATGCGTCTTGTGCAGTACGTTGGTCGTTAATTCATTCATTCATTAATAAAAACCCCAAGGCTTTCTGAATTCAGGAAGCCTTTTTTTATGGTCAAACCGTTTTAGAACGTTATACTTTGTGACGGATATCACAAATTTAATTATTCACGAGGAAAATCATCATGTCTGTAATCAAGATGGCTGATCTGGATTTGGCGGGTAAGCGTGTACTGATTCGCCAGGATCTCAATGTGCCACTGAAAAAAGGTGTGGTTGCTGATGGCACCCGAATTCATGCTTCATTGCCTACTATCGAAATGGCATTAAAAGCAGGTGCAAAAGTCATGATCATGTCACACCTTGGCAGACCCACTGAAGGTGAATACGAACATCAATACTCATTGGCGCCGGTAGCCAATTATTTATCTGCTTTATTAGATCGCCCGGTGCGACTTGAACAAAACTGGTTGGAACCCGAGTTCATTCCTGTTGAAGCGGGTGAAGTCGTACTTTGCGAAAATGTGCGATTTAATAAGGGAGAAAAGGCGAATGATGAAGCCTTATCTCGCCGCATGGCGAAGTTATGCGATGTGTTTGTGATGGACGCATTTGGCACCGCCCATCGTGCTCAGGCTTCGACTCATGGTGTGGCGAAGTATGCGCCCATTGCTTGTGCTGGTCCACTACTGGCAACAGAATTGGAGGCACTGGCTAAGGCATTAGATAATCCAGCAAGACCACTTGTCGCCATTGTGGGTGGCTCAAAAGTATCAACAAAATTAACCGTTCTAGAATCATTATCAAAAAAAGTGGATCAGCTTATCGTCGGCGGCGGGATCGCCAACACCTTTATTGCAGCCGAAGGTTATCAAGTGGGTAATTCACTTTATGAAGAAGATTTGATTGATACCTGTAATAAATTACGCGCAGAAGCCCAAAATCGTGGCGGGGATATTCCGGTCCCTGTTGATGTCGTATGTGGAAAGCACTTTGCTGAGAATGCAGAAGCGGAAACCAAAAAAGTGGCTGATATTGTGGCTGATGACATGATTTTTGATATTGGTCCAAAATCTGCCGCTGCTTTAACAGAAATTTTAAAAAATGCCGGTACCATTGTTGGGAACGGTCCTGTGGGTGTATTTGAATTTAATCAGTTTGGTGAAGGTACAAAAGAAGTCGCGATGGCCATCGCTGAGTCTGATGCATTTTCTATTGCTGGTGGTGGTGATACATTAGCGGCAGTGTCTAAATATAAAATTTGTGACGATATTTCTTATATTTCAACCGGTGGCGGTGCATTTCTAGAGTTTCTTGAAGGCAAGAAGTTACCTGCTGTTGATATTCTGGAGCAGCGCGCCGCACAATCATAAAGGAGTTTCATGTGACGGCCATAAGACGAACAAAAATTGTTGCGACTTTAGGGCCGGCCACACAAAGCCCTCAAGTACTGGATGCGATGATCGCAGCCGGAATGAATGTGGTCAGGCTCAACTTTTCTCATGGTGAGTCTGACACACATCTTGCACTTGCTGAGCTTGTCAGAGAACGTGCCCGTTTGCAGAATAAACAAGTCGGTATTCTGGCTGATCTGCAGGGGCCTAAAATTCGTATTTCTCGATTCAAGCAAGGGGCGGTAGTACTGGAGGAGGGAGCACCTTTCATTCTGGATGCCCAGCTTGGCAAAGAGGATGGAAACGAACAACAAGTCGGTATCGACTACAAAGCGCTACCACGAGACGTCAAAGCGAAAGATACCTTGCTGTTAGATGACGGTAGAATCGTGTTACGAGTAGATACGGTCGATGCACATAAAATTCATACAACAGTGAGTTTTGGTGGCGTTCTCTCCAATAACAAGGGTATCAACCGTCTTGGTGGCGGCCTTTCTGCAAAAGCCTTAACAGATAAAGATAAACAAGACATAAAGACTGCTGCCAGTATGCAGGCGGATTACCTTGCAGTGTCTTTCCCTCGCTCGGCTGATGATATTCATCAGGCCAGACAATTGTTACGTGATGCAGGCGGCTATGGTGCCATCGTGGCAAAAATCGAACGTGCCGAAGCCGTTGAGGCGATTGACGAGATTATTGCGGCGACGGATGCGATTATGGTGGCGCGCGGTGATCTGGGGGTGGAGATGGGCGATGCCGCATTACCGCCTATTCAGAAACGTATTATCGGTCTGGCTCGTAAGAAAAACTGCCTGACCATCACTGCCACACAAATGATGGAATCCATGATCACCAATCCGATTCCGACCAGGGCAGAAGTCTTTGATGTGGCTAATGCCGTACTGGATGGCACGGATGCCGTGATGCTATCCGGAGAAACCGCTGTAGGCAAAAACCCGATCAAAACCATAGCAGCGGTTGACCGTGTCTGTCTTCAAGCTGAACTGGAGCGTGAGATACGGGTATCACGACACCGGATAGACTCACACTTTGAACGCATGGATGAAGCCATCGCGATGGCTGCGATGTATACTGCAAATCATCTTGATGTCAAAGCGATCGCGGCGTTGACAGACTCAGGAGCGACCACATTATGGATGTCCAGAATTAGTTCAGGCATCCCCATCTTTGCCCTGACGCCTCACGAAAAAACGGCACGAAAAGTCACCTTATATCGAGGTGTATATCCGTTGGAATTTGATGTAGAACATCACGACCATGCACGGATGAATAAAGAGATGATTGATGAACTTGTGCGCCGGGGTGTCGTTGCTGAGGGGGATATTGTCATCATAACCAAAGGTGATCTTGAAATTCAGGGCAGCACCAATGCCATGAAAATTGTCAGGGTGGGAGATATGGCTGAACCCAGACAGATAGACTAAGCTCACCTCAAAATAAATTTTTCTTTACAGGAGGCTTTATGGCCCTGATTACGTTGCGACAATTATTAGACTATGCAGCTGAACATGATTTTGCTGTTCCCGCATTTAATGTCAGTAATATGGAGCAAGTACATGCCATCATGCAAGCGGCTGACAAGGTAGACAGTCCGGTGATCATGCAAGCCAGTGCTGGCGCCAGAAAATATGCCGGTGAGCCATTTTTACGTCACTTAGTACTCGCAGCAGTCGAAGCCTATCCTCATATTCCTATCGTTCTGCATCAGGATCATGGTGCCAGCCCGGATATTTGTATTCGCTCGATTCAGTCAGGTTTTACCTCTGTGATGATGGATGGCTCTTTACGTGAGGATATGAAAACGCCTTCAGACTTTGAATACAACAGTCATGTGACAAAAACGGTGGTCGATATTGCCCACGCTTGTGGTGTGTCTGTTGAGGGTGAATTGGGCTGTCTGGGCTCGCTGGAAACAGGCATGATGGGCGAAGAAGATGGTCATGGTGCTGATTCAGCCTTAGACCACAGTCAATTACTGACGGATCCTGAAGAGGCAGTGGAATTCGTCAAAATCACCCAGGTAGATGCTTTAGCTGTGGCTATTGGCACCAGTCATGGTGCTTATAAATTTACACAACCACCGACAGGCGATGTGCTCGCCATTAGCCACTTAAAAACATTGCAACAAAAACTACCTGATACGCATTTTGTGATGCATGGTTCAAGCTCTGTGCCGCAAGATTGGCTGAAAATCATTAATACACACGGTGGTGATATTGGCCAAACCTATGGTGTGCCAGTGGAAGAAATTGTTGAAGGTATTCAATACGGCGTACGTAAGGTGAATATCGATACCGATTTGCGTATGGCATCAACGGGATCCATTCGTCAGTTTCTCACTGATGAACATAATAAAGCTGAATTTGATCCAAGAAAATTCTTTAAAGCAGCCACTCAAGCTATGCAAACAATTTGTGAAGCGCGTTATCAGGCGTTTGGCAGCGCAGGTCATGCTGGCAAAATTGTGCCTGTTTCCTTAGGCAAAATGGTTGAGAGATACGGCTAATGCTTGATAACAGTTTGTTTGTCAGTGATTTGCATTCGCTATGACTGGCATATGATTGAATGCTATTTTCCTCATTAAACAATCAGTTGCGAGCCTTAGGCCAGAATACGGTAAACTACCTGTTTTTGGGTAGGGAATGTCGTTCGTGCATCAAATAATTGCTATTGCCGCAGGTGGTGCAGTGGGTGCCGTACTGAGGTTTGTTGTTTCCAATGGTGTCTATCGTATTTTAGGCCGGGACTTTCCATATGGCACGTTGGCTGTTAATGTGCTCGGTTCTCTACTGATGGGGTTTCTCTTCATTATCTTTATCGAGAGAGAGTTAGGCATGACGGAATGGCGTTCTGCCATTTTAATTGGGTTACTTGGTGCTTTTACAACGTTTTCGACATTTTCAATGGAAACCATGGCTCTGCTTGAAGCCGGTGATGTGACCAAGGCGATGCTGAATATACTTCTAAGCGTTTTACTCTGCCTGATGGCGACATGGGTAGGATTGAGCTTGGGGAGACAGTTATGAGTCGGATAGATGTCACGATGGTGCGAGTGTACCTGGCTGAAGGACGCGATCATGGTGATAGCGTTATAAAGTTATTGGAAAGCTCCGATATTAAAGGTTTTACCGTGTTTCGCGGGATTGCTGGATTGGGTGCTGAACATCAATTGCATAAAGCGTCGTTATTGGATTTATCATCCGAGTTACCCTTAGTGGTCGAGTTTTTTGATTCCCCACAAAAAGTAGAAAAAATTATCACACAGCTAGAAAGTATGGTTAAGCCAGATCATATTGTGAGCTGGACGGCACAATCTGGAAAATAAAAGAATGTTAGATCCTAAGTTATTAAGAAATGAAACTGAACAGGTGGCTGAGCAATTAGCCCGTCGAGGCTTTGATTTAGATGTTGCCCTGTTAGCAAAACTCGAAGAAGAACGAAAACAGGCCCAACTTGAAGCTCAGGAGTTACAAACTGAACGAAACAGTCGTTCTAAAAATATTGGTAAAGCCAAGGCCGCGGGTGAAGATATCTCGCCATTACTTAAAGAGATTGAAGATTTAGGTGATCGCCATAAAGCGGCTGAATCACGATTGAATGAAGTATTGGCGCAGTTAGAACAGATCGCCATGGGAATACCTAATATTCCACAAGCTGATGTGCCTGCCGGTCAAGATGAGAGTGAAAATCAGGAAGTCTTGCGTTGGGGAGAGCCACGACAGTTTGATTTTGAACCAAAAGATCATGTTGATCTGGGTGCAATTTTAGGCATGGACTTTGATACCGCAGCAAAAATCAGTGCTGCCCGTTTTGTGACTTTATCAGGGCCTTTAGCTAAGTTACAACGTGCTTTAACGCAATTTATGCTGGATTTACATAGTGAGCAGCATGGTTACACTGAAACCTATGTGCCTTACTTGGTCAATGCAGACTCTTTAAGAGGAACGGGGCAGTTACCTAAATTTGAAGAAGATCTGTTCAAAGTGAATGATGGTGAATTTTATCTTATTCCCACAGCTGAAGTGCCTGTCACTAATATTGTTCGTGACAGCATTTCTGAAGATGCTTCTCTACCATTGAAATTTGTTGCTCACACACCCTGTTTCAGAAGTGAGGCCGGTTCATACGGTCGTGATGTGCGCGGGTTAATTCGTCAGCATCAGTTTGAAAAAGTCGAACTAGTACAAATTGTTCGCCCAGAGGATTCTGCTGCTGCACATGAAGAATTAACTGCACATGCTGAGAAAGTATTGCAGCTATTAGATTTACCTTATCGCAAGGTGAATCTGTGCACAGGTGACTTAGGGTTTTCTTCAACAAAAACTTATGATCTGGAAGTCTGGTTGCCAAGTCAGCAAACGTACAGAGAGATTTCATCTTGTAGTAATTTTGGTGATTTCCAGGCACGTCGTTTACAAGCCCGCTGGCGCAACCCTGCGACAGGTAAACCTGAGTTGGTTCACACCTTAAATGGTTCAGGTCTGGCCGTTGGTCGAACTCTGCTGGCGTTGATGGAAAATCATCAACAAGCGGATGGTTCTGTCCTCATTCCTGAGGCATTACGTTACTATATGGGCGGTCAGGACAGTATTCGTGTTTGAGTTTAGTCTGGTCCAGAAAATCATTATCTGGGCGATACCTGTGTTATTTGCCATCACGGTTCATGAAGTTGCACATGGCTGGGTAGCACTAAAATTAGGTGACAGAACAGCACAAATGTTGGGAAGGCTCACACTCAACCCATTCAAACATATTGATCCTATCGGTACGGTGCTGGTTCCCGGCTTATTATTGCTGCTCGGTGGCTTTGTGTTTGGCTGGGCAAAACCCGTACCGGTGAGCTATCAGAATCTGCATCAGCCCAAACGCGATATGGCTTTGGTGGCTGCAGCAGGTCCCGCTGCTAATTTTATTATGGCGGTGATATGGGCCATCGTTGCCAAGTTAGGATTAATGTTAATCCATGCTGACATCAGTTTGGGGCAGCCAATGATGTTTATGGGCGTGGCAGGCGTATTAATCAATACAATGTTAATGATGCTTAATTTACTGCCTATTCCACCCCTCGATGGTAGCCGTGTGTTATCGAGTTGGTTACCAGGGCCGGTGGCTTATAAATTCAGCAGAATAGAACCTTATGGTTTCTTTATTTTGTTGGGACTACTTTATTTCGGTATTTTAAGTTTGATTTTATGGCCATTGGTCAGTGCAATGCTCAATTTGCTGGTGATGGTGTTTGGTTTACCAGCGCAAATATTCAGTATTTTATAGTTAGCTAATTAAGGCTTATCAGGAGAACATTTTGGATACGGTTGCAATACAGTCCCGTCGCATTGTTTCAGGCATGCGTCCCACAGGACAACTGCATTTAGGGCACTATCATGGCGTTCTGAAAAACTGGATTAAATTACAGCACGAATTTGACTGCTTTTTCTTTGTTGCAGACTGGCATGCGCTGACAACACATTATGAAGACAGCAGCATTATCGAAAATAGTGTCTGGGAAATGGTGATCGACTGGTTAGCCGCTGGCATTGAGCCATCAACAGCATCGCTTTTTTTACAGTCAAAAGTCCCCGAGCATGCGGAATTACACTTGTTATTGTCGATGATGACGCCACTGTCATGGTTGGAACGTGTTCCGACCTATAAGGATCAACAAGAAAAGTTGAAAGAAAAAGATCTATCAACATATGGTTTCTTAGGCTATCCCTTATTACAAAGTGCTGACATTCTCATTTATCGTGCAGGACAAGTACCTGTCGGTGAAGATCAGGTAGCCCATGTTGAGTTAACACGTGAAGTCGCTCGTCGTTTTAATCATCTTTATGGTCGTGAAAAAGATTTTGAAGAAAAAGCAGAAGCTGCGATCAAAAAAATGGGTAAGAAAAACGCAAAGTTGTACAATAACTTGCGTAAGTCTTATCAAGAACAGGGTGACGCGGACGCACTTGCTACGGCTAGAGAGTTGCTTAAAAATCAGCAAAACCTAGCTCTGGGTGATATGGAACGTTTGTTTGGCTATCTGGAAGGGGCAGGTAAAGTGATCTTGCCAGAACCAAAAGCATTATTAACACCGGCATCCAAAATGCCGGGATTGGATGGACAGAAAATGTCCAAGTCCTATGGTAATACGATTTCGCTGCGCGAGCCTGATGATAGTCTTGCCGAGAAAATTAAACGTATGCCAACGGATACCAATCGTGTCCGTCGAACTGATCCCGGTGAACCTGAGCGCTGTCCTGTATGGCAGCTGCATGAGGTTTACGCTTCAGAAGATCAAAAACAATGGGTACAAGAAGGTTGTCGCAGTGCAAGTATCGGGTGTCTGGACTGTAAAGGTCCACTGATTGATGCTGTGAGTGCCGAACTGAGACCCATCCGTGAACGGGCGTTGGATTTAAGTCAACACCCAGAGGATGTCCGCCGTATTATTGATGATGGTAATGCTGCTGCCCGTGAAGTGGCGCAGGAAACCTTGGCGGAAGTCCGTTCATCAATGGGTTTAAATTATAAATAAAAGGTTGCTGACGCGGTTTTATGGCTGAACGTATTCAAAAAGTATTAGCAAGAGCGGGTTATGGCTCTCGTCGACAGGTTGAAACCTGGATTAAGGAAGGGCGCGTCACTCGAAATGGTGAGCTTGCAAGTTTAGGTGATCAGATTAGTGAAGGTGATCGTTTAAAACTCGATAATAAACCGCTTTCGCCGAAACGCTTGTGGCAAGAGCCTGCTAAGCAGGTCATTCTTTATAACAAGCCTGTTGGTGAAGTATGCACGCGTAAGGACCCTGAAGGTCGCCGTACGATCTTTCAGTCGCTGCCTATTCCGGAGCAGGGTCGTTGGGTGAGTGTTGGGCGACTCGATTTAAATACCAGCGGCCTAATTATTCTGACCACTGATGGTGAGCTGGCGAATCGTTTGATGCATCCTTCCCATGAAATGGATCGTGAGTATGCGGTACGTGTCTTGGGTGAAGTCACATCAGACATGATGCAGGCGCTGCGTGACGGCGTTATGCTTGAGGACGGTGAAGCTAAGTTTGCTGATATTCAGGAGTCTGGTGGCGAAGGTGCCAATAAGTGGTATCACGTGGTTATTCAGGAAGGTCGTAACCGTGAAGTGCGTCGTTTATGGGAAAGCCAAGGGGTACAAGTCAGTCGTCTGATGCGGGTGCGTTATGGACCTATCATTATTCCTAATAACCTGCGTATGGGGCACTGGACTAAGCTTGAAGGCTCAGATTTAGATTATCTCTATGAGCAAGCAGGGATGAAGCCTGTTAGCAAAGCCACCTCTGGACGTAAACAGCCGGCGGCAAAGCAAGAACGAGCTAAAAAAACGCGCCCGAGAAAAGAGTTTAGTACAAATAAAGCTGAACAAAAGCGTGATGCGGAAGAGGCTGCTCCAAAGAGAAGACCACGTATCAGAGGACATTAGTCAGTTTATAGTTACTTACGGTTGTCTGGCGCATACGGTCACATTTTTGCCCGTGTGTTTGGCTTCATAGAGGGCCATATCAGCGCGCTCAAACAAGTGGTAGCCCTCTTCATTCGTCTGGAGCTGGGCTACACCTAAACTCACTGTAAAGCTAAAGCTGTTTTTTCCATCATGTGACAGTATTTGAGAGACAGATTCACGTACTCTCTCTGCCACAATTTCTGCATCATGAATATTGGTTTCAGGCAGCAATAAAACAAACTCTTCGCCACCAAATCTGAATGCCATATCACTGCTACGGAGTGAATGATTAATCATATCAGCGAGTATTTTTAGTGCCTTGTCACCAGATGAGTGGCCAAATTGATCATTGATAGATTTGAAATTATCGATATCGATGACGATAAGTGACAGAGGCGTATCATGGCGTTTTGTTCTTTCTACTTCTCGTTGTAAGTTCTTCTCATAGGCTGCACGATTTCCTAAGTTTGTCAGATCATCTAACAATGCTGCAGCTAACGCTTTTTTATAAAGCAGACAGTTTTTGAGAGGGTGAACCAACAAGCTGAGTAAGTCTTCCAGGAAATGGATGTCAGCATCAGAAAACTTTTTACGCTGAGTGAAGGTGATGTCGCCCAGATAATCACCATTCATTTCAAGCTTGTAGTGGCAACGATGATGAAATTTCTGTGCGGAATCAATCTGCACTTTCATGCTACTGTTTTGATAATGGAAACTGCACTCAGGGAAAACGGCATCAACTTCGCGTTGAAATAATCCAAGCATATCTTCAAGGATAAGACTGGTTTGCAGTATATAAGGCAACTGTTGATGAACTTGTTCTGCTGTCTTAGTCTGCGAGATATCTTGTTTTGGTTTTAAGCCTTCAACAAGGCTTAGTCTTTGTTGATTTGTTGTTGATACGTGTTCCATGGGAGCACATCCTTATTCAAGTTATGACTATAACCTGCTATAAGTGTGCCAACAACTATTAGTGCAATTAAATCAGCATGTTACGTTGTTGATGTCGAAACTTTGACGCTAAGCTAACCGGCGTGTTCCACTTCTGTCATGAGTTTGGATAAGTATAAACCGACAATATCATCCGGTGATTTCAAGCCTTCAGGATTGCGTGCTGGATAAGCCCGTGCAAATAAGCTCGTTCTCACTTCACCAGGATCAATGGTGCTGACGCTGACTTTTCCTTCAGCTTCAAGCTCGTCCTGCAGTTGAGCCGCAAAGGCTTCTATCGCAGCCTTACTGATACCGTAAGCGCCCCAGTAAGCAGTATGCTTGTGAATATCTGTAGTGAAAATAAGCTGGCTATTTTGCTGCTTGAGCAGAGGAAGACAAGCCTGGGTAAGTAAATAGACAGCTGTCAGGTTGATATGCAGGGTTTCAGCCCATGTTTTGGCATCTTGATTGATAACCGGCGCTAACTGTCCCAAGGTAGCGGCGCAGTGCACTAATGCATCTAATCTGCCAAAGTTATCAGAGATAGTTTTGGCTAACTGTTTATAGTCATCCACTGTTGCTCCCTTGAGATCAAGAGGGTAGATGGCTGGAGTGATACCTGTTTGTTCTACAATCTCATCATAAACACTCTCAAGTTGTGGAACCTGTTTGTCCAGTAGGATGACTGTAGCACCTGCGTTTGCGCAGGCTTTTGCTACTGAGGCACCGATGCCTTGAGCGGCACCGGTGATAAGAATAATTTGCTGAGCCAATTGGCCATCCTCAGTATGTAATTGCATTAAGATTTATTCAGCTGGTACGAATTGGCTGAATTGTGCAACATCGTTGTGGAATTGTACTGCCGTAATACCGTCTTTTTTATGCCATTCAAGGTGATCAACCGTCAATGAGTCGATTTTGTGTGTCTGGGTAACATCGGGTTCACCCCATTTTGCAATGGCTTCTTCTTTGGTCATACCAGCAATGGTGTCAGTTTCATCAGTCACTGTACCGGCTGTGTCCGTTGTATCATCACTGCTCATTTCAGCAGATGAAGGGGTAGAGGCATCGTTAGATTCTGTTTGGGCGGTGTTGTCATCGCTGCAAGCAACGATAAATGTACCTAAAAATAACGCAATTAAAAGTAATTTTATCTGTTTCAGCATAGCATTCCCTTATTGTTATAAATATTGAGCCATAAAGTATAGCAAGTGATTAATCGCTTAGCGAACCGTGTTGATTGTCATTATCAATTCGGCGGCTTTCTCACCATTAATCACCGCACCTTCTAGTGTAGCAGGATACAGGTTATGAATAATATCACCGGCTAAATACAATCCATTTACTGAGGATTGTGTATGTGGCCGATCTGAGCTGACATCAACGTAACTGCTGAAGGTAGCTCGTTTTTCACGGATAATATAACCATCAATCAATGCTGAGGTAATGACTAAGTCAGCTTGGCAAAGTTCATCGTGTAAGCGATCGATAAGCTCATCATTCGTTGACTCAAGATGCTTGCCTGGCCCACTGATGACAATTGCAAGTAGACCATTACCCCGATCAAATACCCATTGCCCTAAAGTGCCGCTTAAACCCAATAGTGGACGGGACAGTTTTGTGTCAGGCGTATATTGCAAATAGACGGTAATAATTGGGTAAAAGCTTGGTTGAGGGGATGACCAATATTTACCCATCAGACGTTGTGTCGTGTGAGATCCTGTCGCGACAATAATATTGTCAGCTTTTAGGTGCATATCATCGGCTGTGACAACACCCATCGCTTTATTCTCTTCTATCAGAATGGATTTGACACGTTTTTGTAAAGAAATTTCTCCGCCTTTTTGCTGAATATAGCGTTCAGCATAGGCAGGTAAAGTGTCTCCAAGAGGGACTTTGGGAATGAGAAAGTCAGCATATTCACGTTTTTTGAAAGTGTCTAATAAAACGTTAGCAAAAAGATGAGTAGATGCTTCTGAAACAGGTGTGTTCATGGTCGCGAGACATAGTGGTTCCCATAATTGCTTAATGAGTCGCTCGCTTTGTTTTTCTTTTTTTAGCCAGGTTAAGACAGGAATATCGTCTAGTTTCTTTTGCAAACGAGCCTTAAACATAAGCCGAGATAGTTGCACAAAAACAGGAAAGCCATTGAGTTGCCAAGTTTTTATTATCAGTGAGAGTGGCCAGGGGAGATACCGGGTATCAGTCAAGGTTAAATCAGCAAAATAAGGGTGGCGTATTGATACATTTAAAGGAAGGCGTTGAAACAATTCAGATTCTTCGGCACCTATGTCCTGCAATAATTTTAAAGTCTGCTGATAGGCACCAATCAGCAGGTGCTGGCCGTTATCAATGGTTTGCTCATTCCAGGAAACATTGCGCGCGCGCCCTCCCAACTGCTTTGCCGACTCGATTAGATGGACCGACTCACCTCGTTCAAGTAAACGCACAGCAGCAGCAAGTCCACTCCAGCCGCCGCCAACAATTATGGTGGTCATTGTTGATGTTTTTTTTCTGCTCTGGATGTACGCCAGGCTAACCAGAGTTTTTTTAAGGGCGTTAAAGAGACGCGCTGTTTCATCACGCGAAACTGGTCTTTTTCTATTTCATCAAGTGTCGCTTCATAGATAGCAGACATAATGAGTCCAGTGCGCTGAGCGTAACGATCTTCAGGAGGTAACAAGCCTTTTGCTTCTTGATAAAAAGTACGTGCACGATCCGTTTCAAAGGCCAGAAGAGCGGTTAGTTCTGGTGTTTGCTTAAGTGCCAGGATGTCATCTGCTTTAACACCAAATTGGTCCATATCCTCTTGAGGTAAATAGATACGGCCACGCTCAGCATCTTCACGAACATCACGAATAATATTGGTTAACTGAAAAGCCAACCCCAGTTTTTCTGCATATTTAAGCGTCTGGCGGTGTTGATAACCAAAAATCTCTGCAGCAAGTAACCCAACAACACTGGCAACACGATGACAATACAACGCAAGATGTTTAAATGCCTCATATCTGTGTTGGTATAAGTCCATTTCCATGCCATCAATAATTTCAAGGAAATATTCTTGATGCAACTCGAAATGCTGTAGTGCTTCTTCTAAGGCTTTACCAACTGGATGTGTGGCTGTTTTGTTGAATATATTCTCTACTTCCGTACGCCACCAAGCTAAGGTTTGTGCCGCGACTTCTGGATCCGCTATTTCATCAACAGCATCATCGACCTCTCGACAAAAAGCGTATAACGCGGTGATGGCTTGGCGTCTTTGTGGCGGTAAGAACATAAAGCTGTAATAAAAGCTTGAGCCACTTTTTGCTGCTTTGTCGCGACAGTATTGATCCGGCGTCATTTAACCAGGCGTTCCACAATCGTGTTGTTTAACAAGTGGGACTCAATGATTTCATCAATATCTGCTTCAGTTTCAAAGTGATACCAAGTCCCTTCAGGATAGATAACTAGCATAGGCCCTAGCTTGCATCGATTCAGACATCCTGCATTATTCACCCGGACTTTCTTTATTTTTAGTTCTTTCACACGTTGTTTTGCGTAATCACGAAGCGACTGTGAACCATGTTCTCCGCAATTAGCACTGCCATCGTCTCGCTGATGAGTACAGAAGAATAAGTGATATTTATATATTTGAGCCATAGTCATTAAGGATAGCGAACCTTTCAGCAACTAAAAAGCATTTAAGTGAAATTAAGCCATATCGGATGTTTCTGCGACATGATCAGGGAAGCGGGCACGGTAATGAAGGACTTGTTCGATGATCGTAAGAAAGTGTGTCACTAACTCTGGATCAAAATGTCGACCTTTTTGTTCAATGAGATAATCGACGGCTTTTTCAATTGGCCAGGCTTTCTTGTATGGACGCTCAGACGTCAACGCATCAAAAACATCCGATATGGAACAGATGCGGCCTTCAATGGGAATATCCTTGCCTTTTAAACCCTGTGGGTAACCTGAACCGTCCCATTTTTCATGATGAGTCAGTGCAATATTGCTGGCCAGTTTGAGTAGCGGCACATTCGTATCAGCTAATAGATCAGCCCCAATCCTGACGTGTGTTTTCATCACTTCCCACTCGTCAGCATCTAACTTTCCAGGTTTAAGGAGAATATGGTCAGGAATACCGATTTTTCCAATATCATGCATTGGCGCCGCAGTCAGTATATCGGCGGCAAAACTCTCATCTAAACCTGCTGCAAGCGCTAGCATTTGCGCAAAATGGCTCATACGCAATATGTGATTGCCGGTTTCATTGTCTTTATATTCTGCAGCCCGACCTAAGCGTTTAATAATTTCAAGACGACTTTGTTCTAGCTGCTGTGTCCTGTGTCTGACCTGTTGTTCAAGTGTTTCATTCTGCGTCTTTACCTGTTTGTGTAACAAGCGGACTTCCAGCATGTTTCTGATACGTTGGATCACTTCAGTTTGATCAAAGGGTTTGGTGATGAAATCTTTGGCACCTGAACAGAGCGATTTTTTCCTGATTTCCTGAGTAAGTTCTGCAGTAATAACGAGAACTGGCAGGTAATCGTTCTGAATCGCTGTTTGTAGTGTTTGCATTACCTGAAAACCATCCATATCCGGCATGCGAATATCCAGTAGGATGAGATCGATTTCGTATTCAAAATAACGCTGTTCTACTTCCGCGCCTCGTGTCGTAGAAAAAAGAGAAGTGAAACCAGCCTGATGCAGCATCTTCTCTAGTAATTTAATGTTAACGAGTTGGTCATCAACAATAAGAATTCTGGCATTTAAAATGTCATTGTTTGAGATCATATGCTGCTTATACCTCTAGCTATACGAGCGGGATGAATTATGGTCTGCTCTTGTTAGCATACTGATGACATTAAATGCATTTAGTAATCGCGCTGTACTGAAAAGTCAGCTAACGATAACAGTGCTTGTTTATATTCACTATCTACAAGCAGGTCGAGTGAATCTTTAGCTTGCTTAACTTCCTGTTCTGCTGCCTTCGCTGTGTAGTCAATGGCGCCGGTTTCTTGAATGATCTGGATGATTTCAGTGATTCTATCCCGTTGCCCATTTTCTATCGCTTCTCGAATAATGGCTGCTTGCTCTGCATTGCCATGCTGCATGGCGTATATCAGTGGTAAAGTGGGTTTGCCTTCTGCAAGATCATCGCCGATATTTTTACCAATAGTCTCGCTGGATTGGCTGTAATCCAGTAAGTCATCCACTAATTGGAAGGCGCTGCCCAAGTGCATGGCGTAATTGGCCATTGCGGTTTCAATATGGGGCTCAGAGCCAGAGATGACTGCACCTAACTGACCAGCAGCCTCGAATAATTTCGCGGTTTTATGATGGATAACCTCAAGATACCGTGCCTCGGTAGTATCTGCATCGTGACAATTTAGTAGCTGTAGTACCTCGCCTTCAGCAATGACATTCGTCGTATGAGAGAGAATTTGCATCAATCGCATTGATTCAATTTCGACCATCATTTCAAACGACCGAGTGTAGAGAAAATCACCGACCAATACACTGGCTTCATTTCCCCACAGAGAGTTCGCTGTCTCCTGGCCGCGACGCATATCAGAATTATCCACGACGTCATCATGTAATAAGGTGGCGGTATGAATGAATTCGATAATGGTGGCAAGATTAATGTGTTGGCTACCTTCATAGCCACATGCCCTGGCGGATAATATAGCGATGGCGGGGCGAAGCCTTTTGCCGCCACTATTGATAATATAAAAGCCAAGTTGGTTAATGAGGGCAACATCTGACTGTAAGCGTTGTTGGATCAACTCGTCTACAGCTTTCATGTCATCTTGAATTAAAGAATAGATGGATTGGATATCCACGGAACCGTAATCTGCCTATAATGTGTAATTTAAACGCGTACTTTCTCATGAGCGAGAATACTGCGCAAATATTTCAATATGAATTTGATCTCCTTGAAGAAAGGAGATACAATTGCCGGTCTTTTGTGGGGTAACCCGCATTAACACTATTATACTTTGGAGACAGCGATGTACGCTATTGTCGCGACTGGCGGTAAACAATACCGAGTTAAAGAGGGCGAAAAGCTCCGCATTGAAAAATTGACTGCTGAAGCCGGTGATACGGTTGAGCTTGATAAAGTTCTGTTAGTTGGCGAAGGTGAAGACATCAAAGTTGGTGCGCCTTACCTGGACGGTGCAAAAGTGACTGCAAAAGTGGCAGCTAACGGCCGTGGCGATAAAGTGAAAATCGTCAAATTCAAACGTCGTAAGCACCATCAAAAACAGATGGGTCACCGTCAAGCATATACTGAAATCGAAATCACAGGCATCTCAGCCTAAGAATCGGAAAAGAGGTTTAAGAAATGGCTCATAAGAAAGCTGGTGGTAGTACTCGTAACGGACGTGATTCAGAGTCTAAACGCCTTGGTGTAAAACGCTACGGTGGAGAATTAGTGTCTGGTGGTAACATTTTAGTACGTCAGCGTGGTACACGTTACCATGCAGGTCGTAACGTAGGTATCGGTAAAGACCATACTTTATTTGCAACAGCTGAAGGTAAAGTATTATTTGAGACCAAAGGTCCTCAAAACCGTACTTTCGTCAGTGTTGTTGCTGACTAAGAATATTTGTTAGCCCGTATGGGGCAAACAGCACAAAGCCCCGCTGATGCGGGGTTTTTTGTTTCTGGCATATACGTTTTATGACCAGAAAGAACATAAGATTAAGGTCGGGAAGCGACAATGAAATTTGTGGATGAAGCGAAAATTAAAATCAGTGCCGGTGGCGGTGGTAACGGCTGTTTGAGTTTTCGCCGTGAGAAATTCATTCCTTTTGGCGGTCCTGACGGTGGTGATGGCGGCGATGGTGGTGATGTCTACCTATTGGCAGATTCTCAGGTCAACACGCTGATTGATTTTCGTTATCAACGTAACTTTAGAGCGCAGCGTGGTGAGCATGGTCGTGGTCGTCTGTGTAGTGGTGCACGCGGTGAAGACTTGGTTATCAAAGTGCCTATTGGTACTGAAGCTTGGGATGATGATACCGATGAACTCATTGGCGACTTAACTAAGGACGGTGATAAGTTACTCGTCGCAAAAGGTGGTTGGCATGGTCTGGGTAATGCGCGCTATAAATCCAGTATTAACCGAGCCCCACGTCAAACCAGTGATGGTACTCCCGGGGAAGAACGTACATTGCGGCTGGAGATGAAGCTGCTCGCTGATGTCGGACTGTTGGGATTACCCAATGCGGGTAAATCAACCTTTATTAGTCAGGTGTCAGCTGCGCAACCTAAAGTCGCAAACTATCCTTTCACCACACTTTATCCGAATTTAGGTGTGGTTACCTTAAAAGACGTGCGCAGTTTTGTGATTGCCGATATTCCTGGCTTGGTCGAAGGTGCGGCAGAAGGCGCGGGTTTGGGGATTCAGTTTCTGAAACACTTAACGCGCACACGTTTACTTTTACATCTTGTTGATATGGCGCCAGTTGATGTGAAACAGGATCCGGTAGAAAGTGTACAGATTATTAATCGTGAACTGGAAAACTACAGTGAAGCTTTAGGTAGTCAGGACCAGTGGTTGGTTCTGAATAAAATGGACCTAGTCCCAGAAGATATTCGCGAAGATTTATGTCAAGAAGTGCTGGACCGACTGCAATGGAAAGGTAAAGTGTTCTACATTAGTGGTCAGAGTGGTGAAGGGTGTGATGCCCTCGTCAACGATGTCATGAATTATCTGGAAGAGTCTCGTGCCAGTGAAAAAGACAAAAGTGCAGATAGTTCACAGGATGATGTTCAGGAATAAACTTCAGTGACAGAGCCGCATCAGCAATTATTGAACACTAAGCGCTGGGTTATCAAAATTGGCAGTGCTTTATTGACCCGTATTGGTGAAGGTTTGGATACGGATCGTATCCGTTGGTTAAGCGCGGAAATAGCCGAATTGCGTCGCCAAGGTAAAGAAGTCGTGCTAGTCACATCTGGCTCTGTGGCTGCAGGCATGCAGAAGTTGGGCTGGAAAAGACGTCCACATGAAATTCATCGTCTGCAAGCGGCTGCCAGTGTTGGTCAGATGGAGTTGGTCAACGCCTATGCCACAGAATGTGGCAAGCACGGTATCCATACGGCCCAAATCTTACTGACTCACTCTGACTTATCAGATCGTGGTCGCCATCTTAATGCACGAAGTGCACTGCAAACGCTGCTCGAACTCGATATTCTGCCCGTGGTGAATGAGAACGATACCATTGCCACAGAAGAAATCCGCTTCGGAGATAACGATACCTTAGCTGCTATGACGGCCAATCTTGTTGAAGCCGATGTATTAGTTATTTTGACAGATCAAGATGGCTTGTTTGATTCTGACCCCCGCACAAATCCGAATGCTCGCATGATTGCCGCATCAGCTGCCAGCAATGCGGCACTTGATCAAATGGCCGGTGATAGCAAAGGTGAGCTCGGTCGCGGTGGTATGACCACTAAACTATTAGCTGCACGTCGTGCAGCACGTTCAGGTGCTTACACCGTTATCTTATCCGGTAAACATCCTGACAATCTTCGCCATCTGGCCGCGGGAAACGGCGTAGGCACATTACTGTGGCCTGACAATAAACCGATTACAGCGCGCCAACAGTGGTTGGTGGGACACTTAATTGCTAAAGGGCAATTGGTACTCGATGATGGTGCTGTGGCTGTGTTAAGAGAGCAGGGAAGAAGCTTGTTACCGGTTGGCGTAACCCATGTGGAAGGCCAGTTTACCCGCGGTGAACTGGTGATTTGTCGTGATGTGAATGGTAAAGAAATCGCCAGAGGCTTAGCCTATTATAATGCTGACGAAGCGCGTCTGATTAAAGGCAAACCCAGCACTGAAATTGAATCTATTCTGGGCTATGTTGGCGAACCAGAATTAATTCACCGTGATAATCTGGTATTAACCAGCTAATCAATAAAAAAACAAAATTGCAGACATAAAAAAACCGACGTAAAGTCGGTTTTTTTATAAAGTCGAAACTTTAAATTACATTGCGCGAACAGCGTTGTTCAAGCGGCTTTTACCACGAGCAGCAGTATTCTTGTGAATAATGCCTTTACCCGCCATACGATCTAATGCAGGCGCTGCAACTTTGAAAGCAGCAACAGCTTGTTCTTTATCACCAGCTGCGATTGCTTTTCTCAGTGCTTTAATCGTTGTACGCATCGCTGAACGTTGGCTGGCGTTACGCTGACGGTGTACTTCTGCTTGACGCGCGCGTTTTCTTGCTTGTGCCGAATTTGCCAAAGTGCTTCTCCTAAAAATTCATTTATCTGTAGCTAAACCTAGCTATCTGTATTTACAGATGAGCCCGACATTATCCGGATTTTAATCTGATTTGTAAATGGTATTATGTGATTATTTTTCAATAGGATGACCCATGCGCATAATCACAGCCAATGTGAACGGTATTCGAGCCGCCGCCCGTAAAGGTTTTTTTGACTGGTTGCCTAAACAAAACGCAGATGTTGTCTGTATTCAGGAAACCAAAGCCCAAGTTCATCAACTCGAAGATGATATTTTCAGGCCGCAAGGATATCACTGTTATTACCATGATGCTGAAAAAAAGGGCTACAGCGGTGTGGCATTGTATTGCAAAGCAGAGCCCGATGAAGTCATTGTTGGTATGGGCAATGAGGAGTTTGATGCAGAAGGTCGTTATATCGAAGCGCGTTTTGGTAATTTGAGCGTCATTTCACTGTATATGCCCTCAGGATCATCAAAAGAAGAGCGTCAATTGGTTAAGTATCGCTGCATGGATTTTTTCGAAATAAAAATGCAGGAAATGAAAGATTCCGGTCGCGATGTCTTAATCTGCGGCGATTGGAATATTGCACATAAAAATGAAGATATTCGTAACTGGAAAGGCAATTTGAAAAATTCAGGCTTCCTGCCTGAAGAACGAGCCTGGCTAGACAAGTTGTTTGATGACATGGGCTTTATTGATGCCTTCCGTGAGTTACCTCAGGAAGAACACCAATATACTTGGTGGTCAAACCGTGGTCAGGCCAGAGCGAACAACGTCGGATGGCGCATTGATTACCATATCTTAACGCCAAGTATGAAAGGCAAAGTTAAAGCAACTGAAATCTATCGAGACGAGTCATTTTCAGATCATGCACCACTTATTATTGATTACGACTACGAGCTGGCAGAATAAAAACGAACTTTATCGCGACATAACTCTCTGACTTATTTATTCATCAGAGAGTTATGTATGTGGTCATTATTCAAGTCCGATCCAGAGAAAAAGTTAAAAAAGCAACTAGCGCAAAAGCGTGAACAGGCATTAACTGCTCAGCGTAACGGTGATATGCGACTGTTTGCCTCGCTGACACAGGAATCTGAGGCAATATTGAAGCAGTTACAACAAGTGCAGTCTGATAAAGCCTGAACTTAGTCTATGTGTACTCTAATACATTGAGGCAAGCACGCAACGAATTACACCATAATCATAAGCTTCATCCAGCGCCTGATAAATCGCTTTGAGGCTCTGCGACTCATCGCCTAAAGATTCAATGGTGAGCACAATTGTGTTGAGTTCGGCATCTTCCAGGTCTAATACGTCTTTCACATCCAGCAAGCCGGCGTTGATGCCTTCAGCCAAATGACTATAAACCGTGCTGAGCTTTAAATCACGCTGTTTAGCAATGTTATCTATGCCATGTCCCTTTTCAAGTAATAACAGCGTGTCATTAATGGTGTCACTCAAGCCGTTATTGAGTAATTCTGATAAGGGATGCTGTTGAATCACCTCTAAAAACGCATGACCATAATGATTGAGTTTCTGCTCGCCCACTCCGGAAATCCGTTGCATTGCCTCCATATCTGCAGGCCGGTAACGACACATTTCCAACAATGTCGCATCATGAAAAATAACATAAGGTGGCACACCATGCTGTTTGGCTATATCAGAACGTAATTGACGCAAGGCTTCCCATAGACGCTCGTCTTGTGGGCGAACAGAGGTTTGTCTTTTACTGGCTTTAGCCGTAGATTTTTTTGGAGGCTGTTTTCTTAATTTTAATGTTTGCTCGCCGCGTAATACGGGCCGACATTTTTCTGTCAGTCGTAATGCGCCATAACGTTGAATATCAATATCGAGATAACCTGTGGCAATTAACTGACGGAAAATACCGCGCCATTGTGTCGCATTCAGTTCAGTGCCGATGCCATAAGTGCTTAACTTATCATGCTGGTTGTGTTTGATACGTTCATCGCCACTACCCAGTAACACATCGATTAAATAATTCACCCCAAAACGCTGCTCAGTGCGGTAAACGCAGGATAGGGCTTTCTGTGCCATTTCTGTCGCATCAAAGCTTTCTGGCGGCGTTTGGCAGTTATCGCATTGGCCGCATTTTTCAGAAGCTTCTTCATCAAAATAGGCCAGTATGGCCTGACGACGGCAAGTGATGAGTTCACATAAACCGAGCATGGCATCTAATTTATGCTGTTCAACCCGCTTGATCATATCGGGCGCATTAGAGTCTTGCATAAACTGCCGCAGGGTAATGACATCCTGCAGGCCATAGGCCATCCAGGCATTGGCCGGTAAACCATCGCGACCCGCGCGGCCGGTTTCTTGATAATAAGCTTCAATATTTTTCGGCAAATTCAGGTGAGCGACAAATCGCACATCGGGTTTATCAATACCCATACCAAAGGCGATGGTGGCGACAATGATCACACCTTCTTCGTGTAAAAAGCGCTGTTGATGTTTAGCCCTGATGTCATTAGATAGGCCGGCATGATAAGGCAGGGCAACCCGACCTTGCTCCTGAAGCCACTCAGCAATGGCTTCTACTTTTTTGCGAGACAGGCAATAAACAATACCGGCATCGTTGACGTGATGTTCCTGAATAAACTGCCAAAGCTGTTGTTTGGCTTGCGTCGCTTCCGTAATCGCATAAAAAATATTAGGCCTGTCAAAACTATTCAGATAAACATTGGCTTGCTGCAGATTGAGCTGTTCAATGATTTCCTGACGCGTACGTTTATCCGCTGTAGCAGTCAGGGCGACACGCGGCACATTGGGAAATCGCTCATGAAGCAAGCGAAGCTGTTGGTATTCAGGGCGAAAGTCATGTCCCCATTGCGACACACAGTGCGCTTCGTCTATCGCAAACAAAGCAATACTGACACGACTCAACAAAGATAGTGTGCGTTCATTTAATAAACGCTCTGGGGCGATATACAGCACATCAATCAGTCCAGCTTCAAGTTCTTGCTCGACTGTACGGGCTTCATTTGCTGAAAGACTGGAGTTCAGAAAAGCGGCTTTTACACCTAATTCGTTTAACGCCACCACCTGATCCTGCATCAGGGCAATTAACGGTGACACCACAATTCCAGTGCCTTTTCTGATAAGTGCCGGAATCTGATAACAAAGCGATTTACCACCGCCGGTTGGCATTAATACCAGAGCATCACCACCATGGATAAGGTGCTCAACGATATCCTCTTGATTATGTCGAAAGGCATCGTAGCCAAAGATGTTCTGTAGCACGTCCAGTGCGGGTTGTCCTTCAGTATGCATAGATAAATCAGTGATTAAAGCAAAGGGGCATTATGGCAAATATGACTTCACTCTGATATCGAATATGAACAGCAAATTCGGTTTATTACAGAAATACAGGCAGAATATAGGATCTTCAACTTTCAGCTCATGCCAAACATGGCAGGTTTTAAGCAAATTTATATCTAGGAATCTAAATGAAAAACATTACCGTGGACAGCAATCCCAGCGAAGCACAATTAAAACAGATGGGCGTCGACCATTGGCCCACTTGGGAAAAAGAAGTCTCTGTCTTCCCTTGGTCATTTGTCACCACTGAAGTGGCATACATTGTGGAGGGTGAATGTGTAATGACGCCCAATGATGGTGGACCTGCAACCACATTTAAAGCCGGGGATTTAGTGGTTTTCCCCAATGGTTATAAAGGCACATGGGAAGTGAAAAAAGCTTTGAAAAAACGCTTTAAACATAGAGATGGCAACTTTGTGAAATGTGCGTTTAGCCGTTATAAAATCCTGAAAAATCGTATTAAATCGGATTTTTAGGAAATACTGCTTGGCATAAAAAAGGAGGGAGGAGCTCAATGTCGTTATTAAGCTCACATTGGGGTTCCCCCTTCAATCCAATTCTAGGGTGCGTGGTTTTTAAAACTGATCATGCAGTTCAAAGTCCAGCTGTGGTTGAACAGTTTCTGTAGAAGGCAAATCAAACCCACTCATACTTAATCCGACCAGTCTTACTGGTTTATGACCCGCCTCTGTTTTCTCCAGCAACAACGGAATAATCTTTTTTAAGTCAGTCAGTTCAATGATGTGCTCGGCGCTGTGTGCCCGGGTGACTTGTTGAAAGTCAGCATATTTCACTTTAACGGTGACGGTACGTGCTTTCAGGTGTTGTTTATCCAAACTCTCAAACACGCGTTCAGCCAAATCGAGCAGTTTGGCGGTTAATTCAGGAATCGAGTGAATATCTTCTGCAAAGGTAGTTTCTTTACCGAGTGATTTACGGATACGTTGGCTACGAACCGGGCGGTCGTCGATAGCTCGGGCGATGTTGTAGTAATACTGACCCGCCTTGCCGAAACGCTCAGTCAGTTCGCTTAATGATTTCTCACGCAGGTCCTTGCCGGTATGAATGCCGAGATTATGCATTTTGGTTTCTGTGGCAGGGCCAACGCCATGAAATTTACCGACAGGAAGATCGGCGACAAAGACTTCGCCTTGCTCAGGTCTGATGACATAGAGCCCGTTGGGTTTATCCATATCTGAGGCAATTTTGGCGAGGAATTTATTGTAGGAAACACCAGCAGAGGCTGTGAGTCTAGTTTCCTGCAAAATCTCACGTTTAATGGCCTGGGCAATCAATGTCCCTGAACCATTAAAAGCTTCTGTGTAGGTGACATCCAAATAGGCTTCATCGAGAGATAAAGGCTCAACTTCACTGGCATAGCGCCAGAAAATATCACGGATTTGGTTGGAAACTTCACGATAGGCATCAAAGCGGAGCGGTACAAACAGCGCTTGCGGGCATAAGCGATAGGCGCGCGAACAGGGCATGGCCGAGTGAATGCCATATTTTCTGGCTTCATAACTACAGGCTGCGACCACGCCACGGCTGTTAGGCTGGCCACCGACAATCAATGGTTTGCCTTTGTATTCCGGGTAATCACGCTGTTCTACCGAAGCAAAAAAAGCATCCATATCAACGTGAATTATTTTGCGTTGCTTAGCCATGAGGTATCAAGAATATCAGAAGTATGTTCTCATTATTTTCTCATTATCGTTGACTGCATGATGATCAGCAATGTTTTCTGGCTATCTGCATCTCAAGCAACAAAAGTGGAACCAGATATACTTCAATGTTACTTTAGCTGATTCAACGCGATCTGAGACCGATTTTGATAGCACGACTACGTTCATGGCATGAGAGTTTACAGGCATTTATGCACCCACGGGTGCTCACAATGCTTGTGTTTGGCATCATGGCTGGTCTGCCGTTATTACTGATTTTTTCCACATTAAGTCTATGGCTTGGCGAAGTCGGCATCGCAAAAAGTGAAATCACTTATTTTAGCTGGGCAGCGCTGGGTTACTCATTCAAATTCGTTTGGGCACCGCTGGTGGATGTGATGCCCTTACCGATATTAACCCGTCTGCTCGGGCGTCGTCGTGCCTGGTTATTATTGTCCCAATGCATGGTGATGGGCTCCATTATTTTTATGGCAATGGTGGATCCAGCCCAAGATTCTTTAGTTTGGATGGGGGTAGCAGCCGTGTGTCTGGGCTTTTCCTCGGCTACCCAGGATATTGTGACTGATGCCTACCGTATTGAATCTGCCAATGCTGAACTGCAAGCGATGATGTCGGCCAGTTACATTGCTGGTTATCGAATTGGCATGTTAGTGGCTGGTGGTGGCGCCTTATTCCTGGCCAGTTATTTTGGCACCAGCATTGAGCAATATAATTTTGATGCTTGGCAAATAACCTACTGGAGCATGGCCAGTTTATTTTTGTTTGGCATTGTGACCACCTTGATCATTGATGAGCCCAAGCAACAACAGGAATCAGCTTTAATCAACCGTCGTCATCATGTGCGATTTTTTATAACCTTTTTGCTGGCGGTGAGCGCCTTTATCTGTAGCTTTGCACTGACAGCAGATCTAACGGAACAAGCGAAACAAAAGCTGGGTGTATTTCTCAGTAATCCTCAGTTGGTGTCAGTGATTATCGAATTGATCCGGCTGGTATTTGCCGGTCTTGCTGCAGCCTTGGTGGCGATGCTGATGACACAAATAAAGTTTATCGATAAACAAAGTGTGACTCACAGTTATGTTGCACCTATTCAGGACTTCTTTACTCGTTATGGCTGGTCTTTAGCTTGGTTATTATTGGCTCTAGTGGGCTTGTATCGGATTTCAGATATTGTGCTTGGGGTGGTGGCAAATCCACTTTATCAAAGCCTGGGGTTTACCAAAAATGAAATCGCCACTGTCGTGAAAACCTTTGGTGTGTTTATGACCATCTTTGGTGCTTTCTATGGCGGTATATTGGTTTTGCGTTATGGCGTGATGCCGATATTGATGCTGGGCGCGGTGTTATCTGCTATTACCAATCTGCTATTTATGCTGCTGGTGCAAAGCGGTCATGATATCACCATGCTGTATGTAGTGATTACGGCTGATAATTTATCGGGTGGCCTGGCGAATGCCGCCTTTATTGCCTTTTTATCCAGTTTGACCAATATCTCTTTTACCGCTGTACAGTATGCGATTTTTAGCTCATTAATGACCTTAATCCCCAAAGTATTGGGCGGTTATTCAGGCTCTATGGTGGAATCCATCGGTTTTGAAAACTTTTTCTTGATGACGGCCTTGATGGGGCTGCCGGTCTTATTGCTGATTATGCTTGCTGGCAAACGCTTTAATCTCACTACTCCCCAATGACGCTAGTGAAATGGCTTTTGTTGATTGTGCTTGTCGTTGTTGCTGTAAAACAATGTCAGCATAAGGAAGAAGTCAGTTTAGGGCCGGGTGTTAAAGTGGCTCAGGCACCAGTTCAATCACCGCTCAGTCAAGCGATACCGTTTAAGTTTGAAGGGAATCAAATCACACCACTGGCACACTTTTCACTACAAGCAAAAGTGTTGGGGCGTGAAGATTATCGTTTAGACCGAGAAAGTGACTTATCCCCGACCGACTTAGCATTAGGCTGGCAGAAAATGTCAGATGAGAGCGTTTTGGCGAAGATTGATATCACTCAGACCAGGCGATGGTATTACTGGCAAGTGGAGCAGTTCCCGATACCACGACGTGATATTGAAACCCAAAGTGCCAATATGCATGTAATCCCTGCTGATGGTCAGGTTGCCAAGGCCTTAAAGAAAGTAAAAACAGGACAGATCATTGCATTGGAAGGCCAGTTAATTCAGGCTAGAGCCACCGATGGCTGGTCATGGAAAAGCTCCATGACCAGAGATGATACCGGCGCTCACGCCTGTGAAGTCGTCTATGTGACATCCCTTACTATTGTCGAGTAAACGCTACCCCACCAATTTATAACAAGGTTGGTAAACTCCTTCGCCTTGGCCGAGTTTCATTCGTTGTTGTTTAACGAAAATATGGAGGAGATTATCAATCGCACGCATGATGCTGGGATCGCCCTTAAGCAAATAGGGCCCGTGTTTCGCCACTTCTTTGATACCAAAACTTTTCACATTGCCGGCTACAATGCCTGAAAATGCTGAACGAATTTGGCTGGCAAGCAGGTGCTTAGGCAGTGATGGATCTAAATTTAATGCGGCCATATTTTCATGAGTGGGAATAAATGGCTGCTGCAGCATTGGGTCAATATGTAACTGCCAGTTGTAGTAATACGCTTCTTCCGTTTCTCTACGATTATCATGGACTTCAGCTATGGCCTGTTTGACTTTGTAGCCGACGGTCTCTGGCTCACCAATAACAATCTCATATAATTGGCTAATGTCATCACCCAGACATTGTTTGAGGAAGGCATCCAGTGTGTCGAAATAGTCCCGGCATGATTCGGGCCCGGCAAAGATTAATGGGATACCGTATTTATTTTCCGGATGAAGCAGAATACTGAGTAAATAGAAGATTTCTTCCACCGTGCCAACGCCGCCGGGAAAGACCACGATAACGTGACCCAGACGTACAAAGGCTTCCAGGCGTTTTTCAATATCCGGCATGATAACCAGTTCATTGACGATGGCATTGGGTGATTCAGAGGCAATGATGCCTGGTTCGCTAATGCCAATATAACGACCATGAGTGATTTGCTGTTTGGCATGACCGACGGCAGCACCCTTCATGGGACCTTTCATGGCACCAATACCGCATCCGGTGATGATATCCAGCCCTCTCAAGCCGAACTCATAACCGACATGTTTGGCATAGTCATACTCTTCGCGGGGAATAGAGTGACCGCCCCAACAGACCACCAGATTAGGCGAGACATTGGGCCTGACCATATTGGCATTACGCAAGATACGGAACACTTTATCGGTGATTTTCGCCGAACTATTGGTTTCTTCTGCCAGAATTTTAAAGTCAGTGTAGACAATATCGCGTAATACCGACGATAAATGCTCCTGAATACCGCGAATCAGCGTGCCATCAACAAAGGATTGGGCTGGCGCATTAAATATTTCCAGCATCACGCCACGGGGTTGTGACTTTAGGCGGATATCAAAGTCCGCATAGAGTTGCTGAATTTCTTCAGCATCATCTTCATGGCTGTCAGTGTTGAGAATCGCCAGAGCGCATTCTCTGAATAGTTGGTGCAGCTCAGCGCTGGGAGAGCTGAGTTTGATGATTTCTTCCTGTGATAACAGGTTAAGACTTCGAATCGGACGAACAGTGGTATAAGGGATTTTTTTCATTCACACGCCTTCTTTGGTGGTTACTATTTGATGCTCCCACTCTTGTTACTAACAATCAATGGTTTTCAGATAATTTTTGCTTGCAGCTCTACAAATACATGGATGCCAGTCTTATCGATGGCTCTTCCAGGCTGGCCGTCACGGTAAACCCTAGGCTTTCGACCAGTCGTTGCATGGGTTGATTACTGGTGAGAATTTCACCTTCCATCAGGCTGAATCCTTGCTGGCGGGCACTGGAAATCAAGGCCTGCATCAGTCGTGTGCCAATACCTTTATGTTGCCATTCATCAGCGACAACCAAAGCAAACTCACAGCTGTTACCATCCGGGTTCATACTGTAACGGGCGACACCGACTTCAATTTCTTCATTGTTTTCCATGGTCACTGCCATTAAAGCCAATTCGCGGCTGTAATCAAGCTGTGTAAAACGTATCAACATATCTTGCGACAATTCGTTGAGTTCTTGCATAAAGCGGAAGTAGCGAGATTCTGTAGACAGTTTTCGGAAAAAGACCTGCTCAATCAGCGCATCTTCAGGGCGAATAGGACGGATAATAATATCCGTGCCATCGGCTAACTGTTCCTGTCTGGTCAAATGTGTTGGATATGGATGAATGGCCATATGATCATAGCGGTGAATGGTCTTCACATGATGTGCGACGACGATTCTGACATCTAAAGCGAGCACCCCGCGTTCATCGACGACCAGTGGGTTGATGTCCAGTGATTCAATTTCTGGTAATTCACAAACCATCTCAGACACCCGTAACAACACTTGTATTAAGGCGTCACGATTCACGGCAGGCATATCGCGGAACTCACCGAGCATAGCGGCAATTTTGGTTTGGTTAATCAGCTTGTCTGCCAGGAACGTGTTTAAAGGTGGCAGAGCAATAGCGGTATCTTGCAAGACTTCGACTTTGACACCACCGGCCCCAAATACAATCGTGGTACCAAATACTGGGTCACGGTTAACACCGACCAGACATTCTCTACCGAAGGGATCGGTATACATTGGTTCGATACTGACGCTGAATGCCTTCATATCCGGGACTTTCTTACGCACCGCATCCTGTAATTCTTTGTAAACCAATCTAACGGCTGCTGCATTATTAATATTTAAACGAACGCCGCCTACATCGGTTTTATGCTGGATATGACGATCATTGATTTTCATCGCTACCGGATAACCAAAACTCTCTGCCGCGACCAGCGCTTCATTGGCGCTGTGGCACTGAATGCTCAAACTGACCGGGATATCAAAAGCATGTAATAAGGCTCTCGACTCAGCTGTGGTTAATGTTTGCCTGTTTTCAGCCAGTACACTCTCGATAATCAGTCGCGCACCCTCAATATCCGGTTCGCTGTGTGATGATAATGGGCCTGGTACCTGCATTAATAATTGCTGGTTTTCATAAAAGCGCGCGAGGCAGGCAAAGGCTTCCACTGAGGATTCCGGATCAGAAAAACAGGGCACATGATGACGGGCAAATAAACGATCCGCACTGGCAATAAGCTGTTGACCCATCCAGCAAGCCAGAACGGGTTTTGAGCTTGTCTGGTGTGCATCAATAACGGCTTGTGCACAGGCATCAGGATCGGTCATGGCTTGTGGAGACAGCATCACTAATACCCCATCAATGCCTTCATCCTGCAAGCAGGCATTTACGGCTGCTTTATAGCGTTCTGGTGAGGCATCGCCAAGCACATCAATCGGATTACTGCGCGACCAGTGATGAGGTAATACTTTATCCAGGTTGGTAATTGTCGTTTCCGACAGGTTGGCTAACTCAATGCCTAAATCAATCGCTCTGTCGGTGGCCATCACCCCAAGGCCTCCGCCATTGGTGACGATCGCCAAACGCCGGCCATGCACCCGACATTGAGTGGCTAATAACTCAGCGGCGGCAAAAAGCTGCTGAATGGTATCGGCTCTGACCACACCAGCTCGTTGAATTGCGGCATTAAATACATCATCACCACCCATCATTGCACCGGTATGCGTTAAAGCCGCCTGTGAGCCAGCTTGATGGCGGCCTGCTTTGATTACAACCACCGGTTTCATGCGTGAAGCAATCCGTAGCCCGCTCATAAAACGGCGGGCATCGCGAATACCTTCGACATACAGCAGAATACTCTGGGTTTTGTGATCCTGAGCTAGAAAGTCGAGCAGATCACCAAAATCAATATCAGCGGCATTACCCAATGAAATAATGGCAGAAAACCCGACCTCATTGGCTGCCGCCCAGTCTAGAATCGCCGTACATAAAGCGCCTGATTGTGAAATTAAAGCTAGTTGCCCAGGCGCTGCAGTATTTTTACTAAAGGTGGCATTCATGCCAATATTGGGGCGGATAAGGCCAAGACAATTAGGTCCGAGAATTCGGATATTGTATTGCTGGGCTGCCTTAACGACATCGTGTTCGAGCTTGAGACCTTGTCCCTGACCTTCACTGAAACCCGCCGAAATAATGATGGCCGCTTTCACTCCGGCATGACCACATTGATGCATGATGGCTTCTATGGTGCTGGCGGGGGTAGCGATAACAGCCAAGTCCACAGCTTCATTAATGGCTTCGATATTCGGGTAGCAAATATGATCATCAATACGATCATATTTAGGGTTCACGGCATAGACGGGTCCGTTAAAGTCAGTATCAATCAGGTTGTCAAACACCCGTCTGCCAACCGCATCTGTGGTCTGACTGGCGCCAAATACAGCAATTGAGCGAGGTGAAAACAGACGGTCTAAAAAATGTGTGGTCATATCACTGGTCCAGTTTCCTGATACGATTAGCTTACAAAAACTTTATTACGATTGTTTAAGGTGTCGTTATGACTATCGCGTTTATCTCTCATGCTGACTGTGCATTGCACGAAACGACATCATATCACCCGGATACGGCAGAAAGGCTTGCCGCCATTCATGATCGCCTTATTGCCAGCGGCCTGGAAATGATTATGCATTTTTATGACGCGCCGATGGTCTCTGTAGAGCAATTATGCCGTGTCCATGATGCTGATTATGTCAGTGAGATCTTTCAGAAGTTGCAAGACAATGAACGTGTTTGGTTGGATGCCGATACCTTGATGGTATCCGCGTCATTAACGGCGGCACAACGTGGAGCCGGTGCTGTTGTAAAAGCAGTTGACTTAGTGATGAGCCAAGACGCAAATAGCGCCTTTTGTTGTGTCAGGCCGCCCGGTCATCATGCCGAACATAATAAGGCAATGGGGTTTTGTATCTTTAACAATGTTGCTGTCGGTGTGGCTCATGCAATAGCTCAATACGGTCTGAAGCGAGTAGCTATTATCGACTTTGATGCACACCATGGTAATGGCACAGAAGATATTTTCCGAGGCAATGAACAAGTCCTTTTATGCAGTAGTTTTCAACATCCGTTTTACCCAGATACTGGCGTGCCAGGCAAGCATGACAACATGATTAATATTGGCCTAGCTGCCGGGACCAGCGGTGAACAGTTTCGTCAGTTGGTTGAGCAGCAATGGTTACCGGAGCTGGAAACATTTCAGCCCGAATTGATTTTTATTTCTGCCGGATTTGATGGGCACCGGGAAGACGATATGTCAGATCTGGACTTAGTGGAAGAGGACTTTGCCTGGGTGACCCGTGAAGTGAAAAAAATAGCCGATAACTATGCTCAAGGTCGGATAGTGTCAACACTTGAAGGCGGTTATGTCATGTCAGCATTAGGACGCAGTGTAACTGCCCATATTGATGCTTTGTTATGAGTTGTAGTGGTTTACTTACTGATCATGGACACTATTTTAGGAGGTAATATGACCTACGAAGAGGTGTTCAATGACAAGAAGTTTTACTCCTGAGTTCAAGCTGGAGGCAGCCAGTTTAGTTGTCGACCAGAACTACAGTGTTTCAGAAGCCTGCCAGGCACTGGATGTGGTGGAATCTGCCCTACGTCGCTGGGTTGGGTTAAACAGTTACAGGAAGAGCGAGGTGGACATACGCCACATCCAAGGCGATGACACCGGAACAGCATCGTATTCAGGGCTCCAACACCCAAAATCAAAAAAGCGGGTATTGGAAGGCTGGTTGTTTCTACCAAACACCGAATCGCATTTTAGCAAGATCTCGCCGAATTAAAATCCATTTCCCGCTCTTGCCATCAACTCTATGTCAAACCTTGGTATTTACGCCCGATTTCAAGCCGTCACCGGCTAATGGCACTTCAGGCCAAGGGGCAATCCAGCAGACTGCAGCTCGATTTGAGGTTTGAGATAGAGTTACCTCAAATTACGCGCTATATGCGTAACTCCGCGTAATTCTTCACCCATAGATGGGCGATGGCAGTTCGGGGTACGCCCGATATATGTGAAGAAACACCCTTTCAGTGATATCTGAAATCTCATTTTCTTCATATTGCTCAACCGGTAAGCCCGTTCTTTCATCGTAGAGAAAATCAAATATCTGTTGCTTAACCGCATCGCGACTCGATTCCTTTTGCTGCCAGTTTGCAACTTTCAGCCGCTCTGCCTTTAGCGTCGCCAGCAAAGTAGTGGCGACTTGTTTGATCTTGGCTATCTCTTTTGGCTGCAAATTTGGCTTACTAAGGAGATCAAACAATACCAAAGACTCCTCGTCCAAGCCTTCCCTGATTGCGCGCTTCTCTTCATGGGAAAGCTCTTCATTGAGCTTTAACAGCGCCTCAAAGGTTTTTTCGATAACAACGCGATCCTTTTCCTGGTTATATTCCTTAACCAACTTTTCATAGTGCTCTTGATAATCGGTACGTAACGGGTTCTGCATCATGAGCCGGGCTAGCTTCTTCTCAACCGCATGCTTGAGCGATTGCACTGTAGTATTCTCTCGCTCTGATCTAGAAAACTCTTGGCGGAGTCGTTCAAAATCGATCTTGCTGATATCGTAAATTCGATCACCATCCGGTTTCGGTTCTTTGACTTTATGGGTGGTATCGATGCTACCGTCAACAATCTCGTACAGCTCCTTCATGATGTCGGAGATGTCGGCTTTTTCTTTGTCTGCCTGCAAACTCTTATAAAGTACGTTGATGGCATCGCGCAAATCACGATAACCATTAACGCCCGGCACGTTTATGCAGGCTTTAAACTTATTGAATACCTCTCGTGCCATTACCTCGAAACGTTTCCGTGTTTCGTCATTTTGATTGATGATTTCCTTGGATTGAGCAATCGCTGCATTTTTAGCAAAACCTGTTTCTGTAATAATCCGGCTTAGTTCAAAATCATGCTTTCGTAAAAACTCAGCAACAAAACTGATCGACTCGTTCAGACTTTCCAACAACTCTTCATTGGGCTTGGCGGGTTCATTTTCGCCCTCACCTCCGCCATGACCCTCGTCTCCAGCACCGGCGAAGGTTGCCAATGCTTTACGCAGGTTTTTCAGTATCCCGCAGTAATCCACGATCAAACCGTTATTCTTGCCTTCCGCTACTCGGTTAGCCCTGGCGATAGCTTGCATCAACGTATGCGCCTTCAAAGGCTTGTCCAAATAGAGGGTAGAAAGTGTGGGCACATCAAATCCGGTCAGCCACATGGCACAGACAACGGCGACTCTAAAAGGGTGTTCGCTGGATTTAAAGGCTTCTTCCATGTCCAGTCGAGAGCCATCAGCCAGTTCAAATCCTGCTTTAAGCAACTGGCGGTGAGGCTTGATATCCAGCCCCCATTTTTCAAACTTGGCGACTTCACCTTGCTCTTCACTGACCACAACCGCCATCAACGTTTCTTTCATCCACTCCAGTTGGCGCTCTCGCCAGGCCAAGTCCTGCTCATCCGTAGCCGACGCAAGTGCTTTTTC
>ENA-ORCW01000158-ORCW01000158.1-marine-metagenome-genome-assembly--contig:-NODE-158-length-78599-cov-3.411604_pt1 | contig 78599 bp, 76 predicted proteins | sample MGYA00237784_ERZ508517 | MGnify/ENA primary metagenome ERZ508517 (study PRJEB26187, sample SAMN06268979) | marine metagenome | isolation source: Tt ae E1 feedstock associated aerobic enrichment on...
CGGCCAGCCCATCCTCTCCCATCCCCACGATCTTAAGCCAGCGCGAGGCTGTTCCCATCTTGGCACCAAATGAATTAGAAGACGTCATGGCAAAGCAGACCCTTCTCATTCTTGGTGGAACAGGCGAAGCGCGGCGGCTCGCGGAGCGGCTTTGCACGCGCAGCACACTGCGTGTCGTCACCTCGCTTGCCGGGCGCACCCGCACACCGGAAGCCTTGCAGGGCGAGGTGCGTGTTGGCGGTTTCGGCGGCGCCGACGGGCTTGCGCGTTATCTCGAGGACGAAGGCATCGACCTGATGGTGGACGCCACGCATCCCTTCGCCGCGCGCATGGCGCGCAATGCGGCGGAAGCGGCCAGCCTGACCGGCGTGCCGCTCATCACGCTCATGCGCCCCGCTTGGCAGCCGGTCGCCGGCGACAACTGGCAGATCGCCTCCGGCATGGCCGAGGCGGCAGCGCTGCTCGGCCCTGAACCCCGGCGCGTTTTCCTCGCAATCGGCCGGCAGGAAGTGCAGGCGTTCCGCGCGGCAGCGCAGCATCATTATCTGGTGCGCAGCGTGGAGCCGGTGGAGCCCGCTCACCTGCCGCCGAACGCCCAATGCATTCTGGCGCGTGGTCCGTTCTGCGAAGACGACGAGATTGCCCTTCTCACCGAACATCGCATCGACATCGTGGTCGCCAAGAACAGCGGCGGCACCGCAACCTATGGCAAGATCGCGGCGGCGCGCAGGCTTGGTCTGCCCGTCGTCATGATCGACCGGCCAAAGCCGGCGGACGCGACCATTGTGGCCGATGTCGACGAAGCCATGGCTGCAATCGAGGCTCATCTGGCGGCTCCCCTCGCTGAGCGCGGTGCATAGACCAGCGGCGATTTGCCCGGGCGCTCGATCAGGCGTGTTTCGGGCGACCCGATGATGACACAGGTGGCCATGTCGGCCATCTCGCCACGCGCTTCCTCAAGCGGAACGATCGCCATGCGCTCGTCGGGCCGGCCCGCGGCGCGGCCGAACACGACCGGCGTGGAGGCCGGCAGAATGCCGCTCAACAGCTCGAAGGCGCGGCCAAGCTGCCAGGGCCGGGCGCGGCTGATCGGATTGTAGAGCGCGATCACGAAGCCCGCGCCGGCAGCAGCCGCAAGCCGGGTTTCGATCAGTTCCCAGGGTTTCAGATTGTCCGAAAGCGATATGGCGCAGAAATCATGGCCGAGCGGCGCACCCACGCGGGCGGCCACGGCCAGCATTGCCGTCAGCCCCGGCACGATCTCCAGATCGAGCGCGCGCCATTCCTGCGGCCCGTGTTCGATGGCCTCGCACACGGCCGCCGCCATGGCGAAAACACCCGCATCCCCACCCGAAACCACAGCCACATGCCTGCCTTGGGCCGCCATGGTGAGCGCCGCGTTCGCGCGGGCAAGCTCTTCGCGGTTGTCGGAGGCATGGCGCGTCTGGCCATCGTTCAGTTCGAGCCGGTCGAGATACGGGCCATAGCCGAAGAAATCGCTCGCCGCCGCAATCGCCGCCCGCGCCTCCGGTGTCGTCTGGGCCGGTTTTCCGGGGCCGGTGCCGATGATGACGAGACGCCCGCTCATGCCACCGCCTCGCCGGGCTTTGCCTGCCAGCCCGGTCCGAGCACAAGCGAGAAATAGGGAGCCTCATCGTCCGCCTTGTCGGCGAGCGGGGTCATGCTCGTATTGTCCATCGTGCCGCGTTCCACATAGACGGTGCCGCCAAGTCTGCCGGCGCGGGCGAGCGCCCGGCGGATTTTCGGCAGATTGCGCCCCACCTTCATGATGACGAAGGCTTCCGTGTCGCTCACGCGGCGCACAAGCTCATCTTCATCGAGCGTGCCGGGCAGGACCGTCATGATGTCGTCGCCCTGAACGATGGCGATGCCCGCCTGCGACCAGCAACCCGACATGGCGGTGATGCCCGGGATCACTTCGGTCGGATAGAGCGCGGCAAGCCGCACATGCAGATGCATGTAGGAGCCGTAGAACAGCGGGTCGCCCTCGCTCAGAACGGCGACCGTGCGCCCCGCATTCAAATGCGCTTCCACCGCCCGCGCCGACGCTTCGTAAAAGCCGGTGATGGCCGCGATGTAGCGCGGGTCGGTTTTGTCGATCTCGGTGGTGACGGGATATTCGAGCGGCAGTTCCTCGATGCCTTCCGGCAACAGCCCCTCGACCGTGCGGCGGGCATTGCCCTGACGACCGCGCTTGGCGAAATGGGCCACCACATCCGCCCGCTCCAGCGCCTTCAGCACCTTGACGGTGATGAGTTCGGGATCGCCTGGTCCTGTGCCGACGCCAATCAGGGTTCCGCTCACAGGCCCGCCCTCGCCAAAGCGTTGATGGCCGCTGCCGTCATGGCGCTGCCACCCATGCGGCCGCGCACGATGGCGAAGGGAATGCCAAGTCCGCCCTCGGCAAGGGCCTCCTTCGATTCCATCGCGCCGACGAAACCGACCGGCATGCCAATGATGGCAGCAGGCTTCGGCGCACCGGCGCGCAGCATGTCGAGCAGGTAGAAGAGTGCTGTCGGCGCATTGCCGATGGCCACCACCGCGCCCTCCATGTGCTCGCGCCACAGCTCCAGCGCGGCGGCGGAACGCGTGTTGCCGATCTCCCGCGCAAGCTCCGGCGTGCGCGCATCGCGCAAGGTGCAGATCACATCGTTTTCGGTGGGCAGCCGCGTGCGGGTGACGCCGCGCGCCACCATCTCCGCATCGCACAGGATCGGCGCTCCGGCTTTCAGCGCCGCGCGGCCAGCCGCCACAAACCCTTCGGAGAAGACGAAATGCTCCGCCGCCTCGACAAGCCCGCAGGCATGGATCATGCGGATGGCGACATCGGCCTCTTCCATGCTGAAGCGCGCGAGATCGGCCTCGGCGCGGATGATTGCGAACGACTTTTCATAGATGGCGTTGCCGTCGCGTATGTACTCGGTTTCTTGCATTCAGCCTGTCTTTCGAAGAAGGGCGGCGCGCAGCGTCTCGCCGCGCTCGATGAGGAAGGTGCGCAGGCGTTCGGAAGGTTTTGCGCCAACGGAGGAAAGGGTGCAGCCACCTTCAACCGCGATCAGGTTCACAACCGGCCCGGCGGGCTGGGCGCATCCTTTTTCGCAGGCCGAAAGGTGAAGGCGGAACGGGCCATCGGGCAGACCCGCCGCAGCCGCCTCGGCGGCAAGCGCCTTGGCATCGAACCGCGCCGAAGCGCAAGCGGGCGCCCCGGCGCAAGTCGCGATGGACAAACGCGGATCATGCCCGTCCGTGACAAAGCCAAGAGCCTCAGCCGCTCGCGACAGCGCTTCCTGCCGGGGCGCATCAAGCCCGATCAGCAGCAAGCCGCTGCGCGGCGCAAGGCGAATTTCCTCGGCATCGGATGCCGCATCGCAAAGCGTGACCAGCGCTTCCGCTGCGACCTGGCCGAAGGGCAGGGCGATCCCGAGCGCGTTTTCTCCGTCTTTCAGCGCGAACCGACCAACCGGCGCGCTGTCAGCCCGTGCGGGATGCTGCAGGGCCGGCTCAAGTCCCACCCGAAGCGCATTCTTCTGCGCCTGCGTGAAATCACGCGCCCGCCCGCCGGTCTGCGCCAGAAGGTCGAGAATGGCGAGTGCCCTGTCGCCCGCCACGCGTTCATCGCCCACGCCCAGCCAGTGTGCAGTCGCGCCATTGCCGCCGACGCCGATCAGCCATTGCCCGTCATCAGCCATGATGAGCTTTATGTCGGCTCCGATGGCGTCGAGATGCAGTGCGCTGCCAACATCGACTGTGACAGAAACCTTTGGTGCGAGCAGCGCAGCATAACCACGCTCGACCACATGCGCATTGATGCGCTCCGCAAGCGGCGGAGGAGGGGCGAGCGGTGCGGTCTCCACCGCAAAGCCATCGACGGGACCAAGATCGAGCGCATTGATTTCGCTGGCAAACAGGGGGGCGCTCTCAGCCGTCAATCCACGTATCTGCAATTTGCCGCGCGCGGTCACTTCGAGAATGCCGTTGCCGTAGCGGCCCGCCGCTTTTGCGATGCCCGCCAGCTTCTCGGGCGTCAGCGCGCCATGGGCCGGCGCAATCCGGGCGAGCAACCCGTCGCCGGTTTTCATGGGAGCGGAGAGTGTGGGGCATGCGCCGCGCCGCGTCGTCATGCCGTCGCCTCCGCAAGAAGTGCAGCCAGATCGTCATCGACGGAGTTGCGGCGCGGGTGCCAGAGGCCGCGTTTGCGGGCGGCGTGAAACCGTTCCGCCATCGCATGCGCGGCGGCAGGGTTTTCCACCAGAAGAAAATCGCGCACCCTTTCATCGCCGAGATAAGCATCGAACACGGCATCGATCAGGCTGCCTGAAACCGCATCCGTGGTCTCCGCAAAGCCGATCAGCCGGTCCACCGTTTCCGTCAGTTCCGCAGCACCGCGCGGGCCGTGGCGCAACTGGCCTTCGATGAAGCGCGGATTGACCGCACGGGCGCGCACGGTGCGGGCAATGGCCTGAGCCAGCGAACGGGCGCGCGGGCGCTGCGGGTCGGTCGTGTCGAGCACCACAAGATCGGCCTTGCCGCCCAGCGCTTCCACCGCCGCCGCGAACCCGCCGATGAAGGCCACATCCGCCGAACCTTCGAGAATGTCGCGCCCGGCATCGTCGCCGGTGTGGATGAGCATGTCGGCATCGGCCACCTGCCTTGCAAACGCGCCGTCTTCCAGCCGGCCTTCGCCCTCAGCACCGCCGAAGGCAAAGGCACCGGCGGCGAGATAGGCTTCGCCCAGCTCGGCGCGCTCCTGCCAGTCTCCGCGCGCAAGCTTTTCTTCCGGCCCCGCGCCATAGGTGCCGGGAGCGGAGCCGAAAATACGCGCCGGCGCTTTGCCGGCTTTTCGGGCGGCGCTCGCGAGCGGGTTTTCGCTGTCGTCTTCGTCACGCGCGGCCACGGCGGCAACCGCCGTATCGAGAAGCGCGATCTGCGTGGGGAACATGTCACGAAACAGGCCGGAAATGCGCCACGTCACGTCGATGCGCGGGCGGCCAAGGCTGGCTGGCGGCAAAACTTCGATGCCCGTCACACGGCCCGTCGCCTGATCCCATTGCGGGCGGCAGCCCATCAGCGCCAGCCCCTGTGCGATCTCCTCGCCGCCGGTGCGCAGGCTGGCGCTGCCCCAGAGATCGATCACCAGCGAGCGCGGCCAGTCGCCATGCTCCTGCAAATAGCCGCGCACGGCCTCGTCCGCCGCGATTCTGCCAAGCGCGGTTGCGGTCGGCGTCGGCAGCGTGCGGGGATCGGCGGTGAAGATGTTGCGGCCGGTCGGCAAAACATCGGTGCGCCCCCGCGCCGGTGCGCCGGAGGGGCCGGGCGCGATGTGCCGGCCATCGAGCGCCGCCAGAAGCGCGCGCTTTTCGCTTTCCGCGCAGGCGCGGCGTTCGGGCGCTTCATCCATGCCGCTGCCCCGGCCATAGATGTGCAGCCCGTCCTTGATGGCGAAATCTTTCAGATCGCAGAGCCAGGCGTCGATCTGCATCAGTGCTGCATCCGTGTCGCCTGTGTCCTCCACGCCCGCATCGCGGGTGAGTCCGGTGCGCTCGGCGGTTTCCACGATCAGTTGCGCCAGCCGGTCGCGGCGGCGGCGGTCCAGCCCGTCGGCCTGCGCATATTCATCCACCAGGCGCTCCAGCTCCTGCTGGTCTTGCGAAAGCCCGGCACCCGCAAGCGGCGGCGTCAGATGGCCAAGCGTGACCGCGCCAATGCGGCGCTTGGCCTGCGCGGCTTCGCCCGGATTGCTGACGATGAAGGGATAGACCACCGGCAGCGCGCCGGCCACGATTTCGGGAAAACAGGTTTCCGTCAGCGCCACGGTTTTGCCCGGCAGCCATTCCAGCGTGCCATGCGCGCCCACATGGATCAGCGCGTGGGCGCCAAGCGTCTCCCGCATCCAGTGGCCGAAAGCGACGAGCGCATGGCGCGGCGCAAGGGTCGGGTCGTGATAGTCCACGCGCCGGTCTGCCGAGCGGCCCCGGTCTGGCGCAAGCGCCACGGTGACATTGCCGAACCGCGCCGCGCGGAACGGAAAGACGCCATCTTCCGCATCGTCTTCCACCGCTCCCCAGGTGGCGAGCAGCGTTTCGCGCGCCTCTTCGGGCAGCGCATCGAAGGCGGCACGATATTCATCCAGCGAAAGCGCTTCCGAAGGCTCTTCGAGGCGCTGCATCAGCGCGCGGGGTGTCTCTGGAACGCCGGAAACCGCATACCCCGCCGCACCAAGATCGTGCAGCATGGCGAGCACGCTCGACGGCACGTCCAGCCCCACCGCATAGCCGGTGCGGCCGGGCGCGCTCGGATAATCTGGTATCAGGATGACGATGCGGCGCTCGGCCTTCGGCGTTCGGGCAAGCTTCAGATGTGCGGCGATCCGTGCCGCAACCTGCCTTATGCGCGCGGGTTCGGGTCGGTTGCGCTGAACGCCGAAGGAGAGCCCTTCATCCAGCGCCGCCTCATCCTTGAAGGAAATTGCCCCCGCCATCAGCCGGCCATCGAGTTCCGGCAGCACAACATGCATGGCTAGGTCGGCGGGTGCCAGACCGCGCTGCCCTTCCTGCCAGGCCTCGCGCCGCGTGGTGGCCGTGACCACCTGAAAAACCGGCACGCCAAACCGGTCGAACAGTGTTTTTTCGCCGGGCTCCGCGCCGCTGGAAAACGCCGTCGCGGTGATGAGCGCCTGCGACTTAAGCCGCTCGACCGCATCGCGCACGAAACCGGCGGCAACCGGGTCGCGCAGGCTGGAAACGAACACCGGTACGGCGCAAAGACCCTGTTCCTCAAGCGCCTCCATCAGCGCGTCGATGGGCGCGACATCGCTGGCAAGCAGCATGGAGCGATAAAAGAGGATCGGAACGATTGCCCTGCCGGGCTGCGCGGCGAAAAAATCTGCCTCTACAATGCCATGGTCCGGCGCATAGAAACCGGCTTTGGCGACCGGCTCGGCCTCTGGCGCTTCGATATCCTGTCCCGCAAGGCGCGCCATCTGCATGGTCAGCGCGCGCATATTGTCCGGCCCGCCCTCGCGGAAGCAGGCGAGCAGCCCCGCGCGCGCTTCCGCCGAAACGGTGGAGCGTTCGGCAAGGCGCGGGTCGTCCTGATGGCATTCGCCCGGCAGCAGCGCCAGCGCGATGCCCTTTTGCCGGGCAAGCTCCGCCAGCCGGTCGCAGCCATAGCGCCACCACTCATACCCCCCAAGCACCCGCACCAGAATCGTGCGGGCATGCGCTGCCGTGTTGTCGATCCACAGATCGACCGACATGGGGTGTCTCAAATCGCGCAGGGCGGCAAGGCGCAGCGAAGGCAGAGCCTCGCGCCCGGCCTGCCATGCAGAGGCGATCCCCGCCAGATCGCTGTCGGTAAACGACAGCGCCACCATGTCCGCCGGCAACTGCTGCAGATCGACGGGCTCGATCAGGTCGTCGAGGGAGGCGGTGGTGGTGGCGAGGATGTGCATCGGATCAGGCCGAGAGAAGGCTTTCGATGCGCGCGCGGTCGATGCCCTTGAGGCCGATCACGACGAGCCGCGTTTCGGCAGCTTCACCGGCCTTCCACGGGCGGTCGTAGTGATGCGACACGCGCGCACCGACCGCCTGCACCTGAAGACGCATGGGCTTGCCCTTCACATGGGCGAACCCCTTGAGCCGCAGAACCTCGCCGGTCCCCACCGCCGCATTGACCCGCGCTTCCAGATCTTCAGGCCGCAGAACCGGCGGCAGGTCGACAACGAATGTGTCGAAATCGTCGTGCTCATGATCGTGCGGGTCGTCGTGATGCGTCCTGCGGTTCTCAATGTCGTCTTCCACCGCGAGGCCGAGACCGAGCAGCAGCGCCGGGTCCACCTTGCCATGGGCGCTCGGCACGATCTGCACATTGCGCGACAGATGGTCTTCGATGCGGGCGCGGGCGCGCTCGTTGCCCGGCCCGTCGAGCAGATCGCTTTTCGACAGAACGATGAGATCGGCACAGGCCACCTGATCGTCGAACACCTCTTCAACCGGATCGTCATGGTCGAGCGAATCGTCGGCGGCGCGCTGCGCGGCGAGCGCATCCATATCGGTAGCCACCTGACCGTCAGCCAGCGCCGGCCCGTCCACCACGGCGATAACGCCATCGACGGTGACGCGGTTCTTGATCGCCGGCCACTGGAACGCCTGCACCAGCGGCTTCGGCAGGGCGAGACCCGAGGTCTCGATCAGAATGTGATCCACCTTCGGTTCGCGAGCCAGGATTTGGTCGAGCGCGGGCACAAAATCGTCGGCAACGGTGCAGCAAATGCAGCCATTGGCCAGTTCCAGCACGTTTTCTTCCGGGCAGGTGTCGAGCCCGCAACCCTTCAGCACTTCGCCATCGACGCCGGCATCGCCGAATTCGTTGACGATGATGGCAAGCCGCTTGCCCTTTGTGTTTTCCAGCACATTGCGGATGAGCGTTGTCTTGCCGGCACCGAGAAAGCCGGTCACGACGGTGCAGGGCACACGATTGAAGCTCGTGGTCATGGGATATCCTTCAGACGGAGTGTGGTGAGTTGGGGGATGCGGGTGAGTGACACGCAAGCCCTTTCAGGCCGCGTTCCGGCAGAGACACCATGAGTGGTGGGGAGAAGGCGCGCGATGGCGCTATCGGCAATCACAATGCACACTCCTTGCCCGGGACACCCGCCAGGCGGTCAGGATTTCAATTTCAGACGGCAGGTTTCCTGGCTCACGGGTCGCTGCGCTCTCCAGCCTTCCCAGGGGCGTGCCCCAGTGGCGTGTCAGGTGCGCTCTCCGCTTACAGTTGCGGGGACAGCTGCGGCATTGGGCAAGGCCCGCACCGCATTCCCTCTTAGCCTCCTCCCTTGAGGGAAGAGGACCGTCTACCGCGCATTTACGGCTCGCCTGCCACGTCTGTCAATGCGGGCAACAAAGCGTTTGCGGGGCGTTGCATTTCTTGTATGCTCCGCCCGCTGTCGGTTCCGCTGAAGCGGACTAGAGGGAACATGGTGCGGCGCAAAAGCGCCAAGGCCATGGCTGCCCCCGCAACTGTAAGCGGAGAGCGTTTTCCTGATCGCCACTGAGGCATGAGGCCTTGGGAAGGCTGGAGAGCGCAGCGACCCGTGAGCCAGGAAACCTGCCGACGGCCTGAAAGAAACACCATAACCCTCGGGTGGAGGGGAAAGGACCGGACATGACCTCGCGTATCGCACGCATTTTTTCCGCATTCGTTTTTTCCGCGCTCTTCGCAACCAGCGCGCAGGCGCATCACGCCATGGACGGAGAGACGCCCACGACCCTCTATGAGGGGCTCGTCTCAGGGCTCGCCCATCCGGTGATCGGGCTCGATCATCTGGCCTTCATTCTCGCCGCCGGCCTCATTGCCGCCGTTGCCGGCATGAGCCTTTTCGCACCGCTTCTTTTCGTTGCGGGTTCGCTGATCGGCGTCGGTCTGCACCTGATGCTGCTCGACCTGCCGGCCGCCGAAATCGTCATCGCGGCAAGCGTTCTTGCTGGCGGCTGGCTTCTGGCGCGCGGCAGGGCGGTGGAGAACCAAATCCTCGTCTTCGCCCTGTTTCTGGTGGTCGGCGTGTTCCATGGCTATGCCTTCGGCGAGGCCATTGTCGGCAGCGAAGAGACACCGCTCATCGCCTATCTCGCCGGTCTCGCCGTGATCCAGAGCGCCATCGCGCTCGGCGCCTACTTTCTGGTTAGGTCGTGCGGCTGGGCGGTCGAGGCCATGCAGCCCCGGCTTGCCGGCGCGGTCATTGCCGGTGTCGGCATAACGTTCCTTGCCGGACAGCTTGTCGGCTAGCCGGTCAGGCTTCGTGATGCGTTCTCTTCATCTCGTTCTGGGCGGGGCGCGCTCCGGCAAAAGCCGCCATGCCGAAACGCTGATCGAGGCTGCGTCCGCGCCCTGGCACTACATCGCCACCGCGCAGGCCTTCGATGACGAGATGCGCGAGCGCATCGCGATCCACCGCGCCCGGCGCGAAGGGGCGTGGCAGACGCACGATGTCCCGCTCGACCTGCCGGGCATGCTTGAAAAACTGCCGGCCCGCGAAACGGTTCTGATCGATTGCCTGACCCTGTGGCTCAGCAATCTGATGCTGAACAACCATGAGCCGAAACCCGCCGGCGAGGGGCTGCTGGTAGCGCTTGCCGCCAGAGAGGGAACCACGGTTCTCGTCTCCAACGAGGTTGGCTTCGGCATCGTGCCCGAAAACGCGCTGGCGCGCCGGTTCCGCGACGAGGCGGGTTTTTTGAATCAGAAGATCGCCGCTGCCGCCGACAGCGTCACGCTGGTGGTTGCCGGCCTACCCATGAAAGTGAAGTGATATGCGAGAGATCGACGCAAACGAAGCCGAACGCCACAAGGCCAAGATGATCAAACGCAAGGCCGTTCAGGATGCCGAAGTGGGCGACAAGACGGTCGAAAAGGGGCTTCTGATCGTCAATACGGGGCCGGGCAAGGGAAAATCCACCGCCGCCTTCGGGCTTGCCCTGCGCATGCTCGGCCATGGCCGCCGGGTGGGCGTCGTGCAGTTCATCAAGGGCGCGTGGCACTGCGGCGAGAAAGATGCTTTCGCGGCCTTCGGCGACCGCGTCTCGTGGCATACGATGGGCGAGGGCTTCACCTGGGAAACGCAGGACCTCGAGCGCGATATCGCCGCCGCCGAGCGGGCCTGGGGAAAGGCCGAGGAACTCATGGCCGATCCGACCATCGGTCTTGTGGTTCTCGATGAGCTGAACATCGCCCTGCGCTACGACTATCTCGATCTCGAACGCGTCGCGAAGGCACTGACCGACCGGCGTGAAGACCTTCATGTCGTCGTCACGGGACGCAACGCCAAGCCGGCGCTCACCGAGGCCGCCGATCTGGTCACGGAAATGGGGCAGATGAAGCACCATTTCGCCGCCGGAGTGAAAGCGCAGAAGGGCATCGAATTCTAGGCTCGGAACGCCATATGCCACAGGCCTGCGGCAATCACCACAAGCCCGATCAAAAGCCCGTCCGCGATCCGGTAGAGCGTGATCGCTCGGCGAATGTCGTGGGCGTTGGTTGCGCGGCGGCCACCATCTCCCATCACCGCATCCTCCACCATTTCACCGTCATAGCGGCGCGGCCCGGCAAGGGCCAGGCCGAGTGCGCCCGCCATGGCCGCTTCCGGCCAGCCGGCATTGGGCGAGCGATGGCGGTGCGCATCGCGGCGCACGGCGCTCCATGCCGCGCCTGCCGAAGCGTCGCGCATGAAGAATGCGGCGGCAATGAAGAGAAGCGCTGTCAGACGCGACGCAGGAAGGTTGATCAGATCGTCGAAACGCGCCGCCGCCCAGCCAAAATGACAATGCCGTGCGGTCTTGTGGCCGATCATGGAATCGGCCGTGTTCGCGGCTTTGTAGAGCGCGCCGCCCGCCAGTCCGCCGACCGCCAGCCAGAACACCGGCGCCACCACGCCGTCGGAACAGTTTTCGGCAAGGCTCTCGATGGCTGCGCGCGAAACGCCGGCTTCGTCGAGGCTTTCGGGATCGCGGCCAACGATTTGCGAAACCGCCCTGCGACCCTCCGCCAGCCCGCCGGTGTCGAGCCCGTCCGCCACCGCTGTCACGTGGCTTGCAAGGCTCCGTTGGGCGATCAGCGTGCTGCCGGCAAGGGCCGCGACCAGCAGCCCGGCCCAGCCGGAAAGGGTCGTCTGGATCAACCAGCCGGCCAAACCTGCGAGTGCCAGAATGGCGGCCAGCGCCAGCACACCGTTCAGCCGGCGCGCGCCGGGCGAAAGGGTTTCGACATTGCATCGAGCGTCCGCGAAGGCGATAAGACGGCCGATCCAGGTGACGGGATGGCCGATCAGGCGAAAGAGCCGCTCGGGATAACCGATGGCGAGCTCGACCAGCATGGAGGAAAGGGCGATCAGAATGGACATCGGGCCTCGATTGGCTGACCGGGCGACGGACAGGGTGACCGATCACGGCGGCAGTCTCGTCCGGGCGGCAACGCTGTTTCCAGGTGCCCCGACGCCCTGGCTCGATCTGTCCACCGGCATCAACCCGCACCCCTATCCTTTTTCGCCGCCGCCCGCCAGCGTCCTTGCGCGCCTGCCGGAAGAGGCCGACATGGCCGCGCTGGCGGATCGTGCCGCCCGATATTACGGCGCGCCGTCTGCGGCCAATGTCATCGTTGCGCCCGGAACGCAGCTTCTTCTGCCACTGGTCGCTTCACTTCCGGCGCCGGGATCGGCGCGCATTCTGGGGCCCACCTATGCCGAGCATTCGCGCGTCGCCGCGCTTGTCGGCCACAAGGTTGAGGAGGTCGACGATTTCGGCATGCTTCCAGCCGCCCGACTCGCCGTGGTGGTCAATCCCAACAATCCGGATGGACGACTGATCGGTCGCGACGAACTGCTTGAACTTGCCGAAAACATGCGCGGCAATGGTGGAATTCTGCTTGTGGACGAAGCCTTCATGGATGTTGGCCCGAGGGCAGAAAGCGTTGCCGGCGATGTGGAAATCGGCAACATCGTGGTGCTTCGCTCTTTCGGAAAATTTTTCGGCCTGGCGGGTTTGCGGCTCGGCTTCGCCCTTGCCTCCGAAGAAATCGCCCAAAGGCTTTCGGCCTGGCTGGGGCCCTGGGCTGTCGCGGGGCCGGCGCTTCATGCGGGGCTCGAAGCGCTTGACGATCGCGACTGGCAGAGTGCCATGCGGCAGGAGCTCATCAAGACGCGTACACGGCTGGATTCACTGTTCGCCCATGCTGGATTGAACATCGAGAGTGGCACGGACCTCTTTCGCTTCCTGCGCCGCCCGCATGCGGCCAAGCTTTTCGAACGTCTTGGTCGCAATGGCATTCTCGTACGGCGCTTCGCCGGACGGCCGGACTGCCTCCGTATAGGTCTTCCAGGCGAAGACCGGGATTTCGAACGTCTGCGTGCGGCGCTGGATGGTTGGAAGGGCGGAGAGGCGTAATGCTTTATGTCTGCCCCGGCGCGCATTTGCAGCGCATGCTCAAGGCAACCGGCGCACGCCACATGGTCTCGCTCATTTCGAGCGGCGAACCGCAGGCTCTGGACGATGCCAGCGCCGTGCCGAACCGCCTGCATCTCGCCATGCACGACATAGCGGATCTACGTCCTGGCCTCATCGCGCCGGCGCTCGATCATGTCGAGCGCCTGCTCGATTTCGCACAGGATTGGGATTGGCGTTCGCCGATGGTGGTGCATTGCCATGCCGGGATCAGCCGTTCCACGGCCGCAGCCTATGTCATCGCCAATGCCTTCGCGCGCGAGATGGACGAATTCGCCCTGGCGGAGATGCTGCGCGAACGCGCGCCCAGCGCTACGCCCAACCGGCGCATCGTGGCACTGGGCGACCGTCTGCTAGAGCGCGATGGCCGGATGATCAGCGCGATTCACGCGATCGGCCGGGGTGCGGAGGCGTTCGCGGGCGAGCCGTTTCATTTTCCCGCCCGCTGAATTGCCGAACGGGCCCCGGCTAGGAGGCCCGCTCGTATCGTCGGGTTCTATTCCGCCGGAGCGGTGCTCGGCGCAGGTGGTGTTTCCCAGCCGTGGTCGCTCAGATCCGCAATGGTTTCGCCACTGTCGTGCCAGCCCTGAATCTCTGCCTCGCTGGCACGCGGCGAGAAGAAGCCCGTATAGGCGTAGGCGAGACCGATCACCGGCGACAGCCAGCAGGCGAAGGCGAGCGGTATATAGAGCAGGTTCTCCAGATGACCGTCGGAAACGCCGAGCGCCAGTGCGCTGATCACGAACGCACCACCCGCATTCCACGGAACGAGCGGCGAGATCAAAGTGCTGCCTTCCTCGATCGCCCGCGATAGGTTGAGCGTGGAATAGCCCATGCCGCGATAAACCGGTGCATACATGCGCCCGGGCAATGCGATGGAAAGATAGGGGTCGCCCGCCACCAGATTGGTCGCCATGGAGGTGCCGACCGCTGCAGTCTGGATGCCGGCAAAGCTGCGCACCTGGGTCATGATCGCTTTGATAATGGTCTCGAGGCAGCCGGTTTTCTCCAGCGCGCCGCCAAAGCCGAGCGCGATCAGAACCAGTGAGATCGTCCACATCATCGACTGGATTCCGCCGCGATTGAGCAGCGAGTCGATTTCGCTGACGCCGGTGTCGATCTTGTAGCCGCTATTGGCATAGGTGAAGACATCGTGCAGCCCCACGCCCTGCGCGATCATCGCCGTCAGGCCGCCAGCCAGAACGCCGGCAAAAAGAGACGGGATCGGCGGCATGCGCTTCACCGCCAGCGCGATCACCAGAATGGCCGGCAGAAGGAGCCAGGGCGAAATCACGAAATTTTCCTGGAGCGACGAGGTGATCGCGGTGATCTTTTCGAAGGACGCACCGCCCGATTCGATCAACGCATAACCGGCGAACAAATAGATGCCGAGCGCGATGAGCATGGAAGGAATGGTCGTCGGCATCATGTTCTTGATGTGCGAGAACACGTCTACACCCGTCACCGCCGGCGCCAGGTTGGTGGTGTCGGAGAGCGGCGAGACCTTGTCGCCGAAGAACGCGCCGGAAACCACCGCGCCCGCCGTCCAGTAGACGGGAATGCCGAACCCGGCGCCAATACCCATCAGCGCCAGGCCGACCGTGCCGACCGTGCCCCATGAGGTGCCGAGCGACAGCGAAACGACCGCGCATAAGAGCATGGCCGCGGCGAGGAATATCTGCGGCGACAGAATTGTGAGGCCGTAATAGATCAGTGTCGGCACGGTGCCGCTCGCGATCCACACGCCGATGATCATACCGACCGTGATGAGCACCGAGACGGAAGGCAGCGACACATGAATGACGTGGAACACGCCTTTTTCGATATCTTCCCAGTCGAAACCCAGCTTGATGCCGACAAGGCCGGTGATGGCCAGGCCGATGGCCAAAGGCACATGCGGCGTGAAGTCGTCGAAGTAGAAGAGCTGTACGCCGAGCACGATGAGCGTAAGCAACACCGGCGTCAGCGCGAGCGGTAAGCTCGGCAGGGCCTTTTGCGAGGACGACATGTCTCTCTCCCATTAATGTTCGTCGAAGGCGCGTTTGGGCCGCGCTCTTGTTTTCATGACGATAACAGGAGGGGAAAATCGTTTGGTCTTAATTTGCTATTTTTAAGGTCTAAACGACTAAATTTTCCAAAATTTATGGATCGGTTCAGGCTTAAAACAGATTCAGCTTAGAGATTTCGTCGTTTCATAGCCGGTCCGGACCGTTCATAACGTTCCGGTTCCAGCAAGAATTTCCGCAGTGAGGCGGAAGGATTTCAACCTTGCATCGTGATCGTGAATCTGTCCGGTGACGATGACTTCGTCGGGCTCGTAGCGCGCAATAAATCCGTTCAGCGCATCGCGCACCGTGTCTGGGCTGCCGGCCGCCGTGCAGGCAAGCGCTTGGGCCACGCCTGCGGCGATGGTGGGCTCGAAGGTTTCCTCCACATTCTCCACCGGGCGGGGCAGGGGCCCCGGTCGCCCGGTGCGCAGATTGGCAAAGGCCTGTTGCATGGACGTTTTAAGAAACTGCCCCTCCGCGTCCGTGTCGGCGGCAAACACGTTGAGCGCCATCATGAAATGCGGCTTTTCCAAATGTTCGGAGGGCCGGAATGTCTGGCGGTAAACCTCAATTGCCTGTTCCAGCGCGGCAGGCGCGAAGTGCGAGGCAAACGCGTAGGGAAGGCCGAGATGGGCTGCAAGTTGTGCGCCATAGAGACTGGAACCGAGAATCCAGACCGGCACATGCGTGTCGCGTCCGGGGATGGCGCGCACTTTTTGGCCGGGTTGGTCCCTGCCCAGATAGGTCATCAGTTCCATGACGTCGCGCGGGAAACCGTCGCCATCCTCCAGCCCTCGCCGGAGCGCCCGCGCCGTCGCCATGTCGGTGCCGGGTGCACGACCGAGGCCAAGGTCGATGCGGTCGGGATAAAGCGTGGCGAGCGTGCCGAATTGCTCGGCGACGATCAGGGGTGCGTGGTTGGGCAGCATCACGCCGCCCGCGCCGACGCGGATGGTGCTTGTCGCCGCCGCCACCTGACCGATCAGCACCGCCGTGGCCGCGCTGGCAATGCCGGCCATGTTGTGATGCTCGGCGAGCCAAAAGCGGCGATACCCCCAGCTTTCGGCGTTGCGGGCGAGGTCGAGCGTGTTGCGCAGGGCGTCTTCAACGCTCGATCCGTCAGGGACGGGAGCCAGGTCTAGAACGGAAAAGGGGATCATCTGGGAAGCTCCGGAGAGGAAGTCACTTTCCGGCATATGGGGGCGTTCGGCGTCGATCCAAGGGGTGGGCTCTCAGCCGATGTCGATCGTATGGTCGCTGGCAAGGCGGTCGATTTCTTCGGGTGTAAAGCCGGCGGCCTCCAGCACCGCTTTCGTGTCCGCGCCCAGCGCCGGTGCCGGATGGTGCAGCCGGCAGGGTGTGCGACTCAGTTTCACCGGAAAGCCCAGCATGCGGATTGGCCCGTGATCCGGCTGGTCCACCTCGATCACCATTTCCTGCGCGCGCGTCTGTGGGTCGTCCAGCGCCTCGGCCAGATTCTGTACCTTTCCGCATGGCACACCGGCGGCATTGAGGCGGGCGATCCAGGCCTCCTGCGTGTCGGATCCGACAGCCCCGTCAATCATCTGATTGAGTTCGAGGCGTCGGGCGAAGCGCTTCTCATTGGTGTCGTAACGCGGATCTTCCAGCAGGTGACCGAGCCCCACCGCATCGAGGAACCGCTTCAGGATCACATCGTTCGACGGCGCTACGGCGATCTCTCCGTCATCGGCCCTGAAAAGTCCGTAGGGCGCGACCAGCGGATGGTCGTTGCCGGTGCGGGCGGGCAGATTCCCGGTGGTGAAGTATTCGGACGCAAGATAAGCCATCATGCTGATCGCGCCGTTCATCATCGCGGTTTCCACATGCTGTCCCGAGCCGTTCAGATCGCGGGCGCGCAGCGCGCTGACGATGCCGAACGCGCAATAGAGCCCGGCGACCAGATCGGTAATCGGTTGCGCAACGCGCATCGGCTCGGTGCCGTCCGCGCCGTTGACGCTCATCAGCCCGCTCATGGCCTGGGCGATGAAGTCGAACGCGGGACGTTTCACATAGGGACCTGTCGAGCCGTAGCCGTTCACATTGGCGGTTACCAGGCGGGGGTTGAGATCCTTCAGGCGGTCTTCGGCGAAGCCCATTTTTGCCATCACGCCGGGGCGGAAATTGTCGATGAGCACGTCCGCGCCAACGATCAGGCGTTCCAGAACTTTCCGTCCGCGTTCGCTGTAGAGATCGATAACGACCGACTTCTTGTTGCGGTTGAAACTTGCATAGTACGCCGAGAACCCTCCGCGAAGCGTCCCCTGCTCACGGATCGGATCGCCCTTGGCAGGCTCTACCTTGATGACCTCGGCGCCCATGTCGCCGAGCATCATCGTACAGAAGGGACCCGAAAGAACGCGCGTCAGGTCGATCACCTTGATGCCATCGAGCGGGGCTTTCATCTCGGTCATGTCGTCAGCCATTCGCGGTCGCAACGCTATCCATGCCATAGGTTTGCAGCCTGGGCCCCGCCTTCATGACCTGTCCGGGCAGGATGCGTCCGATGGCCGTTTCGGCCTGTCGCGAGACGTCGACAAGCTTTCGAAGGTCGATACCGCTTTCAACGCCGCATTCGTCCAGCATGTAAACCAGATCCTCGGTGCAGATATTGCCGGTGGCTTTGGGCGCGAAGGGGCAGCCGCCGAGGCCGCCTATGCTGGCCTCGTATCGGGTGATGCCTTCCAGAAGCCCGGCATAGACGCAGGCCAGCCCCACGCCGCGCGTGTTGTGGAAGTGCAGCGCGATGTCGGCCTCCGGCACGGTCTGGCCAAGCGCCTGGCAGCGTTCCTGCACCAGCGGCGGGGTCGCCATGCCGGTCGTATCGCCGAGCGAGAGCATGGTGATGCCCATGTCGCGATAGGCACGTGCGATGTCCACGACAGAATTGATCGGCACATCGCCCTCGAAGGGGCAACCGAACGCGGTGGCAATCGCGCCGAAAACGGGAATGTCCGCATCTCCGGCGATGCGTACGATTTCGGCGAAACCTTCCAGCGACTGCGTGCGCGTTCGGTTCACATTCTTCAAATTGTGGCTCTCCGATGCCGACATGAAAACCACCATGGCGTCGACACCCGCCTCGGCCGCGCGCTCCGCGCCCTTGGCGTTGGGCACCAGTGCGGTCAGCACCGCTCCCTTTGTCCGATCGATACCGGCCAGAACCTCCGCTGCATCGCGCATCTGCGGCACGGCGCGCGGAGAAACGAATGAGGTCACCTCCAGATGCCGTATGCCGGCTTCGATCTGACAGTTCACGAGCGCGATCTTTTTGTCCGTAGGCATGAATTCCGGTTCCGACTGCAATCCGTCGCGGGGGCCGACCTCGATGACGCTGACGGTCTGTGGAAAGCCTTTCACATGGTGGCCGGTTGGCGCCGTCACGATTTTTCCTCCCAGCTGATTGCATCGGTAGACCGAATTGGTATACCGTCTTGTGAAGTGCGGTCAATGGCCGTTCGAGAAAAGGCGGAGTGGCGTGCAGGGAGGCTCTCCCGTCCGCCGTGCATGCGGGGAGGAACGCAGGGTCGTCATGGGGGAAGCTGCGAGAGACAGTTCGGACCAACCGCTCGGCGAGCGTGTCCTGTCGCGCATTCGCGGCGATGTGCTGTCGTTGAAGCTGGCACCGGGCGAGGTCGTCTCGGAGCGCTCCCTGGAATCCGCCTATGGCGTTTCGCGAACGCCCATCCGACAGGCTTTGGCAGAACTGATCCGTGAAGGTCTGGTGGTGAAGGCGGAGCGGGGCTATGCCATCGCGCCCTTCGACCTGCACCAGCTCGAAGAAATTTTCGAGTATCGCGAGATCGTCGAGGATGCGGCGATCCGTCTGGCCTGTGAACGGGCGAAGCCGGAAGAGCTGGACGTCATCTTGCGCACCGTCGACCAGGGCTTGAGCGATTTCACGCCGGACGATTGGTTCGAGGCAGGGCTCGATGTGCATGTGCAACTCGCCGCCCTTTCTGGAAACCGCTTTCTGCGCGATGCGGTTCAGGATGCGGTCAACCGCACGATCCGTGCCCGGTGGTTGGTGGCCAGTTCGCCGGAAGCCCGTGCGGTCGCCCACCGCGAGCACAACGAAATCATCGGACTTGTGAGGCAGCGGAAGAGCGAGGAGGCTGCCGCCGCCATTCGAAGGCATGCGCGGGATGTACGCGGACAGATACTGCGGGCGCTGGAGGATTCGCGCCGCTTGTTCGGTGCCCGCGGTTTCGTTGAAGGAGGCTGAGGCCGGTCGGGCAAGACCGGTTTTCGGAACTTGGGATTTCGGTTTCAACCAGGGAGGACTTGATGAGAAAATTATCGAAACTCTTCGGAGCCGCCGTCGTGTGGACGTCGCTTTCCGTTGCCGGCGCGGCAGCGGCCGAATGCATTGCTCCCGCCGATCCGGGCGGCGGCTGGGACTTCACCTGCCGCACTATCGGCAAGATGCTCTTCGATCAGAAGCTGGTGGACGCACCGGTACAGGTCACCAACATGCCAGGCGGCGTGGGTGCCGTCGCTTATGCCGACGTCATGTCGTCGCGTGCCGATGATGCGGAACTGATGGTCGCCACGTCCACGGTCGGCGTCACGCAGATCGCACAGGGCAAATATCCGGCAGACACATCCGTTATGCGCTGGGTGGCGATGCTTGGCACCGATGTCGGCGTGATCGTCGTGCCGAAGGATTCGGACTTCGAGACGCTCGACGATCTGGTCGCAGCGCTTAAGGACGATCCGAGCGCGCTTGCGGTTGCAGGTTCTTCCGGCGCGGGTGGCTGGGACCATATCCGCCTTCTCATGCTGGCACAGGCGGCAGGCCTTTCAGGCGACGAGTACAAGCAGATTCGATGGGTCCAGTTCGACGGCGGCAGCCCGGCCGTCACGCAGATGATCGGCGGCCAGGTTCAGGCGGTCTCCACCGATCTCGGCGAGATTGCTGGATTTGTGGAGTCGGGCGACATCCGCATTCTTGCGGCCCTCTCCGACGACCGCATTCCCGCATTCCCGGATTCGCCCACCGCCAAGGAGCAAGGACTCGACGTGACCGGTTATAACTGGCGCGGTTTCTATACGGGTGGCGAGGTTTCAGACGACGGCTACAATGCCTGGGTCGAGCGCCTGCAGAAGCTTTATGACACCGACGACTGGAAAGAGACCGCCAAGGCCAACGGCCTGGTGCCGGTCTGGCGCGGCGGCGACGAATTTGAAGCCTATGTGAAGGACCAGTCCGATCAGATGCGCAAGATTTCCCAGGAGATCGGAGTCATCAAGTGACAGACAGGATCGTCGGCCTTTTTCTTCTGGCCATTTCGATCTGGTACGGCGTGACCGCGGGGGACTATGAGGCGAGCTTCGGTGACCCTCTCGGCCCCGCGGCCTTTCCCATCATGCTGTCCGTGCCTGCGGCCATCCTCAGCCTGGTCATGATCGTTCGGCCGGACGAGGAGCCGGGCTGGGTCACGGGCAAGCCGCTTTTTTTGCAGGTGGCGGCGGTCTCGCTCCTGCTTGCCTATGCCGGCTTTCTGGAGGTGCTCGGCTTTCCGCTCGCCACCTTCATTGCCGTCGCGCTTTTCGGGCGCATTCTGCGCAGCTCCTGGCCGAAATCCATCCTCTCGGCGGCGGTCATGAGCGCGGTCCTGTTCCTTACCTTCGACAGGCTGCTCGGATTGCCGCTGCCGCTTCTTCCAGAATTCGTGAGCTGACTCCATGGACATGCTATCCGCTCTTGCGCAAGGCTTTGCGGTTGCTATCACGCCCACCAACCTGGCTTTGGCGCTGTTCGGCTGCTTTGTGGGGACACTGATCGGCGCTCTGCCGGGGCTTGGGCCCGTGAACGGCGTCGCCATTCTCATACCGCTTGCCTTCTCGCTCGGGCTGGAGCCCACCTCGGCGCTCATCATGCTGTCATGCATCTATTACGGCTGCATGTATGGCGGGCGCATCTCGTCGATCATGCTCAACATCCCCGGTGATGAGCCGGCCATCATGACGACGCTGGACGGTTATCCCATGGCGCAGGCCGGCAAGGCGTCGGAGGCGCTTGCCATCTCGGCCGTCGCTTCCTTCGTCGGTGCCACCTTCGCCACCATCGGGCTGACGCTGTTTGCGCCGCTTCTGGCCAAAGCTGCCATCTATTTCGGTCCGGCAGACTATTTCGCGCTCTATGTCATGGCCTTCGCCACCATTGGCGGCATCACCTCGGTCAATCCGTTCAAGACATTGCTTGCCGCCTTCATCGGCTTGATGATCGCCACGGTCGGCCTCGACCCTGCCACCGGCACGGCGCGATACACGCTCGGTTCGTTCCATCTTTACGACGGATTCGACCCGATCGTTGCGATTGTCGGTCTGTTCGCGATTTCGGAAGTGCTCGTCTATCTGGAGCGGGTGCATGAAGGCGAGGCGAAGATGGTGCCGCTCGGCCGCGCCCTGCCGCGTTTCAAGGACATGATGGCGGGCGGCTGGGCCAATTTCCGCGGCTCGGTCATCGGTTTCGTCTGCGGCATCCTGCCGGGCGCCGGCGCATCGCTCGGCGCGTTCATGTCTTACATCGCCGAGCAGCGCTGGAGCGCCAAGGACGGCAAGTTCGGCCAGGGCGACCCGCGCGGCATCGCCGCTCCGGAAGCCGGCAACAACGCCGCGTCCGGCGGCGCGCTCATTCCCATGCTCACGCTCGGCGTGCCCGGCAGCGGCACCACGGCCGTCATGCTGGCGCTGCTCATCTCGCTCAACATTCAGCCCGGCCCGCTGCTCTTCGACCGGCAGCCGGAACTGGTCTGGGGCCTCATCGCCGCGCTTTATCTCGCCAATGTCGCGCTGCTCATCATGAACATTCCGATGATCGGCCTTTTCACGCGCATGCTCTCCATGCCCCAATGGGTGTTGATGCCTTTCGTGGTGATGGTGAGTTTTCTCGGCGTCTACTCGATCGGCCATTCGACCTTCGACCTGTTCGTCATGGTCGGGTTCGGCGTGATGGGCTATATCCTGCGCATGCTGGGCATTTCGCTGGTGCCGGTCATTCTGGGGTTGCTTCTGGGAGCCGACATGGAAAACAATCTGCGCCGCGCGCTTTCCATCTCGAACGGCGATTTCCAGATTCTGTTTTCAAGCCCGATCGCGCTCGCGCTCTACGCCATCACCGCCACCATGCTCGGCCTCGCCTTTCTGCTTGCCTTCCGCGCACGCAGAAGGAACCCCGCTGCGGCAGGCTGACCGCCCATGCCTTGACCGCGTGTCATCCGAAAACAACGGTCTTGTGGCCGTTCATCATGACCCGGTTCTCCAGGTGCAGCTTGACCGCGCGAGCCAGAACCCGACTTTCGATGTCGCGGCCGGTAGCGACGAAATCCTCCGCCGTCATGGCATGGGTCACACGCTCGGTTTCCTGCTCGATGATCGGTCCCTCGTCCAAATCCGGCGTCACATAATGCGCCGTAGCACCGATCAGCTTCACCCCGCGCTCATGCGCCTGGTGATAGGGCTTTGCACCCTTGAAGCTCGGCAGAAACGAATGATGAATGTTGATCACCTTGCCGTAGAGCCGGTTGGACAGGTCGTTGGAGAGCACCTGCATGTAGCGCGCGAGAATGACGAGATCGGCGCCGGTTTCCCTGAACAGTTCGAGAAGCTTCATCTCCTGCTCGGCCTTATTGTCCTTCGTCACCTTCCAGCAGTGATAGGGAATGCCCTCCATCTCCGCCGTGCCGCGTGAATCCTCGTGATTGGAAACGATGGCCACCACCTCGGCGTCGAGCCAGCCGACGCGGATCTGGTAGAGCAGGTGCAGAAGCGCATGATCGAACTTCGACACCATGATGACGATCTTCGGCCGCCGTGTCGTGTCGGTGATTGCGGTCTTCATGTCGAAGCGGGCAATGGCCGGTTCCAGCGCGCGCAAGAGACCGTCGCGCTCCACGCCCTCGGGCGCGGTGGTGGCGATGCGCATGAAAAAGCGGTTGGTCTGACGATCCCAGAACTGGTTGGATTCGGCGATGTTCGCGCCCAGACCGGCGAGTTCCGTCGTCACCGCGGCAACGATGCCGGGGCGGTCCTCGCAGGTGAGATTGATGTGAAACGTCTTCTCGGTCATGGCGCGCCTGAACTGGTGGGTTGCGGAATGGATGCCCGAGCGGGCGCTGGAATTTATACGCCATCGATCCAGGATTGAAACCGCCTTAGCGTATCCTCGTCGCCGGCAACGGTGTTGCTCTTTTCGGGGTAAGCGCCCGAGCGAACGTCTTGGGCGAATTCGCCATAGGCGGCAATGCGCTCATCCTGAAGCCGCGCACGTTCGGCAGCGAAATTCCGATACACTTTCGCGTGACGTGGCACGTGTCCGGTATTCGCCCCAAGCACATCGTCGGAAAAGAGATACTGCGCATCGCAGCCCGCGCCTGCGCCCATGGAGATCATGAAAAGCGTGCTGCGCCGGGTAATCTCCGTGGCAATGAGGTCGGGCACCACCTCGATCTCGGCTGCAAACGCACCGGCGCCTTCCAGCGCCTTTACTTGTTGCCAGACGTGTTGAGCGCTCTCAAGGGTTTTTCCGACGGCCTTGAACCCGCCAGTCCACGTCGCTTTGGAGGGAATCAGACCCACATGACCGCAGACCGGAATACCATCGGCGGCGAGCCGCGCGATGGTCGACGTGCCTGCCGCGCAATAGACCGCATCGGCGCTCGCGCGAACCAGCCGGAAGGCCCAGCGAACGAAGTCGTCCGTTGTGCCGATTTCATAGAAATTCGCGCCCGGCACGGCAAAAACGGTCGGGGCGGCATCGCGAAAGTTGGGATCGAGCATGAGGACAGGCGGCACCGATACCAGGTCGATGCCGGCGCGTTCAGCCGCTTCGGCCTCATCCAGGGTTTCGACACGCAACATCGAGAGTTGGCGTTCGCCGCGCAGCACAAGCAGGTCGTGAACGGTCAGGCGTTTGGAAATTTTCACGGCTTATCCCTTCAGAAGTTTCTTCAGGTTCACGTCCGGATTGTCCAGAAGATCGGGCGGCACGGGCTGCGCCCGTTCGATCAGTTTCTCGGCGATGGATATGTGCCGGGCGACGGCGTTGCCCGAACCCACCCCACTCGCGGAAAAAAGACATCCACGTTCGTCCGTCTGAAACAGAACGAAAGCGCCGTCACCGAGATCGCGATGGATGAAAGGGCGAGCGAGATCGGGCAAGCCGGCGATCTGAAGGCCGAGATCGTACTGATCCGACCAGAACCAGGGCGTAGTTGAAAAGGCGTTCTGCGCGCCCAGCATCGCATGGGCGGCATGTGCGCCCTGGTCTTGCGATGCGCGCCAGCTTTCCAGCCGAACGCGTTGGCCGCGAAAGGGAAAATTGCAGCAATCGCCCGCCGCGAAGATATGCGGGTTTTGTGTGGCGAACCTGTTGTCGACAACAATGCCGTTATTGACTGCGAGGCCGGCTTCCTCAGCCAATCGCGTTTCAGGAAGGGCGCCCACACCGGCAATTACGATGTCGGCGTCGATATGCCGACCATCCGTGAGAACAACACCATCCGGTCCGGCTTGCAGCACCTGCGCGCAGAAGATGAACCTCACCCCTTCGGCTCGGTGACGCTTCTCGAAAACCGCGGCGATTTCGATTGGTACGATGCGCGCCATCAGCCGGTCGGCGGCTTCAAGCACCGTCACCTGCGTTCCGAGAGCCCGGGCCGTGGCAGCGAGTTCGAGGCCGATGAATCCTCCGCCGATCACGGCGATCCGTCGGCTTGATTTCAGAACGGTCAGAATCGTCTGTGCGTCCTCGAGCGTACGCAGTGTCTGGGCGCATTCCAGACCGGCAAAGACTCTTGCCCGCGCGCCGGTGGCGATCAACAGCTTGTCGTAGGACAGTTTTTCGCCACCATCGACCACGACCTGACGCGTTGCCGGTTCAATGCCGGCGATACGTAAACCGCGCCGCAGTTCGATGCCGGCTTCTGCGTAGTGTTCCTCTTCGGCGATTGGTTTCGGCGCCGACGCGGTGTTCTTCGAAAGGGGCGGGCGCTCATATGGCAGATGCGGCTCTTCGCCAATCAGCGTAACCGCGCCCTGATATCCCGCCTCGCGCAACGTGAATGCCGCGCGAACGCCGCATTCACCCGCACCGATGATAACCATCCCGTTCATCGGCGCGCGCAGGCGATGTCGACCAGCACGCGGCCGTCTTCGACCTTTACCGGATAGGTCTTGAGGTTGACGCAGACAGGCGCCCCTTTCGCCTCCCCAGTGCGATAGTCGAAGCGGCCATTGTGCTTGGGGCATTCGATGATGTGATCCATCACGAGGCCGTCCGCCAGATGCACCTGCTCATGCGTACACAGACCGTCCGTCGCATAAAAAAGCGCGTCCGGGCTACGATAAATGGCGAAGGTGCGTCCCTCGTGGTCGAACCGGATAAGATCTTCGTCTTCCACGTCGTCGACCCCGCAGGCCTCGATCCATTGCGACATGATTTCCTCCCCTTAGTTGTCTGTCGAAAGCGGATTGGCGGGGCCATGAAACTCTTCCCGATAGGGCTTGGCTGTCGGCGGCAATTCCCGCTTGATGAAGTAGTCGTCGTAACGCAGCTGTCGCAGGAAGGCCGGCAACATCTCCCGGTAGCCGTCGAAGATGGACGGGTTCGGCGCCGGCAGGTCGTGCTTGATCAGCTCGTGCAGCTTCGGCAGCGCGTGATAGGGCACCATGGGAAACATGTGGTGCTCCACATGGTAATTCATGTTCCAATAGATGAAGCGGCTCACCGGGTTCATCAGGACGGTGCGGCTGTTGAGCCGATGATCGGTCACATCCTCTGCGAGCCCCCCATGTTGCAGCAGACCCGTCATCACGTGATGCCAGGCGCCGTAAAGGCGCGGCCCACCGATCAACAGGAAGGGAAGAATCGAGTTCACGACAATGGCGAGGCCGAGCGTTGCCGCGTAGATTGCCACCCATATACGCGCGACACGGATCACCTTTCGCTGCTCCATCTCCGGAATGAAGTCCTGTTCCGCGGCGCTCAGCCGGCCGGCGGCATTGCGCGTCATGTCGATGAGCGCATGCCAGGCGTCGACAACGCCGAAGACATTGAGGATCAGGCGCGCGAGATCCGGCGGGCGCATCACGGCGATTTCCGGGTCGCGCCCGACAACAATGGTATCCGTATGATGGCGCGCATGGCTCCAGCGCCAGGTCACCGGATTGCGCATGATCATGAATGAAGCGATCTGATACACGGCATCGTTCATCCAGCGTGTTTTGAACGCGGTCCCGTGACCGCACTCATGCCAACGTGAATCCGTCGCCGAACCGTAGAGCACGCCATAGACCAGAAAGAACGGTGCCGACCACCAGGACGGCCAAAGCGCGGCAGCGATCACGGCGAACAGGACCATTCCGCCGAGCCAGACGATCGTGTCGCGAATTGCCGGCGTGTCGCTGCGCTTCATCAGTGTCTTCATTTCCTTGCGCGGCACATCGGTGTGATACCACTCTGCCGAGGCCAGCCCACGCTCGACGGCGTCCCTCGCGTCCGCGCCTGTCAGGTCGTAATTGCGCTGCCGCACGGCCGGACCGTTCGATGAAGTGTCCAGCACGGTTATGGGGCCTGTGATCATGGTCCTCGCTCCTCTGCTTAAAAAGCGTAGAGCGCGGGGCGATGAGAGCTCAAGAGGAATGATGGTTTTTCTATCATTTAACATCATTCTGTGATTATAATCATGATGTAAAACTTGCGGAGACGATATGGCAAAGCGCCCCACCATTGCGGATCTGGCCGAAAGAGCGGGCGTCAGCGTTGCGACCGTAGACCGGGTTCTGAATGGTCGGCATCGTGTGCGCGAAGAAACCGCGCGGCGCGTCTATGAAGCTGCAAACACCATCGGCTATCATGCGTCGGCGCTTATACATCAGCGCATCACAGCCGATTTGCCGCGCATCGAGCTCGGCTTTCTGCTTCAGAAGTCACGCCAGCCTTTCTATCAGGCCTTCACGCGGGCACTGGAAGAAGCGGTTGCCGCCCGAGATGACATTCGTGGACATGCCCAGATCGAGTTCGCGAAAAGTGCTGCCCCTGGCGACATGGCGGAGGCGCTCCTTGCATTGGGGGCACGCACACAGGCCGTGGGCGCCGTGTGCCTCGATCATCACTTGGTGACGCGGGCGGTCGAGGCGCTCAAGGCCGAGGGAAAACCGGTTTTTTCTCTACTCTCGGATTTCGCGCAGGGCGTGCGCGAAAGCTATATCGGTACCAACAACATGAAAGTGGGGCGTACGGCGGCCTGGATGATTTCACGCACCGCGCGGCGGCCGGGCAAGGTGGCGTTGTTTGTCGGCAGTCATCGCTGGCATGGACACGAGTTGCGCGAGACTGGCTTCCGCAGTTTCTTCCGGGAGCACGCGCCGGAGTTTGAGATGCTGGAAACGCTGGTCAATCTCGACACCCGTCAAGTGACCCACGAAGCGACGCTTAGCCTGATTTCCCGCCATCCGGACATTGCCGGCTTCTATGTGGCTGGTGGGGGAATGGAAGGAGCCATCGCTGCGCTGCGTGAGGAAATCGGAAATGGACGGTTCATATCGGGCGAAGGTCCTTCCGTGATCGTCAACGAGGTAACCCCGGACACCACTTCAGCACTCCAGGAACACATCGTCACCGCCATTGTCGCGACACCTCTGCGCGAGTTGGCAAACAGTGTGGTGGATCTGATGGTTACTGCGGTGCACTCTGGCCCCGGTGAAGCACCAGGTCAGCTTTTCCTGCCCTTCGGCTTCCATGTGCCTGAAAGCCTTTAATCCGTTTTTGTTGCACTTCGGGTCTGTTTTCCATCACAGATGATGGAATTTCATTCAGGATTACATTGACCGTTTTTTGCTGCGCAGACATCCTTGCGGGAACAGGCTCGAGGGCCTTTGATCCCGAGGAGAAAGCAATGACGGCGACAGCTTCGCTTTTCGCGCTCAATCATATGTGCGCGCCCAACCGCACGGTTTCCAGTCTCTTCGACCTGGCCGTTTCGCTCGGCATGACCGGTGTGGAGATCCGCAACGATCTTGAGGGCAACGCGATCCTGGATGGCACGCCACCCACCGAGATACGACGGGCAGCGGAGACGCGAGGGCTGCGTGTTCTGTCGATCAACGCTCTGCAGCGTTTCAACGATTGGAATGACGTACGCGGGGCCGAGGCGCGCGCGCTCATCGCTTATGCACGGGACTGCGGCGCCGAGGCGCTGGTGCTCGTGCCGGTCAACGATGGCACGGGTCGGAGCGACGGGGAGCGTCAGGCCAATCTTCGCATCGCACTGAAGGCATTGCGGCCGCTTCTGGAAGAGGCCGGCATCGTCGGGCTGGTCGAGCCGCTGGGATTCGAGACCTGTTCCTTGCGATTCAAATCCGAAGCCGTCGAAGCCATTGCATCGCTGAATGCGGATGGCATTTTCCAGCTCGTCCACGACACGTTCCACCATTGTCTGGCGGGCGAGAAGGAGCTGTTTGTCCGCGAGACGGGACTGGTCCACATTTCCGGCGTCGCCGACAACGCGCTTTCACTGCGGGACATGCGTGACGCAGATCGTGTTCTGGTCGATGGCGGTGACAGGCTCGGCAATGTCGAGCAGCTTGCCGCTCTCCTGTCGAGTGGCTTTCGCGGATCGTTCTCGTTCGAGCCCTTTGCCGAAAGCGTGCACAAAACGGACGACCTGCGTGGCGCTCTTGAGGCAAGCATCGCGCATATCCAAGACAATGCCTTTCGTGCGCTCGCGTAGAGCGGAGAAGTAAGCAGTCCTGGAACGAGGAATGGAATGGAATTTCGCCTTGACGAGAATGCAGAAAATAGAATAAATATTACATATTGAGTTTTGAACGGTGTTGACATTCTATTTTGATGGAGTGTCTGGCGACTGAAGAGCGAGGAGTCGGTCGTTCATGCGCCGGGGGAGGCTCATGCATTCCCATTGAACGATTCCGGTCAAAGCGGGTGTTGCCGGGCACCCATCGTGTGGAGGAGCATTCAGATGAAAAAGCTTATGATGGGCGTTGCCGTCTCGGCATTGATGACGACTTCGGCGATGGCCGAGACGGTCGGTGTCTCGATGGCCTTGTTCGACGACAATTTCCTGACGGTTCTGCGCAATGGCATGGTCGAATATGCCGACACGCTCGATGACGTGGAACTTCAGGTCGAGGACGCGCAGAACGACGTCGGCAAGCAACTCAACCAGATCCAGAACTTCATCGCCTCGGGTGTCGATGCGGTCATTGTGAATCCGGTCGACACCGACGCCACGGTGGCCATGACCAAGGCGGCCGCGGATGCAGGCGTGCCGCTCGTCTTCGTCAACCGCGAACCGGTCAATGTCGACGATCTGCCGGACAATCAGGCTTTCGTCGCATCCGATGAACGTGAGTCCGGTACGCTCGAAACGCAGGAAATCTGCCGGCTGTTGAAGGAGCAGGGCAAGGGCGAGGGTGCCAAGATCGTCGTCATGATGGGTGAGCTCTCCAACCAGGCCGCTCGGATGCGCACGCAGGACGTTCATGACGTGATCGCCACAGACGAATGTTCCTTCATGGAAATCGTGGAAGAGCAGACCGCCAATTGGCAGCGCACCGAGGCGACCGATCTGATGACCAACTGGCTGTCCGCCGGTCTGGAGTTCGACGCACTCGTCTCCAACAACGACGAAATGGCCATCGGCGCGATCCAGGCCATGAAGGCTGCCAATATCTCCATGGATGAGATGCTGGTGGGCGGTGTGGACGCCACCCAGGACGCTTTGGCCGCTATGGCTGCGGGCGATCTCGACGTGACGGTGTTTCAGGATGCGGCCGGCCAGGGCAAGGGCGCGCTGGACGCCGCGCTCAAGCTCGCCAAGGGCGAGGACGTCGATCAGAAGGTGTATATTCCCTTCCAACTCGTGACGCCGGATAATATGGACCAGTTTACGACCAAGAACTGATCGTCCGGACTGGCGGCGGCGGCCGCAGGGCCGCTGCCATCCCGCCGGTGTAAGCCGGCTATCTTGGCGGAAAAAACGATGGCAAACCAGGCACAAGCAGTTTCCGGCAGCGCCGCGGACATGCCCCAGAAGCGACCGCGCTCCCACGAGTTGAACGCGTTGCTCGGCCTTGTCGGCATTGCGCTCATCTTCGAGCTTCTCGGTTGGATCTTTCAGGGGCAGAGCTTCCTGTTCAACACGCAGCGCCTTTCCATCATGATCCTGCAGGTTTCGGTGGTGGGCATCATCGCCATTGGCGTCACGCAGGTCATCATCACCGGGGGCATCGACCTTTCATCGGGTTCGGTGGTCGGCGCGACGGCGATGATCGCCATGAGCTTCGCTCAGGTGAGCACTTACCCGCGCGCGGTCTATCCGGAACTGACCGATCTTCCCGTCATCGTTCCCATTCTCGTCGGCCTCGCTTGTGGTATCGTGGCGGGCATGATCAACGGCCTGTTGATCGCCTTTACGAAAATTCCGCCTTTCATCGCCACGCTCGGCATGATGGTGACGGCACGCGGCATCGCCAAATGGTACACGAGGGGCCAGCCGGTTTCGTTTCCCACCGACAGTTTTGCAGCTCTCGGTCAGGGCATGACGCCGGTCTTCGTTTTCCTGGCGATTGCGCTCCTCTTCCATATAGCCCTGAAATACACCGTCTACGGCAAGCATACCTATGCCATCGGTTCCAACGAACAGGCGGCGCGCATGTCGGGCATCAATGTCGAGCGGCATCTGGTGCTGGTCTACACCATTGCGGGTCTTCTCGCCGGTCTTGCCGGCATGGTGATCGCGGCACGTGGTCTCACGGCGCAGGCCGGCATGGGAATCATGTACGAGCTCGACGCCATCGCCATGGCCGTTATCGGGGGCGTGTCGCTTTCGGGCGGGCGCGGCTCCATCGTCGGCACGCTGATCGGCGCCGTCATCTTCGGTGTCATCATCTCAGGTTTCACCTTCCTGCGGCTCGATGCCTACTATCAGGAAATGATCAAGGGCGTGATCATCGTCGCCGCCGTGGTGGCCGATATGTACCGCCAACGTATGCGCCCGCAGTCGCGGTGACGTTCGGGAGGAAATCATGGCAGGCGAAGAACGCAACGTTATCCTCAGGACCGAGGGGCTGACCAAGCATTACGGCGGCGTGCACGCGCTGGAAGATGCCGATTTCGAGCTTCTCGAAGGCGAGCACGTGGCCATTGTCGGCGACAACGGCGCGGGTAAGTCCACATTCGTCAGGCAGATCACGGGAGTGGAGCGTCCGACCGCTGGCAAAATCCTTTTCGAAGGGCGCGAAATGGAGTTTCACAGCCCCGTCGACGCCCGCGAGGCGGGCATCGAGGCGGTGTTCCAGAATCTGGCGCTCGCCGACGATCTCGATGTGCCGTCGAACATCTTCCTTGGCCGGGAAGAGACTTATTTCAATCTCGGTCCGTTCAGCTTCCTGAACGAGAAGAAGATGTTGCAGCGCAGCCAGGAAGCGCTCGAGAAAACGGGTGTGAAAATCCCCAATCTGCACAATTCCATCGCCAACATGTCGGGCGGGCAGCGCCAGTGCGTGGCCATCAGCCGGGCGGCCAGCTTCGCCTCGAAGCTGATCCTGATGGACGAGCCGACGGCGGCGCTGGGCGTTCAGGAAACCACTCAGGTGGAAAACATAATTCGCGGCCTGAAGGAGCGCGGCATTCCGCTGATCCTCGTCAGCCACAATCTCAGGCAGGTGTTCAACCTGGTCGACAAGATCTGGGTGTTCCGCCGTGGGCGCATCGCCGGCATGCTGGAAGCCGACAAGACGGACGGCAACGAAGTGGTTTCGCTGATCACCGGCGTGCAGTCCGGCGTCCACGAGAACGCCAGCTATATCTGAGAGACAGCTCTTAGAAATCCAGGCAGAAAGACGCTTTCATGACCGTAAACTTCGCTCTTCTCGGCGCCGGGCGTATCGGCAAGGTGCACGCCAGGGCCATCGCCGCCAGTGTGGATGCACGGCTTGTCGCCGTCTCCGATGCCTTTGCCGATGCAGCACAGACCGTGGCCGAAGCCTACGGTTGCGCGGTGTGCAGCATCGATGAGGTCGAAACCGACAAGAGCATCGACGCTGTCGTCGTCTGTACGCCCACCGACACGCATGCCGATCTGATCGAGCGTTTCGCGCGTGCAGGCAAGGCCGTGTTTTGCGAAAAGCCCATCGATCTCGATCTCGCCCGTGTCAAGCACTGTCTCGGCGTGGTGGAGGAAACGGGTGCCGTGCTGATGGTCGGCTTCAACCGTCGTTTCGATCCGCATTTCGCGGCCGTGCGCGCAGCAATCGATGAGGGGCGCATCGGCCCTGTCGAGATGGTGCAGATCACCTCGCGCGATCCGGGGCCCCCGCCGATCGGCTATATTGAGTCGTCCGGCGGCATCCTGCGCGACATGACGATCCACGATTTCGACATGGCGCGCTTTCTTCTCGGCGAGGAACCGGACACGGTGTTCGCCACCGCCTCGGTGCTGGTCGATCCGGCCATCGGGGAGGCGGGCGATTTCGACAGCGTGTCGGTCATCCTCACCACCGCATCGGGCCGCCAATGCAGCATCTCCAATTCGCGCCGCGCCACCTATGGCTATGACCAGCGCATCGAAGTGCTCGGTGCGGAGGGGGCCGTCGCGGCGGAAAACCAGCGCCCCGTTTCCATAGAGATCGCCGATGCGCGGGGCTTCACCCGACCGCCGCTGCATGATTTCTTCATGACCCGTTACACCGAAGCCTATGCCGCGGAGATCGCGGCCTTCGTCGCCGCCATCGCGGGAGGAAAGCCGGCGGCGCCATCCGGCGAAGACGGCCTGCGTGCGCTGGCACTGGCTGATGCCGCCCTTCTTTCGGTGCGTGAGCGTCGCGCCGTAAAACTGTCCGAAATTCTCTGATCGCGCCGGGGCGCTCAGCCCGTGCGCCAGCGCTCGGAGAGATAGGTTTTCGCCGTGCGTACGCTGGTTTCCAGAGTGTCGCCCCGGGCAAGGCTTGCGGCGATGGCGCTTGCCAGCATGCAGCCGGTGCCCCGCATCGTGCCGGGCAGGCGCGGCCCCTCGAAGCGCAGCGGCGGCTTATTCGCCTGAAAGAGTGTGTCGACGGCACGATTGCCCTCTGCGTGACCGCCTTTCGCGAGAAGCGCCCGCACGCCGCCTCCGAGCAATCGGCCTGCTTGTTCGTGCCGCCTCGCCTCGCTTTCCGTCTCTTCCTCACCCGCCAGAAGCGCCAGTTCCGGCAGGTTTGGCGTGACGAGGCTGCAAAGCGGCATCAGGCTTTCGCGCATGGTTTCGATAGCGTCCTCCGCAAGCAGCGCTCGGCCGGAAGACGAGGCGATCACCGGATCGAGTACGATCGGAATGTCGGCATGCGCGCGCAGAACGGCTGCAACGCGGGTCACCGTTTTCCGACTTCCGAGCATGCCGATCTTGATTGCCGCCACCGGGTTCGCCGAAAGGGCGGCGGAAATCTGCGCTTCCACCAGCTCGCTGGGGCAGAGATCGATGCGCTCCACCGCCTCATGCGTCTGCACGGTCACCGCTGTCACCGCCAGACAGGTTTTCATGCCGAGAGCCGAGATCGTCTCGATGTCGCGCGCAAGACCGGCCCCGCCGGACGAATCCGATCCCGCGATCACCAGCACATGCGCGGCGCTCATCGCCATTGTTCCGTTGCCGCCAGCCATTCGCGGGTGCGCGCTTCAGGATCGGCATTCAGCGTGATGTCCGTCACCACGGCGGCGCTGTTCGCACCCGCTTCGAACACGCCGGGCAATCGCTCGGGGTTCAGTCCGCCAATCGCCACCAGCGGCACATCGCCGACGCGCTTTCGCCAGTCGGCCAGCCGATCGAGCCCCTGCGGTGCCCATTTCATTTTCTTCAGAATTGTCGGGTAGACCGGGCCGAGCGCCACATAATCGGGTTTTCCCGCCAGCGCGGTGCGCAGTTCAGGCCCGTCATGGGTGCTGATGCCGAGTTTCAGACCCGCCGCGCGGATCGCACCGAGATCGGCTCCCGCCAGATCCTCCTGCCCAAGATGGATGAAATCGCAACCCGTTTCGATGGCGAGCCGCCAATGGTCGTTGACGATGAGCTGGCAATCGTGATCGGCACAGATGCGCTTCGCCTCGGCGATCTCAGATTTGAGGTTCGCCTCGTCCATCTCCTTGATACGCAATTGTACCAGTTTCGTGCCCAGAGGCACCAGTCGCGCAATCCACTCGGCGCTGTCGACGATGAGATAAAAGGGATCGAGCTTCATTCAAACACGGCTTTGCCAATAACGGGGGTTGAGGGAACGGCCATGTCGCGTGGCTCCAACGGCCCGGCGAGGAAGGCATTGCGGCCGGCCTCCACCACTTCGGCGAAGGCGGCTGCCATCGCAACAGGATCGCTGGCCTTTGCCACTGCGGTGTTGAGGAGAACGGCGTCGAACCCCAGCTCCATCACCATGGCCGCGTGCGATGGGCGTCCGAGCCCGGCATCCACGATCAGCGGCACATCGGGAAAATGTGCCCGGATGGCTCGCAGCCCGTCCACGTTCACCGGACCACGCGCCGAACCGATGGGCGCGCACCAGGGCATCAGTACCGCGCATCCCGCTTCCAGCAGCCGCTCCGCCACCACCAGATCGTCGGTCGTGTACGGAAACACCTTGAACCCCTCCGAACTTAAGATGCGCGCAGCTTCCACCAGACCGAACACATCCGGCTGCAGCGTGTCGTGATGGCCGATCACCTCGAGCTTGATCCAGTCCGTGCCGAAGAGTTCGCGCGCCATCTGCGCCGTGATCACCGCCTCTTTCACGGAATGGCAGCCCGCCGTGTTGGGCAGAATGCGCACGCCCAGTTCACGAATGAGTTCCAAGAACTGTCCGCCAGTACGGTTTCCTGTGGTTTCTCGCCGCAGCGAGACGGTCACGGTTTCGCAGGCTGAGGCCCGCACCGCCTCGGCCATGATGGCGGGGGAGGGGTATTGGGCGGTGCCCAGCAAAAGCCGCGATGCCAGCGTTTCGCCGTAGAGCGTCAGCATGTCAGCCTCCCTGCATGGGTGAGAGAACTTCAATTCGGTCGCCGTCCTCGAGCGTGCAGGAACCCCGTTCCGCCGCCGGCACCAGTTCGCCATTGCGCGCCGTGGCGAGAAAGTCGGGCGCATAGTCGAGTTCATCGAGAAGGGCGGCCAGCGTCGTCGCCGTCACGTGCTGCGCTTCGCCATTAACCGTGAGCTTCATCAAAAGCCTCCACGCGTTCGTTCAGGATCAGGGCCGCCGCCTCCTGCGCCATTGCGGGCGAGAGCAAAAAGCCGTGGCGATAAAGGCCGTTCACGCTGATCCCCTCTCGGGTCTGCTTCACGCGTGGCAGGTTATCGGCATAAGCAGGGCGCACGCCGGCGCCCGTTTCCACGATCTTCGCTTCCGCAAAGGCCGGGTGCAGGCTGTAGGCGGCGTTCAGGAGTTCCATTGTCGAGCGGGCGCTGATCGGCCCGTCGTCATCGCTTTCGATCATCGTCGCGCCGACCATGAAGTGATGCCCTTCACGCGGCACGATGTAGACCGGAATGCGCGGATGAAGCAGCCGCACGGGCCGCGAAAGACTGATCTCTTCCGTTTGCAGCAAAAGCATCTCGCCACGCACCCCGCGCAGCTCTTTATCGGCGAACGCCATGCCGGTGCAATCGGCAATTCTGTCCGCTTCGGCTGGTGTATCGTTACCGTAAGCGAAACGTACGCCTGCCGTTTTCAGCGCCGCGCTCAGCGTCGTCATCGCCTGGCGCGGTTCGAGATGCGCCTCGTCGCGGAAGAAGAGCCCGCGCCGGAACCGACCGGCAAGATCGGGCTCCAGCAGAGCCACGGCGTTGCCATCCAGCCATTCATGGCCGCCCGTGCGCGCGGCGAAACGGTCGAGTTCCGCTGCATCGCGCGCGGGCGCGACGACCAGCGTTCCGTTGCGCGTTACGTGGCCGGGCAGTGCCGCGTCCCACCAATCGGCCGCCAGGCGCCCCAGGGTCAGCACCGGCTCTTCCGCGTTTTCGCGCTCGCACCAGGGGGCGAGCATTCCGCCGGCAAGCCACGAGGCGCTGCCTGCCGGTCCGGATCGAATGTCGCAGACAGTCACCTGCGTGCCGGCCCGAACCAGCTCATGGGCCAGCGTGAGGCCGGCCACCCCGGCCCCGCGAATGAGGACATGCATGGGTCAGTCCCTGTTCTCCGCCGCCACCTCGTTAAGCGGCATGTAGAGATCGCCGCCCTCGCGAAATTTCTCCGCCATCTTCGCCATGCCCTCCTTCTGCGCCTCGGCGCGGATGTCGTGGGAAATGCGCATGGAGCAGAATTTCGGACCGCACATGGAGCAGAAATGCGCCACCTTGTGCGCCTCCTTGGGCAGTGTCTGGTCGTGGAAATTGCGCGCCGTTTCCGGGTCCAGCGAAAGGTTGAACTGGTCCTCCCAGCGGAATTCGAAACGCGCACGTGAAAGCGCGTCGTCACGGATCTTTGCCGCCGGATGCCCCTTGGCGAGATCCGCCGCGTGCGCGGCGATCTTATAGGTGATGACGCCCGTCTTTACGTCGTCGCGGTTCGGCAGGCCCAGATGCTCCTTCGGCGTGACGTAGCAGAGCATGGCCGTGCCGTACCAGCCGATCATGGCCGCGCCGATGCCGCTCGTGATGTGGTCATAGCCCGGCGCTATGTCCGTGGTGAGCGGTCCAAGCGTATAGAACGGGGCTTCGCCGCACGCTTCGAGCTGTTTTTCCATGTTTTCCTTGATCTTGTGCATGGGCACATGACCGGGGCCTTCGATGATCACCTGGCAGTCTTTCTCCCAGGCGATTTTCGTCAGCTCGCCCAGTGTCTCCAATTCGGCGAACTGCGCGGCGTCGTTGGCATCGGCGATGGAGCCCGGCCTCAGGCCGTCGCCCAGCGAGAACGACACGTCATAGGCGCGGCAGATGTCGCAGATCTCCGCAAAATTCTCATAGAGAAAGCTCTCCTTGTGGTGGTGCAGGCACCACTTGGCCATGATCGAGCCGCCGCGTGAAACGATGCCCGTGACGCGCTCGACGGTGAGCGGGATGTAATGCAGCCGTACGCCGGCATGAATGGTGAAATAGTCGACGCCCTGTTCCGCCTGCTCGATCAGCGTATCGCGGAAAACCTCCCAGGTCAGGTCTTCGGCGACGCCGTTCACCTTCTCTAGCGCCTGATAGATCGGCACCGTGCCGATGGGGACGGGCGAGTTGCGGACGATCCATTCACGGATGTTGTGAATGTTGCGGCCCGTCGAAAGGTCCATCACCGTGTCGCCGCCCCAGCGCGTCGCCCAGACCATCTTCTCCACTTCCTCGGCCATCGAAGAGGTGACGGCGGAATTGCCGATATTGGCGTTGATCTTCACGAGGAAGTTGCGGCCGATGATCATCGGCTCGGCTTCGGGGTGGTTGATGTTGGACGGAATCACGGCCCGGCCGCGCGCCACCTCGTCGCGCACGAATTCCGGCGTCACGAAATCGGGGATCGCTGCGCCAAAACTCTCGCCGTCGCGAACAAGCGCGGCCTTGGCTTGCGCCCGGCCGAGGTTTTCGCGGATCGCGATAAACTCCATTTCCGGCGTGACGATGCCGGCGCGCGCATAGGCGAGCTGCGTGACCGCTTTGCCGTCTTTTGCCTTGAGTGGCCGGTGGCGGGTGGGAAATTCCGGCGTCAGCCGATCGCCGGTGGCAAAGCCGTTGTCCTCCGGTTTGACATGACGGCCCTCATAGACCTCCACGTCGCCGCGCGCCTTGACCCATGTTTCGCGGATGCGCGGCAGGCCCTTGTCGATCTCGATCGGCGCGTCGGGATCGGTGTAGGGGCCGGAGGAATCGTAGACGGTCACCGGCGGTTCGCCGGCGCTCGGATGCACGGCGATTTCGCGCATGGGCACGCGAATTTCAGGGTGTAGCGTTCCAGGTTTGTAGACCTTGCGCGACGCCGGCAACGGGCCGGTGGTTACGGTCGGGGCGAATGCGTCCATGGGCGGAGCCTCCTCTGCGTGTTCGGCAATGGAGACCCAGTTCTTGCCGAGAGGAGGAAAGCCTGGACAATCCGGTCTGGATTCGGTTTCGGCTGCGATGAGCCCGTGACCCGCCAAGCATGCACCATCCCTACGCCAGTATGAACTGGATCAGGTTCATCGGGTCACTGCGCTGCATGGAGAACCATGCCCAGCAGAATCTCAGCCCCTTGGCGGGACCCCCCAGGTGAGGCTTTAAAGTGGGGGAGAAGCCGCGGCCTTGTCAAGCCGCTGCATCGTCCTATCCTCGTTTCACGGTCAGAAGCGGTAGCGCATGGAGGCGACCACGGAGCGGCCCTCGTCGCGATAGCAGTAATCGGCCGTGCAGGTCACGCCGCGTTCGTCGAGCAGATTGGTCGCGTTGACCTGGAGGCGCAGTCCGTCGAGCTTCGGATTCCGGGCGCCGAAGTCGTAGCGCAGCGCCATATCGACATAGTAGCGGTCGTCGTTGACGGTCGTGTTGGCATCGTTGCCGAAACTCTCGCCGACATAGCGAACGCCCGCACCGACACCCAGCCCCTCGAGCGGGCCGGACTGTACCGCGTAATCCCCCCAAACCGAGAAGACGTGCTGCGGGGTGGAGTTCAGCGTGTTGCCGGTGTAGCCCGCCAGGCTGTTGCGGATTTCCATGTCCACATAGGCGTAGGAGGCGATCATGCTCAGTCCGCTGCCAAGACTTGCATTTGCCTCGATTTCGAAACCGCGCGAGCGAAGATCGCGATTGACCTGCTGGTTGATGCCACCGATCACCTCGAACACGACCGCATCTTCCTGTTCGATGTCGAACAGGGCGGCCGTAACCACCGCATTCATGCCGGGAAGCTTGTACTTGACGCCAATTTCCTTTTGTTCGCCGACGGTCGGGTTTGCGGGGGAGCCGTCGACGAGCGTGCCGACATTCGGCGTGAAGGAGGTGGTGTAGTTGGCGAAGGGCACGAGGCCGAAAGGCGTTTCGTAGGACAGGCCGACCCGCCAGGAGAACTGTGTATCCGTCTGCTCGATAACCCCGGCGGTGTTGGTGGTTTTACCCTCCAGCCAGTCGTAGCGTCCGCCGATGGACAGGTGCCAGTTGTCGTAGTTGACCTGATCGGATGCGTAGAGGCCGACCTGGTTGAGCACCTGTGCGGAGACGAATGGAATGTCGAACGTTTCGCCTTCCGGCGGAAGCGGCGCATAACGCAGCCCGTACTGGTCGTAATCTATGCGTCCGTAGTCGAGTCCGACAAGCAGGCGATGCTGGAGCGGGCCTGTGTCGAATTCCGACAAAAGCTGGTTGTCCACGACGAGGCTGCGCGCGTTCTCGGCATAGCGTCCGGCTCCCCGCGCCAGCGACGACGGGTTGGCCGGATCGGGAGCGAACCAGTAGGCATATTCCAGATTGTTGTCGAGCCACGAGTAGCGCAGGTTCTGCCGCAGGGTGAAGACTTCTGTGAGCCTGTGCTCGAACTCGTAACCGATGCGTGCCTGCTGCTGATCGAAATCGTTGAAGGTGGGATCGCCTCCGTAGAGGTCGGTAACGCCATTCGGCCCGTTGTAGAACACTGCCGTGCCGCCGAGGGTCGAATCCATGTACTCGCCGAGAAGGGTGAGCTTTGTGTCGGCGTCGGGTTGCCAGGTCAGGGCGGGTGCCAGGTAAACGCGGTCGTCGGGGAAGCCGGGCAGGGCGGTGCCGCTCTTTCGCACCAGTCCTGTCATGCGATAGAGCAGCGTTTCGTCCTCGTTCATGGGCCCGGAAAGGTCGAAATTGGCCTGGTAACGATCGTGCGTCCCGCCTTGCAGTTCGACCTCGCGCAAGCGCTCTTGCGTTGGCCGCTTGGTCATCAGATTGACCAGCCCGCCCGCATTGGAGGCGCCGTAAAGCGCCGAGGCCGGGCCCTTGAGAACGGTAATGCCTTCCAGCCCGTAGGGCTCCTGCCGGAACAGGCCGGTCGGGCTGTTGAACTGACGCAGCCCGTCGCGAAAGATCCCGCTATAGGTGGCTTCGAAACCTCGGATGAAGAGGGCGTCGAAGCGTGGATCGAAGCCGTAAGCACCGACGCGGACACCGGGCACATAACCGATCGCTTCCTGAAGCGAGCGCGGGTTCTGGTCGTCGAGCTGTTTCTCGGTCACCGTCGATATGAGCTGCGGAACCTCGATCAGCGGCGTATCGATTTTCGATCCGATGCGCCCGCTCTCGGCCACATAACCGTCCTGCACCAGAATGTCGTCGCTGGCCGCTTCGACCTCCAGCCGTTCGAGCAGGGTCGTGTCCTGCGCAGCCGCGCCGACCGACCAGCCGGATAGTCCGGTTGACAGTAACAGGAGTGTCGACAAACGATGGAAATGATGGGATTTCACGGAGCACCACGCTTGCTTTTTCTCAATCGTTGGTCGCTCCGCAGGAGGCGTGGCTGCCGTTTCCGGCAGAACTAAAAAATATGACTATAACAGTCAAATAATAATGCGGATCGCTCCGTTGCAAGCGCCAGCCTGTGGATTAATTCGCTCGCTGGGCGAGGGAATACGCTTTTCCGGAGGCTCCGAACCGGTCGGGTTCAAATGCAGAATTCGCTTGGGCTCATGCCGATGGCGCGCCGGAACATATAGCTGAAAGCGCTCGAAGATTCGTAACCCATATTGAACGCGACCGAACTCACCTTCTCGCCTGCGGCAAGCTGCGAAATGGCGTGGAGAATGCGCACCTGTCGGAGCCAGCGAGACGGCGGCATGCCTGTTTCGGCGATGAACAGCCGCTCGATCGTCTTGCGGCTGGCGGCCGCGCCGGCAAGCCACGCGTCGACCGATTTGAGGCCGCCCGGGTCCTCCAGAGCGGCTTGTGCAAGACGACGAATGCGCTTGTCCCGCGGCATTGTAACCGACAACGGCACATCGCTTGCGGCGACAAGTTCATGACGCAGAAGCGTGTGCAGCGCCTCGTTGTGGCAGTCGATACGGCCGGATGTGTCGTCGGGCATGGTTGCCGAGATCAGTGCGTTCAACAGGGAGGTCATGGCCACGATGCGGCATTCGGTGCCGAGTGTCGCAGCCTCTTCGCGGTTCACGTCGACATAGCGCATCTGGTTGTTGGACCCGTATCGCATCCAGTGTTCGACATCCGGTGGAATCCAGACCGCCATCGCCGGACTGAGCAGAAGAACGCGGTTCGGTGTGCCGACATACATGGAGCCGGATGCAGCGGAGATGAGTTGCCCGAAATCATGGGTGTGCCAGTCATAGCTCTCGCCGGGGGCAGGCCTGATCGTCTCTCCCAGATAACGGGGCCTGCCCATCCCGTCGGAACCGTCCGGTGAATTGTGTTTGGGTGTATCCATGATGTTGACGAATTCTAGATGTAATATGATCTTATGTCGACAGAAAGACATTTCAGTTTGACCTAGGTTCCTTCGCATCCCGGGCGTCGTGCCCTTGTTTGCAGTTCGGACCCTGTTGTCGTCATGAAAAAGCGCACCTTTCTGGCGTGGTTCCTGTTTGGGCACCTTGCCAATGACTGGCCCATCGCCTCGCTATGGCTGATCGTGCCGGCCGTCGGCATTTCAATGAATCTGTCGCCGGGCGAAGTCGGCCTTCTGTTCACGGTTTTCAACCTTGGCGGCGCGCTTGCTTATCTGCCCGCCGGTGTCCTTGCCGATCATGTCTCGAACCGTGGGCGCCTGCTGGTGATGACGTTCTGGTGGGTTGCCGCCGGCTATGCGCTGGCGGCGATGGCCCCAGGGTATTGGAGCCTCGCGCTGTTGCTCGCAATCGCCGGGATGGGCAACGCGGCCTGGCATCCGATCGCCACTGGCGTGCTCACACGCGAAAGCGGTGGACGGCGCGCGCATGCGCTCGGCATTCACGCCATTGGAGGTTCGCTGGCCGAGATACTGGCGCCGCTTTGCGTCGGTTTTCTTATCGCCTATGTCGATTGGCGCGGTGCGCTGGTTGTATCAGTCTTTCCGACCGTGTTGTTGGGTCTGTGCTTCGTTCATGTGGCGCGCACCGTTCCGCGTCTCGACAAGCGCGCGGTCAACCGGCGAGATTTGCTCGACATTCTGTACATATGGCGCCGGGGCAGCGGTCCGCGCATCGTGGCGATGATCTGCCTGTACAACATGGCGCTGGTGGCGCTTTTGAGCATGATCCCGCTTTATCTGGCGGACGCCCACGGCTTCGGGCCAGCCGAAGCGGGCATAGCGTTCTCGGCGCTTCTGGTCGCCGGTGCGCTGGCGCAGCCATGGGTCGGAAAACTCTCCGACATCGTCGGTCGAAGGCCGATCCTCGTCTCGGGAAATCTTGTCGCGGGTGTGTCGGCTGCGCTGTTGATGCTGCAGCCGCCGCTTTGGTTCACAGTCTTGGCGATGACCGCCGCCGTTGCCGGCCTGGATGCGATCCGTGCCGCCATGCTCGCGGCTGCCGTTGATTACGCAAACCGCCGCGAAGGCACGACACTCGGACTGGCCTTCGTTCTGATGGACGGTGTCGGAGCGCTCGGCTCCGTTCTCGCGGGCATTGCCGCCGGCTTCTCCTGGCCGCACATGTTCGGCCTCGCGGCCGCGTTCTCGCTTGGGGCGGTAATGCTGGCTGCGATGACGAATTTCAGGCAATCGGCCGACACCGTCTCAAAGAGACCCTTGGCCTGAGCCTGAACCCCTGGAAACTCCAGGGACCCGGGGAATTCTGCCCGGGGTCCCCTTGTTCGCGGCGACGTTGCGAAGTCAGCTCAGACGCTTTCCTCCACACGCGCCTTCGCACCGGAAATCGTCGGCAGACTTTCGCCCGCGTCGATGCGTTTGAGAAGTTCCACTTCCCGGGCCTGCATCTGGATGGCTCGGTCGGCGACGGCATCGACCTCATCGGGTGCGAGGACGAGAACGCCGTTCTCGTCCGCCAGCACCGCGTCGCCGGGATTGACAACCACGCCGCCGACGCTGACGGGAATGTTCATCTCGCCCGAAACGCCGAGAAGCTTGGTGGTGATGGGCGAGGGGCCCCGGCACCACATGGGAAAACCGTGCCGTTCGAAATCCGCCACGTCCGTCGCCGGGCCGTCGACCACGGCGCCGGCCACTTTCTTGCTCGCCGCGGTATGCGTGATGACCCCGCCCCAACAAGCGTGGCGCGTGTCGCCGGCGCGATCGATAATCACGAAGTCGCCGGGACGCAGATGGTCCATGGCATAATGCAGCAGCGTGCTGTCGGCGTGCGGCAGGCGCAGCGTCACGGCGGTGCCGGCAACGCGCACCTTGGAGAGCATGGAGCGAATGCCCGTGTCGAGAAAATTGGCGTGCAGGAAATGACCCACAGTGGCGGTTTCCACCCGCATCAGCTTATCGATCTGCGCTTGCGCAAGCTGCTCGGGCATCGGGTTGACCTGATACATATGCGTGCTCCCTATGCCACGACGTGATGGTCTGCGACGGGCATGGAGCGGCGGATCTGCGCGGCATACCCGGTGTCGATGGAGGCGCTGGCATGTCCAACCCGATCGGAGCAATCGGCAACCGTCACACCCCATGGGTCGATGATCAGCGAATGCCCGAAGCACAGCTTCCGGCCTTCGTCATGAGCGAAAATCTGGGCCGATGCAGCCACATAGGACTGGGTCTCGATGGCGCGGGCGCACAGAAGCTGTTCCCAATGATCCTTTCCGGTCTGCAGTGTGAAGGCTGCCGGCAGCACGATCACCTCCGCGCCCTTGTCTCGCAGTTTGCGGAAGAGTTCGGGAAAACGTAGGTCGTAGCAAATGGCGCAACCCACTTTCACGCCCTCGAGTTCGTAGACGACCACGTCTTCGCCGCGCTTCATGGTATCGGACTCCAGATAGCTGTTGCCGCCCGGCACCTCCACGTCGAACAGGTGGATTTTCCGGTAGCGTGCGATCTCGTTGCCCTGACGGTTGAACACGATGGTTGTGTTGTAGCATTTCTCGCCCGCTGCCTCGGCCATTGAGCCGGCGTGGATGTTCACCTTCAGCTCTGCGGCGAGCGCCGACATGGCACGATAGGCTTCGCCTCCGGGAAAGGTCTCCGCGTTGGCGCGGCGGCTTTCCACCGTGCCTCCCATATAGGTGAAGGTTTCAGGCAGCACGACGAGATCTGGCTTGTCCTGGGCGACAGCCTTGCGAACGAGCTCCTGGGCGTCGGCGATGTTCTTCGCCTTGTCGTCCTGGGAGTTCATTTGAATGACGGAGACTTTCATGGAAGATCCTTTTATCCGAGGTTGATCGGGGCCCGGCCGTCAAGCCGGTCCCAGAATGAGGTTGGGGAGGAAGAGCACGAGCTCGGGCACGAAGGTGATGACCAGAAGTGCGATGATCAGCGGCACCAGGAATGGCAGGATCGCCACGGCCACCTTCTCGAACGGCACCTTGCCTACCTCCGCGACGATGTAGAGCGCGATGCCCATGGGCGGCGTCGCAATGCCGATCAGCAGCGAAAGCGTGATGATCAAGCCGAAATGAATCCGGTCGATGCCGAACTGGTCGATGATCGGAAGCAGCATCGGAACCAGGATCAGCTTGGCCGGAACGCCTTCAACGAAGCAGCCGACCGCCAGCAGGAACACGATCAAAAGCAGCAGGAAGATCGTGCGAGATTCGGTGAACAGAAGAATCTGGTCCGCCAATTGCTGCGGGATCTGCTCGATGGCCAGAAGCCAGCCCATCACGTGCGAGAAGCCGATGATGATCATGATCACACTGGTGATGGTCATCGTTTCGGTCAGCGCCTGCCACAGCATGCGAAAGGAGAAGGTGCGGTAAACGAAGCCGAGTGCGATGGTGTAGACGCAGGCCAGAACGCCGGCCTCCGTCGCTGTCGTGAAGCCGGTCAGAATGGCCGCCAGGATGATGCCCGGTGCGATCAGCGCGGCGATACCGTCGATGGCCGCGCGACCGATCTGCGGAAGGCTCTTGCGCTCCTCGCGCGGAAAATCCTGCTTGAGGGCCACCAGATAGTTGAACGCCATCAGCGACAGTCCGACGACGATCCCGGGAATGATGCCGGCGAGGAACAACCGCGCGACCGAGGTGTTTGAAAGGAACGCATAGACGACAAGGCTGATGGAAGGCGGGATGATCGGCCCGACGACGGCACTCGCCGCCGTCAGGGCAGCAGCGAAGGGTGCGGGATAGCCGCGCTCGCGCATCGCCTTGATCTCGATGGTTCCAAGGCCCGCGCAGTCGGCGACGGCCGCGCCCGAGACGCCGGCAAAGAGCAGCGAGGAGACGACGTTCACCTGGGCAAGGCCGGCACGCATATGGCCGACAAGTGCGGAGGCGAAGTTGAAGATGCGGTCCGTCATGCCCACGCCGTTCATCAGATTGCCGGCCATGATGAAAAAGGGAATGGCAAGCAGCGACGGATTGTCGACTCCGTCCAGAACCTGAAGCGGAATGATGTAGAGCGTGTCGGAAAAGCCTGCATAGACGAGGGCCGAGAGCACCGCCAGGCCGATGGCCATTGTGATCGGGACACGCAGCAGGATAAGGGCGACGAAGCCCGCGAAGAGAAGCAAGGTCATGATTTCACCCGAATCCTAGATGTCGCCGACATGGTGGTGTTCAGGCTCCGGATGCCCTTTGAGCGCATGCACCAGGTCACTGAAAAAGTGCAAGGCGATGAGGGCGCAGGACACGAAGAAGGGGACGCTCAGCCAGTAACGCTGGATGCCCACCATTTCGATGTTGCCCACCTGACGCTGGATCAGCTCCGGCGCTTCGCGCAGGATGATGAGCAGCAGGGCGATGACGGCAATGTCCACCAGCATGCGACCGCCCCGGCGCACAGGCGCCGGCATGGCGTTCAGCAGAAAATCGACGGTGATGTCCTTGTTCTGCCGGTAGACGACGAAGAAGCCCAGAAAGCTCATCCACACGAAGCAGACGATGCTGATGGGGAAGGCCCAGACCACCCCCTGGCCGAGGAATGCGCGTGACGCGACATTCAGCGCGGTCACCAGGAGCATGGCGAACAAAGCCGTATTCGCTCCCACAAGAAACAGCCGGCCGATAACGGCCAGGATTCGATCCAGGACGGGCATGAAACCTCCCCATCAGTGCGAGTTCAAAGGATGCCTATTCGGCGCGCGACGAACGTACCGCGTCAAGGAATCCTTGGGGGAGTTCGCCGGCTTCCTCCATCTCCTGGTAAAAGCTTTCCATCCGTTCGACGAAGGCGGCGGTGTCGGGCTCCGAATAGACGACATCCTTTTCCTTCATTGCCGCAAGATCTTTCTCGGCGACCGCCATCGTGCGCTTTTCGGATTCCTCGGCCATTTCGGCAAACGCTTCCAGCACCTGCGCCCGACGCTCGTCGGAAAGACCGTTCCAGCGTTCCGCGTTGGTCATGAACGCCATGCCCTGCGGGTATTCGTCGTGGCGGATGATGTTCGGCGCAACTTCGTAGAACTTCATAGGCTCGACCAGTGCGATCGGGCTGTTCACCGCGTCGACAATGCCACGGCTGATGGATTCGTACACTTCCGTCCAGGCCAGCGTGCGCACCTCGGCGCCCAGGTGCCGCCAGGCGGCGGCGGCCAGCTCGTCGGGATGCATGCGCAGGCGCGTGCCCTGCATTTCCTCGAGGGTCTCCCAGGGCTTGTCGGTGACCATGACGCGATAGGGGCCACGCACGAATGCGGTCGGCGAGCCGATCAGCGCAATGCCGGCTTCGTCCTCGATCGTCTTCAGCCAGCCCTTCACGAGATCGGTCTGCATGAAGCGCACCCAATGTTCGCGGTCGTCGAAAAGGAACGGCGCGGAGGTGAATTTCAGGTCCGGTGCCCATTTCTGCAGGTAGCTGACACCTTCGGGATAAACGTTCACCGTGCCGATCTGAAGCTGTTCGAGCACCGTGTCGTCGGAGCCGAGCTGCTCGTTCGGAAAAACTTTCAGTTCCAGTTCGCCGCCGGTTTTCTCCTCAACCTTGTCGGCAAAGTACTGGAAAAGCTCACCCTCGATGCTGTCTGGCGGCATCTTGTGCGCCATGCGCCAGGTCTCGGCTTGCACGCCAACGGTTGCACCGGCGCTGAAAGCCGTCAGGACGGTAGCGGTCAAAACACTGAGTAGAATACGGTTCATTATCCTTCCCCATCTTTTTGTCTCGTTATGGGGGTAGGATCAGAGAGCTGCCGTAAAAAGTCCAAATGAAAAATATGGCTTCTTGTGATAAGTTTTTTCAATCAGGATTGATCAGATAGTCATCCGGGTACCGGCTGGAATATGCAATTGCCTGCTCGCGGGCCATCTCCACAAACTCGTCCTTGAGGGTTTTGCGGGGCGAGGCTTCGGTGATCGCGAAAAATTCCAATGGTGGAAATTCCACATCCACCGTGATCTCGTGAAGCGTGCCGCTTGCCAGTTCCCTCATGACCACCGCGCGTGGCATCGGCGCGATCCCAAGCCCTTCCTCGGCCATCTGTACAATCGTTGCGATCGAGTTGGAGGAGTGGACATTGACCCGCACCTTGGAGTGCATCTTCAGGTAGCGTTCCAGTGTCTTGTAGGGGATCGAATTCTTGGGAAAGCTGAGGATCGGCATGTCCAGAAGCGTGCCCACCGTGGCCCTTCGGATCGGAAAAGCCGTCGGGCTAGCGACCCAGGCGACCGGGAACGCGCCCAATGGCACGAAGTCGAGCTTGGGATCGTTTCCATCCCGCATCGCCAATCCTACATCCACCGCGTGATCCTGCAAGGACTGGATGACATCGGCGGATGTCGAAGACAGCATCTCAATGTTCACCCCGGGATATTTTTCCCGAAAGCATTCCATGAGCTGGACGAACCAGGACCGCAGGATCGTGTCGGTGACGCCGACGCGCAGGGAACCTGTCATCTTCCTGTTTTTGTTGACCAGCCACTTCATTTCGTCGGTCAGTTCGACCACCATCTCCGCATGCGGCAGAAGCACCCGGCCTTCGCTGGTCAACTGAACGCCCCGCTTCGAGCGTTCGAAAAGCTTCGTGCCCAGCTCGTTCTCAAGTGCGTTGATGCGCGATGAGATCACCGGCTGCGTGGTGTGCAGAAGATCGGCCACCTTGCGGAAATTGCGCACTTTCGCCAGGTGAATGAAGGTTTCCAGAAATCGCAACTGCACGGCCGGCACCCCGAAACATCAATGGCTTGCCGCCCGTTCGGGCGGCAAGTCGCATGCTAATGGATGCTTTTGCGGGGCGCCATAGCTCAGCCGGTCAGGCGGGCTTGGAAACCCTGTCCGCCACCCTGCCCAGAAAATCGAGACAGAGGCCGAGTTGCGCGATTTCGACGAACTCGTCCGGCTTGTGCGCCTGCCGGATGGAACCCGGCCCGACGATCACGGAAGGGATGCCGCCGATCGTTTCGAACACGCCCCCTTCCGAGCCGTAGGACACCTTGCCGGACCATTCGGGCATGATGTCGTGAAAGAAGGCGAAGCCCTCGCTCGATGTGTTGTCGCCCATTGCCGGGTACGCGAAAATTTCATCCCATTCGATGCCGGTTTCGGCGCATTTCGCCTGCATTTTCGGCAGAATTTCTTCGTTTGCACGCTTTTTGAGAAATTCCAGTTCAGCCCGCGCATCGTGGGTCGGCAGGCTGCGGATTTCGAAGGTGAAGCTGCAGAGATCGGGCGTTACATTGGTGGCGACACCGCCGGAAATCATCGTTGCCAGCATTGTGGAATGGGGAACAGTGAAATCGCGGTCGAACGGGCCTTCCTTGCCGACCTGATCGGCGCGTTGCGCGATCATCGCGATGATGCGCGCGGCGTAATCGATGGCATTGACGTGATCCGGCGCGAATGAGGAGTGACCGGACGTTCCATGCACATTGCAGCGCATGGCGATCTTGCCCTTTTGACCCGTCACGAGCGTCATGTCCGTCGGTTCGCCGATGATCGCAAGCATTGGCGGCACGTCGAGAGCCGCAAGCCATTCGGCGATGGCCGGTGCGCCGAGGCAGCCCACTTCTTCGTCATGCGAGAAGCACAGCCAGACAGGACGCTCGAGTTCGGCGGCGGCGAGTTGCGGCACGATCGCCATCACACAGGCCGCAAAGCCTTTCATATCGCAGCTTCCACGGCCATAGAGCTTTCCGTCGCGCTCCGTCAGGTCGAAGGGGCCGGAGGTCCAGCCTTTTTCCAGCGCCGGCACCACATCGGTATGGCCGGAAAGCACGACGCCGGGACGGTCGGCAGGGCCGATGCGGGCGATCAGATTTGCTTTCTCTCCCGTTTCGTCCGGAAGAATGACCGGCTCGATGCCGTGCTCCCGCAGGAAGGCCGCCATATGGTCGATGAGCGGCCGGTTCGAGTAACGGCTTGTGGTGTCGAAAGCGACCAGATCCTTAAGGTGGTTCTTGGCATTCTCAAGCAGTGACATTGCGGGATTGTCGGTCTCAGGCATTCTTTGCTGCACGTTTTTCTCGGTATTTTTGCCATTCCCGGCGGATCGTCAGGCCGACGAAGAACACGATCAGACCTGCGAATATCCAGGAAATGGCGGACTGGAAGAAGACGGATGGATCGCCGCGCGAAATGGCCAGCGCGCGGCGCAGATTGTCCTCGAACATCGGGCCCAGAATGAAGGCGATGAGGAATGGGGCCGGGGGGATGTTCAACAGCAGCATGATGAAGCCGACAACGCCCATCACAAGCAGCACCGTGACGTCGAACATGTTGCTGGAGATCGAGTAGATGCCGTAGACGCACAGCATCAGCACGACGGGTGAGAGAAGCACCTGCGGGATGGAGGCGATGTGCGAGAAGAAACGCACCGTCAGCTTGCCCGCGCCGAACAGGAGAACGGAGGAGAACATCATGCCGATAAACAGCATGTAGACTTCGTTCAGATTGTTCTGAAACAGAAGCGGACCAGGGGTGAGACCCTGGATCATGAAGGCGCCGAGCATGACGCCGGTGATTACGTCGCCGGGAACGCCGAGTGCCAGAAGCGGGATCATGGTCGCGCCGCAACAACCGTTGTTGGCCGATTCCGAAGCCGCGATTCCCTCCAGTTCCCCTTTGCCGAAATTCTCGCTGTTGGGGGAGGAGCGACGCGCTTCGCCGTAGGAGAAGAACGCGGCGGCGGACGGGCCGATGCCGGGGATGGCTCCGAGGATAACACCGATAAAGCTTCCGCGGACAATGGACTTCAAGGAACCACGGAATTCGGCCAGCGTCAGGCGGTTGTCGCCGAGCTTCATGGCCTGACCGTGGTTTTCTTCACGGAAGACGATAAGGCGCAGAAGTTCGGGCAGGGCGAACAGCCCGATGAGCACCGGCGCGACCGACAGGCCGCTTTTCATGTCTTCGGTCATGGCGAAGCGGAAAGACCCGTACATGTCTTCGCCCACCGTGGCCAGCAGCAGGCCGAAACAGGCCGAGACCACGCCCAGAAGCAGCGAACCGCCGGAAATGGAGGCCACCATGGTCAGCGCGAACGCCATCAGCATGAAATATTCCGGCGGGCCGACGCGTAACGCAAGAAGCGCCAGCGGTGCGGCCAGGAAAATGAGCGAGATGTTCGACAGGAAGTCGCCGATGCACGACGAAATCAGCGACATGTTGAGCGCCTTGCCGGCCTTGCCGTTCTGGGCAAGCGGCCAGCCGTCGAGCACGGTGCAGGCGGCGGAAGCGGTGCCCGGCGTCTTGATAAGGATCGCCGAAATGGATGCGCCGTAGGTGCTGCCCTTATAGAGCGCGACGAGCAGCAGAATGCTGGTGACGGGCGGCAGGTAAAAGGTGAAGGGAAGAGCGAGCGTCACCGCCATGGTGCCGGTCATGCCTGGAATGGCGCCGATAACGACCCCGGCCAGGATGCCCGCGCCCATGGCCAGCACATTGGCCAGCGTGGCAACGGATTCGAATGCGAAAAGAAGATCGTTCCACATGAGTTGAGCGTTCCGGTCGGGGCGGTCAGTTCAGGGCGGGGAAGACGCCCCAGCTACCCTGCGGGAAGGGCGTGTGCGTCACATTGCCGAAGAAGAGCTGCAGGCCAAGCGGCAGCACGATAGCCAGAGCGAGAGCCATGCCCCAGCGCGCGGACGCTCCTGCCAGCAGGAAGGCCGAAAGCGCCAGCAGCATGGAGGACGGCATGAAGCCGAGGCGCGGCGCGAGAAAGACGAACCCCGCGAACGTTGCGAGCGCCAGAGCAAGCCTGCTGATGCGATTGCGCCATTCCAGGGGTGAGGCAGGCGAATACTCGGCCTCTTCTGTGGTTCCGGCGCTGGCGCCGAAACCTGCAAGGATCATTGCCACCAAGCCAAGAGCCAGGCCTAGGATGGAAACGGTGCGCGGCCACATATCCGGTGGGGGCGCGAAGCCCGGAATGAAGGATGGACGCGGCACATGGATCGGAATAAGCGCGAAAAGCACGATCCCGAAGAACAGGGCGATGAGTAGCCCTCGGAGCATAGCCTTGTTCAACATGCCGCGTCCTCTTGGGTTTTGAGTTGGCTTACTGAATGTAGCCGAACTCGCGTGCGAGCCCGTTGAAGAGCTCGTATTGCGACTTGGCATAGGCCGCCATGTCTTCCTTGCCGGCGGTGGATATGGAGCCGCGGCGTTTGGCGAGCTCGAGCCAGGTCTCGTCTTCGGCGACCTGGTTGAGTGTGTCTTTCCAGCGGGCGACGACGTTCTCCGGCAGGTCTTTCGGGCCGTAGAGCGCGCTCCAGCCGGTGATCTGGCCGGCCTTTTCGAAGCCGAGCTCGGAAACGGTGGGGACGTCCGGCAGCGCATCCATGCGCGCGGGCGCATAGACCATAAGGGCGCGCATCTTGCCGGATTCGATGTGCGGCATCAGCGAGCCGGCCGCAATCGCAAGAAAGTCGACGTGACCGCCGAGAAGCGCGGTTGCGAGTGCACCGCCGCCCTTGTAGGGGACGAGGGTTGCGGCCGTCAGCGGGTCGAGTTCATTGTCGGCGAGCAATGCCTGAACGGTGAAACCGTCGATGGCGGTGGCACCGGACGCGCCGTAGGTGAGGGCACCCGGATTCGCCTTCAGACCCGCGATCAGGTCCTCGGCGCTTTTATAGGGAGAGTTTTCCGCCACGGCGAGGATCATCGGCGTCGCCTCAAGCGAACCGAGAAAGGTGTAGCCGTCCCAGCCGACCGGCGAGCTTTCCTGCACCGCCGGATAAAGCGCCATGCCGACGCGGGCGAGAAGCAGTGTGTGACCGTCGGGCTCGCTTTCGGAAACGAAGCGTGCGCCATTCATACCGCCATTGCCGGGCTTGTTGACAACGACGACGGGCTGGTCGCCCAGATACTCACGCGCCGTTTCCGCCAGGGCGCGGGCAGCCAGATCCGAAGCGCCGCCGGCACCGTAGGGCGCTACAATTGTTACCGCCTTTTCCGGATAGTCGGCGTGCGCCGTGCCGGCAGCGAGAACGAAGGCGGCAGCCGCCAGAACATGTTTCATCAGAGTTTTCATAAAACCTCCCGCGGAGAGTGAATCCATTCGCCCGAAGGGTCCGGGCGCGGTGAGGTTTTTGCATAGTATGCTTTATTCTGCAAATTATGCCTGTTAGTATTACTATTATGAATAGCGACTATGTAGGATGCGCAGATGAATCTGAAGCAGCTCGAGGCTTTCGACGCCTTCATGAGCCACGGCTCGGCAACGCGGGCGGCGGCGGCGCTCAAGATCTCCCAGCCCATGGTGAGCCGGCTGCTCGGTCAATTGGAGGAGATGATCGGCTTCCCGCTCTTCGTGCGCAAACGCAACCAGCTTATGCCGACCCACGAAGCGATCCTGTTTCACGCCAATGTCTCGCGCTCATTGACCACGTTTCAGGAGCTGGAGCGGGAGGCGCGCGCCATAGCCAACCGGCAGGTGGGCCGCATCGTGGTGGCGGCGCAGCCGATTTATGTGGATACGTTTTTGCTCGACGTGGTCGCGCGCTTCAAGAAGACGCATCCGGATGTAGCGGTGAAAATCGTCGACACGGGTTTGGAGGAACTGCTGCGCATGTTCAACGAGGGAAGTTGCGACCTCGGCGTGGGTATTACGCTGGACGCGAGCCCTTACGGTGCGAGCCTCATTCCGCTCGGTGCCTGCGAGGCCCGCTGCCTGATCCCGCGCGGACACAGTCTGGCAAGCCGGGACATCATCCATCTCGAGGACCTCCGGCGCGAGGTATTCGTGGAACTCGCCATCGGCAGCCCATTGCGCACGCGCGTCGACTACATGATGCAGACAGCCGGCGCACAGCGCCGCATTGCGGCGGAGGCGCGCACGTTGCGTGCCGTGCATGGGCTGGTGCGGCGCGGCGTGGGGATCGCCATCGTCGATCCTTTCAGCATCCTGCTTCCATCCGGCGACGATGTGGTCGAACGACCTCTGGAACCTTCCATCCCTTGGGAGATGGCGATTTTCCATCATGAGGACCGCCCCCTGAGCCGCATCGAACACGCTTTCATCGAGACGATCAGGGCCGAGATCGGCATGCTCAGGGAAGAAGGCGTTCTCTCCTGATCCCAATCGCAGAAAGTTCCATAATGCATATTACGCGATGTGGAGCCGGATGACTCGGAACGCGCGTGGAAACTGTCCAACAGCTTTAACCAGTGGGGTCGGTCGAGATCATCCGTCAATCCCGGCCGGTTCGTGCTCAATGACCTGAACAATGTCGGTAAGTTCGATTTCCGGATAATGCTCTCGCATTCCACGCAACATCGTGTCGTCCGGCCATTCAGCCCGCTTGCCGAGATAGGTGGCGACCGATGAAAGGGGCATATCCGTGCATCTTGTAACAGTGACAATGACGGTTTTGCCGGCGTCGTCATCGCAGACATACCGCAGCGGCCCCGGCACGATACGGATCTCGCGAAACCGAATGGTCGACGTCTTCTCTCCGCTGACAATCAGCGGGAACAGCCTGCTCACCACACCGAGGCTTTGCATGAAATCGTTCATGCCGGCAACTGTAGCGAAGAATGGAGCGACATCACAAACCGTCACGACGTTCCGACGGACCCATCCAGGGGCAACGAAGCTTATGGTGCCGACAAGTCATCGATGACTTCCCGGGTAATCCAGGACGATTCCGTCATCAGATCAAAGTGATTTCGCCCTGGACGCTCGATGTATCGAGCTGTCGGGAAACGTCTGGCCATACTCGCCGTCGCGTCTCGGAAGAAGCAATGTTCCCCGGCATACAGAAGGACCGGAACCTCGATCTTTTCGGGCGTTCCTGCCAGGGACGGCCATTCGGCTTCGGCCAAACGAAGCGCATGAAGTGCCTGCGTGTCGCATCCGGCCAGCCGTTCCGCCATCCCCTTGGGCACGTCGAACATCTGTTGCCACAGCGAAAGCCATGCTTCGGAACCCTGAGCGAAAGTCTCGGCGACGAGATCGTTGTCGACGTTCACAACCGAATGCAGTTCGAAACCACCAAGGATCAACGCGGAATATGCCGAAGGATCTCTACCGGCAGCGGCGAGCGCTACTTTTGCCCCGAGCGAATAGCCCCAGAGAATGGGTCTTTCCAGGCCGAGACCCTCGATAACGGTCTCCACGTCGGACGCCATGTCTTCCAGCGCATAATCCCGGGAACTGTCAGGATGTGCGCTGGCCCCATGGCCTCTCAGATCCACGCAGACGAGCCGGAACGAAGCTGCGAGCCGGGCGACATAGCCAAGCTCGAACCAGTCCTCACACGACATGCTTATGCCGAAGACGAGAACGAGAGGAGGCTTCGTTTCATCACCCGCGAGTTCGTATCTTATGGAAATATCTTTGTTTTTCAGATGAGGCATGGGAAGTTGGTATAGATGGAATTGGCCGCAATTCGGGGAACAACCGGCGTTGCCGTGGCATGGCTGTGACTCTACCGAAATGAGGACTGTCCGCAACGGGTGCGAGCAGAGTTTCACCTGCGACATCGCGTCGATTGCGGGAAGGTGAGTGACGGATACACTGGTCTCAAGAATGCAACTTTCGGGAGCGTGTCATGAGCGAGGCTTTCTCGGCGCGGCCGCGGCCGGACGAGCCCCTAACGGATCCCGCCGTGGATCGGGCGTTTATCGGCCGGCTCGTGCGGGAATTCTACCGCCGCGTCCGCAGCGACGCGCGGCTCGGGCCAATCTTTGCGGGTGAAATTAAGGACGACTGGGAGCCGCATCTGGAGAAGATGACCGACTTCTGGTGCGCGGTCATGCTCAAGGACGGGAGTTATCATGGCCGGCCGGTGCCGGCGCATGTAAAGCTCAACTCGGTGGTAGAGGCCGATTTCGACATATGGCTGGATCTCTTCCGGCAGACCGTCGCCGACCTGTGCACGCCGGCCGTGGCCGCGGTGTTCGTCGAGAGAGCGGAACGGATTGCCAAAAGTCTCAAACTTGCAATGTTCTTTCGTTTGCCGGCAGCGCTCGGGCCGGATGCCGCGCGGGCCCGCAGCGTGGACGATGCCTGAGCCTGGCGGGGAGAAAGCCGGTGCCCTCGTCCATCTCTGTTCGCGGATGTAGACCATCGGATAGGCCCGGAAACCTCCCCCGCTGGCCGGCTGGCCAACGATTCCACGACAGCGCAACCGGTATTTTTCCGTAGGGTCCCTATCCGAAGGCGTTTTCGTCGATGGGCCAGATCGGACGCGCGAGTTTTTTATAGCCGGCCGTTTTGGGGTTGTTCGGGTAGCAGCCTTCCACCGCCGCGTAGACGATCTCCTCGGCGATCGGCGCAAAGCCGGCATGAAAGTGGTTCGTCGACTTGATCAGAAGGACCTGTTTCTCGACCGGATGGACGCCGAGATTGGAGAAGATGTCGGGCTCGAAGGTCTGGGTACGGTTTGTGTTGAGCACGATGTCGATTTCCGTGCCGACAAGTCGCACCACGGCGGCCGGACCGAGCGTGACACGGCTGGTGCCAAACGTCTGCCATCCCTCTTCCGCCAGTTTGCGGATTTCGAATGCGCCGTCGAACGGCGTGCCGCTGGCGGCGTTCGCCTTGCCACCGATGCGCATGTCGAGAACGGTGCCCTCGCCCGCCCCATGCGCAAAGGCGACAGCCTGCGGATCCCAGATTGTCGCGACGCCCGCGCGCGTGATGCCGCTTTGAACAAGCGCATGCAGAAGGACGGTGTTGTCGCCCGCCGTGCCGCCGCCGGGATTGTCCCACATATCGGCGATAACGACCGGCTTGCCGCTGGCACCGCCGGACTGCGCCTTTGCAATGGCGCCTTCGGCGGACAGGCTGTTCATCGCGGTCATGCCGCGCATGGCGCGCACTTCCTGCCCCAGTTTCCCGGCGAGGGCATCGCCTTTATCCGGCGCATTGTCGGTGACGACCATGACCTGTGTGCCGAGCTCCGGCACATCGCCGGCCATGAAACCGTGGATGAGCGAGGTGGAGAGGATCCCCTCCCTGCCCTGCAGCGCCTTCATGCGATCCACGAAGGAGCGCATGGGCTCGCGGCTCGTGGGGAACACGTCGATCATGCGGCAGTCGAAAGTGGAGATGACCGGGCGAACGTCGCCGCGGGTGGCGCGCAGTGCCAGGTCCACCACATGCTCGGCGCGTTCGAGAAAATCCGTGTGGGGGAATTCAAGAAAAGCGGCGAGAACATCCGCCGCCGCCACCCGTTTTGCCGTCAAATGGCTGTGCGGGTCGAGCTCGGCGGCGACGATCACATGCGGGCCAACGATCTCGCGCACACGGGCGAGAAGGTCGCCCTCGCAATCGTCGAGCCCGCGTGCGACCATGGCGCCGTGCAAGCCGAGCACGACGCAGTCCACCGGCATGGCGGCTCGAAGCTGATCGAGAATCTCATCGCGCAGCGCCTCGTAGACATCGAGCCGGACATAGCCGCCCGGCTCCGCCCAGGTGGCGGTGCCCTCGATCAGGGTAAAACCCTCCTCCTTCGCCCGCCGCCGCAGAACCGGAATCGGTGCGGAGCAAAGCGTGGGCGTTTCCGGGTGATCGCCGGGGCCGGCATAAAAGGCCATCTCGAAATCCCGGCGGTCCGTGGGGATGGGCGAGAAGGTGTTGGTTTCGGTGGCGAGCGACGCCGTGAAGACACGCATGCGGTGAAATTCCGGTTTGTCTGGGTCAGAGCGGTTTGTAGGCGACGGCCTCGACCTCGATCTTGATGTCGATCATCAGCCGCGATTCAACGGTGGTGCGCGCCGGTGGGTTGTTGGGGAAATGCTTGCCGTAAACTGCGTTGAACGGGCCGAAATCGCGCGCGTCTTCAAGCCAGACCGTTGTCTTGACCACATCGTCGAGCGTGCAGCCGGCAAGCGCCAGTGCCGCCTTGACGTTTTCCATCACCTGTTCGGTCTGTTCGGTGACACCGCCCTTGACGACGACGCCATCCGCGCCGACGGGCACCTGGCCCGAAATGTAAACGAAATCGCCGGCGCGCACGGCGGGGGAAAGCGGCACATGGGACGTGCCAAAGCACTCTTTGGTCATAAACAAACTCCGTTTTTCTATTTGACCGCGCCGATCGCGAGGCCTCGCACGAGATAGCGCTGCAACCAGGCAAAGATGATGGCGACGGGAATCGTGGCGACGAAGGTGGCCGCCATGACGTGATGCCACTCGACCGTGTAGCGGCCGGCGACGAGCGAGAATATCTGAATTGGCAGTGTGTAGCTTTCCTGACGTCGCAGCATGGTGAGCGCGATGACGAATTCGTTCCACGCATTGATGAAGGAGAAGATCGCCGTCACCGTCATCGCCGGAAGGGCGAGCGGCAGGAACACCATCACCAGCGCCTTTGCGGGGCTGGCGCCCTCGATCCATGCAGCCTCTTCCAGATCCTTCGGAATGGTCGAGAAATAGCTTTGCAGCATCCACACGGTGAACGCGACATTGAACGCGCCATAGACGAAGACAATGGAATTCACATTGTCGAGCAGGCCGAGCCACACGACCAGCCGGAACAGACCGATGACGAGCACGATGGGAGAGAGCATTTGCGTGACCAGCAGGAACTGGCGAAAGAAGCCCTGTCCCGTAAAGCGGAACCGGCTCATCGCATAGGCGGCCGGAATGGAGACGGCGAGCGCCAGGAGGGTCGACAGCACCGACACGTAAACCGAGTTCCACAGCGCATTGCCGAAATTGGTGACGGCCCACATATCGATGAAGTTGCGCCACGCCGCTTCACGCGGCCACCAGGTTGGTGACAGCACTTCGTTTGCGGGTTTGATCGCGGTGATGAACATCACGGCGAACGGAAACAGGATCAGCACGATGAGCGGTGAAAGCAGCGCCCAGTAGAGAAGTGATTTCTTGAGCTTGGGGTTCATGTCCGCTCCCTCCGCATGGCGAGCGCGACATAGAGGATGGTGAAGGCGAGCAGCAGGACAAACATCATCACCGAAAGGGCCGAGGCTTCTCCCAGCTTCCCGAAGCGGAAGCCCAGCTTGTAGAGATAGGTGACGAGAATATCGGTGGAATTCGCCGGACCGCCCTGCGTCGTTGCCCAGATGATCGGAAACGAATTGAACACATAAATCATGTTGAGCACGATCGAGATGTTCAAGAACGGTTTCATCAGCGGCAAGGTGATTTCGCGAAAGGTCTGCCAGCGCGAAGCGCCCTCGAGCTTGGCCGCCTCGTAGAGATCGTCGGGAATGGACGAGAGGCCGCCCAGAAAGATCGTCGTTGTGAAGGGGATCGTGACCAGAATGCCGATCATGATCTGTACGGGAAAGGCGGTGGAAGCACGGGCGAGCCATTGGATGTTCTGATCGATCAGGCCAATGCCCTGCAGGCCGGAATTGAGCATGCCGCTTTCGCCGTTGAGCGCCCAGCGCCACACGATGGCGGTCATCGTCAGCGACACGGCCCAGGGCAGCATGATGATGACCCGGGCGAGCGAACGGCCGTAAAAATCCTCGTTGAGGATCATCGCGACGGGTATCGAGACGATGAGCGTTCCGAACACGATTCCACCGGTCCAGATAAAGGTGCGCCATAGCGCACCGAGGAAATCCGGATCGGTGAAGACCGCGACGTAGTTTTCGACACCGTTGAAACCACGCAACTGACCGAAGCGATTGACGTCGTTCAGTGAAATCGTTCCGAGCTGATAAAGCGGCCACAGGATGATGAACGCGGCAAGCAGGAACCCCGGCAGGATCAGCACATACGGGTTTGTCAGGGGCGAGCGGATCATGGTTCCGTCAAGGTTTGCCGGCTTCTTGCCGGATTGGCATTGGGAGCGGCATGCGCGATTTCGCACCGCGCATGCCTGTTCGCGAAGCTCGGATCAATTGCCGAGAATGCCGTTGATCTCCTCGGCGGCTGCATCGAGTGTCGCCTTTGGTTCGCCGTTGCCGAGATAGATGGTCTGAACCGCATCGGAAGTCGTGGCGGCGATCTCCTCCCAGCCTGCGATGACCGGGGCGAAACGGGCATCCGGCAGGAGCGCGGTGAATTCCTTCAGGTCGGCGTTGTCGGCAAAGGCCGGCTGCTCGGCAACTTCCGGATTGACCGGCAGGAAGCCTTCGCCCGAAGTGAACTTGGCGCGCCACTCGGTGGTGAAGAGCTGGTCGAGAAACTTCCAGGCCAACTCCTTGTTCTGGGAGTTTTCGAACATGATGATGGAATCGGTTACGCCATAGGTGCCGCGATCGCCGTCCGGGCCCGCCGGAATGGCGGCCACGCCATATTCGAGATCCGGGGCTTCTTCCTTAATCTGGTTGGACAGGAACGGCGCGGTGATCATCATGCCGACTTTGCCCTGCTTGAACAGGTTCTGGACGTCCTCGCGGTTGTATGACGTGACGCCGGGCTGCGTCGCGCCGGAGTCGATCAGCGACTTGTACATCTCCGCCGCCTTGTAGCCCGCATCCGTGTCGAGGCCGGAGGTGCCGTCTTCTTCCACGAGTTGCCCGCCATAGGCCCAGAAGGCGTAGTAGAAGTAGACGTCGGTCTCGATCTCCTTACCCTGCAGACCGAAGCCGGCAATGTCGTCACCGAGTGCACCGATTTTCTCCGCCGCCTCGGCGAGTGCGTCCCAGGTGTCGGGCACTTCCTCGATACCCGCCTGCTCGAACAGCGCCTTGTTGTAGTACATGGCGCGAGCCGAGGCCGCGATGGGCAGGCCATAGGTTTTCTCCTGCATCACGGAAGGCTCGAGGAAAACCGGGAAGAAGCGGTCCTTGAAGTCCTGCGTCATGTGATCGTCCAGTGGCGCGGCGATTCCCTGGTCGACGAAATCGATCAACCAGCGCGTGCCGATGATCGACAGATCGGCATTGGCTCCGCCCGAAATGTCGGTGGTCAGCTTCTGCAGGAGCACATCCCACGGCACCACCTCGATCTGGATGTCGGCGTCCGGATTGGCCTCTTCGAACGCTTTTGCGGCTTCCTCGAAATAGGGGCCCGTCTTGGAGCTGTATTCGGCGACGGTGACGCGCACGGTCTCGGCCTGCGCCCAGCCCATCATGGACAGAAGCGCGACGCCGGCGACGGCGGTCTTGAGTGCGGTCTTGTTCATTCCTGTCTCCCTGTTCCTCTCTCGGGTTCGGTTTCGAAAACCTGTGGCACGCTTTCCGCGCCTTGCATGTTCTTGGCGGCCGTTTCAGCGCGCGTGGCGACCTTTCTTGTAATTTTTTTACAGAATTTCGATTTAAGCAAGGGAAATCGCACATTCATGTTGCTAAATTACGATTTTTCGGCAAACCTTTGGAAATCGGCCGGTCTCCATTCGCCCGCGCTGGAGCAGGGCGAACGCAGGAATGCGATGGACAAACCGAAGCAACGGATGGGAGCGCAATGATCGATCTTGGTGGCCACAAAATCGTTGTGACGGGCGCGGCGGGCGGCATCGGACGGGCCATGGTGCAGACCCTGTCCGGCTTCGGCGCCGCCGTGGTGGCCTGCGATCTGGAAGACGCCGACCTGTCTTTCGACGGTGTCGTGGAAGCGCAGCGTTTCGATCTCCTCGACGATGACGCGATGGAGGCGGCCGCAGCGCGCATCTGTGAAGAGGGCGTCCCGGATGCCGTGATTTCGAATGCCGGCTGGACGCGCGCGGAAACGTTGCGCGATGTGACGCCCGATGCACTTTCCCACGAACTCGACCTGAATCTGCGCAGCGCGGCCCGGCTCTCTCAGGCGTTTTTGCCCGCCATGCGGAATCATGAAAATGGCGCCGCCTTCGTGTTTGTGTCGTCGATTAATGCCCTGTCGCATTACGGCAACCCCGCCTATGCGGCGGCCAAGGCGGGCTTGATCGCATGGATGCGCGCCATTGCGACCGAAGAGGGCCGGAACGGTATTCGTGCCAATGCGATCACGCCTGGCTCGGTGCGTACCATGGCCTGGGATCATCGCATCGAGCGCGACCCGGGAATATTGGGCAAGGTCGGGCGACTTTACCCGCTTGGCCGCATGGTGGAGCCCGATGAAGTGGCACGCGCCGCCGCCTTCCTGGCCTCGCCGCTCGCCAGCGGCATCACTGGCACCGTGCTGCCCGTGGATGCGGGGATCTCCGCCGGAAACCTGCCCTTTCTCGAACAGATAGCCGGTTGAGGAGCGCCCTTCATGGCCGATTTGAAACTGACCGATATTTCCAAGCGCTATGGCACGCTGATGGTCATCGAAAAGCTGTCTCTGGCAATCGACGATGGCGAGTTCGTGGTGTTGGTCGGGCCTTCGGGCTGCGGCAAGTCTACCCTTTTGCGGATGATCGCCGGGTTGGAACCCATCACCGGAGGCGACCTGATCATCGGTGGCGCCCGCGCCAACGATATTCCGCCGCAGAAGCGCGATACTTCGATGGTGTTCCAGTCTTATGCGCTTTTTCCGCATATGAGCGTACGCGATAACATCAGTTTCGGGCCGCGCGTACGCGGAGAACCGAAGGACGAGACGGAACGGCGTATCCGCAGGGCGGCCGAAATCCTGAACCTCGATGGCTATCTCGATCGCAAACCGGGCCAGCTTTCCGGAGGCCAGCGCCAGCGCGTCGCCATGGGCCGGGCTATCGTGCGCGATCCGAAGGTGTTTCTGTTCGACGAACCGCTGTCCAACCTCGACGCCAAGCTGCGCATCCAGATGCGCACCGAGATCAAGGCGTTGCACCAGAAGCTGGGCACCACCATCGTCTATGTGACGCACGATCAGATAGAAGCCATGACCATGGCCGACCGCATCGTCGTCATGAACGGCGGCAACATCGAACAGGTGGGCACGCCGCTCGAGCTCTACGACCGCCCGGCGAACACCTTCGTGGCCGGTTTCATCGGTTCGCCGGCCATGAGTTTCCTGGACGCGAAGACGGCGTCCGCCGATGGAGCGCCGGTGGCGGTGCTTTCCGAGGGAACGAAGTTGCCCATAGCTCCCGGTCGAGGCGAAGGCCGGCCGGTGACCGTCGGTATCCGGCCCGAATCCTATCGGCGCGACCCGCAGGGACCGCTGGTGCTTCACGTTGAAGTGGTCGAACCGACAGGGCCGGAAATCCATGTGTTCGGCACGATCGCTGGCGAGGATGTCCGTGTGGTTCTGCGCGACCGCGAATTGCCCCGGCCTGGCGAAGAATTGCGGCTTTCGGTACCGGTCGAGCACGTGCACCTCTTCGACCACGACGACGGTCGACGGCTCGAGGCGGCATGAGAATGGATGCGCGGTCGCCCAACGACACGGAACGCACGGTCGATATCATCGCCCGGCTGCAGGACCGGCTGGACCGTGGGCGTGGCGCGGAAATCCGGCTGGTGGAGAGCATTCTGGCCGATCCGCATTTTGCGGCGCACGCGCCGATTGCGCAGATCGCCGAGCGGGCGGGCGTGAGCGAGCCGACCATCACGCGGCTTGCGCGTGCGCTCGGGTTTCCCGGCACGCGCGAGATGCGCTTTCATCTGGCCCAGGCGCTCGCTATCGGCGGGGCTTATCTGCGTGAGCCGAGCGCGCCGGTGGAGGATCTGCCGCTCTCCGGCCAGGTTGTTGCCAAGGTGGCGTCCGGTGCGCATGCCGCGCTCGACCTGATGTCTATGGCGCTTGCCGATATCGACCTGGAAACGATGGCGCGCCAGATCAGCCGGGCAAGCCAGATTCTCGTTTATGGCACGGGCGGCAGTTCGTCCTTCGCTGCGGTGGAGTTGCAGAACCGGCTTTTTCGTCTAGGCCTGCATGTCACCGCACACACCGACCCGCAAATGCAGCGCATGAGCGCATCGGTGCTGGAGCCAAAGGCGGTGGTGATCGGCTTCTCCGTTTCGGGACAGGCCGCGTCGGTCATGGATGCGGTGACGATCGCCCGGCAATATGGCGCGCGCGCCTTCGTCGTGACGACGCCCAATACGCCGCTCGCCGAAGCGGGTGACGCACTTCTGCCCCTGTTGTTCAAGGAAGACGGCAATCTCTACAAGCCTTCCTCGATGCGCTATGCGCTGCTGGCGAGCGTCGACATCATCGCGATGGCGACCGCGTTGACGCTCGGCAAGAAGCCTCGCGAGCCAGAACATCCGAAATCCCGATCTTCCCATTGGAGACTGACACCCTTGCGTATTCTCGATCTGGAGACGCCGGCCGTGGTGATCGACCGCGCCAAGGTGGATGCCAATCTCGTGCGCGCGCAGACTTACGCCGATGCCAACGGCCTGAAGCTGCGACCTCACATCAAGACGCACAAACTGCCGATGTTCGCAAAGCTGCAATGCGAACTGGGTGCAGTCGGCATCACCTGTCAGAAAGTCGGTGAGGCCGAGGTGATGGCGGATGCCGGGCTTACCGACATCTTTATCCCTTACAATATTTTGGGCAGTGGCAAACTCGAGCGGCTTTCGGCGCTGCATCGGCGCATCAGATTGTCGGTGACCGCCGACAGTGCGGTGACGGTGGCAGGTTATGCCGACCGTTTCACGGATCCCGAAAACCCCCTGCCCGTGCTTGTCGAATGCGACACGGGCATGGGGCGCTGCGGCGTACAGACGGCGGATGAAGTCGTGGCATTGGCCCAGAAGATCGAGGCGGCGCCGGGGTTGCGCTTCGAGGGGCTGATGACCTATCCGCCACGCGGCAGGTTGGAAGCGGTAAGTCAATGGCTGCACGGGGCGATCGCGGCGCTGAAAGAAAGCGGACTTGGGGTCAACACTGTATCCAATGGCGGATCGCCCGATTTCTACGGGGCGGCCGCGGTGAAATGCGCGACGGAACACAGGCCCGGCACCTATATCTATTCGGACCGGACGCAGGTGGCGTTCGGCCATGGCGCGCTTGAGGATTGCGCATTCACCGTGCTTGCGACCGTGGTAAGCCGTCCGACGGAAAACCGCGCCGTCATCGACGCCGGGTCCAAGACGCTAGCCGCCGACATAGCGCCCGTACCAGGCCATGGGCACATCGTCGAATATCCCGATGCGGTGATCGCCACGCTCAGCGAGGAGCACGGCATCGTCGATCTGTCGGGCTCGACGAAAAAGCCCGGGATCGGCGAGAAAGTGCGCATCGTTCCGAACCATGTCTGCCCGGTTTCGAACCTCTTCGATGCGGTGCACCTGGCCGATGGCGGCACGGTGACCGAAACCGTTCCGGTCGCCGCGCGCGGCCGCCTGACCTGACGACCAAGCATCAAGACGGAGGAGCTTATGACCTACGACAAGAACCCCTTTCCCGAAGGCGATGCCGACCGTCACTATCTATGGGAGATGCTGGTGCGGCGCGACATCGATGCGTTTCTCTCGCGCGACTGGTCGATGGTGGAAGGGGATTTCGCCGAGGACCGCTTCTTCGGCATGCATGCGCATTTCCTCAACGATGCGGATTCCTGGCGGCTGCAGTTTCCCGACGTGAAAACCTATCGCGACGAGTGGCTGCGCCAGGGCAAGGAGACCGCGGCGACCGAGTTTGCCGAGCCGCTGCGCGATGCGATGTTCCGCGTGACCAATATGCGCGACATCGACATCGATGGCGACCGCGCGGTCCTGCACAAGAAGTTCAACGGGAGTGTCGCCAAGGCCGACGGAACCGTCGACCGGCTCAACTGGCAAACGCTCTATTTTTGCGCCAAGATCGACGGACGCTGGAAGATCACGGGCTTCGTCGGCTATATGCCTCACCCGCTGGGCGGATGAACGCTCAAACGCGCTGGCCGGTCTCCGCATCGAAAAGATGGGTCATACCGTCCTGGATGGTGAGCGGCAATGTATCGCCGGGTGCGATCTGTGCGCTACCGGGCAATCGGGCGATCAACTCGCCGCCGGCGCCGTTGGCGCCGGAAAGCGTGCCGTGGGCGAGCGTGTCGGCGCCGAGCGTTTCCACCGCCGTGACCGACAGGCTCAGCGCTGCGTTTTCGGCGGTTGCGACCTGCAAATGCTCCGGACGCACACCGAAGAGAAGCGGCCGTCCCGTTTCCACGGGCTCCACGCCGAGCGCCAGCTTGCCGCCGCCTTCCAGCGCGAAGTCCGAGCCCGAAACGCTTCCCTTCAGAATGTTCATTGCCGGCGAGCCGATAAAGCCGGCGACAAAACGCGTTGCCGGACGCTCATAGACGGCCATCGGCGTATCGATCTGCTCGGCAATGCCGGCGTTCATCACCACCAGCCGGTCGGCCAGTGTCATCGCCTCCACCTGGTCGTGGGTTACGTAAAGCGCGGTGGTGCCCACCGAACGCTGCATCTGCTTGATCTCGAGGCGCATCTGCACGCGCAGCTTCGCGTCGAGGTTGGACAGCGGCTCGTCGAACAGGAACACCGACGGATTGCGCACCAGCGCACGGCCCATTGCGACGCGCTGGCGCTGACCGCCCGAAAGTGCGCGCGGCTTGCGGTCGAGAAAAGGCTCGAGTTGCAGCATGGCGGCCGCCTGGTCGACGCGCTGGCGAATCTCGTCCTTGCTCTTTCCGGCGATTTTCAGACCATAGGCCATGTTGTCGAACACGCTCATATGCGGATAGAGCGCATAGTTCTGGAACACCATGGCGATGTCGCGTTCGCGCGGTTCCAGATCGTTGACCACCCGGCCACCGATATCGATCGTGCCGCCGGAGATGCGCTCGAGCCCCGCCACCATCCTTAGAAGCGTGGACTTGCCGCAGCCCGAGGGGCCGACGATGACGATGAATTCGCCGTCGGCCACGTCTAGACTGACGCCGTGGATGACCTCGGTCTTGCCGTAGGATTTGCGGATGTCGCGTATGGAAATCGTGGCCATGCCGATTTCGGTCCTTCTATTTTTCTGTCTCGACGAGGCCCTTGACGAAGAGGCGCTGCATGAAGATTACCACCGCCACCGGCGGCAGAACGGCCAGCGTCGCGGCGGCCATCGTCACGGGCCAATTGCCGTAATCGTCGGCAGTCGGCATCATCTGCTTCAGGCCCATCACGATGGTGTTCATCTCCGGCCTGGTGGTGATGAGCAATGGCCACAGAAATTGATTCCATCCGTAAATGAACAGGATCACGAACAACGCCGCGATGTTGGTCACCGACAGCGGCAGCAGGATGTCCTTGAAGAAGCGCAGCGGCCCCGCCCCGTCCACGCGCGCAGCCTCCACCAATTCGTCCGGCACGGTCATGAAGAACTGGCGGAACAGGAAAGTGGCGGTGGCGGAGGCGATCAGCGGCAGGATCAGGCCGGTGTAGGAATTCAGCATGCCGAGAGAAGCGACCACTTCATAGGTCGGCACGATGCGCACTTCCACCGGCAGCATCAGCGTCATGAAGATCGCCCAGAAGGCGAACATGCGAAAGGGGAAGCGGAAATACACGATGGCATAGGCCGACAGGATCGAGATGGCGATTTTGCCGACGGCGATGCCCATTGCCATGACGAAGGAATTGAACAGCATGCGCCCCACCGGGGCTGTGATGCCCGAGGTCAGGGCCTCGGTATAGTTGTCGATGAAGTGCGGCCCCGGCACCAGCGGCATTGGCGGGCGGATGATCTCGAAATGCGTCAGTGTCGAGCCGACAAAGGTGAGATAGATCGGGAAGCAGACGATGCCGATGCCAATGATCAGCACTGCATGCATGAGAACGGTTCCGATACCCTGTTTTTCAACCATGATCCGCCCCTCAGTAATGCACGCGCCGCTCGATATAGCGGAACTGGATGACGGTCAGGATGCCCACGACAACCATGAGCACGACGGACTGGGCGGCGGATGAACCGAGATCCTGCCCGACGAAACCGTCCGAATAGACCTTGTAGACGAGAATGGTCGTCGACTGGCCGGGGCCGCCGGCCGTCATGGTGTGAATGATGCCGAAGGTCTCGAAGAAGGCATAGACGATGTTGACCACCAGCAGGAAGAACGTGGTCGGCGATAGAAGCGGGAAAACGATGGTGCGGAAGCGATGCCATTTGCCCGCGCCGTCGATAGCCGCGGCTTCGATCAGGCTCTTCGGGATCGCCTGGAGACCGGCGAGGAAGAAGAGGAAATTGTAGCTGATCTGTTTCCAGGCGGCGGCGAGAATGACGAGCGTCATTGCCTGGCCGCCGTCGAGGACCGGGTTCCAGTCGATGCCGACAGCCTTCATGTAGAAGGCGATCACGCCGATGGAGGGCTGGAACATGAAGAGCCACATGACGCCGGCAACCGCCGGAGCCACAGCGTAGGGCCAGATCAGCAGCGTCTTGTAGGCCCCCGCCCCCTTGATGACCTGATCGGCCATCACGGCGAAGAGCAGGGCCACCGACATCGAGACGAGCGTTACGAAGAAGGTGAAGATCGCTGTCGTGAAAAACGACTGGAGGTAATACCGGTCGTTGAAGAGATACTCGAAATTGGAAAACCAGACGAAGCGCGCACCCAGACCGAACGGATCGGGCAAGAGCAGCGACTGGTAAAGAGCCTGGCCGGCGGGCCAGAAGAAAAAGACGATGGTTACTGCAAGCTGTGGCGTAAGCAGCAGATAGGGCAGCAACCGATTGTCGAAAGTGACGCGTTTTTCCATGGGCCGACCGATTGATGCGGAGCCGGCATCGTTAGGCCGGCCCCGCGGAGTTCATGCAACTAACGCGTCGACTGCTCGAAGCGGCGCAGCAATTCGTTGCCACGGCTCGCGGCCTCGTCGAGTGCCGCCTTGGCGTCTTTCTGGCCCTGCCACACGGCTTCCAGTTCCTCATCGATGATCGCACGGACCTGGTCGAAATTGCCGAGACGGATGCCCTTGGAATTGTCTGTCGGCGCCTTGCCGGTCATCTGAAGGATGGCGATGTCGGTGCCCGGATTCTCCTCGTAGAAGCCCTGCTCCTTGGTCAGCTCGTAGGCGGCGGTGGTGATCGGGAGATAGCCGGTGTCCTGATGCCACTGGGCCTGCACTTCAGCGCTGGAGAGGTAGTTCAGGAACGCAGCAACGCCGGCATATTCTTCCGCCTCATGCCCCGACATCACCCACAGCGAAGCGCCGCCGATGATCGTGTTGTAGGGCGCGCCTTCCGCATCCGCCCAGTAAGGCAGATTCGTCACGGTGAAGGGGAAGTCGGCCTCGGCCTTCACACCGGCGTAACCGGCGGACGATTCGGTGAACATTGCGCATTCGCCGGAGCGGAAGCGCGCGCCGCCCTCATTGCGGCGGCCCGAATAGCTGAAGAGGCCATCCTTTGCCCATGCGCCCATCTTGTCGATGTGCTTGACCTGTAGCTCGCCATTGAAAGCAAGCTCGGTGTTGGTGCCGGCAAAGCCATTGGCCTCGGTGGCGAAAGGCACATTGTGATAGGCGCTCAGATTCTCGAGATGAATCCAGGATTGCCACGCCGTGGTGAGCGGGCATTCAGAGCCGGCTTCCTTGAGCTTGACGAGAATTTCCTCAACCTCCGGCCAAGTGGCAGGCTTCGTTTCGGGATCGAGACCGGCCTCCTCCAGCGCGTTCTTGTTAATATAGAGAACCGGCGTCGACGAATTGTAGGGCAACGACAGCATCTCGCCATCGGTGTTGGTGTAATAACCGGCCACCGGCGCCAGATAGGCGTTCGGATCGAATTCGGCCTCGGCTTCCGCCATCACCTCGTAAACGGGCTTGATAGCGCCCTCGGCTGCCATCATCGTTGCGGTGCCGACCTCGAAAACCTGAAGGATATGCGGCTGCTCGCCGGCGCGGAAGGCGGCGATGCCGGCGTTCAGGGCTTCGGAATAATTGCCCTTAAGCGTGGCGACGACTTCATACTCGTCCTGGCTGGCATTGAAATCCGAAACCTGCTTTTCCAGCAGTTCGCCGAGCCGGCCGGTGAAGGCATGCCAGAATTGGACCTGGGTTTGCGCCTGTGCCATGCCGACCATTGCCGGAAGGGCCACGGTCAGAGCTGTGGCCGCGGAAAGCATTGAGCGAGTTTTCATGTCATATCTCCCTGTAGCGTCGATCGCCGGTTTAGGACCGGTCTCTATTGATCGGCTTGTGTTACGGTTGGATGACAGCATCTGTAGAACGCATTGTCTATACCTTCTGCGTTATAGAAATTTCATGCCGCGTTCATATCCCGCTCCGGTTGGCCTTGTGAGCGAGCCTCCTATAGAACATCCGGGATCGAATCGTTTTTCTAGGCTTGAGGGCACGATGGCAATCATGGCGCGGGTGGCGGCGGGTGCGATAACGCTGTTCGCACGCTTTATCACGGCCGTGCGGGCCGTCTGGGAAGGCATCGAGCCGATTCCGAGGCAACGTATCTATTTCGCCAATCATGTGAGCCACGGCGACTTCATTTTATTGTGGACGGTTCTGCCTGCGCGCATGCGCCGGCAAACCCGGCCCGTGGCCGGCGCCGACTATTGGCTGAAATCCCCGATCCGCCGCTTCATCGGGCGCGATGTGTTCAACGCGGTGCTTATTGATCGCAACCGCGATACGCGCATCGACGATCCGATCGAGCAGATGGCGGATGCGCTGGACGGCGGCGCCTCGCTCATCGTATTTCCCGAGGGCACGCGCAACGAGACGGAGGCCCCTCTTTTGCCTTTCAAGAGCGGGATATTCCATCTCGCCACGGCACGCCCGGCAGTCGATCTCGTGCCGGTCTGGATCGACAATCTGAATCGGGTCATGCCCAAGGGCGAGATCGTGCCGGTGCCGCTGATCTGCACGGTCACCTTCGGCGCTCCGCTGCGCCTTGAGGCCGACGAGACCAAAGACGCCTTCTTGGCGCGGGCGCGCGATGCGCTCTTGTCCCTACCCAAGGCTGAAGAAGGCAACGCGTGATGACCGGGCATCAGATCGATCTTCTGAAACTGCTTGCCGGACTTGCTGCCGTGCTCGTTGCCGCTTCGCTTGTGGGGCATCTTCTCCAGCGGAGGCTTTCGCCCGACGGGACCAATACCGTTGTCGAGAACCTCAATGATCGGGTGAACGCCTGGTGGGTGATGATCATCCTGATGGGGGTCGCGTTGCTGTTTGGCCGCATGGGCGCGATCCTTCTTTTCGGATTCGCTTCTTTCGCCGCCTTGCGCGAATTCGTGACCCTGACGGACACGCGGCGCGGCGATCATTGGGCGCTCGCGTCCGCCTTCTTCATCGTTCTGCCGCTCCAGTATTATCTTGTCTACATCGACTGGTACGGACTCTATTCAATCCTGGTGCCGGTCTATGCGTTTCTCTTGATGCCCATCGTGTCGGCACTGCGGGGCGACACGGACCGGTTCCTCGTCCGGGTCGCGGAAGTGCAGTGGGCACTGATGATCTGCGTTTTCTGCGTTTCTCATGTGCCGGCGCTTCTGACGCTGCAAATTCCCGGCTATGAGGGCCGCAACCTGCTGTTGATCGCATTCCTCGTCGTTGTCGTGCAGTCGAGCGACGTGCTGCAATATGTCTGGGGCAAGCTCCTCGGACGCACCCCGATCGCGCCGAAGCTTTCGCCGTCCAAGACGGTGGAGGGTTTCATCGGCGGTGCGCTCAGCGCCACGCTGGTGGGGGCCGGTCTCTTCTGGATGACGCCGTTTACGCCGGTTCAGGCCGGCCTTCTGTCCTTCGTCATCGTGCTCATGGGATTTTTCGGCGGGCTCGTCATGTCGGCCATCAAGCGCGATCGCGGGGTGAAGGACTGGGGACATCTGATCGCCGGCCATGGCGGCTTCATCGACCGGCTGGATTCGGTGATTTTCTCGGCGCCCATCTTCTTCCATCTGGTCCGCTACTGGTGGTCGCTCACATGAAAGCGATGCTCGCCCGCATGGCGAAAAAGAGCGCCGTTCACATGGCGTTCGCCTTTCTTGTCATGGGTTCCTGGGCGGTGTTCGCCAATCGCAGCCATCCGATGCCGCGCCCGCTTCTGGCGGGTGCGATCCAGGGACTTCTGTCCGCCTGCATCACATTGTTTCTGAAGCGCATGGTGGAATGGCTGACGGCACGCTTCTCGGGGTTGGGGGCGCTTGTTCTGCCGCCGCTCATCGCCTGCCTCGTTTCCGCGACGCTGCTGACTGCGATCCATGCGGCCGCCGGCACACCGGAAATTCTGGCGACCGTCACCCTGCCATTGACCGTCGCCACCTCTTATGCGGCCCTTTACACCTACTCTTTATGGAGCGTCCGACCGTGAGCGAGACCGAAAATCGACGCCCGCTGGCCAGCCGCAATACCGGCTGGGCCCATACCCTGACGCGTTGGCTTGCCGCGACCGGCGTTACGCCGAACCAGATATCGATGGCAAGCATGGGCTTTGCGGCATTTGCCGGCCTTGCCTTCTGGCAGGCCGGCGCGGCGGACGGCGCGGCGCGGCTTGTGTTTCTCGCTCTCGGCGGCTTGTTCGTTCAGTGCCGTCTCCTGTGCAACCTGCTCGATGGCATGGTGGCCGTCGAGGCGGGCAAGGGCACACCCGACGGTGCCTTCTGGAACGAGTTTCCCGACCGAGTCGCCGACATCGCGATTCTCGTCGGCGTGGGGTACGGAGTGGGGCTGCCTGCGCTTGGCTGGGCGGCCGCAGGGTTTGCCGTTCTCACAGCCTATGTGCGCGAACTCGGCCGGGCGTGTGGCGCGTTGGCAGACTTTTCCGGCCCCATGGCAAAACCGCATCGAATGGCTGCGATCACCGCCGCCGCGGCGCTCTCGCTGTTCGAACCGTTGTGGAATGGTCGGGGCGATGTGTTGACGGTGGCGTTGTGGATCGTGGCGTTCGGCACGGCGTTGACGGCGTTGCGTCGGTCGGTGCGGTTGGTCAAGGCGCTGCGCGGCCAGGCCGGGGCCGTCAGTCGGCACCACCAGAGCGAACCCTGACCCCTCGCGCCCGGCCCGGCCTTCTCACTTCGTATCGCGCTGGAATATCCAGTCGTGATCGGGAGCGGGCACGAAACGCCATTTGCGCAAGGGACCGGCCATGACGTTGAGATAATACATCTCGAAGCCGTACGGCGCACCACAGGGGTGATGGCCCTTCGGCACAAGGACGACGTCACCGTCGGAGACCGCCATGGTCTCGTTCAGCTGGAGGTCGTCGGTGTAGACGCGCTGGATACCGAAGCCGTCGGCGGGATCGAGCCGGTGATAATAGGTTTCCTCCAGATAGGTCATGTTCGGAAAATCGTCTTCGTCGTGCCGATGCGGCGGATAGGACGACCAGTTGCCTTGCGGGGTGTAGACCTCGGTAACGAGCAGACTGTCGGCGACGTCGCGCCCTTCCATGGCAATGTTGTGGATGAAGCGTGTGTTCGCACCCTTACCGCGCTCCTCAAGACCGATGCCGGCCGGGCCGATCACCTGCGCCTCGTGACCGCCCTTGCCTGGCGCGGTGCAGACGGCGAGCGTGCAATCGGTCGTTGCCCTGGCCTGCCAGTCGCTGCCGTCGGGAATGTAGACCGCGTGCGGCGGCAGGCGCTCGAACACGTTCATGCGTTCGCCGATCTCGCCGAAATCCCTGCCCGCGCCGGAGATTTCCGCTCTGCCCTCGACGAGAACGAGGATCGCTTCGCGCGCGCCGGTCGCCTCCGAGACCATCTCGCCGGTTTTCAGGCGGTAGAGGCCGAATCCCACATAGCTCCAGCCCGCCGATTGTGGTGTGATGTCATGCACCTTGCCGGTATCGCCGGCGGGTCTTACCAGAAGATCGGACATGGCGTTTACCTCATTCGTTTTCAGCATCGCCGGGCGTGAACGCGTAAAGCAGCGACCAAGCGGCGTAAACGCCGGCGGCGGTGAACAGGATGCCCCAGAAGGGCGCGCCGGAGGCGAATTCGAACAGCCCCCAGCCAAGACAGACGGTCACAACGGCCACCCGCCGCCAGAGCGGCCGGAAGAACGGGTGGCCGGCGTCGAGAAATTTCATGCCGGGCCGCCCCGGACGAGGCCGGCGGTACGCGCCGCCCGCCGCAGCGCCTTCAGCCCCATGGATTGATAGTCGACGGGATCGGCCTTGAGCGGATCCTGCTCGGCCTCGATCACCAGCCATCCGTCATAGCCCTTTCGCGCCAGCGTCGTCAGCACGGGTTCGAAGGCGAGGCCGCCTTCGGGGTCGCCCGGAACCGTGAACACGCCGCGCCGCACGCCCTCAAGAAAGGAGAGCCGCTCTGCTTCCACCTGACTGCGAATGGCGGGGCGGACATTCTTGGCGTGAAAATGGGAAACGCGGTCGCCGTAGGTCTCGGCGAGTTCCACCGGATCGGAGCCGCCGAACCAGGCATGGCCGGTATCGAGCAGCAGACGCGTTGCCGGTCCCGTGCCGTTCATGAGGCGGCCGATCTCCTCGCGATCTTCAACGATGGTCCCCATGTGGTAATGATAGACCAGCGCGATGCCTTGAGATGCGCAATGGTCGGCAATCGCTTCCACGCCGGCGCAGAACGCAGGCCAGCGTTCATCCGCCAGGCGGGGGCGGTCGGCAAGCGAAACCGTGTCGTCGCCATGCACGGCATTGGAGGTTTCACAGACGATGCAAACCTCGCAGCCATTCGCCTTCAGCATGTCGAGATGCGGCTGGATCGCCTTCTTCTCGGCCTCGACGTCGTTGACGAGCAGGTTGAGGGAATGCCAGCCGGAAACGAAGACGAGGCCGTGTTCGGAGAGTGTCGCTTTAAGCGACGCTCCGTCCGAGGGCATCTTGTGCCCCTTCTCGATGCCATCGAAGCCGATGGCCGCCGCTTCGGAAAGGCACTGCTCCAGTGGAATGTGCGCGCCGATGGTCTGGTCGTCGTCGTTCGACCAGGCGATGGGATTTGTGCCGAAGCGGATCATTCAGGTTCTTTCTTTCAAAGCGGATTCATAGGCGGTGCGCGCGGCGTTGACCTCTCGGCGCTCCGAAACCTCGGGCACCGCCACATCCCACCAGTATCCGCCGGCCTCCGTGGAGGGGTAAGGATCAGTGTCGATCACCACAACGAACGGCCCCCTGGCCGCGCGCGCCTCGGCGAGCGCGGTTTCAAGCTCCGCTATGGAACCCGCTTTGCGCGCCTCGGCCCCCATGGAAGCGGCGTGCGCCACAAAGTCGATATGCGACGGGTTCACATGATGCGTGTGGTCCAGCAGATTGTTGAACTCGGCGCCGCCCGTGCCCATCTGCAGCCGATTGATGCAACCGAAGCCGCGATTGTCGGTTATGACGACGGTGATTTTCGCTCCCATCGAAACGGCAGTGGCGAGCTCGGAATTCATCATCATGTAAGAGCCGTCGCCCAGCATCACGACGACGTCCCGGTCCGGCTCGGCCATCTTGATGCCGAGACCTCCGGCGATTTCGTAGCCCATGCAGGAATAGCCGTATTCCATGTGATAGGATCCTGGCCGTCCGGCTTTCCAGAGCTTGTGCAACTCGCCCGGCATGGTGCCGGCCGCGCACATGACCACCGTATCCTCGCGTGCCGCGCGCTGCACGGCACCGATTACCTGCATGTCGGTGGGAAGGGCGTTGTCCTCGGCGCTCGGTGCGGCCGTCACGGCATCCGCGGCCTGGAACCAGTCCTCTTTCAGCGTCGGGTCGGGCGCTTCCACCTTCCAGCCGCCGAGCTTCTCGGACAGGAGCTTCAGGCCGATATCGGCATCGGCGACAAGCGCCTGCGCGTCGTGCTTGGTTCCATCGTAGGGTTGAACGTTCAGTGCCAGAATGCGGCGGTTCCTGTTCTTGAACAGTGCCCAGGAACCGGTGGTGAAATCCTGGAACCGCGTTCCAACGCCGAACACCAGATCCGCGTCTTCGCAAACCGCATTGGCGCTGGCCGATCCGGTGACGCCCACGGGACCGAGATTAAGCGGGTGATCCCAGGGAAGAGCCGACTTGCCAGCCTGTGTCTCGACCACGGGGATGGCGTGCTTTTCGGCAAATGCCTTCAGTGTCTCGCATGCATCGGCGTAATGAACGCCGCCGCCGGCGACGATCACTGGGCGGCTCGCCGCACGGATGGTTTCGATGGCGGCTGCCAACTCGTTCTCGTCGGGTCGAGGCCTGCGACGGCGCCAGATCTTTTCGGCGAAAAAATGCTCCGGCCAGTCGTAAGCCTCCGCCTGCACGTCCTGGCAGAAAGCGAGTGTGACGGGGCCGCAATCGGCCGGATCCGTCATGACGCGGAAGGCGCGCGGCAGTGCTGTGAGAAGCTGTTCGGGCCGGGCGATACGGTCGAAATAGCGAGAGACGGGACGGAAACAATCGTTGGCGCTTACCGTGCCGTCGGTAAAATTCTCGACCTGCTGCAAGACCGGATCGGGGCCACGATTGGCGAACACATCGCCGGGCATCAAAAGCACGGGCAAACGGTTTACATGCGCAAGGGCGGCCGCCGTCACCATATTGGTTGCGCCGGGGCCGATGGATGAGGTCACGGCCATGGCGCGGCGGCGGCCAAGTTGCTTGGCATAGGCGATGGCCGCATGGGCCATGGACTGCTCATTGTGGCCGCGAAATGTGGGGAGGCTGTCGCGTTCGGCATGGAGTGCCTCGCCGATGCCGGCGACATTGCCATGCCCGAAGATCGCCCACATGCCGGCGATGAAGGGGGCACCCTCCTCGTTTCTCTGGGCGGCGATATAGCGGATGGCCGCCTGTGCCGCCGTCAGCCGGATGGTGCTCATGCCGCCTCTCCCTTTCGCGCCCGCGCCCGGTCCCAGACGGCGCAGAGATTTGCATAGTTTTCCGTCATTTCGGCTATGGCCACCCGGTCGTCGATCGCACCGGAAAGCCAGCGCCGCGCCGCTTCGGCGAAGATGGTCCGTCCAACGGCGAAACCCTTGACCATATCGAAGGAGGCTGCAACCGCGAAGCTGTCTTCCAATTCCTTCGCCGGAGCGTCGAGCCCCAGGACCACGACACCGCGCGTGTGCGGATCGTTGCGCTCGATCGCGTCGCAGGCATTCTTCCAGGCAGCGCGCGACGTCATCGGTTCCAGCTTCCACCAGTCGGGATAGACGCCGATCTCGTAAAAGCGTTCGATCACCGTGGCTGCGGTGGTGTCGTCGCAGGCCGCGACTTTGGATGGGATGATCTCGAGCAGCATTTCAAGCCGGTTGCGGCGGCTGGCGGCAAAAAGGCGTTGAACGGTCGCTTCCTGCTCCGCTTTCATCGGAGCCGCGTCGTCCGGGTGATAGAAACACAGAACCTTGACGACATTTTCCAGCGGCCATTCGCCGAGCCCGCCATAGTCGGGTCCGATAGACGGTTCCAATGTGAGCGGGCGCGAGCCCGGCCACTCGACCGGGCGGCCGATCCACAGGCCCGAGCCCGATGCGCGGTAAAGCGCCTCGCGTCCAAGCCGACCGTCGCACAGAATGCCGTATCCGTGGCGGCCGCCGGCCACGGTTTTGGCCGCTTCCAGGCACAATGTCTTGAAATCGCCAATGCGCTCGTGGGAAACGCCCGCCTCATCGGCCATGGCCTCGAGCTGCATGCGGTGATCGAAAGCGAAAACACGCATTTCCGGCCAGTCGCCATGTCGTGTCGTCGCCCAGTGCACCTGTTCGAGTGCGGCATCCTTGCGCAACGCTTTCTCGCGGACGCCAGTGCGAAAAAAGTAATTCAGTTCGTCGAACGAGGGATAGGCCGGTGTGCAGCCATGGCGTGAAACGGCGAAGGCGCCACAGGCATTTGCGTATTTCAGCGCCGTGGGCCAGTTCTCGCCCGAAAGCCAGCCTTTCAGCAGGCCGGACATGAAGCCGTCGCCCGCGCCAAGAACGTTGAACACCTCAATGGGAAACCCCTCGCCCGCCTCGCCCTCGTCGAGCGAATCGGGTATCGCGCCGGTGAAGGCGGACGCGCCCATCGGGCCGCGTTTGCACACAAGGACGGCATCCGTGAGCGTACGTACGGTTTTCAGGGCCTTGAGCGTATCGGTGGACCCGCCGGCGATATGGAACTCTTCTTCCGTGCCGACGATCAGATCGAACAGCGGCAGTGTGGATTGAAGCTTGGCGGTGACACGCTCGGATTCGATAAAACGGCTTTCGCCGGCGCCATGTCCGGCAAGTCCCCAAAGGTTCGGTCGGTAGTCGATGTCGAGCGCGGTCAGCGCACCATGATCGCGGGCCAGCCGCAGCGCCTTCAGAACGGCGGCTTCGGTGCGCGGATGGGAGAGATGGGTGCCGGTGGCGCAAACGCAACGCGCCTCGCCGATGAAACCCGCGTCGATATCGTCCTCGTCGAGCGCCATATCGGCGCAGTTCTCGCGATAGAAGATCAGCGGAAACTGCTCCTGGTCGCGGATGCCGAGCAGCACCAGCGCCGTCAGGCGTTCCGGATCGGTGACGACGCCGCGCGTGTCCACGCCCTCGCGTTGCAGCTCTTCGCGTATGAAACGCCCCATATGCTCGTCGCCGACACGTGTGATCAGTGCCGATTTCAGGCCGAGCCGCGCCGTACCGGCGGCGATGTTGGTGGGCGAGCCGCCGATATACTTGTTGAAGGAACCCATGTCCTCCAGCCGCCCGCCGACTTGCGCGCCGTAAAGATCGACCGAGGACCGGCCGATGGTGATGAGGTCGAGGGACTTCATCGCTGTCTCCTCCGTGCGTTCCTGCTGTGTCACGCTCCCGTTGGACGGCAGGGGCGACGGTGCGCCGAGTTCGGCCTTCCGTCACATTCGATAATGGAAGATATGTTCTATTTTTATCTCAAAATCAATATTGAAATTCTATTTTTGCCGTGTGTTCGCGCCCACCGCAACCACCAGCGCGACTGCGAGTGAGAGCGTTGCGGAAAGCGAGCGGAAGTCGCCGAAATCGGCTTCGGATACGGTCAGCATGAGTGGGGTGATGGGCCGGAGCGGGCTGGCGATCGCGTCGGTGATTGCCACGACCTCGGCACCGGTGGCGCGCGCGGCCTCGGCCAGTTCGATGGTTTCGGGTGTGTAAGGCGCGAAAGTGATGGCGATGACGGCATCGCCCTTGCGGATGGCGTGGCGGTTGTCCAGCCGACCGACATGGTCGTGGATCATCGTCGGCACATTCATCTTTTCGAATGCATAGGCGAAATAGGCGGCGACGGAGAACGCGCGGCGCAGTCCGACAATATGCACCATGTTGGCGTCCGAAAGCGTCCTGATGGCCGCGTCCAGGACCTCCGGGTCGATCGTCTTGGCGAGGTTTTCGAGCGACAGCCGTCCCGCTTCGATAAACTCCGCCAGCAGGGCTGACGGGCTGCCTGCACCGCTCTCGCGTAGTTTTTCCAGGCGTGTGGCGTAGTCCGGCCAGTTTTGCGCATAGGAATCGCGAAAAAGGCGTTGCATCTGGGAGAATCCGGAAAAGC
>ENA-ORCW01000162-ORCW01000162.1-marine-metagenome-genome-assembly--contig:-NODE-162-length-76364-cov-4.975199_pt1 | contig 76364 bp, 75 predicted proteins | sample MGYA00237784_ERZ508517 | MGnify/ENA primary metagenome ERZ508517 (study PRJEB26187, sample SAMN06268979) | marine metagenome | isolation source: Tt ae E1 feedstock associated aerobic enrichment on...
CGATGTATGCAATTACCGGCTTTATCGCGATGTGGTTCCGCAACCTGTCAAAACGCACGCTCGGCTGGTGCACGCTCGGGCTGATGGTGGTGGCGCTGGCCTGGACCAGCGTGTTCGGCATGGGCCCGGCTTTCGTGCCCGAGGTCGGCACGGATGTCGGCAACATGATGTGGGGCAATGACCCTGCCGTTCTGCAGCACGAAATCGACGCCTATACAGGCGGTTTCCTGTCCCAGACCCGGGAACGGATCACCACCGCCTCCGGCATGCTGGTGATGTATTTCTTCCTTGGCGGCTGGTTCATGATCACCCTCGCCCTGATGGTTGCCGGCATGTGGCTGTTCAAGCTCGGCTTTTATCGCGGCGCGCTGTCAGCCGGGAATTACGGGCTGATGGCGGCCACCGGGCTGGCGGTCTCGTTCGGACTGGAAGCCCTGCGCCAGCAATATCTGAACGAGTCCGGCTGGACCATCGACGCCTATTCGATGTACACGCCGGTGACCACCGTCAGTGGCCTTGCCGGCGCCTTTGGTTACGCCGCCCTGGTCGCTTTCTGCTATCGCCTCGGTATGCGCTTCGGGCCCGTTGCCGCCGCCGGGCGCATGGCCTTTTCCAACTATATCGCCTGCTCGGTCATCGGCACGACGATCTATTATGGCCATGGCGGCGGGCTGTTCGGCACCGCCACCCAACTGCCGCTGATGGCGATCGTGCTCGTCACCTGGGCGGCCATCCTGATCTGGTCACCGCTGTGGCTGAAAGCCTTCTATTTCGGTCCCCTCGAATGGGTCTGGCGATCCCTAACCTACTGGAAAATACAGCCGTTCCGCCGCGCCGCGCCGGCACCGAAACGCGACGAGGCGGCGCCGGCTTAAATTTTTGTAGGCTATGGACAACAATAAGGCGGGCGCTATCTCCCCGTTGGCAAGCGATTGCCACGCAAGGAGGAAACACCATGTGGAAACTAACCGCTGCCCTCTCCACGACTGCCCTTTTGATGACCGGCGCTGCCCTGGCCGGTGAACACGGTGACATGACCACCGCGGAAAAATTTGCCAAAATGGATGCCGATTCAGACGGCGTCGTCACCGAAACCGAATTCCTGATCGCCTGGGACGAAAAAGTGGCGATGAAACAGGCTGCCGGCGAATGGATGGACAAGACCGATACCGAGCTGGTCGAAAAAGGCACCGCCTATTTCGAGGAAATCGCCGGCGATGACGGCGAACTGACCCTCGCCGAACTCGAAGCCCATGAAGCGATGCAAATGCAAAAAGAGATGAGCGAGCAAGAGGACTCCTAGGCCCCTCGCTCACAATCTCTGGCAAAACGGCCGCATGATGAAAAGTGCGGTCGTTTTTCTGTCAGGGCAACAGGGCGTCCTTGACCGCGGCAGTCCAGCCGACATGGACCGCGCCCCGGTTCTCGATCACCGGACGCTTGATCAGGGTCGGATGGGTGGCCAGCAGGCTGGCGCCAGTTTCGCCCATCGCCTCGGCCTGCTCGGCGAGCCAGCGGCAGACATTGCCGAGCGACACAGCATAGTTGCCATGATTGTTCATGAGTCTCGGCATGCCCCAGTTGGGCAGGCGGAAGGCGCCAGCGGGCCCGAGCATGTAGAACCGGTCCTCGTTCACCGGAACGTTGAGCGGCGCGCCCTTCTCCTTCCAGTCCGGAATGAGCTCGTCGAGCGCGATCGGGTCGACCACGGCGCCGGACAGGATATGCGCGCCGACCTCCGAGCCCTTTTCCAGAACGCACACGGAAAGCTCCGTGCCCGCGGCCTCGGCGAGCTGCTTGAGGCGGATCGACGCGGCGAGACCGGCGGGGCCCGCCCCCACGATCACGACGTCGTATTCCATGGATTCGCGTTCGACTGCGCCGCTGGCTTCGCTCACCTTGGTCCTCCCATTGCCGATCTGGCCTCCGCGTTTACCGGCTCATGGCCTGCTGTCAACCGCAAGAGGCGATGCTGCCCCTCGATGTCGAGGCCTGTTATAGTGGAGGCGAACCAATCTGGAAACGCTCTAACGAGGCCTGACGGTGCACGGAAACGACCCGCAATCCGCCGATCCCGCCGACCTTCTGCGCTGGTATGCGGAGATGGGCGTGGACGAGACCGTGGGGGACGCCGCCGTGGACCGCTTCGCCGTCTCCGCGAGGCAGCGCGCCGAGCGCGAGGCCGCCGCCGCTGCTCGCAAGGCCTCGCGGGAGGCCTCCGCGCCCGGGCCGGACGCCTCCTCCCGCGCAGCGCCTGCGCCTGCACGCCCGGCCGCCCCGCCGCTGTCCTCCGACGAGGCGGTGGAGGACGCCCGTTCGCGGGCGACGAAATGCGCCAGCCTCGACGAGCTGGTGGCGGTGCTGGAGGGCTTCGACGCCTGCCCGCTCAAGAAGACAGCCACCAATCTCGTCTTCTCCGACGGCAATCCGAAGGCCCGCGTCATGATCGTCGGCGAGGCGCCGGGGCGCGACGAGGATCTCAAGGGCAAGCCCTTTGTCGGCCGCTCCGGTCAGCTCCTCGACCGGATGCTCGCCGCCATCGGCCTGTCGCGCCACGAGGAGGATCCGGCGAAGGCGGTCTTCATCTCCAACTGCATCTTCTGGCGCCCGCCCGGCAACCGCAAGCCGACCGAGGCGGAGACGCTCATGTGCCTGCCCTTCGTGGAGCGCGCCATCGAGCTTGCCCATCCCGACATCCTGGTGCTTCTGGGCGCGACCTCGGCCGGTCGCCTCCTGCGCACCACCCAGGGCATCATGCGCACCCGGGGCCGGTGGACGGAATACAAGAGCCCCGGCGGCGAGACCTTCCGCACCATCGCCTCGCTCCATCCGGCCTATCTCCTGCGCCAGCCTGCCCACAAGCGGCTCGCCTGGCGCGACCTTCTGGAAGTCCGCAAGGCGCTCGACGAGAGCGTCTGAGCGCCTCTGGAGGGAATAGACATCATCACAATGTGTTGATCGAAGCGGGATGCCCGGTCGATTCCGGGCAAAACCGCGCATCCGGAGACCGCCGGCAGGCATTGGGCTCCCATGGCTGTTGGGAATAGGATGGGAGGGCAGCGTTCCCCCAATCAGCCAGGACCGCCCCATGACCGATCTCCCCGAGGCGCTCGAAGAGCATATTCCCGCATTGCGGCGGTATGCGTCGGCCCTTCTGGGAAACCGGGACCGCGCCGACGAGCTCGTGCAGGACACGCTCGAGCGCGCCCTCTCGCGCCGGCATCTGTTTCGGGTGGACCGCAACCTCAGGGGCTGGCTGTTTACGATCATGCACAATCTCTACGCCAACAATGCCCGATCGCGGTCCCGCGCCCCGGGATTCGTGCCGGTCGAGGATGCCGCCCACCGGCTGAGCGACGGGCCGCACCAGGATGACCACATGGCGCTGCGCGACCTTCAGCGCGCCCTGTCGGAGATGACGCCCCAGCATCGCACTGTCCTGCTGCTCATCGGCCTCGAGGGCCTGAGCTACCGGGAAGCCGCGGAGGTGCTCGACATCCCGGTCGGCACCGTCATGTCGAGACTGGCGCGCGCAAGGGAACGGCTGCGCCTCGCGCTGGGCGACGGCCCGGGCACCGCGCCCGCCGTCGAGGAGGGCGCCCCGCCCGCGCGGCGCCGCGCACCATGACGGACCCGGCCCGCAATATCACCGAAGACGAGCTCCACGCCTATGTGGACGGCGCGCTCAAGGAGCGCCGGCGCCAGGCGGTGGAGGATTGGCTCGCCGCACATCCGGCCGATGCGGAGCGGGTCGCGGCCTGGCGCCGCCAGATCGCGCTCATGTCGAAGGCCTATGGCGCCATCGCCGAGGAGCCCGTTCCCGCCCGCCTGTGCGCGCGGACTATCGCGGCGCGCCTTGGGGACCGGCGCCCGGCCACTGGGCTTCGCCGGGGCGGTCTCGCCGCCGCCGCGGCCGTCCTGCTGGCGCTCGGGGTGGCCGGCGGATGGATGGCGCACGGGCTTCTGGGCTCCGCGTCACCGGAGGCGGAGGAGGTCTGGCACGAGGCGCTCTCGGCGCATCGCGTCTTCACCGTGGAGAAGCGCCACGCCGTGGAGGTCGGCAGCGACCAGCGCGAGCATCTGGTGCGCTGGCTCTCCAACCGGCTCGGCTACGAGGTCGTCATACCGGACCTCGCGGGCCACGGCTTCCGCCTCATGGGCGGGCGGCTGCTGGCGTCGTCCGGCGAGCCCGCCGCGCAGTTCATGTACGAAAATGCCGGCGGCGACCGGCTGACGCTCTACGTGACACGCGCCAATGGCGGCGCCGATGCCGGCTTCAGCATGGGCGAGGAGAACGGCATGAGCGCCTTCTACTGGTATGATGGCCGGGTGTCCTACGCCCTCGTCGGCACACTGTCGCGCGAGGCGCTCAACGCCATCGCAATCGACGTCTACCGCCAGCTCGAGGGCGTGAGGCCGAGCTGACCCCCTTCTCAGGGATGCGGCGAGACGAGCGGTGCCTCCGGTGTCTCGTCGCCCTCATAGACCACCTGTTCGCCGGACAGCCGGATCCGGCCCGACGCCACGAGCCTGAGCGCGAGCGGATAGACGATGTGCTCAGCCTTGAGGACGCGCGCGGCGAGCTCGTCTGCCGTGTCGTTGCCGAGAACCGGCACGGCGGCCTGCGCGATGATCGGTCCGGCATCCATTTCCGGTCGCATGAAATGCACCGTGCAGCCGGTGATGCGCCCGCCCTCCGCCAGCACCCGCTCATGGGTGTTGAGCCCGCGATAGGCGGGCAGGAGCGAGGGATGGATGTTGAGGATGCGGTTGCGCCAGCGCTCCACGAAGCCATCCGTCAGGAGCCTGAGGAAGCCCGCGCAACAGATGATCTCGACCTTGGCCTCGCCGAGCACCGCGTCGAGCCGCTCCTCGAACGACTCGCGGCTCGAATAGGTCTTGTGGTCGATGGTCGCGGTGGCGATGCCGGCGTCCTCCGCCAGCTTCAGGCCACGCGCGCCGGGACGGTTGGAGACGACAAGCGCGATCTCGGCCGGGTAGCCGTCGGCCCGGCACGCCTCGATGAGCGCGGCCAGGTTGCTCCCGCGCCCCGAGATCAGGACGGCGATCTTCTTGCGCGCCACTGTGCTCACACCCCCCGTCCAAGCGAGCCGCGAACCGCGATCGCCGCATCGTCCTTGCGGGGCTCGATGGTCCCCAGCACGGAAACCCGCTCGCCTGCCGAGACGAGGGCCCGCGTGACCGCGTCGGCGCTTTCGGCGCCCACCACGACGACCATGCCGATGCCGCAATTGAAGGTCCGCAGCATCTCCCTCTCCTCAATGCGGCCCGCCTCTGCGAGCCAGCCGAAGACCGGCTGGGCGGGTACATGATCGAGATCGATCGCGGCACAAACGTGGCCGGGCAGCACCCTCGGCACATTCTCCAGGAGCCCGCCGCCGGTGATGTGGGCGAGCGCCTTCACGCCCCCGCCGCCCTCGCCGCGCAGCGCACCGAGCACCGCGGACACATAGATCCGCGTCGGCTCGAGCAGCGCCTCGCCGAGCGACCGGTCCGGCGCAAAGGGCGCCGGCGCGCCATAGTCGAGGCCGAGATCGGCGACCAGCCGGCGGATGAGCGAATAGCCGTTCGAATGCGGCCCCGAGGAGGCAAGTCCCAGAACCGCGTCGCCCGGCGCGATATCGGTGCGCGGCAGGACAGCATCGCGCTCCACCGCACCGACGGAGAAGCCCGCAAGATCGTAGTCGCCGTCGCCATAAAGCCCCGGCATCTCCGCCGTCTCCCCGCCGATGAGCGCCGCGCCCGCCTGCCGGCACCCCTCCGCCACGCCGGCGATCACGGCGCTGGCGGTGCTCACATCGAGGTGCGAGCTGGCGAAATAGTCGAGAAAGAAGAGCGGTTCGGCGCCCTGCACCACCAGGTCGTTGACGCACATGGCCACGAGATCGATGCCGATCGTGTCGTGGCATCCGGTCTCGATGGCGATGCGCAGCTTGGTGCCCACACCGTCATTGGCCGCGACCAGAACAGGATCGGCGAACCCCGTCGCCTTGAGGTCGAAAAGCCCGCCGAAACCGCCGAGACCGGCATCCGCGCCCGGCCGCCTCGTGGAGGCCGCCAGCGGCTTGATCGCCTCCACCAGCGCATTGCCGGCATTGATATCGACACCGGCTTGGCTGTAGGTGTACCCGGAAGGTCGGTTGCCGGACTGTTCGCTCATGGGGTGCGTCCCGTTTCTAGTCGCCGATCATCCTGCCCCCGCACGGGGGCGATCGAGTGGAGTTTTTCGTTGCGCCGCCGCGCAAGAGCAAGCAAAAAAGCGCGCCTTGCACAACCCGCTGGCACATGGCGCCCTGGAAACGATGTGCGCAAGGACCTTGTGAAGAGGACAGGTTGGAAGCCATGATCCCCGCTTCATCTCGCCCCGGCACGCCGCTTGGCCATGGCAGCCACCGCGCAGGCCGGGCGCTGCGCTTGCCCCTCGCTCTTCTGGCGGTTCTCGTCGCCGCAGCGTTCCTTGCCGCGCAGGCCGCGCCCGCGCACGCCAACCCGTTCACCGTGTCCGGCGTTCTCGTCGATGCCAAGGCGGAGGACGCCTCCGCCGCCAAGCTCAAGGCCATCGGCGAGGCACAGGTCATCGCGTTCAAGCGGATGATTCGCCGCCTGTCCACCGAGAAGGCCGCCAAGCAGCTCGATACGCTCGGCCCGGCGACCATCGGCCGGATGATGGCGAGCCTCAGTATCGAGCAGGAGCGTTCCGGCCCCGGCCGCTACATCGCACGGCTGACCATCACCTTCCTGCCCGACGAGATCCGCAAGCTGTTCGCCAATTCGGGACTCCTGTTCACCGAGCAGACGGCGGAACCCGCCATGCTGCTGGCGATCTGGGACGGCCCCGACGGCCCGGTCCTGTGGGGCGACTCCAATCCCTGGGGCAACGCCTGGCGCCATGTCGACACGACCAACGCCCTCACCCCGCTCGTCATTCCGCTGGGCGACGTGGCGGACCGCTCGACCGTCACCGCGCAACAGGTCCTCGCCGGCGACCCCGTGCATATCGAGGCCCTCACCTCGCGCTACGACGGCAAGGGCCTGCTCGTCGCGACGGCGCGGCCGGTCGGCGACAATACCGTCCACGTCACCGTCACGGGGTCCTCCGCGGTCGGCCAGATCAACTACGAGGAGACGATCACGGCCAAGTCCGGCGGCGACAAGGCGGCGGCCCGCAAGGCCGCGCGGCGCTTCCTGACCGCGATGCAGGACCGCTGGAAGGAGAACCGCCTGACCCGCTACCGGCCGCCGGCGCCGGAGCAGACCATCACGCTTGCCATCCCGTTCTCCGGCATCGGCGAATGGAACCGGATCCGCGGGCGCCTCCTCGCCTCGCGCATGATCTCCAGCGTCGATGTCGACTCGCTGTCGGGCAACGGCGCGATGGTCACCATGACCTACCGCTACAATCGCGATGCGCTGAGCCTGGAACTCAGGCGGCGGGGGTTCGCGTTGACCAGGGCGGGTAACCAGTGGGTCCTGCGGCAGGCCTATTGAGGCGCCGCGGCACGGTCCGCATGGCATCGCACGCGCGTTCACTCCGGCTGAAGAGGGATTCGTCTTGAGCCTCCCCAACATGATCACCATAGGGCGCATCCTGCTCGTGCCCCTGACGGTCTGGCTGATCATCACGGGCCAGTTCCCGGCCGCGTTCCTGGTCTTCATCGTCGCCGGCATTTCCGATGCGGTCGACGGCTTCATCGCCAAGCATTTCGGCCAGACGACCGAGCTGGGCGCCTATCTCGACCCGATCGCCGACAAGCTGCTTCTGGTCAGCATCTATGTCTCGCTCGGCTTCCTGAACGAGTTGCCGCCCTGGGTGGTGATCCTCGTCGTCTCGCGCGACATCCTGATCATCGGCGCGGTGCTCCTGTCCTGGCTCGTCGACAAGCCGGTGAAGGTGCAGCCGCTCGTCGTCTCCAAGATCAACACGGTGGCGCAGATCGTGCTCGCCTGCCTCGTGCTCGCGGCACTGGCTTTCGGTCTCGCGCTGAACAGCGTTATTCTCCTGTGTGCGATCGCGGTTGGCATATTGACCGTGCTTTCGGGCGCCGCCTACATGCGGGAATGGCTGCGGCATATGGCGAACGGGCTGACCGGATCGCCCTGAACGGCTCACGGGGGAAGGACACCGGCGCAATGGGTTCACATGAGAACGAGCTTCCCTCCGCCGTGACATTGCGGCGCCAGGTGATCTTCTGGGCCGTGACCTTCGTGGTCCTGGTGCTCGGCCTCTATGTGCTGCGCCAGATCCTCCTGCCCTTCATCGCCGGGCTGGCACTCGCCTATTTCCTCGATCCGGTCGCCGACTGGCTCGAGCGCCTCGGCCTGCCGCGCCTCGCCGCGACCTTCGTGATCCTCGGCCTGTTCCTGCTGGTCTTCGTTTTGGCCCTCCTGCTCGTGCTGCCGATCCTCGGAGACCAGATCGCGAGCTTCGCGCAGAAGCTGCCGGGCTATGTGAATACGCTGGTTGCGCGCGCCAACGAGCTGACACCGCCCTGGCTCCTGGAAATGATCCAGCAGTCGGGGCCCAAGCTCTCCGGCTCGCTGTCCGACGTCGCGAGCCGGCTCGCCGGCTGGATCGGCTCGCTTCTGGGCTCGATCTGGAGCGGCGGCATGGCGCTCGTCAACCTCGTCTCGCTCGCCGTCGTCACCCCGATCGTCGCCTTCTACATGCTCGTCGACTGGGATCGCATGGTGGCCAAGGTCGACAGCTGGCTGCCGCGCGATCATGCCGAGACGATCCGCCTGCTCGCCCGCCAGATGAACGAGGCGGTGGCCGGCTTCATCCGCGGCCAGGGCACGGTCTGCCTCTCGCTCGGCCTGTTCTACGCCGTGTCCCTGACGGTGGCGGGTCTCGATTTCGGGCTGCTGATCGGCATCCTGTCGGGGCTTTTGAGCTTCATCCCCTATATCGGCTCGCTGGTCGGCGGCATCCTCTCGATCGGCATGGCGCTGGTGCAGTTCTGGCCGGACTGGATCATGGTCCTCACCATTGCCGGTATCTTCGCCATCGGCCAGTTCATCGAGGGCAACTTCCTGTCCCCGCTGCTGGTGGGGGACCGGGTGGGGTTGCATCCGGTCTGGCTGATGTTCGCGCTGTTTGCCTTCGGCTACCTGTTCGGCTTCGTCGGCCTGCTGCTCGCCGTGCCGATGGCGGCCTGCGTGGCGGTCCTGGTACGCTATGCCTTGAAGCGCTATCTCTCGAGCCCACTTTATCTGGGAGGCTCCGGCCCCGATCCGGCGCGTGCCGGCGGCGAAGCGGGCCAGAACAGCGAGAGCGACCGAACCACGTGAGCACCACCAAGCCGACCGGACCGGGCGCAGGCGCGCAACTCGTCCTCGATCTCGGCCTGAGGCCCGCAATGGGCCGCGAGGACTTTCTCGTGGCACCGAGCAACGAGGCCGCCGTCGCCGCCATCGACCGCTGGCCGGACTGGCCGGCGCCCGTCCTCGTGCTCGTCGGGCCCGCCGGCAGCGGCAAAACCCATCTGGCGGAGGTCTGGCGCACGCGCTGCGATGCGGCGCGGATCGCCGCGAACGATCTCGACGAGGACATGGTGAAGGCGCTCGGCGAGGCGGGCACCGTGATCCTGGAGGACGCGCCGGGACCGGCGCTCAACGAGCGTGCCCTCTTCCATCTCGTCAACCATCTGCGCGAGCTCGGCGGCTATCTGCTGATCACCTCGCGAAGCTATCCCGCGCAATGGGCAATTGCCCTGCCCGACCTCGCGACACGCCTGAAGGCGGCGGCCGTGACCGCACTGTCGGCGCCCGACGACATGCTTCTGCGCGGCGTTCTGGTCAAGCTGTTCCAGGACCGCCAGATCGCCGTCGACGAGGCGTTGATCAGCTACATGATCGCGCGCATGGAGCGCTCCATGGAGGCGGCCCGCACGCTGGTGGAGGAGATCGACCGGCGGGCGCTCGCCGCGCGCGCACCGGTCACGCGCCGTTTCGCCGGCCGCGTCATGGACGAGCTTTCGGCCCCCGGCGAGCCCGACGAGGAGTGAGAGGAGATCTCCGATGCCCGGCATAGACGACAGCCGCCCCTTCATCCCGGTCCGCATCGCCGTTCTCACCGTATCCGACACCCGTTCCCTGGAGGACGACCGGTCGGGCGCGGTGCTGGCGTCGCGCATCGAGGAGGCAGGCCACATCCTCGCCGACCGGACGGTCGTCCGGGACGAGCCGGACGAGATCCGGGCGACAGTCTCCGCCTGGATCGGCGACGAGGCGGTCGACGCGGTCATCACCACGGGCGGAACGGGGCTGACCGGCCGAGACATCACCCCGGAAGCCGTCGCTCCCCTCTTCGACAAGGTCATCGACGGCTTCTCCACCGTCTTTCACATGATCTCGTTTCCCAAGATCGGCACCTCCACCGTCCAGTCGCGCGTGACCGCCGGCGTGGCGAAGGGCACTTACGTGTTCTGCCTTCCGGGCTCTCCCGGCGCCTGCAAGGACGGCTGGGACGGCATCCTCGCAAACCAGCTCGACTACCGCTACATGCCCTGCAATTTCGTGGAGATCATGCCGCGGCTCGACGAGCATCTGAAACGGGCCAAGGGCTGACGCCGCCAGCGCCGGTAGCTTTCCGCGTCGTCGACATCCTCCAGCAGCCGCAGCCGCGCGACGCGCAGGCCCTCCAGATTGGCGAGCGTGTCCTCAAGCGCATGCGCGCCCGACCAGCGTACATTTTCGAACATGCGGACGATGCGCGGCCGGCGTCTCTGGCCGACGAGCCAGTAGCCGCCATCGCACGCCGGCCCGAAGACGGCGTCGTTCGTCCCGAGCGCCCGGAAGCCCTCGGCGATGTCGCGGCGTGCGATGTCCGGGATATCGCTGCCGACAATGAGAACGGGCCCTGGCGGCATCCGGTCGAACAGGCGCTGCATGCGGCAGCCGAGATCGCCCCCGCCCTGCCCGAGCACGCCGGCGTCCGGCGGCCATGCGGCATGGGCGGCCGCGCTGTCGGGCGCGACGGCGAGCCATGTCTGCCAGCGCGGGTCGTGCCCCAGGCGGCGCACCAGCGCCCACAGCATCGCGCGGTAGCAGCGGGTCGCCTCCACAAGTCCGACCTCGCGGCCGAGCCGCGTCTTGACGCGGCCCAGCACCGGCGCCTTCGCCATGATGACGAGGCGGTTCGCGATCATCCGTAGAGCCGCTTGATCCGGGCGGGGCTCACGCCGGCGGCGTAGAGCGTGAGGCACAGCGCGTTGCGCGCCATCCGCCTCGGATACCCCTCCCGGCGATAGCGGTCGGCGCTCGTCGTCGCCGTATGGGCAAGCCGGGAGAGATGGCGCCGGCCGATCCGGCGCACGAGGTCCACATCCTCCATCAGCGGCAGGGCGCTGTAACCGCCGAGCCGCTCGTAGAAGGCGCGCGAGATGAGCAGGCCCTGATCGCCATAGGGTAGCGCCATGAGCCGGTAGCGCAGTCCGACGATCCGCTCCAGGAGGCGCGGCCAGGCACCACGGTCGTCGAGCCTGAAGCGGAAGACGGCCGCCCTTTCGGCGTCGCCCGAGACCTGCGCCTCCTCGATGAACCGCCGTACCTCGTGCTCCCAGCCCGGTTCGAGAAGCGTGTCGGCATGAAGGAACAGCAGCCATTCCCCGCGCGCCGTCCTCGCACCGGCGGCAAGCTGCCCGCCGCGCCCGCCCTTGGCCCTGACGATATCGCCGCCGGCCGCGTCGGCAATGTCCAGCGTCTCGTCGTGCGATCCGCCATCGACCACGACGAGCTGCTTCACAAGCCCCGTAATCACGCCGGGCACGAGACTCGACAAGACCGGCACCAGCGTACCGGCAGCGTTGAGTGTGGGTATGACGACCGTCAGCATGATGCGGTGCAGCATAGCCGATGCCGGCCATGCTGCAAACTCCCCGTGTTCTCCGGCCTCCGCGTCGTTTGTTCTTGTTATGTTCCGTGTCCGGGTTTATCATGCCCACATGACGACGCTGATCGACCATAGGCCGTCCGGCCCCCAGGCGCCCCCGCCTCCCGGCCATGAGCGGGGCCGGGGCGCGCGCTCCAATGCGAGCGGGCGCTACGAGCGCGAGGCCCGCCTGCTCTTCGACGACGGCTGGGGAACGCTGGAGGAGGAGACGCGGCTTTCCACCTCGGTGACCGAGGAACGGCCCAAGACCATCATCACGCGCAATTCCTCGCCCGATATCGGCTTCGACCGGTCGATCAATCCCTATCGCGGCTGCGAGCACGGGTGCTCCTACTGCTATGCCCGCCCGAGCCATGCCTATATGGGGCTGTCGCCGGGGCTCGATTTCGAGAGCCGGCTGTTCGCCAAGCCCAATGCGCCGGAGCTTCTGCGCAGGGAGCTTTCGGATCCGAAATACACGCCCCGCACCATCGCGCTCGGCACCAATACCGACCCCTATCAGCCGATCGAGCGGCAATACCGCATCACGCGCGGCATTCTGGAGGTGCTCGCCGAGCTCGACCACCCGGTCGGCATCGTCACCAAATCCGCACTCGTGACGCGCGACATCGACATTCTGGGGCCCATGGCGGAGAAGGGGCTCGCCAAGGTCGCGCTCTCCGTGACGACCCTCGATCCGTCGCTCTCGCGTGCCATGGAACCGCGCGCCAGCACGCCCGCGAGGCGGCTTCGCGCTCTGGAGATGCTGAACAATGCGGGCATCCCGACCGCCGTCATGGTGGCCCCGGTCATCCCGGCGCTCAATGACCGCGAGATCGAGGCGATCCTCAAGGCCGCCTCGGCCGCAGGCGTGGGCGAGGCCGGTTACGTGCTCCTGCGCCTGCCGCTGGAGGTGCGCGACATCTTCCGGGAATGGCTCATGGCGGAGCGGCCGGACGCGGCCGGCCATGTCCTCTCCCTCATCCGCTCCATGCGCGAAGGCAAGGACTACGACGCGGCCTGGGGCCGCCGCCAGACGGGCACCGGCCCCTATGCCTGGACCATGGGCCGGCGGTTCGAGCTCGCCTGCAAGACGCTCGGTCTGAACAGGCGCCGCCTGAGCCTGAATACGGACCTCTTCAAGCGTCCGCCGCAAAAGGGCGAGCAGCTCAGCCTGCTGTGAGCGGAACGGAAAGCCCCCCTCTTTGCGCCCCTCACCGCTCATGCCCGCGGAGGTGGGCATCCAGGGGCGGTTCGCGAAGGGGTTTCAGTCCCGCTCGACTCTGCTCCGGGCATATTGCCGTCAGACGGGGCCTCGGCCAGACTGCCGGCATGCGGCAAGCCGATTCGAGAACGCCTGCGGGCCCCGATTTCATGCACGAGATGCGTCTCGCGGCGGAGGGGACGGTGCCCGTGGCGGGTGTGGACGAGGCCGGGCGCGGCCCTTGGGCCGGGCCCGTCGTCGCCGCGGCCGTCGTGCTCGATCCGCGGAACATTCCCGAGGGGCTCGACGATTCCAAGCGCCTCACCGCGCAGCGCCGCGAGGCGCTGTTCGAGGAAATCATGGCCCGCGCCCACGCTGTCGCCGTGGAGGCGCCGGTGGAGCGGATCGACCGCGACAACATCCATCAGGCCACATTGTGGGCCATGGCGGAGGCCTGCCGGGCCCTGCCCGTCGCGCCGGCCTCGGCGCTGATCGACGGACGCCACTGCCCCCCGCTCCCTTGCCAGACGCATGCGCTGATCGGCGGCGACGGGCTGTCGCTCTCCATCGCGGCAGCCTCCATCGTCGCCAAGGTCACCCGCGACCGGCTGATGGTCGCACTCGGCCGCGACTATCCCGAATACGGCTTCGAGCGGCACAAGGGCTATGGCACGCCAGAGCACCGCATGGCGCTCGACCGGCTCGGCCCCACCCCCCATCACAGGCGCTCCTTCGCACCCATTCGCGCGCTCGTCGAAAGAGCACCCGCCGATTAATCCAAACTTTACGCTCTCCCGCGATTCTCAGTGGCTCCTGAACGAGTTAGTGAGTTGCGTTGGGGGTTCCCATGGGGATTGCGTCACGGTCGGACATCCGGCCCTTTCACGATACTGTACTGGCCGACGACTGCCTTCAGGCGCTCGACCGGCTGCCCGCCAAATCCGTCGATCTGATCTTTGCCGATCCGCCCTACAACCTTCAGCTCAAGGGCGAGCTGCTGCGCCCCGACAATTCGCGCGTCAACGGGGTCGACGAGCAGTGGGACCGGTTCACGGGCTTCGAGCACTATGACGAGTTCACCCGCGCCTGGCTGGAAGCCTGCCGCCGGGTCTTGTCGGACACCGGCACCATCTGGGTGATCGGCAGCTATCACAACATCTTCCGCATGGGCACCGTGCTGCAGGATCTGGGCTTCTGGATCCTCAACGACGTGGTCTGGCGCAAGACCAATCCGATGCCGAACTTCCGCGGCAAGCGCTTCACCAACGCCCATGAGACGCTGATCTGGGCGGCGAAGGACTCCGACCAGAAGCGCTACACTTTCAATTACGAGGCCATGAAGGCCCTGAACGACGACCTCCAGATGCGCTCCGACTGGGTGCTGCCGATCTGCACGGGCGGCGAGCGCATGAAGGACGGGGACGGTAACAAGCTGCACCCCACCCAGAAGCCGGAATCCCTGCTCCACAGGGTGATCCTGTCGTCGTCCAATCCGGGCGACGTGGTGCTCGATCCGTTCTTCGGCACGGGCACGACCGGCGTCGTCGCCAAGCGCCTCGGCCGCCACTATATCGGCATCGAGCGCGAACCGGCCTATATCGAGGCCGCCGAAGCACGCCTCGCCGCGACCGAGCCGGCCGACCCCGACGCGGTCAAGGTGTCGGCGGGCAAGCGCGCGGAACCGCGCATCCCCTTCGGCTCCATCGTCGAACGCGGGCTCATCAAGCCGGGTACCACGCTCTACGATCCGCGCAAGCGCCATGCCGCCAAGGTGCGCGCCGACGGCTCGCTCGCCTGCGAGAACGCCACCGGCTCCATCCACAAGATGGGCGCCCATGTGCAGGGCGTGGAGGCCTGCAACGGCTGGACCTTCTGGCATCTTCGCCGCGGCAAGGATTTCGTGCCCATCGACATGATCCGCCAGGAGGTGCGCGCCGAGGTCGCCACCGCCTGAGCGCCTGCTCCTCGAACCAGGATAACGAAACTGTTTCAGGGCCTTGCTGTCACCGCCGGACTCAATCTGTCCGTCCGGTGAGGCAAGGCCCTGTTTTGACTCCGCAATCGCGCAACCGCGCATCCGGGCGCCCTTGAGCAGGACCCTTCGATCGGGCCTCCCGGTTGCGCCCCTTGGCTCACGCCCGCGGAATGTCGGGCCCCGGCGGCCTGAGCGCGAAAGGCGATTCAATCTCGCAGAAACCTGCGCTACTCCCCTGAAGCGACTCCGCTTTCGCGCACCGGCCGGTTCCAGTCCGCCCCCAGCACATGGCGCACGACCTTGCGCATGACATTCGGCAGGGCCTCCCCGTCGAGCTCGGCGCGCGCCACCCAGCGATAGCCCGCCCGGCCATCCGCCTCGTGATCGACCGGCTCCCGCGCGCGCCACACCTCAAGCTCCAGATGGAAATGCGTGAAGGTGTGCTCCACCCGCCCGGGCAGCGCCTGCCAGGGCACGGCGAGCGGCGCGGCGGAGACCGGGCTTGCGTCCGCTTCGTCCGCCACCGCCCAGGGGCTCGAGGGCACCTCCAGCATGCCGCCGAGCAGGCCCTCTTCGGGCCGGCGGCGCAGCAGCACGGCGCCGTCCGCCCGCTCCACCCAGAAGGCGATGCCGGAGCGCGTCGGGCGCTTCGCCTTGCGCCTCTTGCGCGGCAGCTCTTCCGCAAGGCCGCGCGCCCGTCCCTGGCAAGGGTCCGACCACGGACAGATCAGGCAGTTCGCCTTGCGCGGCGCGCACACAGTCGCACCGAGATCCATCAGCGCCTGGGCGAAGTCGCCCGCCCGCTCCTGCGGCACCAGGCTCTCCGCATAGGCCTTCAGGCGCGGCTTGGCGTCCGGCAGGGGCTCCTCGACGGCGAAGAGCCGCGCCATCACGCGCTCCACATTGCCGTCGACGGCCGCTGCCGGCCGGTCGAAGGCAATCGCCGCGATGGCCGCGGAGGTGTAGGCGCCGATCCCCGGCAGCCCCTTCAGCGCGTCCACATCCTGAGGGAACTTCCCGCCATGGTGCTCGACGACCTCCCTTGCGCATTTGTGGAGATTTCGTGCCCGCGCGTAATAGCCGAGCCCCGCCCATTCGCGCAGGATATCGTCGAGGGGAGCGGAGGCGAGCGCCTCCACATCCGGCCAGCGCGCGACGAAGCGCAGGAAATAGTCGCGCACCGCCGCAACCGTCGTCTGCTGCAGCATGATCTCGCTCAGCCAGACGCGATAGGGATCGGCTGTCTCCCCCGGCCGGGCCCGCCACGGCAGGTCGCGGCGATGGCGGTCGTACCAGGCGAGAAGGCTCTGCGCCATCACACGCGCGTGATCGCGATGGGCTTGGTCCGGGCTGGTGCGCGTCAAGGACATTTCCTATAGTCTGGCGTGGATCGGAAAGCGGTCACAAGGTCCCCACCGAGGGCCTATCACGAAACACGTGGCATCGGCACGCGGCAATGTCCAAACCCCTCTGGAACCACTTCGCAGGGCTGACACGCGCGACATTCGAGCGCTACGGCTTCGCCTATGCCGAGATCCTGTCGCAATGGCCGGCTATCGTGGGGGAGGAACTGGCGGCCATCAGCCAGCCGGAACGCCTGCGTTGGCCCCGGCTCTCGCCGCTCGAGGCAGAGGACAGCAAGGCGCGGCGCCAGCGCAAATACGGCGGCACGCTGGTGATCCGCGTCACTCACGGGCGCGCGCTGGAGGTGCAGCACGACACGCCGCGCATCATGGAGCGGATCAACAGCTATTACGGATATGCGGCCATTGCGGAGCTGAAGGTGATCCAGGGGCCGCTTGCCCGGCGCGGCGACCGCGGCGCACACCCGCCCGCGCCCCCGACGCTCGACGCGCCCGAGGAGCGCGCGCTCAGGCGCGAGATATCCGACATCGAGGATGACGGGCTGCGCAAGGCGCTGCACCGGCTCGGCCGCGGCGTGAAGGCCAGGAGCAGGCATCCGCGCAAGACCGCGTGAACGCCGCCCGCCCCTTGTCCACAGCCGACAAAAAGGCTGTCTTTTTGAATCAATATCTAGTAGTCAGGAGATAGGATGAAACTAGATCGTCGAAAGCTTGTGACCGGGACTACGGCCCTCGGCATCGCCGCCGGGCTCGGTGGCTATTTCGGGCTCAATGGCCGGTCGGGTCTCGGGCCCGCAAGCGCCGAAGCCGCGGCGGCGGATGCCGATCCCGCCGAGCTCGCCAAGCCGGGTCCGATGGGCGACATGGCGCTGGGCGAGGCGGATGCGCCGGTCACCATCGTCGAATACGCCTCGATGACCTGCCCGCACTGCGCGAACTTCCACACCGAGACCTTCCCCAAGCTGAAGGAGGAGTTCATCGACACGGGCAAGGTGCGCTTCGTGTTCCGCGAATTCCCGTTCGACGATCTGGCGCTCGCCGCCTTCATGGTCGCGCGCTGCGCACCGCAGGACAAGTATTTCCCGATGATCGACATCCTGTTCGAGCAGCAGTCGACATGGGCCGGGCGCGGCGCCGATCCGCGCGAGGAGCTGTTCAAGATCGCCAAGCTCTCCGGCATGACGCGCGAGAAATTCGACGCCTGCCTGAAGGACGAGGAGATCGCCCGCGGCATCATGGCGGTGCGCGAGCGCGGTGCGAACGAGTTCGGCATCGATTCAACACCGACCTTCTTCGTCAACGGCAAGCTGTTGAGCGGCAACCGGCCGTTGGAAGAGTTCGAGGACGCCATCAACGCGGCGCTCGGCTGACGATGGAGCCGGCACCGATGGGGTGAGCGGAAGGGGCGCAAACCGGGGATGAAGTTCACGCGGCTCAGGCTGTCCGGCTTCAAGTCCTTCGTGGAGCCGACCGAGCTCGTCATCGAGCAGGGCCTCACAGGCGTTGTGGGGCCCAATGGCTGCGGCAAGTCGAACCTTCTGGAGGCCCTGCGCTGGGCCATGGGCGAGAGCTCCTACAAGAGCATGCGCGCGTCCGGAATGGACGACGTCATCTTCTCCGGCAGCGCCTCGCGCCCCCAGCGCAACATGGCCGAGGTCACCATCGTCCTCGACAACAGCGCCCGCGCCGCGCCCGTCGGCCTCAATGACGACGAGGTGCTGGAGATCACCCGCCGCATCGAGCGGGAGGCCGGCTCCATCTACCGCATCAACGGGCGCGACGTCCGCGCGCGCGACGTCCAGCTCCTCTTCGCCGACGCCTCGACCGGAGCGCGCTCGCCGGCACTGGTGCGCCAGGGCCAGATCAACGAGATGATCAACGCCAAACCCCAGGCGCGCCGGCGCGTCCTGGAGGAGGCCGCCGGCATCACCGGCCTCTATACGCGCCGCCACGAGGCGGAGCTCAAGCTGAATGCGGCGGAAACCAATCTCGCCCGGCTCGACGACGTGATCGGCCAGCTCGAGCAGCAGCTCGCAAGCCTCAAGCGCCAGGCCCGCCAGGCCGCGCGCTACAAGGCGCTCTCCGGCGACATCCGCAAGCTGGAGGCCGCCCAGCTCTACCGCGCCTGGGCCGATGCCGCACAGGCACTCCAGGACGAGGAGACCGGCTTCAAGGAGGCGACGCGCACGCTCGCCGAGCGCACGGGACACGCCTCCGCCGCGGCACGCCTGCGCGAGGAGGCCGCGGGCCGGGTGCCGAAGCTGCGCGACGACGAGGCGGTCCGCGCCGCCGTCCTACAACGCCTCGAACACGAGCGCGACGGCCTCGACGAGGAGGCCCGGCGCGCGGAAGCCCGCAAGGCGGAGCTCGAGGCCCAGCTCGAACAGCTCGGCGCCGACCTCGCGCGCGAGAGCGACCTCATCGCCGACAGCGACCGCGTGCTCGCCGAGCTGAAGGAGGAGGAAGATACGCTGAAGGCCGCGGAGGGCAGCGATGCCGACACGCGCGCGCAGGCCGCAAAGGCCATGCAGGCCGAGGCCGACAAGCTCGCCGCCGCGCAGGAGGAGACCGACGCGGCCGCCGCACGGCTGAGCGAGCTCTCCGCCCGCCGCCAGACGCTCGAGCGCAGCGTCGCCGACCATGCCGGCCGGATCGAGCGGATCGAGCGCGAGCTCAACGGCGTCGCCGGCCAGCGCGAGACACTCGCCGCCGATGGCGATGCCGGCACCGAGGGCGAGGCGCTTGCCGCAGCGCTCGCCGGGGCGGAAACCGCCGCAACGGCCGCCGAACAGGCCGTGACGGACGCCGAGACCGCAGTCGCGGAAGCCCGCAAGGCCGAAGCGGAGGCCCGCTCCGTGCGCGACGAGGCGCGCCGGCGCGCGGACACGCTGGAAACCGAGGTGCGCACGCTGTCGAAGCTCCTCATGGTCTCCGACGGCGATCTCTGGCCGCCCATGCTCGACGCGGTGACGGTCGCGCCCGGCTACGAGCGCGCGCTCGGCGCGGCACTGGGCGACGACCTCGACGCCGCGGCCGACACCGCCGCGCCGATCCACTGGGCCACGCTGCCTGCGCTTGCCGAGCCGCCTGCCCTGCCCGGCGCCGCCGAACCGCTGTCGCGCGTCGTCCAGGCGCCGGAGGCGCTTGCCCGCCGCCTGTCGCAGACGGGCGTCGTGTCCCGCGAGGAGGGCAAGGCGCTCCAGCCCTCGCTGAAGGCCGGCCAGCGCCTGGTCTCGGCCGACGGCGACCTTTGGCGCTGGGACGGCTTCACCGCCGCCGCCGACGCGCCGAGCGCCGCCGCCCAGCGGCTTGCCGAACGCAACCGGCTCGCCGACCTCACCGAGGAGGCGGAGGCCGCCCGCGCGGACGCCAATCGGGCGGAAGACGCGCTCACGGCGGCCCGCTCCGCGCTCGAGGCCGAGCAGGCCCGCGAGCGCGAAGCCCGCGAGGCCGCGCGCGCCGCCCGTGCCGCGGTCGATGCCAGACGCGCCGACCTGTCCGCCCACGAGCGCCGCGAGAGCGAACGCACGGCCAAGCTCAGCGCGCTCGACGAGGCCACCCGCCGGCTCGGCGCCGATCTGGAGGAAGCCCGTGCCGCCCATGGGGCCGCCCGCGCCGAATATGACGGCATGGAGCCTCTCGATGCGCTGAAGGCAGAGGTCGACCGCCTGCGCGGCGTGCTGGCCGGGCACCGCGCGGCCTATGCGGAGGCGCGCGCCCATCACGACGGGCTGGAGCGGGAGGCGCGCATGCGCCGCGACCGGCTCTCCCGGATCGAGGATGAGCGCCGGTCCTGGCTGGACCGGACAGGGCGCGCCAGCCAACAGGTCGCATCGCTGGAGGAGCGCCGCACCGCGATCCGCACGCAACTGGCCGGGCTGGAGAAGACACCCCAGGAGATCGAGGCGCGCCGCACCAGGCTGATGAGCGCCCTGCGCGATGCGGAAGCCCAGCGCAAGGACGCCTCCGATGCGCTCGCCGATGCGGAGAACACGCTGCGCGAGGCCGAGCATGCCGCACGCGAGGCGGAGGCCGCGCTGAGCGACGCACGCGAGGAGCAGGCCCGCCGCGAGGCCCGCCGGGACGCGGCGCGCGAGCGGCTTCAGGACACCGCGGCCCGCATCGACGAGGTTCTCGAGGCGACGCCGGAGGAGGCGCTTGCCGCCGCTGGCGCGGAGACCGCCGACGAGCTGCCCGCGCCGGACAGGATCGCCAGCGATCTCGCCCGGCTGAAGGCGGACCGCGAGCGTCTCGGCAGCGTCAATCTGCGGGCCGACGAGGAAGCCGAGGCCGTCGACAGCCAGCTCGGCGAGCTCACCGCCGAGCGCGACGACGTGGTCCAGGCCATCCAGCGGCTGCGCCAGGGCATCGCCAGCCTGAACCGCGAGGGGCGCCAGCGGCTGCTGGAGGCCTTCGAAACGGTCAACGCCAATTTCGCCGAGCTCTTCGCCACGCTGTTCGGCGGTGGCCATGCGGAGCTCCATCTGGTGGAATCTGACGATCCGCTGGAGGCGGGCCTGGAGATCATGGCCAATCCGCCGGGCAAGCGCCCGTCGACGCTCACGCTCCTGTCCGGCGGCGAGCAGACGCTGACGGCCATCGCCCTGATCTTCGCGGTGTTCCTCACCAATCCCTCGCCGATCTGCGTGCTCGACGAGGTGGACGCGCCGCTCGACGATTCCAATGTGGAACGCTTCTGCAACCTGCTGAACGCCATGCTGGAGCGTGCCGACACGCGATTCCTGATCATCACCCACCACCCGCTGACCATGGCGCGCATGAACCGGCTGTTCGGCGTGACCATGATGGAACGCGGGGTGAGCCAGCTCGTTTCGGTCGACCTGGAGACGGCGGAGGGGCTGCGCGAGGCGAGCTGAACACCGCCTCCCGGAGGCTCTTGGCGGCCCTGAGCGATTCCACCATCGCCGTCCGCTTATGCGCAATATGTGGCACGACCAAATGCCGCATCCGCCAAATCGGCAAAAAACGTGTTCACAACCAACCGGTTAGAAGACGCTCGCGCGGCTTGACACCTCCCCTGCCCGCTTCTATGTTGCGCCGCGGCTTTCAAGGGGGCGTAACCGCTCTCGTGCGGGCCGAAAAAGGGGGTCTGAATGGGCGATGACCGCTCGCCGACGTCGTCCGACCAACTGAGGGATTTCAAGGAGCGTCTCAACCGCGCGCAAGCCTCCATTCGTGAGCGGGATCGGGAGGCATATGGCAGCAGTTCAGCCTATAGTTTCGGCCTGCGCATCGCGACGGAGCTCGTTGTCGCAATAGCAGTCGGGTTCGGAGCGGGCTGGGGTCTCGACCACTGGCTGGGCACCAAGCCGTGGTTTCTCGTGCTGTTCATAGTGCTGGGCGCGGTTGCGGGTATCTTGAACGTGGTCCGAGCGGCGCATTCGGCCGAAGCCAGGCGCCATCTGGGGATCGCAGAATCGACATCGGGCGACGAGCCCGGCTCGGACAGGATGGAGAGATCGCGCAAGGCGCGCGGCAGGCAGGGACAGGAAGACGGTGGCAACGGAGAACGTACAGGCTGAACACGGCGGTGGTCTCGCCCTCGATCCGATGCATCAGTTCGAGGTCACGCCGCTGATCAAGATTCCGCTCGGCGGCATCGACGCGCATTTCACCAATTCGAGCCTGTGGATGGTGATCGGCGTCGCCCTGATCCTCATCGTCATGCTCGCGAGCTCGCGCAAGCTCGTCCCCGGGCGCCTGCAATCGGTCGCCGAGCTCGGCTACGAATTCGTCGCCAACATGCTGCGCGACACGGTGGGCGATGCGGGCCGACCCTATTTCCCGTTCATCTTCACGCTGTTCGTGTTCATCCTGGCCATGAACATGCAGGGCATGCTGCCCGGCTCGTTCACCGTGACGAGCCATATCATCGTCACCTTCGCCATGGCGCTCGCCGTCTTCATCGGCGCGACGATCATCGGTTTCATCAAGCATGGCTTCGGCTATCTGAAGCTGTTCGTGCCATCCGGCGTGCCGAGCGTGCTCCTGCCGCTGCTCGTGGTCATCGAGGTCATCTCGTACTTCACGCGGCCGATCAGCCTGTCGGTGCGACTGTTCGCCAACATGATGGCGGGCCACACCATGCTCAAGGTCTTCGGCGGGTTCGTGGTCGGGCTCGGCGTTCTGGCGGGCTGGGTGCCCCTGGCGGTCATGGTCGCCATCACCGGCCTGGAAGTGCTCGTCGCCTTCCTGCAGGCCTATGTCTTCGCCGTTCTGACTTGCATCTATCTCAACGATGCAATTCACATGCACGATCACTGACGACTTAATCGGTTCATTCAGTTTGACCAACAAGAGGAGTTTGAACACATGGACGCGGAAGCAGCTAAGCTGATTGGTGCGGGTCTCGCAGCCATCGCGCTTGCTGGTGCGGGTGTCGGCATCGGCCTGATCTTCGGCAACTACCTCGCCGGCGCGCTGCGCAACCCGGCGGCCGCACCGGGCCAGTTCGCCAACCTGCTGCTGGGCTTCGCGCTCGCAGAGGCGACCGGCCTGTTCGGCCTGGTGGTGTCGCTCATCATCCTGTTCGTGTTCTGAGAACGCCGCCGTCCGCGCGCCGGGCGCTTGCCGTCCGGCGCATGTGAAACGGCCTGAGACCGCCGCATACCATGTCGCGGTCGATGCCGTGACAGCGAAAACGGGACCTATCAAGCGATGCCCCAGCTAGATTTCGCCTCATACGGGCCCCAGCTCATCTGGCTCGCGATCACCTTCGCCATCCTGTATCTCGTCATGGCGCGGATCGCGCTTCCCGGCGTCGGCGGCGTGATCGAACAGCGGCGCAACCGCATCGCCAGCGACCTCGACGAGGCCAACCAGCTTCGGGGCGAGACGGAGAAATCCGACGAAGCCTACAGGGCCACCCTGGCGGAAGCCCGTGCCAAGGCGCACGGCCTCGGCCAGGAGACGCGCCAGAAGCTCAATGGCGAGCTGGAGGCGGAGCGCGCCAAGGTCGACGCCGAGCTGGCCGAGAAGCTCAAGGAGGCGGAGGCCCGCATCGGCGAGATGAAGGCCGGCGCGATGTCCGGGATCAAGGATGTCGCGACAGAGTCCGCAACCGAGATCGTCAAGGAGCTGGTCGGCGGGCGCATCGCCAAGACGACCGTCTCCAAGGCGGTCGATCAGGTCGCCGGCAAGTAAGGCGGGAATTCGGAGAGCCTCATGTTGTCATCGCCGGAATTCTGGGTTGGCGTCTCCTTCGTGATCTTCCTCGGGGTGCTGGGCTATTTCCGCGTCCACACCCGCGTCCTCACCTCTCTCGACGACCGGGCCGACCGGATCCGCAAAGAGCTGGAAGAGGCCCAGCGCCTGCGCGAGGAGGCCCAGGCCATGCTGGCCGAAGCCCAGCGCAAGCAGCGCGAGGCGGAGAAGGAAGCAGACGACATCCTCGCCCAGGCCAAGGAGGAGGCCAAGCTGATGGCGGCCGAATCCAAGAAGACCATCGAGGAGATGATCGAGCGCCGCCGGGAGATGGCGGAGTTCAAGATCGCCCAGGCCGAGGAGCAGGCGATCAAGGACGTTCGCGCCGCCGCCACCGATCTGGCCATTTCCGCGGCCGGCGAGGTCATCGCCCAGCAGGTCAAGGGCGACAAGGCCCAGAAGCTCATCGATGATAGCATCGGCGTGCTGAAGAAGCGCCTGAACTGACGCGCTGCCTCGACAGTCCACACATGCAGAACGCCCCGCCGGAAAGATCCCGGCGGGGCGTTTTTTCTTGGCATCGGGGCCGACCGGGTGAAGCGGGCCTCGATGCCGCGGCTCGCGCCCCTCTCTACTCGTCATCCCCGCGAAAGCGGGGATCCGATCCATACCGTTGTCGCTGCGCTGGATCCCCGCTTTCGCGGGGATGACGACAAACTCGAACCGGCCCGTGAGCGGGGGACCGCGATCCCCCGCTGCACCAGGGGCTGCCCCCTACTCCGCCGCCTGCGAGGCGTTCTGCTCCGGCGTCCAGCGCAGGATGGGGTGGCGGGCCGCGCGGGTCTCGTCCAGCCGGCCGACAGGCGTGTAGCGCGGTGCGCCGGTGAAGCGCTCCGTATCGCCCTCGCGCGCGGCGTCCGCCAGCCGGCGTAGGGTTGCGACGAACTGGTCGAGGCTCGCCTTCGATTCCGATTCCGTCGGCTCGATCAGCATCGCCCCATGCACCACGAGCGGGAAATAGACCGTCATGGGATGGAAGCCCTCGTCGATCATCGCCTTGGCGAAATCGAGCGTGGAGACGCCCGTGCCCTTCAGGAAGCTGTCGTCGAACAGCACCTCGTGCATGCAGGGCCGGTCGTGATTGTAGGGCAGGCTGAACGTATCCTTGAGACAGGCTCGCACATAATTGGCATTGAGAACCGCATCCTCCGCCGCCTGCCGGAGCCCGTCCGCGCCATGGCTCATCATGTAGGCGAGCGCGCGCACGAACATGCCCATCTGGCCGTGGAACGCCGTCATGCGCCCGAAGGCCTCGCCCGCCGCATCGTCATCGAGGCTTTCCACGAGCCGGAACCCGTCCGCGCCATGGACGACGAAGGGCAAGGGCGCGAACGGCGCCAGAGCCTCCGACAGGACGACCGGGCCCGCACCCGGCCCGCCGCCGCCATGGGGCGTGGAGAAGGTCTTGTGCAGGTTGATGTGCATGGCGTCGACGCCGAGATCGCCCGGCCGCGTGCGCCCCATGATCGCGTTGAAATTGGCGCCGTCGCAGTAGAAATAGGCGCCGACCTCATGGACCGCCTCGGCGATAGCGCGCACATCCGGCTCGAACAGGCCGCATGTGTTCGGATTGGTCAGCATGATCGCCGCCACATCCTCCGACAAACGCTCCTTCACCGCTTCAGGGTCGACGGTGCCGTCCTCGCGCGCGGGCACGGAGACGACCTTGTAGCCGAGATAGGCCGCCGTCGCCGGGTTCGTGCCATGGGCCGATTCCGGCACCAGGACGATCGAGCGCGGCTCGCCGCGGGCCTCCAGCGCGGCGCGGATCGCCATCATGCCGCACAACTCGCCATGGGCACCCGCCTTGGGCGACATGGCGACCGCCGGCAGCCCCGTCAGCGTCTTCAGCCAGTGCGCCAGCGTGTCGATCAGCTCAAGCGCCCCCTGCACCGTGCTTTCGGGCTGCAGGGGGTGAATGTCGCCGAAACCGGCCAGGCGCACCGCCTTCTCGTTGAGCCGCGGATTGTGCTTCATCGTGCACGACCCCAGCGGATAGATACCGAGATCGATCGCGTAGTTCTTGCGCGACAGGCGCACATAGTGGCGCATCGCCTCCGGCTCCGACAGGCCCGGCAGGCCGATGCCCTGCTTGCGCGCCAGCGCGCCCAGCCGGTTCTCCGGCGCCTCGGGCAGGTCGATATCGACGCCCGTCACCTCCCCGGAACCGACCTCGAAGATCAGCGGCTCCTCGATGTCGAGGCCGCGATTGCCGGTGAATGTCGCCACGGCGCCTTCGCTGCCCTGCGCGGTCGGCGCGGTGGCGCGCCCTTCCCTGTTCATCATGCCAGCACCTCCTTCAGTGCCGTCTGGTAAGCGTCCCGATCCTCGTCGGTATTCACCTCCGTGGAGGCCACGACGATAAGGTCCCCGAACGCGTCGGCTGTGGGCTCGAGCCTCGACACCGGCACGCCGCCGAGTATGCCCTTCTCCGCCAGTGCCTCGACCACCTCCGCGCCGGGCTTCGGCGTGCGGATGGTGAATTCGTTGAAGAAGGCGGGGGTCAGGACCTCCACGCCCTTCACGCCCGACAGACGGTCCGCCAGCAGGCACGCATTGTGATGGTTGAGCCGGGCCAGATCCCGGAAGCCCTTCTCGCCGAGCAGGCTCAGATGGATTGTGAAGGCAAGGCAGCACAGCCCTGAATTCGTGCAGATATTGCTGGTCGCACGTTCGCGGCGAATATGCTGCTCGCGCGTCGACAGGGTGAGCACGTAGCCGCGCTTGCCCTCGCCGTCGACCGTCTCGCCTGCCAGCCGCCCGGGCATCTGGCGCAGGAACTTCTCGCGCGTGGCAAAGAGCCCGACATAGGGCCCGCCAAAGCTCAGCCCCACACCGAGCGACTGGCCTTCCGCGACCACGATGTCAGCCCCCATCTCGCCGGGTGAGCGCACCGCGCCCAGCGAGACCACCTCCGTGACGACCGCGATCAGCAGGGCACCGTTCTCGTGTGCCGCCCTGGCGATCGGCTCCAGGTCGGTCAGCGAGCCATAGACATTGGGCGTCTGCACGACGACGCAGGCCGTCTCCGAGTCGATGGCCGAGACGATGTCCTCCTCGCCGTTGATGGCGGGCGGCAGGGCATGCACCGTACTGCCGCCAAAATGGGAGAGGTTCTCCACCACCGCGCGATATTGCGGATGCAGGCCGCCGGAGAGCACCGCCTTGCGGCGCTTCGTGACGCGCTCGGCCATCAGAACGGCCTCGCCGCAGCCCGTCGAGCCGTCATACATGGAGGCATTGGCGACCTCCATGCCGGTAAGCAGCGCGACCTGGGTCTGGAACTCGAAGAGATACTGGAGCGTGCCCTGGCTGACCTCCGGCTGATAGGGCGTATAGGCGGTCAGGAACTCCGAGCGCTGGATCAGGTGATCTACGGTCGCGGGCACATGGTGCTTGTAGGCGCCCGCGCCAACGAAGAAAGGAACGGCGCCCGCCGAAACGTTCCGGCCCGCCATGCGGGTCAGCGTGCGCTCCACCTCCAGCTCGCTCCGGCGGCGCGGCAGGTCGACCGGGCGGTCGGAGCTGTCGAGCCTCGCCTCGGGCGGGACATCGACGAACAGTGCGTCGATGTCCTTCGCGCCGATGCGCTTCAGCATCGCCTTTCGGTCGGCCTCGGTAAGCGGCAGGTAGCGCATCACGCACTCTCCTCGAGGAACGCCTTGTAGGCATCCTCGTCCATCAACCCGTCGAGCGCGGTCTTGTCGGCCAGCTTGATCTTCACGAACCAGCCGTCGCCCTGCGGGTCCTCGTTGACCTTGTCGGGCGCGTCGGTCAGCGCCTCGTTGACCTCCACGACCTCGCCGGCGACCGGCGCATAGACCTCGCTCGCCGCCTTGACCGATTCCACGACCGCAGCCTCGTCGCCGGCGGCGACTTCCTTGCCGACCTCCGGCAGCTCCACGAACACCACGTCGCCGAGCTGCTCCTGCGCGTAGTTGGTGATGCCAATGGTCGCCGTCTCGCCGTCGAGACGGATCCATTCATGATCCTTGGTGTAACGAAGTGTGCTCATCTTCCTCATCCCTGACGATATTCGACCCCAGAAAACGTCCGCGACCGGTCTCTATTTCGCGTAGCGGTGCGGCACGAAGGGCAGCTTGACCACATGGGCCTCCAGCGTCTTGCCGCGAACGACCAGCCCGAGCGCCGTGCCCGGCGCCTCGTGGCCGGCGGCGACATATCCCATGGCGACGGGTCCCTCGACGGTGGGCCCGAACCCGCCGGAGGTGACGGCGCCGATCTCCTCGCCATCCGCCGACCGGATCGCGGTGCCGTGGCGCGCAGGCGCACGGCCTTCCGGCTTGATGCCGACGAGCCGGCGCGACGGCCCCTCCGCGATCTCGCGCATTATGCGTTCCGCTCCCGGAAAGCCGCCCTCCTCGCGGCGGCGCTTGCCGATGGACCATCTGAGCCCCGCCTCGACCGGGCTCGTCGTCTCGTCGATGTCCTCGCCGTAGAGGCACAGGCCCGCCTCGAGTCTCAGGGAGTCGCGCGCGCCGAGGCCGGCCGGCTCGACCTCTTCATGGGCCAGCAGCGTCTCCGCGAACGCCTCCGCCATGGCGGCGGGAAGCGAGATCTCGAAGCCGTCCTCGCCCGTATAGCCGCAGCGGCTCACAAGGAGCGTCTCGCCGTCGCGGACGATCTCGCGGGCCGACATGAAGGCCATGTCCACGGCTTCGGGAATGTGGCCGGCGAGGATCTCCGCCGCCGCGGGCCCCTGCAGCGCGATCAGCGCGCGGTTCTCCCAGGGCGAGATTTCCGCCTTCCCCTCGATGCCTGAGGCGATATGGGGCAGGTCCACCGCCTTGCGCGAGGCGTTGACCACGACGAACAGCCTCTCGCGCCCGCCGGCGTTCGGCATGCGCGTGACCATGAGATCGTCGATGATGCCGCCATCGGCGGTGGTGAGCTGGGTATAGCGCATGCGCCCCTCATCGAGCCCGGCAATGTCGCCGGGCACGAGGCGCTCGAACAGCTCGGCAAGGCCGTCCGGCGCGAACAGCCACGCCTGGCCCATATGGGAGACGTCGAACAGCCCCGCCTTCGCGCGGGTGTGCTTGTGCTCGGCCATGATGCCGGCCGGGTACTGGACCGGCATCTCGTAGCCGGCGAACGGCACCATGCGCGCGCCGAGGCGCTCATGCAGCGCATGTAGCGGCGTGCGCTGCAGGGCCGTTTCGTCTGTCTGTCGGGCTTGGGCCATCCCTCTCCCCAGGTTCCTCGTCAAGGTTTCGCAACGGACAACACGTCCGCTCGCGCCCCCTCTGTCAGAGAACCTGAGAGAATTGACCCGGCTGTCTTCGAACGTCCCGCGGCCGATGGTCGAGGCTCGCGGGCACCGGGCTTACCCCCTTCGGTGAGCGGGTCGCGACGCGATCCGCTACTCTCCAGAGGTGCATGGCCTTTACGGTCCTTTTGCCTGAGAGTTTCCGGGGCGGTTGCTCCTTCGGCGCCGGGCGCTCAAGGCCCGATCTCTTCCGCAAAGGCAGGTGCACATATGTCTTGCCGCGAACAGACACACTGTCGCGACATGGCCCAAACTAGACGGAGCGAAGGGCTTGTCAAGGCCGGCATGTCGCATTTGAACCGTAAAACGTCGGCCATTCCGCTCCTTGACAAGCCCCCTGCTGGTTCCTCTATTTAGCGGATAGTCACTCTGGATGCGCAGGCTCGTGAGATGCCCGACTCGCCGACACCACCGCTGAAGATCATGATGGCCGCCCCCCGCGGGTTCTGTGCCGGGGTGGTCCGCGCCATCGACATCGTGGAGCTCGCGCTGGAACGCTACGGCGCGCCGGTCTATGTGCGCCACGAGATCGTCCACAACCGCTATGTGGTGGAGGATCTGGAACGCAAGGGCGCCATTTTCGTGGAGGAGCTCGACGAGGTCCCGGCGGGCGACTGGCCGGTGATCTTCTCCGCCCATGGCGTGCCGAAGGCGGTGCCGGCCAACGCGCAGGACCGCGACCTCTTCTATCTGGACGCCACCTGCCCGCTCGTCTCCAAGGTCCATATGGAGGCGGAGCGCCATCATGCGCGCGGGCTCGACCTCGTGCTGATCGGCCATGCCGGCCATCCGGAGGTCATCGGCACCATGGGCCAGCTCCCCGAGGGGGCCATCACGCTCGTGGAGACGGTGGAGGATGCGGAGACCTTCAAGCCGCGCGATGCCGACAAGCTCGCCTATATCACCCAGACGACGCTGTCGGTGGACGACACGAAGGACATCATCGCCGTCCTGAAGCGCCGCTTCCCCAATGTGATCGGCCCGCACAAGGCGGATATCTGCTATGCGACGACCAACCGGCAGGAAGCGGTGAAGGCCATCGCCGCCGATTGCGACATGGTGATCGTGGTCGGCGCACCCAACAGTTCCAATTCCCGCCGCCTCGTCGAGGTCGCCAGGAAGTCGGGCTGCAAGGACTCCATGCTGGTCCAGCGCGCCGCCGATATCGACTGGCTGACGCTCGACGGCGTCAGGACGCTCGGCGTGACGGCCGGCGCCTCCGCCCCGGAGGTGCTCGTGGAAGAGGTCGTTGCCGCGTTCCGCAAACGCTTCGATGTGACGGTGGAGGTCGTGGAGACGAAGACGGAATCGGTGTCCTTCAAGATCCCCCGCGAGTTGCGCCAGACCGCAGCACAGTAGCCGCCAGCCTCGTCCATGGCGGTTTACACCGAAGTTTCCGATGACGATCTCGCCGGTTTCGTCGCCGGCTACGATGTCGGCCACCTCACCTCCTTCAAGGGCATCGCGGAGGGAGTGGAGAACACCAACTATCTCGTCCAGACCGACCGTGGCCGCTTCATCCTGACGCTCTACGAAAAGCGCGTGGACCCGGGCGACCTGCCCTTCTTCCTGGGGCTGCTCGACCATCTCGCCGCCCGCGGCATCCCCTGCCCGACCCCGCTGCGCGACCGCTCCGGCGCCATGCTGCGCGAGCTCGCGGGCCGGCCGGCGGCACTCGTCAGCTTCCTCGACGGCATGTGGGTGCGCCGGCCGGGGGTCGCCCATTGCAGGGCGCTTGGAACCGCGCTCGCCAGGCTGCATCTCGCCGCACGCGACTATGAGGGCCAGCGGGAGAACGCCCTCACCGTGCCGGCCTGGCGCGCGCTGATCGACGCCTGCGGCGACCGTCTGGAGGAGATCGAGCCGGGGCTTGCCGGAGAGCTCGATGGCGAGCTTGAGACCTTCGAGCGGGCCTGGCCCTCTTCATTGCCGCGCGGCATCGTCCATGCCGACCTGTTTCCCGACAATGTGTTCTTCCTTGGGGAAAAGCTCGTCGGGCTGATCGACTTCTACTTTGCCTGCACCGACTGCCTCGCCTATGACATCGCCATCTGCCTCAATGCCTGGTGCTTCGAGGCGGACGGCGCGTTCAACGTCACCAAGGCGCGTGCGCTGCTGGAAGCCTATGGGCGCATCCGCCCGCTGACGGAAGAGGAGTTCGAGGCATTGCCGCTGCTTGCGCGCGGCGCGGCCATGCGGTTCCTCGCCACGCGCGCCTATGACTGGCTGAACACGCCCGCCAACGCCTTCGTCAGCCGCAAGGATCCGATGGAATATGTGCGCCGGCTGCGCTTTCACCGCGGCGTCGCCGGCACAGGCGAATATGGACTGGACCGATGAGCGAGACGAAATCCGTGGAGATCTTCACCGACGGCGCCTGTTCGGGCAATCCCGGCCCTGGCGGCTGGGGCGCGATCCTGCGCCACGGGGCGACGGAGAAGGAGCTGTCCGGCGGGGAGGCTGCGACCACCAACAACCGCATGGAGCTGCTGGCCGCCATCAATGCGCTGGAAGCGCTGAAACGGCCCTGCCGCATCGACCTCTATACCGATTCAGCCTATCTGCGCGACGGCGTCACGCGCTGGATGAAGCGCTGGAAGACGAATGGCTGGAAGACGGCCGACCGCAAGCCGGTGAAGAACGCCGATCTCTGGCAGCGCCTCGACGAGGCCCTGCAGGCCCACGACATCTCCTGGCACTGGGTGAAGGGCCACGCCGGCCACCCCGAAAACGAAAGAGCCGACGCGCTCGCGCGCGCCGGCATGTCTCCCTATCGCCGCAACGGCAAATAGGCTCCGCGGGACCTCAAAGGGCGGCGAGGATCTTCTGTGCGCTGCTCGCCTCCGCATCCGAGGCCTTCTCCTCGACATTCAGCGTCTCCACCACACCGTCATTGACGACCATGGCGTAGCGCTGCGAGCGCGTGCCGAGGCCCGCGCCGGAGGCATCGAGCTCGAGCCCGATCTTCTTCGTGAAGTCCGCATTGCCGTCGGCGAGAAGCTGGACCTTGCCGTCCGCGTTGCTCTGCTTGCCCCAGGCGTCGAGCACGAACATGTCGTTGACCGCCACGCAAGCGATGGTATCCACGCCCTTGGCCTTGATCTGGTCGGCCAGCTCGATGAAGCCCGGCATGTGCTTCAGGTGACAGGTGGGCGTGAACGCGCCGGGAACTGCAAAGAGCACGACCTTGCGCCCGCCGAACACATCGGCCGTCGCAAGCTGCTGGGGCCCGTCCGCGGTCATGGTCATGAAGGTCGCCTCGGGCAAACGGTCACCAACCTTGATCGACATGATGCAACTCCCTCGAATCTCTTGTGGCTGAACTGGTGCGCAGACCGGCGCGGCGCGCCAGCGGCCTCCCCGGTCTATTCGACCTGCCGGCTGTCCGCAAGGCGTTTGCCGCCCTGCAGTACGGTGATGTGGAGCGGCTGGCCCGCCAGCGCCGCGGCATCCGTCGCGCCGTCCACCGGCACGAGATAACGCAGCGCACTGCCGATCTCTCCCGCCCCGGAATCGAGCCGTCGCGGCACGCCGAAATAAACGGTGCCGTTCCCCTCGACCAGGATGTCGGCGGGCACCGACGGCGTATCGCTTTCGATCTCGATCTCGAGCGCGACGCCCGTGCCGCCGGATGTATCGGGCACGGCGCGCACCGCACCGATTTCAAGCCCCGGAACCTCGCCTGCGGGCTTCGGCACGGTCTCCGCATAGCTCTCCACGAGCGCGCGGGCCTGCGGGTTCGTCCACCCCTCGCCGAGGTCGGCGGAGAGCTCGGCGCGCGCCGGCACGCAGACCTCGCGGCAGACGGCATAATCGAGCGTGAGGTCGAGGCGGACCGGCTTGGCCGGATCGGCCGGCATCACCTCGACGGGGAAGACCACGCGGTCCTTGTAGCCGATATTCTCCCCGAAGGCGTCGGAGAAGCGTACGGGCGCCGGCCAGCGCACCGCCGCCTCGGCCACATTCTGCGAGCCCGACCAGTCGAAAACCGGCGGGACACCCGAATCGCCCGGCACGCGCCAATATGTCTTCCACCCCGGCGCCAGACGGATATCCACGCCCGCACGCAACACGCCGTCGCGCGCGCCGCCATCGACCAGCCTGACCGTGCTGTGCGCCAGCACCGCCCCCGGCGGCGACAGCGCCGAGGACACGGTGTCGGCGGCATGGGCTGCGGAGAACGCGAAGGCTAGCGCGGCGGCGGCGGCGATGACACGCATTGGACTGGACATTCCTGCCTGTTTCGAACCGAGACGGGCCCCTGGCGCAACACTCGGGACCGATCGACGTTCCCACACCCGGGCAACCCCAACCGATTGCAGCGCGATCCTGCCATTCTGGGTAACACAGAGATGCGGCATCGTGGACATTTTCCCAATTCACGTTTCCGTCAGAGCCGGCGCTTCAAGGCGCACACACTCTTTGCCGGGTGCCGTTTTCACTGTACCCTTGAACGTGGCGACACAAGGAAACGCGATGGGTGCGACCTACTATCTCGACGGACAGATGCTGATCGCCATGCCGACCATGGGCGATCCCCGCTTCGAGCGTGCCGTCATCTTCGTATGCGCCCATTCCGCAGACGGCGCCATGGGGATCGTCGTCAACAAGCCCGCCGATTCGATCACCTTCCCGGACCTTCTGGAGCGCCTCGATATCGTGTCGCACGATCAGGGCATCCAGCTACCGGACGAAGTGCGCAGGCTGCCCGTTCAGTTCGGCGGACCGGTAGAGACCGGACGCGGCTTCGTGCTGCACACGGCGGACTATTTCTCCGCCGATTGCACGCTTCCCATCGACGAGGGCGTGGGCATGACGGCCACGCTCGACGTGCTGCGCGCCATCGCGACGGGACACGGACCCCGGCAGGCCATGCTGGCGCTCGGCTATGCGGGCTGGGGCCCGGGCCAGCTCGAGCACGAAATCCAGGAGAATGGCTGGCTCCATTGCGAGGCCGACGAAACGCTCCTGTTCGACGCCGATCTGGACGCGAAATACAAGCACGCCCTGGAAAAGATCGGGGTCGATCTCCGCCTGCTCTCCAGCGACGCCGGCCACGGCTAGGTCCGGTGGGTTCGGATTGAGGCGCGCCCTACCCTCGCCATTGCCGGCTCACTGTCCGACACTGCAAAGGAACGATGCCCGCCCGGACAGGCAGGTTGCGACCGGCCACGCTCGAACGGCCTATTGTCCCTCGTCGCGAGTTGGCTGCTTCTGCCGGCGGCGCAGGCGGCGGCCCAGCGGCGACGCGCGACCGCCGCGAGACGCGGCTGGTCCGGACGAAGACGGGGTGGAACTCGTTGAAGCGGCGCGTCCGGCCTCCTGGCCGCCGCCGAAGGATGTCGCGGACATCTCCGGCAGGCGCACGGTACTGTCGCCCGGCTTGTCGCCGGTCTCTCCCTTGCCGGATTGCCCGCCTCCCGGCGAGCGCGACGCGCTGCCGGCCTCCTTGGAGCCTGAAGCCTTGGCTCCGCCGGCGCCCGGAGCCTTGGCAGGCTTGGCCGTCGGTGTCTTCTTGGCCTTGGGTGCCGTGCGGGCCTTCACCGTCTTGTAGCCCTGCCCGCCCTTTTTGCGGACCTTGCGCTTCTCGGCCGGACGCACCGGACGCTGAACGGCCTTTCCGGTGTCCGCGGGGGCCGACGTCGCCGCCGGAGCCTTCGTCGTGCTCTTCAGGGCGGCGGCAGAAATATCCTTATCCTCGTCCTTGCCGACATCCTCTCCGCCCGCCATCGCCGGACCGGCATCGGACGCGGTATCTGCGCTATCTTTCCCAGAGGTTTCCGCAGCCGCTTCACTCGCGGATGCTCCCTCGTCCGGCCGGGCCTTGCTTTCGGGTTCGGCCTCGGCCTTGCTGCCTTCCGTCGCGGGCTCGTCGGCACTGTCGGAAGGCCCCTTCGCCTCCAGGGCCTCCCCGGACGCGGCTTCCCCGGTCTCTTCGGACGGCGCCTGCGCACCTGCCTCGCCGGTTTCGGCCCGATCGCCCCCTTCCTCGGGCTCGCCTCCAGCGGCCTTCGCGTCCTCCGGCCCGGAAACGGTCCCGGTGTCTTCAGCCGCGCCCTCCGGTGCGGAGACCTCCGCATGGGGCTCGGCCGGCACGGTCCGATCCTCCGGCACGCTACCGGCTTCAGTGTCCCCCTTGTTGGCCACAGGCGACGCTGCCTCGTCCTCCGGCGGTCCAGAAAGCTCCGGCGGCTCGGCCGGCCCGGCATCTCCTGTGGCCGGAGAGGTCTCGCCGGCAGGCTCCGTCTCCGCCGGCGCGCCGGGATCCTCGGTGAAGCGCGGCTCCTCCGATGCCTCGGGCGCGACGGGCCGGGCGGTGGACAGGGAGGCTGCCTCCGGCCAGATCCGCCATTCCGTTGTCCGGCGCTCCCGGGGCCAGAGTTTCGCGGTATCCGAGCGTTCCGCCTTCGGCCTGTCGCTGTCCGCCGCCTCACCGTCGCCTGGACGCCACGGGCGATAGGTCTCCTCAGGCGCGCCGGCCGCAAACGGGTGCTCCTCCCCGGCTTCGCCCCGGTCGTCGAGAGAAGGCGGCGGGGGCGGCGGTGCATGATCGGCCTCCCGCTCCCCGAAATCCCCCGGATGGGGCAGATCCCGCCCGGTCTCGGCGCCCTCCTCCACCGCAAGTTCCGGTGGCGGGGGCGGGGGCGGGGGCGGCGCCGTGCCGGCCTGCCGGCTGCGTTCGTCTGCACCGGCGGACTCCGATCCCTCCAGCGACGGAGCCTGACGGTCCGCCTCGGCGGGTTGCGCCCCGGCCCGCTCGCCCCGATCTCCGGTACCTGCGAGCTTCTGCCAGACCGAGCGGCGCGCACGCCCCCAGCGGGCCGCCAGAGTTCCGCCCGCGCCCAGCATGTCGACCACCTGGCGCGCGCTCAGCGGCTCGGAGAACTGATAGCCCTGGCCGAAATCGCATCCGATCCTGCCCATCCAGGCAGCCTGCTCGGCGGTCTCGATCCCCTCCGACACCACGTCCATCCCCAGATCGTGGGCCATCATGACGATGGTATCGAGGATGATCTGGGTGGTCTCCTCCTCGTCCTGCTCGTGCTCCAGGAAGCTGCGGTCGATCTTGAGCATGTCGAAGGGCAGCCGGGCCAGATGGCCGAGCGAGGAATAGCCGGTCCCGAAATCGTCGCAGGCTATGCCGATGCCGAGCTGGCGCAGCTTCTGGAGAATCTGCACCGACAGCTCCGGGTTCTCCATGACGACCGATTCGGTGAGCTCCAGCTTCAGCGAGCCGGGGGCGAGGTCCTCCCGGTTGAGCAGGGTCTTCACCTCGTCCACGAGATCGCGCGTGATGAGCTCGCGCGAGGACAGGTTGACCGTCACGAACAGGGAATCGTGGGGGCGGAACGCACGCTGCCAGATACCGAGCTGGCGGGCCGCCTCGTTGAGCACATAGGAGCCGAGATCCATGATGACCCCGGTCTCCTCCGCCAGCTTGATGAAGGCCTCCGGCTCCAGCGTGCCATGGGTAATATGATGCCAGCGCACCAGAGCCTCGAAGCCAACGAGCTTCATGTCGCCGAGCCGCATGATCGGCTGATAGACGACATCGATTTCGTTGCGCTCCAGCGCACGGCGCAGATCGGCCTCCAGCACCACACGGTGATAGCGCTGGTCGCGCATGGCCGGCCGGAAGAAGACGGCGGCGTCGCGGCCGGTGCGCTTGGCCTCGTAGAGCGCGATCTCGGCATCGTGGAACAGGTCTTCCGGCCGCTCTACCTCCGCGCGCAGACCCGCCACGCCGATGCTCGCGGTCAGGAACACCTCGCGCGGGCGCAGGGGGATCGGCTGGGCGATCGTCTTGCGCAGCTCGTCGACATAGGCCTCCATCGGCATCTGGAGGCGCGTGGTGTCGAGGATAATGCCGAACTGGTCGCCAACCAGACGGGCCAGCGTGTCCTCGGGGCCCACACAGGCCGCCAGCCGCCGCGCGAGCGTGAGCAGAAGGCTGTCGCCCACGGCGTGGCCAAGGCCGTCATTGACGTGCTTGAAGCGGTCGAGGTCGATCACGAGGACGCTCAGGCCGCCGATACCGCCGACCGTACGGGCATGCGTCATGGCCCGCTCCAGCCGGTCCATGAAGAGGGCGCGGTTCGGCAAACCGGTGATGCGGTCGTGAACGGCGTCGAAGAGGATCTGCTCCTCCGAACGCTTGCGTCCGGTGATGTCGGCAAGCGTTCCGATGCACCGCGTTGCCCGCCCCTGCGCCCCCGGCAGCGCGCGCGCCCTGAGCTGGTACCAGCGATAGGTGCCGTCGCCACGGCGCAGCCTGAGATCCTGCGCGAAGGTGCCCCGTCCGCGGCGCACCGCGCTCTCGACGGCGGAGACATAGGCCGTGCGGTCCGCCGGGTGGATGAGCTCCAGCCAGGCCTTGAGCCCGCCGCGCGTAAGCCTCCCGGGCGCAAGCCCGAGCGCGCGTTCGAGCTCGGCACCGACAAACAGCCGGCCGCGATCTTCGTTCCAGTCCCATACGCTCTGCTCGGCACCCGCCAGGGCGAGCGCGCGCCGGCCGCTGTCCTCGAAGAAGCGGCTGTTCATCACACCCTGGTTGAACGCGAACTGGGCCACAGTGAACGACATTGTGAGAAGCACCAGCACAAGCCCCCAGGCCAGCACCGGATAGACGATATCCGCCGCGATCCACCCCATGGCAGCCGCCATGGCGAACAGCGTCCACAGCGCCAGGAACACCCAGAAGACAAGGGAGGCCTGGGCGCGGATCGTGCCGCGCTTCCACAGGAGGAGGACGATGGCCAGTCCCCCGAGCGCGGTAAACAGCAGGGCGAAACGCGCAAGGCCTGTCACGACCGGTGGGTCGAACCAGCCGAAGACGGCAAGCCCGAGGCTGCCCGCGAACAGCCCCATGACCGTGTAGCCGGCGGCAGGCATGCGCCGTGTGAGATCGACGAAGGTCAGGAGGCAGGCGAGCGCACCGGAGGCCAGCAGCGCCTCCACGATGGCGCGGACACGGTCCTCCACACCGCCCACACTGCCGAGAAAGGGAAGCGCGCGCGGCGAATATCCGAAGCCCAGCGCGATGAAGCCGACGGACGCCAGCGCGAACAGGGTCGCGGCGGGGAACACGGCCTGCATCCTCACCACGAACAGGCAGATCACGAAAACCGCCGTCAGCGCGGCGAGCCCCAGCACCACGCCGCGGAAGAAGGACAGCTGCCGGTTGCGCGCATCGAAGGCGGAGCGCTGCCACAGGGACAGGTTGGAGATGTCCGAGCCGGCAAGTTCCAGCACATAGGTGATGGTCTCGCCGGGGCCGATGCGCAGGGCGAAGGCATCGGCGGTGTTCTCGGCCAGCTCGCCCGGCTGCAGCCCCGGCGCGGCCCGGATCGCCAGCACCTGGCGCCCGCCATGGCGCGGCCAGACGAGGCCCGATCCGACAAAGCCGTCCCATCGCGAACTCACCACGAAATCGCGCGGCACCGGCTCCGGATTGTGGAGTGTGAACACGACCCAGCGATGCAGGTCGCCGAACCCCTTCGCAGTCACCGTGGTGGCCGACTTCGGCGCGCCCTCGCGAGCCGGGATCTCCACGACGATCTCGCTGTTGGTGCTCTGGACCCTGTCGACGACGCCAAGGAGCTCGACGCTCGGCGCATCGAAACTCGTGGACACGATATCGCGCGCCTGCACGCCCGAAGCCCCCGCCGCGGCGATCAGGAAAATGGCGACCAGCCCGATCGCGACGCGAACTACGGCCATGTATCCGCCTGCTTTTTCGAACACATGAAACACTGAAGAATCTTGGTACCCGTGTCCTATGATCAAGACAAGCCCACTCTTGCGCCGGAGCCGCTGGCAGGCGCACGCTGCAACGGTATTGTTTGGGCCGCGATCCGGCTAGTCACCCCTATCGCCGGCCAGTATCGCAAACAACAGGTGATCCCGCCACTCACCATTGATCTTGAGATAGTGGCGGGCATAGCCCTCCTCGGCAAAACCGCATCGGCGAAGCAGGGCGATGGAGGCCGCATTGGTCGGCAGGCAGGCCGCCTCCACCCTGTGGAGCCCGAGCGTGTCGAAGGCGAATGGCAGGACAGCCCCGACCGCCGCGCTCATATAACCGCGCCGCGCGAAGGGCTGGCCGAGCCAGTAGCCGAGCGAGGCGGTCTGCGCCACCCCGCGCCGGATATTGCTGAGCGTCAGCCCTCCGAGGAGCACGTTGTCATGGCTCCTGAACACGAAGAAGGGATAGGACACGTCCTCGCGCACATCGCGCCAGTAGCGGCGGATCCGGCGGCGAAAGGCGCTTCGCGTGAGATCGTCGCGCGGCCAGGTCGGCTCCCAGGGAACGAGAAAGCCGCGGCTGGCCGCACGCAGTTCCGCCCAATCCTCGAAATCCGACATTTGCGGCACGCGCAGGAACACCCCGCCACCCTGGACGACGGGTCCGATATCCGCCGGTGTCACGCTGCGCAGAAAGACCATCGTGCCGCTGTCTCGCCCGAACCCCGCTGTCCGGTTCCCTGTCCCGTTATCCGCCCGCGGACGCGCCTGTTCCCTGGAGCGGGGGTTGGGCCCGCCTGAAAACCCGAGCGATCCATCAAGCGAATTTTTCCGCAATCTCGTCGTAGGGTGCAAGATTATCCAGCGCGCCGACGGCGGCAAGCGTCAGCCTGTTGCCCCGGAATATGCGCCGGGCGAGCGAGCGGACGGCCTCGATATCGACCGCCTCGACCTTGGCGATGACCTCCTCGATCTCGGGCACCCGGCCGAAGACGAGCTTCTGGCGAGCGATCTGGTCGGCCCGGGCGGACGAGCTCTCCAGACAGAGCACGAGCGAGGCCTTCAACTGCGCGCGCGCCCTCGCCACCTCCTCCTCGTCCACGGTCTCGGCCACGGCGAGCATCTCGTCTGCGGTGACGGAAACAAGCTCGTTCACCCGGCGCGCGCCGGTCGCGGCATAGACGCAGAAGAGCCCGGTCTCCGCGAAGGTCTCCGCGAAGGAGGAGATGCTGTAGCAGAGCCCGCGGCGCTCGCGCACCTCCTGGAACAGCCTGGAAGACATGCCTCCGCCGACCGCGCCGGCCAGCACCTGAAGGGCGTAGATCTCCTTGTCGAGATAGCCCGGCGAGGGAAAGGCCAGGACGATATGGGCCTGGCCCAGCGGCTTGGGCACAAGCCGTGCCCCGCCCTCGAAGCGCGCGTCGCGCACACCCTCGACCGGGAAGGGCCTCAAGCCCGAGAACGCCTCGCCCGCAAGCGCCGCCAGCCGGTCGTGATCGACCGATCCGGCCGCGGCCACCACCATGCGGTCCGGCGAATAGCATTCCCGGCGATAGGTCGCGATGTCGTCCGGCGTGAAACCGGAGACATGCTCCACCGTGCCGAGGATGGGCCGCCCGAGGGGTTGATTCGGAAAGGCGGCGTCATGGGCGAGGTCGAACACCAGGTCGTCCGGCATGTCGTGCGCGGCGGCGATCTCCTCCAGAATCACCTCGCGCTCACGCTCCATCTCCTCCCGGTCGAGGCGCGGATTGAGCAGGATGTCGGCAAGGATATCGACACCGAGCGCGAGATCCTCCTTGAGCATGCGGGCGTAATAGGCGGTGGTTTCCATGCCGGTCGCCGCGTTCATGTCGCCGCCGGCCGCCTCGATCTCCTCCGCGATCTGGCGCGCGGAGCGGTGCGAGGTCCCCTTGAACGCCATGTGCTCCAGGAAATGGGCGATGCCGTTCTCCTCCGGCCGCTCGTTGCGCGCGCCCGCATGTACCCAGACGCCGAGCGACACGGTCTCCACGGTCGGCATATGGTGGCTGAGAACGGTCAGCCCGTTCTCCAGCCGTGTTTCGCGAACGCTCATGCGACCTCCCGGCCGGCGCGCGAGCGCGCGGCTATGAAAGCCTTCACGGCCTCCGGGTCGTTATCGAGCGTGGTGCAGTGCTCCGGCTTGTCATGAAGCGTCGACAGGCTCGCCGGCAGCTCGGGGCGCACACCACAGGCCGCCTCCACCGCGTCGGGGAACTTGGCGGGATGCGCGGTCGCGAGCGTCACCATGGGAACCGCCGGATCGCGTTCCAGCGCGCGGGCGACGGCAAGGCCGACGGCGGTGTGCGGGTCGACCAGCTCGCGCGTCTCCTTCAGCGTCTCCGCGATGGTGCGCGCCACGGTCTCCTCATCGGCCCGGCCGGAGGAGAAATCGGCCAGGATCCGGTCGAGCGCCGTTTCGGTGATCGTGAAGGCGCCGCTCTGCGCAAGGCCCGCCATCAGCCCGGTCACCGCCTCCGCGTCGCGGCCATAGGCGTCGAAGAGCAGGCGCTCGAAATTGCTGGAGACCTGGATGTCCATGCTGGGGCTGGAGGTCGCGACGACCTTGTCCGTCTCGTAGCGCCCGGTCGTGAGGGCGCGGTGCAGGATATCGTTCACATTGGTCGCCACCACCAGCCGATCGATGGGAAGGCCCATGCGCTTGGCCACGTAACCGGCGAAGATATCGCCGAAATTGCCCGTCGGAACCGTGAAGCTCACCCGCCGGTCCGGCGCGCCGAGGGCAAGGGCGGAGGTCACGTAATAGACGGTCTGGGCCATGATCCGCGCCCAGTTGATGGAGTTGACGCCGGCCAGGTGGCAGCCTTGCGAGAACTCCCGGTCGGCGAACATGGCCTTCAGCATGGACTGGCAGTCGTCGAAGGTTCCCTCGATGGCCACATTGTGGACATTGGGCGCGTCGACCGTCGTCATCTGCCGGCGCTGCACCTCGCTCACCCGGCCATGGGGGTGGAGGATGAAGATGTCCACCGAATCGAGGCCGCGGAAGGCCTCGATGGCCGCCGAACCCGTGTCGCCCGATGTCGCGCCGACAATCGTCACGCGCTCGCCGCGCCGCTTGAGCACGATGTCCATGAGCCGGGCGAGGAGCTGCATCGCCACGTCCTTGAAGGCGAGCGTCGGCCCGTGGAAGAGCTCCAGCAGCCAGTCGCCCGCATCGAGCTCGACGAGCGGGGCGACCGCCCGATGGCCGAAGGCACCGTAGGCCGCGGCGACCGCGCCGCTCAGCTCCTCCTCGCTCAGCGCACCCGCCACGAAGGGCGACAGGACGGCGGTCGCGACCTGCTCGTAGGGCCGACCCACCAGCGCCCGGAAGCCGGCCTCGCTGAATGTCGGCCAGCGCTCGGGCACATAGAGCCCGCCATCGGCGGCAAGGCCGGCGATGAGAACATCGTCGAAAGGCAGGCTCGGCGCCTGACCGCGTGTGGAGATGTAGCGCACCGGGATCACTCCTCGTCAATCCGGCCTGTCGCCGGGTCATGTCCTGATCTAGCCGCCGTTGCGCCGGCCTTCAAGCCGCGAGGCGCGCGGCCCCTCGGGATCTAGTCTTCCCGCCCCGTCAGCCGGGAGACCACGAAGGCCGCATAGACACCGACGAGGCAGAGCGCCAGGCCGAACCATGTCAGCGCATATTCGAAATGGCGGTTGGGCAGCGCCGGCTCGCGCCGGACCACCTTCGGCCATGGCCCCGCGCCCGACCAGGCGCCGGGTTCGGCCTCGATCACGAACCCGGTCACGGTCCCGCTCGCATCCAGGCCGAGTACACGCGCCATTGCAGGGATATCCCACCAGTACCACCGGTTGGCGGCCGCATCGTTGTCGGGCGTGAACGGTCCCTGCCCCTCGCCATGGATCCGCGCGAGCCCCATCACCTCGACCGAGCCTTCGGCGGGCGGCGATCCCGCGCCCTCGGCGCGCAGCACCGTATCGGGAACGAAGCCCCGGTCGACGAGTACCGTGCGGCCAGCCTCGCTCTCGAAGGGTGTCACCGCGCGCCAGCCGGCCATGCCGTCCTGCGTCGCATAGACATAAAGCGTATCGGCGGCAACAAATCGACCGGACACGCGCAGGCGAAGCCAGTCGATCTCGCGCCCGTCCCGCTCCGCCCGGCCCTCGGCCTCGGCGAGCGTCACGGGCTCGGCGTCGACGCGCTGCTCCAGCGTCGCGATCAGCCCTTCCTTCCAGGCAAGGCGCTGGAGCTGCCACACCCCGAGCCCGACCAGGATGGCAAGCGCGGCCAGGGCGGCGAGCGTGACCGGCAGGAGCGAGCGGACTGATGCGGCCGGGGGGCGGGTCATGGGCATTCGCACCGGCTCAGGAGGCCGAATGGCGCCCCTCCTCCGCCTTGGTCCGGTATTGCTGGCAAAGCAGGATGCCCTTGGCCGGCCGCAGGAGGCCGAGCGAGAGGATGAGCGCGAGCGGCAGCCACAGCGCGGCATGCACCCAATAGGGCGGCTGGTAGGCGACCTCCACCACCAGGGCGAGAGCGACGACGACGAAGCCGACGATGATGATGATGAACACCGCCGGACCGTCGCCCGAATCGAAGAAGGAATAATCTAGACCGCAGGACTTGCAGGACTTTGCGGTCTTCAGGAAGCCGTCGAAGAGCTTCCCACGGCCGCAGCGGGGGCAACGCCCCCTGAGGCCCGTCGAAACCGGCGACAGCGGCGGATAGTACGGCTCGTTGCTCAACGGATGCTCCCGGGCGGGAAAGATCATCCTTTCCCGCCTGTGCTTGAGGGTCGGTCGTCAGTGCCCGCCTGCGGGGATCGCGCCGAACGAACCCCAGATATAGACGCAGACGAACAGGAACAGCCAGACCACATCGACGAAGTGCCAGTACCACGCCGCCGCCTCGAAGCCGAAATGCTGCTTCTCGGTGAAATGCCCGGCCAGCGCCCGGAACAGGCATACGATCAGGAACAGCGTACCGACGATGACATGGAAGCCGTGGAACCCGGTCGCCATGAAGAAGGTCGAGCCGTAGATGTTGCCGCCGGAGAAGCGGCTGAAGGCGAAGGCGGCGTGGGCGTACTCATAGGCCTGGACGGTGGTGAACAGCAGGCCGAGCAGGATCGTGCAGATGAGCCCCCATTTCAGCCCCTGCCGGTCGCCGTGCAGCAGCGCGTGATGCGCCCATGTGACGGTCGTGCCCGATGTGAGCAGGATCAGCGTGTTGATGAGCGGCAGGTGCCAGGGATCGAAGACGTCGATCCCCTCCGGCGGCCACACGCCGCCTGTCGCCTCGACGCGGGCGGCCTGGATGGCCTCGCCGGTGAACAGGCTCGCATCGAAGAACGCCCAGAACCAGGCGACGAAGAACATCACCTCCGAGGCGATGAACAGGATCATGCCATAGCGCAGATGGAGCTGGACCACCGGCGTATGGTCGCCGGCATGGGCCTCGCGGATCACGTCGCGCCACCACATGAACATGGTGTAGAGCACGCCGACGAAGCCGGCGATCAGAAGCCACGGCGCGCTGCCATGGAACCAGGTGACGGCGCCGATGGCGGTCACGAAGGCAGCCAGAGACCCGAGCGCCGGCCACGGGCTCGGATCCACAAGGTGATAGGAATGGTTCTTGGCGTGGCTTTCAGCCATTGTCCCCTGCTCCACTTTACCTCTCGGGCTTCAGTGACGAAGCCATTACCCTTTCATCCGACGCGGATCAACTCATCGCTCCGGTGCGCTCAGTCCGCCACATTGCCGCCAAGCCTGACGATCGTGGTGACAAAGAACAGAATGGCGAGCGCCCCGAGAATCCAGGCCAGAACCACCGCGCGGCGGCGCCTTCGGCGTTTCTCCTCGTCACTGAGCTTATAACCGTCTTCTTCTTCATTCATCACGCAAACCGTGTCCTGTCTCAGGCCGCGCCTGGCCGTGGGATCAAAGGGCGATCCCCGTCCAGCTCAGGCTATGCTCCGCCAGGAGCATGACGAACAGCATGAACAGGTAAAGAACCGAATAGCCGAACATCTGCTTGGCCGCGCGATCGGCCTGCCGGCCCGTGCGGATGCGGTAGACCCGCCACGCCGCGACGATGAACAGCGCGCCGAGCGCGACCGCGACGGCCAGATAGGCCACACCCGCAAAGCCCAGCACATAGGGCAGCATGGTCGTGGCCACCAGAAGCACGGAATAGATGAGGATCTGGCGGCGCGTCTCGTCGCTGCCGGCCACCACCGGCATCATCGGCACACCGGCGCGCCGGTAATCCTCCGACCGGTAGAGCGCCAGGGCCCAGAAATGCGGCGGCGTCCACATGAAGATGATGGCGAACAGGGCAAGGCTGTCGAGATCGACCGTCCCGGTCACCGCCGCCCACCCGACCATGGGAGGGAAGGCCCCGGCGGCACCGCCGATCACGATGTTCTGCGGCGTGCGGCGCTTCAGCCAGATGGTGTAGACCAGCACATAGAAGGCGATGGTCCCGGCCAGCAGCCCCGCCGCGGTCCAGTTGACCAGGACACCCATGGCCGCGACCGCGCCGACAGACAGGGTCAGCCCGAAGCCCAGCGCCTCGCCCGGCGCGATCTCGCCGCGCGGAATCGGCCGGCTCGCCGTGCGCTGCATCACCGCGTCGATATCGGCGTCGAACCACATGTTCAGTGCGCCCGACGCCCCGGCCCCGACGGCGATGCAGAGCAGCGCCACCATGGCGATCCAGGGATGGATCGTCCCCGGCGCCACGACCAGCCCGACAAGCGCGGTGAACAGCACCAGCGACATCACGCGCGGCTTCAGCAGGGCGAAATAGTCCGCCACATCCGCGCCCGCCACGGCCGGGCCGGGCTGTGCGGAGCCATCCCCGTCGCGGGACAGGGGCCGGGCTGACAGTTCTGCGCTGACGTCGCTCATGGAGATGCCTGCACTCCCGTTCAAGAAAGGCCTGCCGGACAGGCGGGTTCAAGCTGTCCGGCAGGCGGTCGCGTCGATCCCCGCCGGACCGCCCCTCCCCCCCTGAGGGGCAGGACCGGTCCCGCGGGCTGCCTCGCAGTCCTACTTGATGCGCGGCAGCGTGTTGAACTGATGGAACGGCGGCGGAGACGACAGCGTCCATTCGAGCGTCGTCGCGCCCTCGCCCCACGGATTGTCGACCGCCTTCTCCTTGCGGCGGAAGGCCTGGACCATGCCGATCAGGAAGATGAGCACGCCGACGGACGCCACATAGGAGCCCCAGGACGAGATCATGTTCCAGCCCGCAAAGGCGTCCGGATAGTCGATATAGCGGCGCGGCATGCCCGACAGACCGAGGAAGTGCTGCGGGAAGAAGATCATGTTCACGCCGATGAAGGTCACCCAGAAATGGAGATTTCCGATCTTCTCCGAATAGGTGTAGCCGAACATCTTGGGGAACCAGTAGTACCAGCCGGAGAAGATCGCGAACACCGCGCCGAGCGACAGCACGTAGTGGAAGTGCGCCACCACGTAATAGGTGTCGTGCAGCGAGTGGTCGACGCCGGAATTGGCCAGCACCACGCCGGTCACGCCGCCAATGGTGAACAGGAAGATGAAGCCGATGGCCCACAGCATGGGCGTGCGGAACTCGATGGAGCCGCCCCACATGGTGGCGATCCAGGAGAAGATCTTCACCCCCGTCGGCACGGCGATCACCATGGTCGCGGCCACGAAATAGGCCTGCGTGTCGACGTCGAGGCCGACCGTGTACATGTGATGCGCCCAAACGATGAAGCCGATGAGCCCGATCGCCACCATGGCATAGGCCATGCCGAGATAGCCGAAGACCGGCCGCTTGGAGAAGGTCGCCACCACATGGCTGATGATGCCGAAGCCCGGCAGGATCAGGATGTACACCTCCGGATGGCCGAAGAACCAGAACAGATGCTGGTAGAGCACCGGATCGCCGCCGCTCGCCGCCTCGAAGAAGCTGGTGCCGAAATTGCGGTCCGTCAGCAGCATGGTGATGGCGCCGGCCAGCACCGGAAGCGAGAGCAGCAGCAGGAACGCCGTCACCAGAACCGACCACACGAAGAGCGGCATCTTGTGGAGCGTCATGCCCGGCGCGCGCATGTTGAGGATGGTGGTGATGAAGTTGATCGCGCCGAGGATCGAGGAGGCGCCGGCAATGTGCAGCGCCAGGATCGCGAAGTCGACAGCCGGTCCCGGCTGGCCGGTCGTCGCGAGCGGCGCATACATCGTCCACCCCCCGCCGACACCGGGCATTCCGGGCGCGCCCTCCACGAACATGGAGATAAGCAGCAGCGCAAACGCCGGCGGCAGGAGCCAGAAGGAGATGTTGTTCATGCGCGGGAACGCCATGTCCGGCGCACCGATCATGATCGGCACGAACCAGTTGCCGAAGCCGCCGATCATGGCCGGCATGACCATGAAGAAGATCATGATGAGGCCGTGGGCCGTCACGAACACGTTGAACATGTTCTTGCCCATGTCCGTCGCCATGCCCGGATCGGCGCCATAGACCATCTGCGCCAGGCCGTGGAAGATCTGGATGCCCGGCTCCTGGAGCTCGATACGCATCATGACCGAAAGGAACCCGCCGATGATGCCCGCCGTGATGGCGAACACCAGATACATCGTGCCGATATCCTTGTGGTTGGTCGAATAGACATAGCGGCGCCATCCGGTGGGATGGTGCTCGTGTTCCGCGTGCGCTGCTGCGTCAGCCATTGCGTCGACCTCTATCCTCTCCTCTCGATCCGCTCCGGCGCCGCCTGAACCGCGGCGCCCGGGATCCTGCTTGTTATCCGTCGCGGATTACTCGGCCGCGGCCACCTGGTTGCCGTTCTCGTCATTGAGACGGCTGAACAGCATCTTGTTGGCCTCTTCGACCCCCTCGCTCTCGGCCTGCTGCTGCCAGGCGTCGAAATCTTCCCGGCTGACCACGCGCACATCGATAGGCATGTAGGCATGCCCCTGGCCGCACAGCTCCGAGCACTGGCCATAATAGGTTCCGGTCTTGTCGGCGCGGAACCAGGCCTCGTTCAGACGTCCCGGGATGGCGTCGATCTTGATGCCGAAGGAGGGAATGGCCCAGCTGTGGATAACGTCGCTGGCCGTCACGATCAGACGCACGGTGGTATCGACCGGCACGACGATCGGGTTGTCGGTGGCCAGAAGGCGCGGCGCGCCCGGATCGATCTTGCGGCGCTCCTGAAGGGCCTCGCCTTCCAGGAGGATGGCGTCGAAGCTCAGATCCTCCTGGTCGGGATACTCATAGGACCAGTACCACTGGTTGCCGGTCGCCTTCACGGTCATCTCCGCCTCCGGCACGACCCGCTCGAAATAGAGCAGCCGGAAGGAGGGAATCGCGATCGCCAGCAGAATCAGCACCGGCACCACGGTCCAGACAACCTCCACGAGCGTGTTGTGGGTGGTCTTGGACGGCGTCGGATTGGACCGTCTGTTGAACCTGACCATGACGATCAGGAGCAGCACCGTCACCAGGGCGACCACCCCGGTGATGATCCACAGCAGGAAATTGTGGAACCCCGTCACCCGCTCCATGATCGGCGTGACGGCTCCCTGAAAGCCGAACTGCCACTCTTCCGGCTGGCCGACCCCCGCCGCGCTGGCGCCGCTCGCGCCCGCCATGACCATCAAGACCACGGCATTCAGCAGAGCCGCCAAAGTCGTCCCGATCCGCATCTTCACCACACTCCCTGAAACCTCGCTTGGCGCCGGACGCTCCGGGCGCCCCGACCTTGTCCGGTCAGGTCCGCCTCCTGCGCCGCCGCCGACGTGGATCATTACAGCCGGACAGTCCCCGGGCACATCCCCCGCGTCCTGCTTGCCCGAACGGGGAGAGATGCACCCCTCTCCCCAGTACCGTCTCTCAACCACAAACCCTCATGCACTGCAACGTCTTGCCGCGCGTCATAAGTTCGCGCAAGCCGTTTTCCGAGCGTTCCGCAGGCTACCCGATTCCGGCGCTCCGCAACCATTCCGTCCGCGCCGCATTTTCGCCTTGTCCATCTTAGAGTTAACATGGTTCGAAACTGGGCGTGCCGAGTGGACGGGGCCGTCGGAAAGGCATGGCGAGTCGCCAACCTCTTGCGACCATTTGACACAATGGCCGGCCGGAGTGAAGGATGACTTCGCGCCGCCGGGCTTATAGCACTGGGCATGCAGGGTGACAATTCGCCCGCCCCCGTAGGACGGGCGAAGGCGCTTAGGGTGTCAAGCAAGGCGCAAACGGTACCAAGCAGAGCATCAAGGGGTAGCAATCTTGATCCACAAGTCGACTTTCACCGCCGCCAGGCACGCCGCCGTGGCGACGCTCATCGGCATTTCCGCCTCTCTTCTGGCCAGCCATGTCGCAACGGCCCAGCAGACCCAGGCCCCGCAGCAGTTCGGTCCGCGCGTGAACCGCCAGGCGCAACCCCAGCCGCCCAAACCGGAAGTCATCGCCACCCATGGCGACTGGCAGGTCCAGTGCGGCGAGTTCATGGCACGCGCCCATCAGGGCAGCAAGGAAGCCTCCAACGGCAGCGGCTCCGGCAAGGGCGACGCGCTCGAAGGCCAGGATTCGGCATCCGGGGAGGCCACGCGGAAGGTGCGCCAGTGCGGCATCATGCAGAGCGTGCGCAGCGCCGAGCGGCAGAATCTCGGCCTCACGCTGGTGCTCGTGAACACCAAGCAGGGCGACCGCGACGTGACCATGATGCGCATCCTGGTCCCCGTTGGCGTGTTCCTGCCGACCGGTATTGCGCTTGAGATCGACGGCACAGCGGTCGGGCGCGTGCCCTTCACCCGCTGCCTGCCTCAGGTCTGCATGGCCTTTGCGGAGGCGACGCCGGAGACCATCGAGAAGATGAAGCAGGGCTCGACCGCCAACTTCATCATCTACGAAGCGCCGGGCGCGGGCCTCAGCATGGAGGTGTCGCTGAGCGGCTTCACCGCCGCCTACGACCAGCTCAACGCGCTTTAATCCGCCGGGTACGCCGGTCCGCCCCTCCATCTCGGTGCTGGAAACCGCGCGGCGGACCGACTAGATCTGACGGTGGCGCCCCGGCCGACGGGGGCGCCACCGTCAGCCATCCGACCGACAGCCTCAGGGAGGCCCGCCTTGCCCGGCATTGCCGACAATCTGTTCTTCACCGAAACGGAGCTCGACCGCGACCGGGCACAGACAATCGTCGACGAGACGCTTGGCACTGCGGATGACGGCGAGCTGTTCCTCGAATATCGCCAGTCGGAGGTCCTCGCCTTCGACGACGGCCGGCTGAAGGCGGCAAACTTCGATACGAGCCAGGGGCTCGGCCTGCGCGCTGTCGTGGGCGAGACCTCCGGCATGGCCCATGCCTCCGAGCTCTCCGATTCGGCGCTCAGGCGGGCCGCCGACGCGGTCGGCGCGGTCAAGCGCGGCCATGGCGGCATCGCCGCCGCCCCGCCGCCTGGCACCAACCGCGTGCTCTACGCCCCGGACAACCCGGTCGACGGCGTGCCCTTCGAGGACAAGGTGCGGCTGCTTGAGCGCATGGACGGCTTCGCGCGCGGCCTCGACGAGAGGGTCCGCCAGGTGTCCGTCTCGCTCTCCGGACAATGGCAGGTGGTGGAAGTCATCCGACCGAACGGCGTGTCGGCGCGCGATATCCGCCCGCTGGTCCGGCTCAATGTCTCCGTCGTCACCGCGCAGGGCGAGCGCCAGGAGACGGGCAGCTACGGCATCGGCGGCCGCGAGGGCTACGCAAACTTCATCACCGAGGAGCGCTGGCAGCATGCGGTGCGCGAGGCGCTGCGCCAGAGCCTGGTCAATCTCGATTCGGTTCCCGCCCCGGCGGGCGAGATGGCCGTGGTGCTCGGCCCCGGCTGGCCCGGCATCCTGCTCCACGAGGCGATCGGCCACGGGCTGGAAGGCGACTTCAACCGCAAGGGCACGAGCGCCTTTGCCGGCCTGATGGGCCAGCGGGTCGCCGCACCGGGCGTCACCGTGGTCGACGACGGCACCATCGAGGGTCGCCGCGGCTCGCTCACCATCGACGACGAGGGCACGCCGACATCCTCCACCACGCTCATCGAGGACGGCATTCTGACCGGATACATGCAGGACCGGCTCAACGCCCGGCTCATGGGCCAGGCTCCGACCGGTAACGGGCGGCGCGAATCCTACGCCCACCAGCCCATGCCGCGCATGACCAACACCTACATGCTGGCCGGCGAGACCGACCCGGCCGATATCCTCGCCTCCGTCGACAAGGGGCTCTATGCCGTCTCCTTCGGCGGCGGCCAGGTGGACATTACGAGCGGCAAGTTCGTCTTCTCCTGCACGGAGGCCTATCTCATCGAGAACGGTCGCCTCGGCCCGCCGGTCAAGGGCGCCACGCTCATCGGCAACGGGCCGGACGCGCTGACCCGCGTGAGCATGGTCGGCAACGACCTCGAACTCGACCCGGGCATCGGCACCTGCGGCAAGCAGGGCCAGGGCGTGCCGGTGGGCGTCGGTCAGCCCACCATCCGGCTCGACGCCATCACGGTCGGCGGGACCGCGGCCGGGGGATAACCCCATGCAACGCGAGACGGTGCGTCCGCCGCGACTGTTCCTGTTCGACATGGACGGCGTCCTCTGCCGTTACGATCTCTCCAGGCGGCTTGAGGTCCTTGCCGGGTTCTCCGGCCTCGCGCCTGCCGAGATCAGGGCGCGGCTGTGGGATTCGGGTTTCGAGAATGCCGCCGATGCCGGCCGCTACCGGACGGCCGATGCCTATCTCGGCGCCTTCGGCAAGCGCCTGGGTTATCCCCTCTCGCGGCAGGAATGGATCGCGGCGCGCCGGGCAGCCATGTCGCCGCGCCCCGCCATGCTCGCCTTCGCACGCCGATTCGCCGCCCATGGCGGGATCGCGCTTCTCACCAATAACGGCCCGCTCATGAAGGAGGAGTTTGCCGCGATCTTCCCCGAGGTCGCGGGTCTCTTCGGCGGCCGCGCCTTCTTCTCCTACGAGTTCGGCATGAAGAAGCCGGAGCCCGCCCTGTTCGCCGAGGTGCTCGGGCGCCTGGGCGCAAGCGCGGCGGAGACGGTCTTCGTCGACGACAAGGCGCACAATGCGGAGGGCGCGCGCCGCGCCGGCCTTGCCGGCCTGACCTTCACGTCGATGGAGGGCTTCGCCGCCGACCTCGCCGGACTCGGCATCGATATCGCAGCATAGGGGCCGCAAAGGTCGGAATCTGTCCTGGGGAGAGTGTGGACAGATCGGATGAGCTTTTCGCTCCAGTCTGCCCGTTCAGAAAGAAAAATACCCGCCGCGTCTGTCGGTGATCTCACCTGGACGCGGCGGGTATGGGGCCGGCCTCATCGGTCGGCGTTCTGGGTAGTAACGATCGGTCGCCGGTCATGCAGCCGTGGCACTCACCGGCTTGATCTGCCGGCGGCCCCTGTTGACACGATGGGCGAAACTCTGGTCACGCCGGGCCTGCGCGCGGCGCTGGAGCTCGACAGCGGGATTGACGCTGAGCGGCAGATCGAGCGCCCAGAACACCTCCGAGCGGGTCAGCCCCATATCGTCGAGAATACGCTCGTCGACCCCGAGCAGCTTCTTCAGCCGCTGGCGCACGAGCCAGTTGTGAACCACCGCCGGCATTTGCAGCCGTCCGGCATGGTGGAGATGCCCTTGGGCAAGTACTGAGGTCCTCATCCGATCCTCCATTCGTCCATCTGGTCGGTCGTCCCACCGGACCAGGCCAGTCGCCTGACGCCGGTGAGATAATCGTCGGCGTGCATATCTGAAAGTGGCGCAGACTGAGACCGTTTGGCGCAGCCTGGCACTGTCGGTCGACGGCTCTTCACCGTCAGCGGCCGCAGGTGCACAATCCGGTGCCCTTTCGCGCGGCGTCCGACCCGGTTTCCAGCTCTCGCTCCATGCGGTCCGGCTCGCGCGCGGCGAGCTCGAACCAGGCCATCCAGCGCTTCTGTCCGCGCCTGGTGTGCAGGCGATCCTTCAGCGCATCGGCAGCATTCGTTCGCAATGGCAGGGAGAGCCCCCACTCGATTTCCTGACGGTCGAAACCGACATCCTCGAGCAGGTGGTCGTCGAGCTCCAGAAGCGCCTTCAGACGCCGACGCGCTAGCCAGTTTCCGACACTCTCTGATACAAAAGCGAACACGGCGGAAACAGACCTGCTCCTGTACCCGACAAGCGCCCGGAATGGCGGGCGCTCGGGCGGCGGCAGCGGCCCTGCGGTCATCGACACGTCCATCAGACGGTCCCTCCGGCTCCATTCGGATGCGGCGATATTGCTCGACATGGCACGATCCTCCTGTTCACGGCCGGGTCCTTTTTCCCGAGCCGTGTTGCCGTTATGGACGGCGCTCCTCACATCGATTTGATGATCAGAGAATGGGCAATATGGATTGATCTATCAAACGAATTAATCTAATCATTCATTTCAATATAGTTGAACTGACGGAGGTCCCCATGGAACCGTCCCTCGACATCGATCTCCTCAAGACCTTCATCGCCATCGCCGAGACGGGCAGCTTCGCCGGCGCCGCGGAAGAAGTCGGGCGCACCCAGTCGGCGGTCTCCATGCAGATGAAGCGGCTGGAAGAGCTCGTCGGGCGCCCGCTCTTTGCGCGCGACGGGCGAAAGAGCCGGCTCACGCCGGATGGCGAACACCTGCTCGACTATGCCCGCCGCATCGTCAGGCTCTCCAACGAGGCGCTGTCGGCGATCAGCCACCCCGAACTGTCGGGCATCGTGCATCTCGGCACGCCGGACGACTATGCCGAGCGGCTCCTGCCGGAGATCCTCGCACGCTTCTCGCGCACCCACCCGCTGGTCCAGGTGGATGTCGAATGCAAGAGCAGCGGCTCCCTCGTCCAGGAGACGATGGCGGGCAAGCTCGACCTGTCGATCGTGACCTGCGACAACAACGCGCTCCACGGAGAGATCATCCGGTCGGAGCCCCTGGTCTGGGTCACCTCCGCGCGCCACAGCGTGCACGAGCAGTCCGTCCTGCCGCTCGCCGCCTCCACACCGAGCTGCAAGTGGCGCCAGATGGCATTCGACGCCCTCGACGAGTCGGGCCGGCCCTATCGCATTGCCTATTCCAGCGCGAACAGCCTGGCCGTCGGGGCCGCCGTCCTGTCCGGCCTGGCGGTCGCGGCCATTCCGGAGATTATCCTGCGCCCGGGCATGCGGGTCCTGTGCGAGGCCGACGGCTTCCCGAGGCTCGGCGACTTCCATATCGGCCTGGTTCGCTCGCCCCAGCGCACCAACAGCGCAATCGACGTTCTGGCGGAACATATCTCCGACAGCCTCGCGCGCATCGACCGGCCCATGATGGCCGCCGAATAGCCCGTAGACAGAGCGCCCGACAAGAGCCACACAAGACCAGGAAGGCTTCAGACCCATGACCGACCGGGCCGTTTCCGGCACGGTGGAGGACAGGCCAACCGCCCCACCGACCGGCCATCATCGCGCACCGCGCCTCCATGTCGACGCGTCCCTCGCCGCGGGTGCATCCATCGACCTGCCGCCCGACCAGGCGCATTATCTCGTGGCGGTCATGCGCCTCAAGACCGGCGCCACCGCGCGGCTGTTCAACGGGCATGACGGCGAGTGGCTCGCCACCGTCGAGGAGACCGGCAAGCGCCGCTGCCGGCTCGCCTGTGTGGAGGCGCTGCGCCCCCAGACCGGCCTGCCGGACATCCACTATCTGTTCGCCCCGCTCAAGCACGCGCGGATCGACTATGTCGCCCAGAAGGCGACCGAGATGGGCGCAAGCGTGCTCCAGCCCGTCCTCACCGGACGCACCGTCGCCCAGCGCGTGAAGACGGAGCGACTACGGGCCAATGCCGTGGAGGCCGCCGAGCAGTGCAATCTGCTCGCCATACCCGAGATCCGCGATCCCGCGCCGCTCGACCGGCTGCTGGACGGCTGGGACACCGAGCGCCGGCTGATCTATTGCGACGAGGCCGCCCCGCTCGCCAGCCCGCTCGACGCCCTCCGTGCCGTGCCCAAAGGCCCGCTTGCCCTGCTGATCGGGCCCGAGGGCGGCTTCACCGAGGCCGAGCAGAGACGGCTTCGCGCGCTCGACCACGTGACGGCGATCTCGCTCGGCCCCCGGGTCATGCGCGCCGACACCGCCGCGGTTGCCGCGCTCGCCGTCGTCCAGGCAACGCTCGGCGACTGGCACTGACCTCTCCGGAGACCCCATGACATACCGTCACATGACATGCCGCCATCCGATATTGCGACTGGTGCCCGGCCGTCGCAGACCGTATGCATGCCGCCAATCGCGGCGGTTCTCCACCGAACTGTGATCCCTCAAGCTGAAGGCGCTAGATCCCGTGAGCTCACCGACCCCAGACACACTCGAAGCCCGCCGCCCCGTGGAAAGCCTGGCGCAGCTCGCCGCCTATCTGGACGAAGGCTGCAAGCCGCCCACCGACTGGCGCATCGGCACCGAGCACGAGAAGTTCGGCTTCCTCACCGATACCCACGATCCCCTGCCCTATGGCGGTCCGCGCGGCGTGCGCGCCATGCTGGAGGGCATGCGCGACCGGTTCGGCTGGGAACCCGTCATGGAGGGCGACAGCATTATCGGCCTCAAGTCGCCGCCGACCTGTGGCGGCACCATCTCGCTGGAGCCCGGCGGGCAGTTCGAGCTCTCCGGCGCGCCGCTGGAGCATCTCCACCAGACCTGCGACGAGGTGCACACCCATCTCGCCCAGGTGCGCGAGGTCGGCGAGGAGCTCGGCATCGGCTTTCTCGGCATGGGCTTCTCGCCCAAATGGACGCTGGACGAGACGCCGATCATGCCCAAGGGCCGCTACAAGATCATGCGCGCCTATATGGCGAAGAAGGGCAATCTCGGCCGCGACATGATGTTCCGCTCCTGTACGGTGCAGGTGAATCTCGACTTCAGGAGCGAGGCCGACATGGTGCGCAAGATGCGCGTCAGTCTGGCGCTCCAGCCCATCGTCACCGCCATCTTCGCCTATTCGCCCTTCACCGAGGGCCGGCCCAATGGCTTCCAGAGCTTCCGCTCGGAGATCTGGCGCGACACCGATCCCGACCGCACCGGCATGCTGCCCTTCGTGTTCGACGAGGGCTTCGGGTTCGAGGCCTATGCCCGCTACGCGCTCGACGTGCCGATGTATTTCGTCTATCGCGACGGCACCTATCACGACGTCTCCGGCCAGTCCTTCCGCGACTTCATGGCCGGCAAGCTGCCGGGCCTTCCCGGCGAGCGCCCGACCATCAAGGACTGGGAGGATCACCTCACCACCATCTTCCCCGAAGTCCGGCTGAAGCGCTTCCTGGAGATGCGCGGCGCCGACGGCGGCCCGTGGCGGCGCCTGTGCGCGCTGCCGGCCATCTGGGTCGGCCTGCTCTACGACGACACGGCCCTTAATGCCGCCTGGGACCTCGTGAAGGACTGGACGGAGGAGGAGCGCCAGCGCTTGCGCGACGCCGTTCCGGTCACCGCCCTCGACACGGCCTTCCGCTCCGGCACGGTACTCGATGTCGCCCGCGAGATCGTCGCCATCTCCAAGGCCGGCCTGAAGGCGCGCGCCCGCCATGACGGCTTCGGCGACGACGAGGCCCATTTCCTCAATGCGGTGGAGGAGATCGTGGAGACCGGGCGCACGCCGGCCCAGGAGCTTCTCGACCTGTATCACGGCGCCTGGAACGGCGATATCGACCGGGTCTTCGCCGAATGCGCCTATTGAGGGGAAAGCGCCCATTGGCCCGCCCGCGCGGATGAGGTAACCCTTCCCCCATGACGTCGCAACCGCATACCGACCGCGTCGCCGACGCGGTGGCGCGAAACTGGGTCGACCGCTGGGCACCCGCCTGGGCGAAGCCCTATTGCCAGCTTGCCCGCCTCGACCGGCCCATCGGCTGCTGGCTCCTGCTCATGCCCTGCCTGTGGTCGGTGACGCTGGCCCAGATCGCGGCGGGCGGCGGCCTGCCCGACCTCCGGCTCCTCGTGCTCCTGACCATCGGCGCGGTGGCCATGCGCGGGGCGGGCTGCACCTATAACGACATCGTCGACCGCAATGTGGACGGCCATGTCGCGCGCACGCGCTCGCGACCCATCCCGTCGGGCCGGGTGAGCGTGACCGGCGCCGCGATCTTCATGGTCGCCCAGTCTCTCGTCGGCCTCGTCGTCCTCCTGCAGCTCAACCGCTTCGCCATCGGGATCGGCCTCGCCTCGCTCGTCCTGGTCGCCATCTATCCCTTCATGAAGCGCGTCACCTACTGGCCGCAGATCTTCCTGGGCCTCGCCTTCAACTGGGGTGTTCTCGTGGGGTGGGTGGCGGTGCTCGGCCGGCTCGACTGGGCGCCCGTCGTCCTCTACGTGGCCGGCATCTTCTGGACGCTCGGCTACGACACGATCTACGCCCTGCAGGACAAGGAGGACGATGTGCTGATCGGCGTGAAGTCCACCGCGCTCAGATTCGGCGGGCGCACACGGGCCTGGCTCGTCGGCTTCTACACCATCACCGTCGGCGGGCTTGCCGCCGCCGGCGCGCTGATCGCGGCGGGGCCGGTCTTCTACCTCGCCCTTGCCGGGGGCGCGGCCCATGCGGCGTGGCAAATGATCACGCTCGACGAGGACGATCCCGCCCGCTGCCTGATGCTTTTCCGGTCGAACCGCGATTTCGGACTGATCGTCTTTGCCGGCCTCGTCGTCGCCTCGCTCGCGGCCTGACACCTTTGCGCGCGGATGCACGGTTGCCCGGCACGCCCGGGCGGCCTAATTAGGGGCCATGACCGAGCCCGACCAGAAACACCTGATTGCCATCGCCGACCACGCCCTCGATCTCGCGCGCCGCAATGGCGCGGACCAGGCGGATGTGGTCATCGCCGAATCGACCTCGCTGTCGGCCTCCGTGCGCCTCGGCGCGCTTGAGGATGTGGAGCGCGCGGAGGACCGCGAGCTCGGCTTGCGCGTCTTCACCGGCCATTCCCAGGCCATCGTGTCGACGACGGACTTCTCCGCCAAGAGCCTCGAGGCGCTCGCCGAGCGCGCCGTCGCCATGGCCCGCATCGCCCCGCCGGACGAGCATTCCGGCCTTGCCGACCCGGACGAGATCGCCGCCGACTGGCCCGATCTCGACCTCCGCGATGCCGCGGCACCCGATGCCGGGGCGCTCCAGGCCCGCGCGCTGGAGGCGGAGGACGCCGCCCGCGCCGTCGATGGCGTGACCAACTCGGAAGGAGCCGGCGCGGGCTACGGGCTGATCGGCATCGTGCTTGCGACCTCGACCGGCTTTTGCGGGGCCTATCGCCGAACCGGCTATGGCATCTCCTGCTCCGCCCTCGCCGGCGAGGGAACGGGCATGGAGCGCGACCATGACAGCGCGAGCGCCGTCCACTACGCCGACCTCGACGACGCCGCCACCATCGGCCGTCGGGCGGGCGAGCGCGCGGTGCGCCGGCTCAGCCCCCGCAAGGTCTCCTCGCAGACCGTTCCCGTCGTCTACGATCCGCGCGTTTCGCGAAGCCTTCTGGGCCATCTTGCCGGCGCGATCTCCGGCACGGCCATCACGCGCGGCACGAGCTTCCTGAAAGACCGGCTGGGCGAGCAGGTCTTCGCACCCGGCATCGCCATCGTGGACGACCCCTTGCGTCCGCGCGGATTGCGGTCGCGGCCGTTCGACGGCGAGGGCATCGCCGGACACAGCCGCGAGATCGTCTCCGACGGGCGGCTCCAGAGCTGGGTGCTCGACTGCTACTGCGCCCGCCGGCTCGGCCTTCGCACCACCGGCCACGCTTCGCGCGGGGCCTCGTCCTCGCCCTCGCCGTCGGTCACCAATCTGAGCCTCATGCCGGGCCCCCTGTCGCCCAAGGCGCTCATCGGGGAGATCCCCTCCGGCCTCTATGTCACGGAGCTGATGGGCATGGGCGTCAACGGCGTGACCGGCGACTACAGCCGCGGCGCCGCAGGCTTCTGGATCGAGAATGGCGAGATCGCCTATCCGGTGAGCGAGATCACCATCGCGGGGAACCTCAAGGACATGTTCGCGTCCCTCACCCCGGCCGACGATCTCGTCTACCGCTACGGCGTCGATGCGCCGACCTGCCGCGTGGAGGCCATGACCATTGCCGGCACCTGAGCGCGATCCGGCCGTGTCCGGCCCCGCCCCGAAACCCGACGACGGCGACCGCGCCCTGCTCCACGACGCGGTGCGGGCCGCCGGTGCGCTCGCGCTCGACTACCATGGCAGCGCGCTGTCGGTGCGCACAAAAGACGACAACAGTCCGGTCTCGGAGGCCGACCTCGCCGTCGATGCGCTGCTGAGGGACCGGCTCTTCGGCGCGCGCCCCGCCTATGGCTGGCTGTCGGAGGAGACCGAGGACGATCCTTCGCGGCTTTCCGCCCGTGCGACATGGATCGTCGACCCGATCGACGGCACCCGCTCCTTCGTTGCCGGCGGCGACGAATGGTGCGTCTCCGCAGCGCTTGCCATTGACGGACACCCCGTCCTCGGCGCCGTCTACAATCCCCTGCGCGAGGCCTTCTACAGCGCGGAGCGCGGCGGCGGCGCGATGCTCAACGCGGTCCCGATCCGGGCGTCGGACCGCACGGAGCTTGCCGGCGCGCGCATGCTGGGGCCCGCCGACATGTTCCGCTCCAAACGCTGGGCGGATCCCTGGCCCGAGCTTTCCGTCACCACGAGCCGGTCCATCGCACTGAGATTGTGCCTGGTCGCGGATGGGGGCTACGACGCGACCATCGCGCTCAGCCCCAAGAGCGACTGGGACCTCGCGGCCGGCCATCTCATCGTGGAGGAGGCCGGCGGGCGCATGAGCGGCCTCGAGGGGGGCGGCTTCGTCTACAACCGCGCCGATATCCGCCATCCCGGCCTCGTCGCCTCCGGAGCCCCGCTTCACAGCGAGCTCGTGGAGAGAACCCGCCATTTCCGCTGGAAACATCCCCGGCCATAGGGCCGCTCGCGCATATGGAGAAGATGTCATGACCGACCAGCAACCGAACCGCCAGCTCCTCCATCTCGTCTTCGGCGGCGAGCTCTCCTCGCTCGACGACGTCCAGTTCAAGGATCTCGACAAGCTCGACATCGTCGGCATCTATCCCAATTACGCCGAAGCGCATAAAGCCTGGAAGGGCAAGGCGCAGCAGACCGTCGACAACGCCCAGGTCCGCTATTTCATCGTGCACCTGCACCGGCTGCTCGACCCGTCGGACGCCGAATAGCCGCGCACGCCTCAAAGCCGGACGGACCTGGAGCGCTTTCAGGAAACGGGGACACCGCTTTTCCGGTTCGAACGCGCGGCAATACAGGGTCCTAGAGCCGCCCCTCGCGCTGCAGGCGGCCTATGGGGAAGTCCGCGACGATGTCGCCATGGGCAAGAGCGGCCACGCGCGCCTCGGCCTCGCGGCAGTCGTCCCTCATCTGCGCGACGAGGGTATCGACATCGTCGAAGGCCCGGTCGCCGCGGATGAAGTCGACGAACTCCACCATGAGCTCGCGGCCATAGAGATCGCCGGAAAAATCGAGCAGGTGGACCTCCAGGACGATCTCCTCCTTGCCGAAGGTCGGCCGCCGGCCGACATAGCCCGCGCCCGCCCAGGCCTCGCCCCCGATGGCGGCGGCGTCACGCACGCGCATGGCGTAGATGCCCTGATGCGGTTCGCCATCGTTGTCCATGGCGATATTGACGGTCGGAAACCCGATCTCGCGCCCGCGCTTGTCGCCGTGCCCGACAGGGCCCAGCACCGTCCACCAGTAGCCGAGCTGCTCGGCGGCCTCGCGCATGGCGCCCTGCCTGAGCGCCTCGCGGATGGTGGAAGAGGAGAACGGCGCGAAACCGCTGTCGTCGGTCACCTGCTCGACCACCGTGACGCCGAAGCCGAGCTCCTCGCCGAGACGTCGCATCGTGTCGGGCGAGCCCTTGCGCCCATGGCCGAAATGGAAATCGTAGCCCGTGACCATATGGCTGACGCCGAGCCGGCCCACCAGCTCATCGGACACGAAAGCCTCCGCCTCCTTGGAGGCGAACGCCCTGTCGAAGGTCAGGGAGGCCAGGAAATCGACCTCGCAGGCTGCCAGAAGCCGGGCCTTGAGCGCCGGCGGCGTGATGCGGAAAACCGGCTGGTGCGGCCTGAAGAAGGTGCGCGGATGCGGCTCGAAGGTGACGACGCCGAGCGGCACGCCGCGCTGGCGGGCTTCCTCGCGCGCAATGTGCAGCAGCTCCTGATGCCCGCGGTGCACGCCGTCGAAATTGCCGATGGCCACCACCGCGCCGCGCCAGCGCTCCGGCAGGGGGGCCGAGCCGTCGATCCGTTCCATCAAATGCCCGTCATGCTGCTTCGACCCCACGCAGAACCGTTCAGCCGCGCGACGGCACCATGACCAGCGCCTCGCCATCCAGCACCATCTTGTCGCCGACCCGGCAGACCGTGTCGAACGAAACGCGGTGGCCGCGCGGCTGGAGATCCTTCACCGTCACCTCCGCGCGCACCAGATCGCCGCAACGCACGGGCGCACGGAACTTGAGCGACTGGCTGAGATAGATCGCGCCGGGCCCCGGCAGGCGCATGCCGAGCACCGCCGAGATCAGCCCCGCGGTCAGCATGCCGTGGGCGATGCGGCCCTTGAACATGGTTTCCGCCGCATAGGCCTCGTCCACATGGACAGGATTGTGATCGCCGGTCAGATCGGCATAGGCGAACACGTCCTCGCTGCTCAGCACCTTCTCGAGATGGGCCGACATGCCCAGTTCGAGATCCTCGAAGAAATAACCGGTCCTGGTTTCCATCTGTCCCCACTGAAGACGTCGGCCCGTCGCACGGGACGCACCCGCTCCCTTCGCAGATGCGAGATGGCCGGCAATCTAGAGCATGATGCCGAAAAGTGGAAACCACTTTTCGGACAACATCATGCTCAAGCTATCGGAGACGATCGGCTTGTCCGCACACGGGCGAAATCGCCCGAGTGCGGGCCGATCTCATGCATGATGCCGAAAAGTGGAAACCATTTTCCGGCCGGGCATCGCGCCTTCGGCCGCCGGTGCCGGTCAGGCCAGGGCGGGCATCAGGGCCTTCAGCCTGAGATCGGGAAGCGCCTCGCGGAGCCGGGCGAGGAGCGCGTCGCGCGCCTCGTCGTCCTCGTGGTGGTTCTCGCCGACCTCGGCGTCGTGGATGCCGCCCATGACGAACACCGCGTCGAGCCCCTGACGCGCCGCGCCGGCGAGATCGGTCTCCATGCCGTCGCCGATCACAAGGGCACGCTCGCGGGCGACGGGCGCGCCCTTGAGCTCTGCGAGCTCGGCGAAGGCCTGGGCATAGATCGGATCATGCGGCTTGCCGGTCATGACCACCTCACCGCCGAGCGCGGCATAGCGCTCCGCAAGCGCGCCGGCGCAATAGACGAGCGCTCCGCCGCGCTGCACCACCTTGTCGGGATTGGCGCAATAGAGCGTCAGCCCGCGCGCGCGGATGCGCTCCAGAAGCCCGTCATAGTCGTCCGGCGTCTCGGTCTCGTCGTCGAAGAGCCCCGAGCACAGCACGAGTTCGGCGTCTTCCGGCTCGGCAACGAGCGAGATCGGCAGCCCCTCGAGCAGGGGCCGGTCGCGCTCGGGCCCCAGATGGAACACCGCCGCGCCGGGCTTCGCCGCAATAAGGGCGCGCATGGAATCGCCCGACGTCACCACACGGTCATAGGCCTCGCGGGGCACGCCGATCCCGTCGAGCTGGCCGATGACCGCAGGCGACGGCCGCGGCGCATTGGTGATCAGCACGACGATACCGCCGCCAATGCGGTGCTCGCGCAGGGCGTTCACCGCCTCCGGGAACGGCGCGATGCCGTTGTGGACCACGCCCCAGATGTCGCACAGCCAGATATCGCGGGGGGTGGCGAGATCGCGCATATGGGCGAGAACCTGCACCCGCTCCCGGCGGGTCTGATCGGCGGCGGAGGATGTCATGGTCCCTCGGGCGTTCGCGTGACGGTCACAGAGCGCCCTATTCAGCCGCAATCCGCCGCGATTGCAAGAGCGACTGGCGAACAGGCCGCGCCTCCGCGAAGAGTTGCCCACAGGCGAGCACGGGATGGCCGATGATGTCGCGCAGCGTCTCCTCGCGGTCGACACCGGTCACGATGGTCTGCAGTCCGAGGGTCCAGGCGGCACCCATCACGGCGGCGAGCCGCGTATCCGCGCCGTCCGCCGGCTGTCCTGCCAGGCGCGCGGCCACATCGCAATGGAGCATCAGGAAGTCGATCCCGTTGCGGGCGAGATGCGTGGGATCGTGATCGGGGTCGTCGTCGATCTCCACCGCGAGCCCCGTTCCCCGGCGAGCGAGCGCCGCCAGCCGGTCGGCAAGGCGACCGGCCATGTCGGCAGGGCGCGGCGCGATCGCGGAGACGACGATGCCCTCCTCGCGCGCGCCGAGCTCGTCGATCAAGGCCTGCAGGCGTTCCAGGGTCCCGTCATCGGCCAGCATGGCGGCGGGAATCGGGCAGAAGATCCGCGCGCTCCGGCCGGTCTCGCGCAGATGCCGCTGGACCGCCGTCGCCTGCCCGACCGTTTCCAGGGCCATGGCAAGCGCCGGCTCGCCGGACGGCGCGGACCGGCGCAGGCGGTCGGGCGCGACCGCCGTGCCGTCCTCCAGGCGCGCACCCAGCGAGGCGAGATAATGGCAGGTCCGCCGATTGGCGAGATCGATGACCGGCTCCAGATAGAGTTCGCCGCGCCCCTCCGCGATGAGCGCATGGACCGTCCGGGGCCCGAGCGGCCCGCCGTCGAGGCGCGGCTCCGTCGGCTCGGCCGCCTCCGCAGCCGGGCCAGCCTCCTCGCGCTCCGTCGCGGGGTCGGATGCGTGCTCGGCTCGTTCGGGCCCGGCCGCCATGACGCCCTCGATGGCGCTCTCAGATGCGGTATGCCCCGCCTGCGCCCTGTATCCCAAGGCGCCGGCCAGCTGGGCGACGGCGACGAGGACGAGCCCCGTGGCCAGCACCGCATCCACCGGGTCGAGCCCGGTGGCGGCCAGCAGAAGGAAGACGGCCAGAGCCAGCACGACGGCCGCGGCAACGCTCAATGCCGCAATCATCGTTCGGGAAGGCCCCGGCTCCACCCTTCGTCCCGTCTGCATCCCTGAGATCCGCCCGCCGATCGCTCCTTTCGGGAAGACTACACTCAAAAAGTGTACATTCAAACCGCCCAATACCGGAAGTCGATCAATCCAGCACACGGAGCACGCGGCGTGTCGCGTCGAAGAGCTGGCCGATCTGGTCCTCGCCGATGATCAGGGGCGGCGACAGCGCAATCGTGTCGGCGGTGATGCGGATCATGGTGTCATGGTCGTGGAACGCGGTCTTCATGGCCTGATAGCCGCGCTGGCCGGGTTTGCCCTCCACAGGCTCCAGATCGATGCCGGCGACAAGGCCGATGGTGCGGATATCGGCGACATGCGGCTCGCCCCTGAGCGCATGGGCGGCATCCGCCCACATCTCCTCCAGAGCCCGCGCGCGCTCGAACAGGCCCTCGTCGCGATAGAGGTCGAGGGTCGCCACCCCCGCCGCCGCGGCGACCGGATGGCCGGTATAGGTATAGCCGTGGAACAGCTCGATGGCGTGCTCGGGGCCGTTCATGAAGGCCTGGTAGATGTGGTCGCGAACCAGCACGCCGCCAAGCGGGATCGTGCCGCCCGTCACCCCCTTGGCGAAGGTGATGATGTCGGGAAGGACGCCATAGCGCTCCGCGGCGAAGGCGTGGCCCAGCCGGCCGAACGCGGTGATCACCTCGTCGAAGACCAGCAGGATGCCATGCCTGTCGCAGATCTCGCGCAGGCGCTTCAGATATCCCCTGGGCGGCGCGAGCACGCCGGTCGAGCCGGCCATCGGCTCCACGATCACCGCCGCGATGGTGGAGGCGTCGTGAAGGGCGACGAGCCGCTCCAGATCGTCCGCCAGATGCGCGCCCCATTCCGGCTCGCCGCGCGAATAGGCCTGGTGCTCGCGGTCATAAGTGTGGCGCAGGTGATCGGCGCCGGCCAGAGCCGTGCCGAAGAACTTGCGGTTGGGCGCGATCCCGCCCACCGAAATTCCGCCGAAGCCCACGCCATGATAGCCGCGTTCGCGCCCGATCAGCCGGGTGCGCGAGCCCGCCCCCGTCACATTGTGATAGGCCAGCGCGATCTTGAGCGCGGTATCGGCGGCCTCCGAGCCCGAATTGCAGAAGAAGGCATAGTTGAGATCGCCCGGCGCGAGCGTCGTCAGCCGCGAGGCGAGCTCGAAGGCCTTCGGATGGCCGAACTGGAAATTCGGCGCGAAGTCGAGCTCGGCCGCCTGGCGCTGGATCGCCTCCACGATGGGTCCGCGGCAATGGCCCGCATTGGAGCACCACAGCCCCGCCGTGCCGTCCATGATCGCGCGCCCGTCGGCGGCGTAGTAATGCATGTCCTTTGCGCGCGAGATCAGCCGTGGCGCCTGCTTGAAATCGCGGTTCGGCGTGAACGGCATCCAGAAGGATTCGAGATCGTTCGGAGACGGTTCCCACACCGTTTCGGCGGCCTGTGCTTCGGACATCTGAAGACACCTCCATAGAAACGACGGCCCCCACGCGGACGGCTCCGCGGATCAAGGGGACCACGGTCAGCCTAGAGCAAGCGCGGGCCGGGGTGAAGATCGCCCCGCCCGCACAGTCTCCGCCCGGTTCACTCGGGAACCGGCACCATGTAGTTGAGCGGCAGACGCCCGCCATCGGCAAAGACGGTCTGGCCGGTCACGTAGCTCGCATCGTCGGAGGCCAGGAACGCCGCGACGCCCGCGATCTCGCGCGGCTCGCCGATGCGGCCGAGCGGCGTGCGCGACAGGATGGTGTTCCGGGCGTTCTTGTCGTTGACGACGGATTTCAGCATGTCGGTCATGATGCTGCCCGGGCCGATGGCATTGCAGCGGATGCCATAGGGGGCGAGCGAGATGGCGATCACCTTGGTGAGCTGGCTGACGCCGCCCTTGGAGATGCTGTAGGGCACCTGGGTCGGCAGCGCGAACACGGAGTTGATGGACGACATGTTGATGATCGTGCCGGGCGCGCGGCCCTCCTCGATCTGACGCACCATCTGCCGGGCCACCGTCTGGGCCGCAAGGAAGGCGCCCTTCAGGTTGATGCCGAGAACGCGGTCGAAATCCTCCTCCGCGAGATCGAGGAAATCCGCCGCATGCACCACGCCCGCATTGTTGATCAGGACGTCGACGGCGCCATAGGCCTCCACCGTCGCGGTGACCAGATTGCGCACATCGAGCCGCTCCGTCACGTTGCAGGCGACGAAGCGCGCCTCGTTGCCCGCCTCGCGGATGGCAGCGGCCGCCTGCTCACCGGCCTCCTCGTCCACATCGGCAATCACGACGCTCGCGCCGTCCGCGGCGAAACGCTCCGCGCACGCCAGACCGATACCGTGGGCGGCGCCGGTCACGATCGCCACCTTGTCCTTCAAAGCCATATCTGGCCTCCCTCTCTCCTCGTCTCCCCGCACCGTCGCAGGGGTCTACGGGGCACCATCCTGAAAAACTCCCGCCTCGGGCAGCCCATGAAGCGCCTCCCGAACCGCTCGAAATCATGGGCTGTCGTGCAAGAAAGCCGGCGGGCTAGATAGAGAATCCGTGTTTCTTCATTGCCGCGGCAATCTCGTCCAGTATCGCCGGGTCGTCAATGGTTGCGGGCATCGACCACTCCTCGTGGTCGGCCATCTTGCGGATCGTGCCGCGCAGAATCTTGCCGGAGCGCGTCTTGGGCAGCCGGTCGACCACCATGGCCGACTTGAAGGCCGCCACCGGGCCGATCTCGTCGCGCACGAGCCCGACCACCTCGCTCTCCACCTCCTCGGTGGGGCGGTTGACGCCCGATTTGAGCACCACGAAGCCGACCGGAACCTGCCCCTTGAGCTGGTCGGCGATCCCGACCACAGCGCATTCGGCCACATCCCGGTGATTGGCGATGGCCTCCTCCATGGCGCCGGTCGACAGCCTGTGGCCGGCCACATTGATGATGTCGTCGGTGCGCGACATGATGAAGACGTAGCCGTCCTCGTCCATGTAGCCCGCATCGCCTGTCTGGTAGTACCCGGGATAGGCGGCGAGATAGCTCTCCCGGAAGCGCTCGTCATTCTGCCACAGCGTCGGCAGACAGGCCGGCGGCAACGGCAGCGCGATGCAGATCGCGCCGAGCTCGCCGCGCGGCATCTCCTTGCCGTCCGGTCCCAAAATGCGCACGTCGTAGCCCGGCATGGGCACGGTCGGCGAGCCGTATTTGACAGGCAGCGTGCCGAGCCCGACAGGGTTGGCCGCGATCGCCCAGGCCGTCTCCGTCTGCCACCAATGGTCGATGACGGGCACCGACAGCATCTCCTCCGCCCACTTGACGGTATCGGGATCGGCCCGTTCGCCGGCCAGGAACAGGGTGCGGAACTGGGTGAGATCGTAGTGCTCGATGAGCTTGCCGCCGGGATCCTCCTTCTTGATCGCGCGGAAGGCGGTCGGGGCGGTGAACAGGGCAGAGACACCGTGCTCGGAGATCACGCGCCAGAAGACGCCCGCATCGGGCGTTCCCACGGGCTTGCCCTCGAACAGGATCGTCGTGCATCCATGCAGCAGCGGCGCATAGACGATATAGGAATGGCCGACCACCCAGCCGACATCGGAGGCTGCCCAGAAGACCTCGCCCGGATCCACGCCATAGACCGCCTCCATGCTCCATTTGAGCGCGACCATATGCCCGCCATTGTCGCGCACCACGCCCTTGGGCACGCCGGTCGTGCCGGAGGTGTAGAGGATATAGAGCGGATCGGTGGCGAGCACGGGCACGCAGTCGGCCCTGAGTTCCTCGTGGCGGGCCCCGCTCATCAGTGCGGCCCAGTCGTGATCGTAGCCCGGCTTAAGCGTCGCCGGCTCCTGCTCGCGCTGGAGGACGATAGTGCCCTCGGGCTTGAAGTCCGACTGGTCGATCGCCCTGTCGAGAAGCGGCTTGTAGGCGACGATACGCCCGGGTTCGACCCCGCAGGAGGCCGACACGATCAGCCTCGGCTTGGCGTCGTTGATCCGTGTGGCGAGCTCGTGGGCCGCAAAGCCGCCGAAGACCACCGAATGGATCGCGCCGATGCGCGCGCAGGCCAGCATGGCGATCACCGCCTCGGGCACCATGGGCATGTAGACGATGACCCGGTCGCCCTTCACGACGCCGCGCTGCTGAAGGACGGCGGCGAAGGTCGCCACCTCCTCAAGCAGGTCGTCATAACTATAGGTGCGCTCTGCCCCGGTGATCGGGCTGTCGTAGATCAGAGCCGGCTGCCCGCCGCGGTCGCGCTCCACATGGCGGTCGAGGCAGTTGTAGCAGGTGTTGCATTCCGCACCGACGAACCAGCGGTCGAGCCCGTCGACCTCGGCATAGACCCGATCCCACTTGCGGAACCAGTCGATCTCGCTGGCAGCCTCCGCCCAGAACCCCTCCGAATCGGACTTCCAGCGCTCATAGATCTCGTGATATCGACTCATGATCCCGTGTTCCTCCCGGCGCTTCCCTTTTGACCTCCGCCCCTTGCTGGCCGACATTGTTCAAAGCCGCCCGGCCGATTGCAAGGGGAACGTCCGTGCCGTCTGGCCGCAGACGCCGTCGCGTGCGATGAAGGAAGACCGGCGGGGACGAGCCCGTCAACATCCATTGTACAGCATGCATCCCGCCGCCCCATGATCACCGACCCCTGGTTCTATGCCGCCGCCGTGCCGGCCGTCATTCTCGTCGGCATGGCGAAGGGCGGTTTCGGCGGCGCCATCGCCCTGCTCGGCGTGCCGCTGATGAGCCTCGTCATCTCGCCGGTCCAGGCCGCGGGCATCCTGCTGCCCATCCTCGTCGTGATGGATCTCGTGGGGCTTGCCGCCTACCGGCGCCGCTATCACCTGCCGAGCCTGAAGATCCTCATACCGCCGGCCATTGTGGGTGTCGGCATAGGATGGCTGACAGCCTCGGTGGTCACCGAGGCGCATGTGCGACTTATTGTCGGCGTCGTGGCGCTCGCCTTCACCCTCGACTACTTCCTGCGCGGGGCAAGGCGCCCGGCCGCGGCCACCAACCGGATCAAGGGAAGCTTCTGGGCGACGGTCGCCGGGTTCACCAGCTTCGTCTCCCATGCCGGCGGCCCGCCACTCCAGATGTACCTGCTCCCGCTCAGGCTCGAGCCGCGGCTCTTCGCCGGCACCTCGGTCATCTTCTTCGCCGTGGTCAACGCCACCAAGCTCGTCCCCTATTACGCGCTCGACCAGCTCCGGCTGGGCAATCTGGAGACCTCAGCCGTCCTCCTGCCGCTCGCGCCGCTGGCCACGCTAACCGGCGTGTGGCTCGTCAAAGTGGTCGAGCCGGCGCGCTTCTACCGGATCACCTATGCCGCGGTCTTTGTCGTCTCCTTCAAGCTCATCCATGACGGACTTGCAGGCACAGGGCTGATCTAGGCATATAGTCGCGCGGAGATATCAAGGGGAGAAACGTCTCGACGATGGCCACGAACCCGTACGACATCGCGCTCGGCAAGACGCCGGCCAACTATCAGCCGCTGACGCCGCTGTCCTTCCTCGAGCGCGCGGCCCGCACCCATCCCGACCATCCCGCCATCGTCCATGGCGGCCAGCGGGTGAGCTACGCGACGTTCTACGAGCGTGCGCGCCGGCTCGCCTCCGCGCTGAGCGCGCGCGGCATCTCCAAGGGCGACACGGTGTCCGTGATCCTCTCCAACACGCCGCCCATGCTGGAGGCGCATTACGGCGTGCCGATGACCGGCGCGGTGCTGCATTCCATCAATACGCGCCTCGACGCGGCCAATATCGCCTTCATGCTCGACCACGCCGAGGCGAAGGTGGTGATCACGGACCGCGAGTTCGCCGACACCATGGCCGAGGCGCTACGGCTCGCCAAGGTTAAGCCGCTCGTCATCGACTATGACGATCCGGAATTTCCCCAGGCCGGCGCGCGGCTCGGCAAGATCGACTACGAGGATTTCGTGGCATCCGGCGATCCGGACTATCGCTGGGTGTGGCCCGACGACGAGTGGGACGCGATCTCGCTCAACTACACCTCCGGCACCACCGGCAATCCGAAGGGCGTGGTCTATCACCATCGCGGCGCGGCGCTCATGTGCTACGCCAACATGGTGGCCGCCGGCATGGGCAAGCATCCCGTCTATCTGTGGACGCTGCCCATGTTCCACTGCAATGGCTGGTGCTTCCCCTGGACCATCTCGCTGCTCGCGGGCACCCATGTGTGCCTGCGCTGGGTCCGGGCGGATGCGATGTACGACGCGCTCTCGACCCATGGCGTGACCCATATGTGCGGCGCGCCGATCGTCATGTCGACGCTCATCCATGCCTCCGAGGCGGACAGGACGGCGCTGGACCATACGGTGGAGTTCATCACCGCCGCCGCGCCGCCGCCCGAGTCCGTCCTCGCGGCAATGGAGGATGCGGGCTTTGCCGTGACCCATGTCTACGGCCTCACCGAGACCTACGGTCCCGCCGTGGTCAATGAGTGGAAGGCGGCGTGGAACGCGCTCGACAGCGGCGCGAAGGCGACGCGCAAGGCGCGCCAGGGCGTGCGCTATCCGGCGCTGGAGGACCTCAACGTCATCGACCCGGAGACGATGGAGCCCGTGCCCCCGGACGCGGAGACGCTCGGCGAGGTCATGGTGCGCGGCAACATCGTCATGAAGGGCTATCTGAAGAACGCGCAGGCCACCGACGAGGCCTTCCGCGGCGGCTGGTTCCATACCGGCGATCTGGGCGTCATGCACCCGGATGGCTACATCCAGCTCAAGGACCGTTCCAAGGACATCATCATCTCCGGCGGCGAGAACATCTCCTCCATCGAGGTGGAGGAAGTGCTCTACAAGCACCCCGACATCCAGGCTGCCGCCGTCGTCGCCAAACCTGACGAGAAATGGGGCGAGACCCCGTGCGCCTTCGTGGAACTCAAGCCCGACCGGCAGGCCAATGCCGCGGAGATCATCGCCTTCTGCCGCGAGCATCTCGCCCATTACAAGGCGCCGCGCCATGTGGTCTTCGGCGAGTTGCCGAAGACCTCCACCGGCAAGATCCAGAAATTCCGGCTGCGCGAGCAGGCACGAGACAGGTGAGGCTCCGCCGGGGGCTGGGCTGCCAGCGCGTCTCCCGCATCACGGTACGGGCGGCCCTTCCCGGCCCCGCCGCGCCTCAGCGCTCGCAACCAAGCCGGCCCACCCCCTGCCGGCCGTCCCTGATATCGCGATCGCGGGGAACAGCCGCAAGACGTGGGCCGGCGCAGATCCAAAAGCTGGATTGACGTGCCGGTTTCCGGTCAGTGCGTACCGTTGAGTCTCGCCTCTACTCGGGCGATCTCGTCTTTCAGTTTGAGTTTTTCCCGTTTGAGGGACGCAAGCTTCAAGTCGTCTGCGGAGGGGTTGGATTGAACGGTCTCGATCTGGGCATCCAGCGAACGGTGCTTGGTAACCAGTTCATCGAGATGAGCTTGAAGCGACATGGGCAATCTCCATGCTCCTCTGACAAGGCAACGACAAAAGTGTGACACAGCTCACAGAGCTTGTCGAACTGATGTGGAGATTGGCCGCAGGCCTTGCCACCCCCTTTGTGAACGCCAGTATTCAAGGGCTTGCGCCCGTGTCGAAAGGTCGCAAGAATGGGTCCGGTCAATGTGGGAACCGTACGATGGAAACGCCACAGGACGATCTGGGCGAACGGCTGGCCAGCCTCAGACAACAGCACCGCGATCTCGACGGAGCGATCGCCAGCCTGGAGAAGACAGGAACCGGGGATCAGCTCCAGCTCAGGCGGCTGAAGAAGCAGAAGCTCCAGCTCAAGGACGAGATCTCCCAGCTGGAAGACCAGTTGCTGCCCGATATCATCGCCTGAGCCCGCATATCCCCGGCCCGGCATCTGTTCATGGCCGGCCATGCAGTCTGTCCGGCAAGACGTGAAGACAGCACGCCACGGCGAACTCCCATGGGCCGCCAGCCACGACCGATCCGGCCCGACCGTATCCCGCCATGCCGGGAGGATATCAGGCGTCGCCGGACTTCGCCTTGTGTCATGTCCCGGCCTGTCCCGGACAATGGCGGACAGGACATGACCCCGGTTCGGATCAACGTGTGCCGAATGGCGATTCGCCCCTAGACCCCCACGGGCCCCGCCTCGCCCAAGGTCGCCACGCCGCGCCGGTGGCGGCGGGCCGCATACATGGCCTTGTCGGCCATGTCGATCACCTCGTAGCCACTGTCGCTGCCATCGAAGGACGCGACACCGACGGACACGGAGATCGCGACACCGCAATCGATGCCGACCAGCGTATCGGCTCCGATATGGGTGCGGATGGCTTCCGCGAGGCGCCGTGCCTCGTGCACTTCGGTCCGCTCCATGAGGATGCCGAACTCGTCGCCGCCGAGGCGGCCGACCTTGTCGGTGCGCCGCACGCTCGCCATGAGCACCCGGCTCACATGCCTGAGCACGGAATCGCCTGCCGCATGACCATGGGTATCGTTGACCGCCTTGAGGCCGTCGACATCCAGATAGATCAGGCAGGCCGCCACGCCATGGCGCCTGCTGGACGACCATGTGCGGTAAAGCTCCCGCTCGAAGGCGCGACGATTGAGCACGGGCGGAACCAGCGGGTCCTGATCGACTGCCTCTTCCAGCTGACGCACGCGCGCACGTGTCGCATCCAACTCGTCGCGAAGCCTTGCCAGTTCGCTGTGAAGACCCTCGAGCCCGTCGTCTGCAGTAGGCTCACCGAAACCGGGAAAGTCCGGTGCGGGCAAGTTCATCACACTCCCCATCCCCCATAGATGATCCCGACCTCCTCGCTTGCTCACGGTCCCCGGATTTATCGCTCAAGCAGTCTCGAGGGGTGTCGCGTTGTGGCTCCCCAGTCTCCAATGAAGCGTATTGGCTCATTGATTCCCGTAAAAGTCGTCGAATGCAACCCCTTCCATGTGATAATGCTCCGAGATGAGTTGCATAGCCGCCCGCCCTTCCTATAATCCCCCGCTTTTCGAGGCCCTTTTCTGCGAGAGGACGGACCGTTGAGTTCCGGAAAGCCCGCTGTCGCGATCATCATGGGCAGCCAGTCGGACTGGCCGACCATGCGCCATGCCGCCGAGACGCTCGAGGCGCTCGACATCCCTTACGACGCGCGCATCGTGTCCGCCCACCGCACGCCGGAGCGGCTCTACGACTTCGCGAAGGGCGCTCGTGCGGAGGGCTTCAAGGTCGTCATCGCGGGCGCCGGCGGCGCGGCGCACCTGCCGGGCATGACGGCGGCCATGACGCCCCTGCCGGTGTTCGGCGTGCCTGTGGAATCGAAGGCGCTGAGCGGAAAGGACAGCCTTCTGTCCATCGTGCAGATGCCGCCGGGCGTGCCCGTCGGAACGCTTGCCATCGGCCGGGCCGGCGCGATCAACGCCGCCCTGCTGGCCGCCGGCGTTCTGGCGCTCTGCGACGAGGGAATCGCCAGCCGGCTCGACAGCTGGCGCGCGGAGCAGACCGCTTCGGTCGCGGAAAGGCCCGAGCGGGATGGCTGACGGCGCACCGACACCCGGCCCCCTCGCCCCCTGCGGCACGATCGGCATCCTCGGCGGCGGACAGCTCGGCCGCATGCTCGCGACGGCAGCCGCCGAGCTGGGGCTCAACTGCCATGTCTACTGTCCCGATCCCGACAGCCCGGCCTTCGATGTGGTCAGCCGCTCGACCTGTGCGGCCTATGACGACGAGGCGGCGCTCGCCGCCTTCGCCCGCAATGTCGACCGGGTGACATTCGAGTTCGAGAACGTTCCCCATTTCACGGTGGACTTCCTGTCCTCGCGCGTGCCCGTCCTGCCGGGCGCGGAGACGCTCCGCATCACCCAGGACCGGCTGGAGGAGAAGCGCTTCGTGGAGGGGATCGGCTATGGGTGCGCGCCCTACGAGCCGGTCGACTGCCTCGACGATCTCCTCCGCGCCGTCGACCGGCTGGGACGCCCGTGTGTCCTCAAGACGCGCCGCTTCGGCTATGACGGAAAGGGCCAGGTGACGATCCGCGAGGGCGACGACCTTGCCGAGGCCTGGGCGGCCATCGGCACCGCGCCCGCGATCCTCGAGGGGTTCGTCCCGTTCCTGCGCGAGGTCTCCGTACTCGCCGCGCGCAGCCCCGACGGCACCATCGCCTGCTACGACATCGCGGAGAACCGCCACGAGAACCACATTCTCAAGATATCGCGCGTTCCCGCGGCCATCGCCCCGCAGGCGGAGAAGACCGCCCTGGAGATCGGCCGGCGCGCCGCGGAGGCGCTCAATTATGTGGGCGTCCTCGCCATCGAGCTCTTCGTCGTCGAGCGCGGCGACGAGGAGGATCTCCTCGTGAACGAGCTCGCGCCCCGGGTCCACAATTCGGGGCACTGGACGCAGGATGGTTGCCTCGTCTCCCAGTTTTCCCAGCATATGCGCGCCGTGGCCGGCTGGCCGCTCGGCTCGCCGCAGCGTCTGGCCGATGTGGAGATGACCAATCTGCTCGGCCATGACGTCGACGACTGGGCCCGGCTCGCGCGCGACCCCGATACCGCGATCCATATCTATGCCAAGACCGCGACCCGGCCGGGCCGGAAGATGGGCCACGCCAACCGGCTCATCCGCCGCCGGCAGGGGTGAGTTTTCTGCGTGCCGGCGACCGGCTTCCGGTGGACACGCCCCCCTGATTCTGATAAGGAACCGTCCACTCAAGTGCAGGTTCGGCGGCTTACTGCACGGTTTTCGCCCATTACGGTCGTCGCCGACACGTTTGATTGGTCAGCAAACCGGACACCTTAACGAGGCATCATTCGTGCAAGTTATCGTTCGCGACAACAATGTCGATCAGGCCCTGAAAGCGCTGAAGAAGAAGCTGCAGCGCGAGGGCGTCTTCCGTGAGATGAAGCTCCGCAATCACTACGAGAAGCCGTCCGAGAAGCGCGCACGCGAGAAGGCGGAGGCCGTCCGCCGCGCTCGCAAGCTGGCCCGCAAGCGTGCCCAGCGCGAAGGCCTGCTCCCGTCCAAGCGCAAGGGCTGACGCGAGCTGCGGGCCGACCGGCATTCCCGCTCCGGCCCGCCATCGGTTTCCCTGAAAAGTCCAGGATCCGCGCGATGCTGACCGGCCTGTTCCGCAGGCCGGCAATCGGCGTATGTGCGCCGTGCATCGCGCACCCTGGTTCCGAAACCGGCCCGGCACCGAAGCGCGCCGGGCACAGTCCCCGGGTGCGGGAAGGGCGCGGGACCTATTCCACCCCGGCCACGACGCCGCCATGCGGGTAGACATGGACGTCGCGCTGCGGGAAGGGAATGGAAATGCCCGCCTCGTCGCAGGCGACCTTGGCCGCGCGCGTCATGTCCCAGAGCACGGACCAGTAGTCGTCCGTGCGTGTCCATGCCCTGAGCGCGATGGTCACCGCACTGTCGTCGAGCGACTTCACGAAGGTCATGGGCGCAGGATTGCCGAGGAACCGCTTTTCCTTCGCGGCGAGATCCATGAGCAGCGCGCAGGCCTTGTCGACATCGTCCCCGTAATCGATGCCGACGGCGATCTCCACGCGCCGGCTCGGATTGCGCGAATAGTTGATGATCGCCGTGTCCCACAGTTGACGGTTCGGCGCGACGCGGTAAACGCCGTCGGCGCTCTTCAGCTCCGTGATGAACAGGCCGATCTCCTGCACCGTGCCCTCCACCCCGCTCGCGTCGATATAGTCGCCGATCTTGAAGGGGCGGAATGCCAGAAGCATGATGCCCGCCGCCACGTTCGACAGCGTGCCCTGTAACGCCAGACCGATGGCGATGCCGACAGCGCCGAGCGCGGCGATGATGCTCGTCGTCTGGATGCCGAACTGGGCCAGCACCATGATGAGCACGAGGGAGAGGATGGCATAGTTGGCCGCCTTGGCGAGGAAGCGCGACAGTGTGACGTCCACGCGCGAGGTGCGCTCCAGAGAGCGCCGGATCAGCCGCTCGACGAGCTTGGCGACGATCAGCCCGACAACGAGAATGACCACCGCGGTGACGAATTCCAGCCCGTAGCGGATCAGCATTCCGGGCTCTATCGATTTCAGAAATTGAACCGGATCGGACAAGTCCTGCATTGGGCACGGTCCCCTGGAAGGCCCGCCTTGCGGCGGGCAAGACACACATCGGGGCCCGGACAGTCCCGCCTGCCCTTGCCCCACGACATCCCCGCAAAACGCAAACAGCCCGCCGTCGCACGGCGGGCTGCTCGCAGCCTCTTCCCGCTAGAGCGCCTTGACGATCTCCTCGACCATCTTCTTGGCGTCGCCGAACAGCATCATGGTGTTATCGCGGTAGAACAGCGTGTTGTCGATGCCCGCATAGCCCGAGGAGAGCGAGCGCTTGACGAACATCACCGTGCCCGCCTTCCAGACCTCCAGGACCGGCATGCCGTAGATCGGCGAGGACGGATCCTCCTTGGCGGCCGGATTGGTCACATCGTTGGCGCCGATCACGAAGGCGACATCGGTGTTGGCGAACGCGGAGTTGATGTCGTCGAGCTCGAACACCTCGTCATAGGGCACGCTGGCTTCCGCGAGCAGGACGTTCATGTGCCCCGGCATGCGGCCGGCGACGGGATGGATGGCGTATTTCACCGTCACGCCCGCCTCCTTCAGCTCGTCTGCCATCTCGCGCAGCG